>Ga0182008_10000387_pt1 | contig 34074 bp, 28 predicted proteins | sample Sormic07211129_1_FD_120482 | JGI IMG/M metagenome (GOLD analysis project Ga0182008, IMG submission 120482) | Rhizosphere microbial communities from Sorghum bicolor, Mead, Nebraska, USA - 072115-129_1 metaG | ecosystem: Host-associated > Plants > Roots > Rhizosphere | place: USA: Nebraska...
CGATCGACAGCATCTTGGCGCTGGTGCCCAGCTCCATGATCGGGAACAGGTCGGTGAGGTAATCGCGCAGCACGTTGCCGGTCACCGAGATGGTGTCCTCGCCCTTGCGGATGCGGTCCAGCGAGAAGGCCGTGGCCTCCACCGGGGTCAGGATGCGGATGTCCAGGCCGGTCGTGTCGTGGTCCTTCAGGTAGGTCTCCACCTTGGCGATCACCTGCGCGTCGTGCGCACGCGCGGCATCCAGCCAGAACACCGCCGGGGTGTTGCTCAGGCGGGCGCGGTTGACGGCCAGCTTCACCCAATCCTGGATCGGCGCATCCTTGGTCTGGCACATGCGCCAGATGTCACCGGTCTGCACGGCGTGTTCGAACACCACGGTGCCCGCCTCGTCGGTGACGCGCACAGTGCCGTCGGCCGGGATCTGGAAGGTCTTGTCGTGCGAGCCGTATTCCTCGGCCTTCTGCGCCATCAGGCCGACGTTGGGCACCGAGCCCATGGTGGACGGATCGAACGCGCCGTGGGTACGGCAGTCGTCGATGACGGCCTGGTACACGCCGGCGTAGCAGCGGTCGGGGATGACGGCCTTGGTGTCCTGCAGCTTGCCGTCGGCATTCCACATGCCACCGGAGTCACGGATCATCGCCGGCATCGAGGCGTCGACGATGACGTCGCTCGGCACGTGCAGGTTGGTGATGCCCTTGTCGGAGTTGACCATCGCCAGACCCGGGCGCTTGCCGTATTCGGCAGCCAGGTCGGCCTTGATGGTTTCCTGCAGCGCCTCAGGCAGCTGCGGCAGGCGCGCGTAGAGATCGCCGATGCCGTTGTTGGGATCGAAGCCGGCCTGCTTGAGCACGTCGGCGTGCTTGGCCAGCACGTCCTTGTAGAACTCTTCGACGACCACACCGAACATGATCGGGTCGGAGACCTTCATCATGGTGGCCTTGAGGTGCAGCGAGAACAGCACGCCCTTGGCCTTGGCATCGGCGATCTGCGCCTGCACGAAGCTGGCCAGCGCGTTGCGGCTCATCACGGCGGCATCGACGATCTCACCGGCCTTGACCGCGGTCTTTTCCTTCAGCACGACGGTGGTGCCATCGGCCTGCTGAAGTTCGATCTTCAGGCTGCCGGCGGTGGCCAGCGTGGCCGACTTTTCGCTGCCGTAGAAATCGCCGCCGTCCATGTGCGCCACATGCGACTTGGACTCGGTGGACCACTTGCCCATGCGGTGCGGGTGCTTGCGCGCGTAGTTCTTCACCGACAGCGGTGCGCGGCGATCGGAATTGCCTTCGCGCAGCACCGGGTTCACCGCACTGCCCTTGACCTTGTCATAGCGCGCCTTGATGTCGCGCGAGACGTCGTCGGTGGGCACGTCCGGGTAGTTCGGCAGGGCGAAGCCCTGGTCCTGCAGTTCCTTGATGGCCGCCTTCAGCTGCGGCACCGAGGCGCTGATGTTGGGCAGCTTGATGATGTTGGCGTCCGGGGTGGTCGCCAGCTGGCCCAGTTCGGCGAGGTGGTCCGCTTCCTTCTGCTCGTCCTTCAGGTAATCCGGGAACAGCGCCAGGATGCGGCCGGACAGCGAGATGTCGCGGGTTTCAACGGCGATGCCGGCGGTGGCGGTGTAGGCCTCGACGATCGGCAGCAGCGACTGGGTCGCCAGGAACGGGGCTTCATCGGTAAGCGTGTAGAGAATCTTGGGCGAACTGGACATGGGGGACGGAGGCTCTCTTGCGGATCTGATGAGTGACCGCGCCGGGTGGGGCGCGCTGCGGGAAACTCCCGCATTGTCGCGTTTTAAGCCCCCCGGAGCAAAGCCGGGCCATACGCGAACGTATTGGAACACTGTGGTGCGGCCAGCTTCGTATCATCTGAAACCAGCACATAAAAAAGACGCAGCCTCGCGGCTGCGTCCATCGTGAGCCTGTTGCCGGGAGAGAGTCGGCTGGCGGCTTACTTGACCTCGAACTCTTGCGGCGTTCCTGCCGCCTTACCATCTACCGTGACTTCCGCGCGGTACTTGCCCGCCGGCCAGCCCTTGGCATTCTTGAAGGTGACGTTGGTGGTCTCGGCACCGGTGGTGTTCAGTGCCTGGCTCTGCTCACCGGCCACCTGCCCGTCCTGGAACGTCAGCTTGGCGCCCACGTTGGCGTTGCTGGCCGCGCCATCGGTGCGCACGGAGACGATGATGTCGTCCTTCGGCGCGAACAGCGCCACCGTGGCCACGCTCTTGTCGGCGGCAGCGGTCTTGCCCACCGTCACCGCGGTCACGTTAACGCCGGCTGCCGCGGCCATCGGCTCGGGCGCCGCAGGCGTCATCGGTGCCGGTTCGGCCGGGGTCATAGCCGCCGGTTGCGCGTTGTTGTCGGCGGTGTCTTCTTTCTTCTTGCAGCCGGCCAATGCCACGGTGGCCAGCAGGGCAGCGAGAACGGCGGTACTGATGGATGACTTCTTCATGTAATTCCTCCCTGGGAATTCGGTGGACTGCAACAAGGGTGACTCAGGCTTTGGGCGGCAACTTGAGGGTCTGGCCGGGGAAAATCTTGTCCGGGTCCTCGAGTACGTCACGGTTGGCCTCGAAGATCTTCTTCCAGGCGTTGGCATCGCCCAGTTCCTGCTTGGCGATCTTCGACAGCGAGTCGCCCTTCTGCACGGTGTAGGTGCCCCCGACCTTTTCGGCGGTGCTGTCCACCGAAGCGGTAACGCCGGAGAAATCCGCCTTTTCGACCTTCTGCGCGGTGCTGTCCACGCTGGAGGTCACACCGGAGAAATCGGCCTTCTTATCGGTACTCATCCACACACTCCCGTCTTCATTGACGACATGGGAGCGACGGTGTCACAGCCCGTGTTAATAGGGCATGGCGTGGATGTGAAGACGCGCCCAACGGGGTGGGAGGCGACCACGTTTCGGGGGTAGAGCCACCCCATGGGTGGCTGGGCGTGGTGCCCGGTCCCCGTGCAGCGACCCGTGGGGTCGCTCTACTGGCGCAGGTCGCGGACGGTGCGGGACGGCAGCTCGATGCCCGGGCTGGCCCGCCACGGGTTGATGTCCAGGCCGCCGCGGCGGGTGTAGCGCGCTTCCACTTCCAGCCATTGGGGTGCACAGCGCTGGGTGATTTCGCTGAAGATCCGCTCCACGCACTGCTCGTGGAATTCGGCGTGCTCGCGGTAGCTGACCAGGTACTTCAGCAGCCCCTCGCGGTCGATCTGCGGCCCGCAGTAGCGGATGCTCACACTGGCCCAGTCCGGCTGCCCCGTTACCGGGCAGTTGGATTTCAGCAGCGCCGAACTCAGCGTCTCGGTCACCACCTGCGCGGCGTCGGCCGACAGGAATTCCGGCGCCGGCGGCCCGTAGCGCTCGATCGCCACATCCAGCTCGTCCAGCGACTCGCCCTCGGCCTCCTCGACCAGCATCGGCACCCCGAACCGCACCGTCACCACCGCCCCGGCGCACCCGGACAGATCGGCGGTGATCCGCAGCCGTGCTGCCTCGTCATCGTCGAAGCGCGTGCTGTTGAGCGAATTGAGGTACAGCTTGAACGACTTGGATTCGATCAGATTGGGCGACGTACACGGCACGCTGACCGTGGCCACCGCCACCCGCGGCTTGCCGCGCCGGTCCAGCCAGCTCAGCTCATAGGCCTGCCAACGATCGTGCCCGACGAACGGCAGCGCCGCCTCGTCCAGACCGATCTCTTCACGCGCGCCACGGCGCGGAATGGGAAACAGCAGCGCGGGATCGTACTGCGACGGGTAAGCAACCTCGCGACCGAGGCTGGAGTCCTGGGGGGTATTCATCGCCCCATTTTACGCCGGTAGCCGCGCGGCGTCCGGCAACGAAAACAGAAGGCCACGGCGACCCGGAGCCATTGCGACCCAGCCAGCGCGAAGATCGAAACCATCCCGCCCGCGCCGGATGTCGCCCCGGCCAGCGGCCGGGACCTACCACCGTCCCCCCAATACCCATTTGAATGCAGGTCAACCCGAATGACCGCAGCCATCCCGCCCGTGCCGATTTCTGCCCCGGCCAGCGGCCGGGACCCACCGTCACCGACCATCTCGCCGGGGTGGGTCGGGGTGGGGTGGCGGGACCGTTGGGCGCCATGGATGGCGCCCACGAGCCCCCAGGGATGGGTTCACGGCGTGTCCCGCCACCCCACCCCGGCCCACCCCACACGCGACATGTCAGAGCCGACCAACCCGCCGTTGCTGTTGCTGTTGCTGTTGCTGTTGCTGTTGCTGTTGCTCCTGCTCAAGCCCCCGCCGCAGGCGCCACCACCGCCGTCCCGTTGAGATAATCCAGACTCACCTGCAGCAACGCCCGCAAGCCCACATCCAGCGCCTTCTCATCCAGCAGGAACTTCGGCGAATGGTTGGCCGGCGCCGTGGCCGGATCGATCCCCTCGCTCGTCGACCCCACGAAGAAGAACAGCCCCGGCACTTCCTTGGCGTACAGCGAGAAATCCTCCGCCCCCATCTGCAGCGGCGGCTCGTACACATTGTCCTTGCCCACCACCGCCTGCAGGCTCGGCAGCATCCGCGCCGTCAGCGCCGGATCGTTCACCGTCGCCGGATTGCCCTCGGACTCGTAGATCTCCGTCACCGCCTTGGCCCCGTGCGCCGCCGCCGTGTGCTCGGCCACATTGCGCAGGTCCGCGAAAATCTGCTGCCGCATCCCCTCGTCGAAGGTCCGGATCGTCCCCACCATCTCCACCTCGTCGGGAATGATGTTGTAGCGGATACCGCCCTTGATCGCCCCGAAGGTCAGCACCGCCGGCTGCTTGGACAGATTCGCCCGCCGGCTCACGATCGTCTGCGCCGTCCCCACCAGATCGGCGGTCGCCACGATCGGGTCCACCCCGTTCCACGGCGCCGACCCGTGCGTCTGCCGCCCGATCACCTTGATCCCGAACCGGTCCGAGGCGGCCATCAATGGCCCCCCGCGCACCGCGATCTGCCCGGCCGGCACGCTCGAAAACACATGCAGCCCGAACACCGCCTCCGGCTTGAAATCGGCAAACAGCCCCTCCTTCAGCATCAACGCCGCACCGCCCTCTTCCGGCGGCGGCGCCCCTTCTTCAGAGGGCTGGAAGATCAGCATGACCTCGCCCGGCAGGTTCGCCTGCATCTTCACCAGCGCGTCGGCCACCCCCAGCAGCGTGGCCGTATGCGCATCGTGCCCGCAGGCGTGCATTACCCCCACCGGCTCGCCGCGGTAGGTACTGGTGGCCTTGGACGCAAACGGCAGCCCGGTCTGCTCGGTCACCGGCAGGGCGTCCATGTCCGCGCGCAGCGCGATCCGCGGGCCCGGCTTGCCGCCCTTGATGATCGCCACCACGCCATGGTGGGCAATCCCGGTTTTCGGCTTCAGCCCCATTGCGCGCAACTGCTCGGCCACCTTGGCCGACGTGCGCTCCTCGCGGTTGGACAGCTCCGGGTGCTGGTGGAAATCGCGCCGCCAGTCGACCACCTTGGCCTTCAGCCGGGTGGCCGCCGCCGTCACTTCCGGGCGCTCGGCGGGGGTGGCCGCGGCCAGCGCGGGGCAGGCAAGCAGGGCGGACAGCAGCAGCGACAGACGAGGCATTGCACATCTCCACGGACGAACAGGACGGTCGAACCTGAATGTAGGGCATCGGCGCACTTGCTGCTGTAACTTTCTGCCCCCGCAGGCGTTCATTCATGGAACCCGGCCGGTCACATCCGGTCTGATCGCCCGTCCCATCCGTCATGCATGAAAGCTCCCGGGCGACGGGTATGCTTTGCACCAGCCATTTGGGCCCTGCCCTCCGCCAGCCTCAGGAGTTAGTTGAATGTCGCGTTTCTGGAAGATCGTGCTGCTGGTGGTCGCAGTGCTGGTGGTGGGTTTCATCGGGGTGCGCATGCTCGGCGGCGGCAAGAAGGGCGACGCGGGCACCACCGCCGCCAGTGCCGGCAAGGAAGGCCAGGAGCGCAACGCCGGCCCGGTCCCGGTGACCGTGGTCGATGCCGCCCGCCAGGACGTGCCGGTCTACGCCAGCGCGCTGGGCACCGTGGCGGCGATGAACACCGTCACCGTCAGCCCCCAGGTCGGCGGCCAGCTGATCAGCATCAACTTCAAGGAAGGCCAGGAAGTCCAGAAGGGCGACGTGTTGGCCCAGATCGACCCGCGCACCCTGCAGGCCAGCTTCGATGAAGCCGCCGCGGCCAAGCGCCAGAACCAGGCGCAGCTGGCCACCGCACGCTCCAACTACCAGCGCTCCAATTCGCCGGAGTACCGCCAGTACGTGGCCAAGACCGACCTGGACACCCAGCGCAACCAGGTGGCCCAGTTCGAAAGCGCGGTCGCCGCCAACGACGCCAGCATGCGCGCCGCCCAGGTGCAGCTGCAGTACACCAAGGTCACCGCCCCGATCTCCGGCATTGCCGGCATCCGCGCGGTGGACGCCGGCAACATCGTCAGCGCCGGCACCGCGCTGGTCACCCTGACCCAGATCCACCCCATCCACGTGGTCTTCAACCTGCCCGAGCGCCAGCTGCCCGACGTGCGCCAGGCCCAGAAAGCCGGACCGGTCACTATCGCCGCGCTCGACCGCAACGATTCCCACGTGCTCACCGACGGCGGCACCCTGGACGTGGTGGACAACCAGATCAGCAGCGACAGCGGCACCTTCCGCGCCCGTGCGCTGTTCAACAACAGCGACAACAGCCTGTGGCCGGGCCAGTTCGTCAACGTGCGCATGCAGCTGCGCACCATCGCCGGTGGCGTGGTGATCCCCACCCAGGCAGTGATGCGTGGCCCGGACGGCGAGTACGTCTACATCGTCAAGCCCGACAGCACCGTGGCCATGCAGACGGTCAAGAGCGGCGTGGAAGTGGGCGACAGCAACGTCCAGATCACCGAAGGCCTCAAGGGCGGCGAGCGCGTGGTCAGCGAGGGCCAGTTCCGGCTCAAGCCGGGCAGCAAGGTCACCGCGCTCAAGCCGGGTGAAACCCCGGCGCCGCCGACCGACGCCGAGCTCAAGGCCGCCGCCCAGCAAGACAAGGGCGGTGGTGGCCGCCGCGGTGGCGGTCCGCGCTGAGCGCGCCTGCCTGACGTTCCCGACGCCGGCCGGCTGGCCGGCGTCTGCCCGCTTCAACGCCGCATGACGTAACAGCAAGGATCCGCCCGTGGGCTTTTCGACGATCTTCATCCGCCGCCCGATCGCCACCTCGCTGTTGATGGCGGGCCTGCTGCTGCTCGGCATCCTCGGCTACCGCCAGCTGCCGGTGTCGGCGCTGCCGGAGATCGACGCACCCAGCCTGGTGGTGACCACCCAGTACCCGGGTGCCAATGCCACCACCATGGCCTCGCTGGTGACCACCCCGCTGGAACGCCAGTTCGGGCAGATCTCCGGGCTGGAGATCATGACCTCCGATTCGTCGGCCGGCCTGTCCACGATCATCCTGCAGTTCTCGATGGACCGCGATATCGATATCGCCGCCCAGGACGTGCAGGCCGCCATCCGCCAGGCCACGCTGCCTTCCTCGCTGCCCTACCAGCCGGTCTACAACCGGGTGAACCCGGCCGACGCGGCCATCGTCACCCTCAAGCTCACCTCCGACACGCGCCCGCTGCGCGAGGTCAACAACTACGCCGACTCCATCCTGGCCCAGCGCCTGTCCCAGGTGCAGGGCGTGGGCCTGGTCTCCATCGCCGGCAACGTGCGCCCGGCCGTGCGTATCCAGGTCAACCCGGCGCAGCTGTCCAACATGGGCCTGACCCTGGAAGAACTGCGCAGCGCGCTGACCCAGGCCAACGTCAACGCGCCCAAGGGCTCGCTCAACGGCAAGACCCAGTCCTATTCGATCGGCACCAACGACCAGTTGACCAGCGCCGCCGAGTACCGCGACACCATCATCAGCTACAAGAACGGCCGCCCGGTGCGGTTGTCGGACGTAGCCAACGTGGTCGATGGCGTGGAGAACGACCAGCTGGCCGCCTGGGCCGATGGCAAGCCGGCGGTGCTGCTGGAAGTGCGCCGCCAGCCGGGCGCCAACATCGTGCAGACGGTTGAACGCATCCGCGCCTTGATCCCGCAGCTGCAGAACGTGCTGCCGGCCGACGTGCACCTGGAGATCTTCTCCGACCGTACCGAGACCATCCGCGCCTCGGTGCATGAAGTGCAGTTCACCCTGATCCTCACCATCTGCCTGGTGGTGGCGGTGATCTTCGTGTTCCTGCGCCGGCTGTGGGCCACCATCATTCCTTCGGTGGCGGTGCCGCTGTCGCTGGCCGGCACCTTCGGGGTGATGGCCTTTGCCGGCATGTCGCTGGACAACCTGTCGCTGATGGCGCTGGTGGTGGCCACCGGCTTCGTGGTCGACGACGCGATCGTGATGATCGAGAACATCGTGCGCTACATCGAACAGGGCAAGAGCGGCCCGGAAGCGGCCGAGATCGGTGCGCGCCAGATCGGCTTCACCGTGCTGTCGCTGACCATCTCGCTGGTGGCCGTGTTCCTGCCGCTGCTGCTGATGCCCGGCGTGACCGGCCGCCTGTTCCACGAGTTCGCCTGGGTGCTGAGCATCGCGGTGACCTTGTCGATGCTGATCTCGCTGACGCTGACCCCGATGATGTGCGCCTACCTGCTCAAACCCGACGCGCTGCCCGAGGGCGAAGACGCCCACGAGCGCGCCGCGGCGGCTGGCAAGGAAAACCTGTGGACGCGCACCGTGGGGGCCTACGAGCGCAGCCTGGACTGGGTGCTGGACCATCAGCGCATGACCCTGGCGGTGGCCGCCGGCGCGTTGGTGCTCACCGTGCTGCTGTACGTGGTGATCCCCAAGGGCCTGCTGCCCGAGCAGGACACCGGCCTGATCACCGGCGTGGTCCAGGCCGACCAGAACATCGCCTTCCCGCAGATGGAACAGCGCACCAAGGCCGTGGCCGAGGCGCTGCGCAAGGACCCGGCGGTCACTGGCGTGTCGGCCTTCATCGGCGCCGGCAGCATGAACCCCACTCTCAACCAGGGCCAGCTGTCGATCGTGCTCAAGGAGCGCGGCGACCGCGACGGGCTGGATGAGATCCTGCCGCGCCTGCAGCAGGCCGTGGCCGGTATTCCCGGCGTGGCGCTGTACCTTAAGCCGGTGCAGGACGTTACTCTGGACACCCGCGTGGCCGCCACCGAGTACCAGTACTCGCTGTCGGACGTGGACAGCGCGCAGGTCGCGCTGCAGGCCACCCGCCTCACCGAAGCGCTGCGCCAGCGCCCGGAACTGGCCGACGTGGACAACAACCTGTCCAACCAGGGCCGTGCGCTGGAACTGACCATCGACCGCGACAAGGCCAGCGTGCTGGGCGTGCCGATGCAGACCATCGACGACACCCTGTACGACGCGTTCGGCCAGCGCCAGATCTCCACCATCTTCACCGAGCTCAACCAGTACCGCGTGGTGCTGGAAGTGGCCCCGGAATTCCGCACCAGCACCGCGCTGATGAACCAGCTGGCGGTAGCCTCCAACGGCGCAGGCGCGCTGACCGGCAGCAACGCCACCAACTTCGGCCAGGTCAGCTCGTCCAACTCGTCCACCGCCACCGGCATCGGTGCGCAGAACACCGGCATTCCGGTGGGCGCGGGCAACATCATCCCGCTGGCGGCGCTGGCCGAGGGCAAGATCACCAGCACCCCGCTGGTGGTGAGCCACCAGCAGCAGCTGCCTGCGGTGACGGTGTCCTTCAACATCGCCCCGGGGTATTCGCTTTCCGACGCGGTCAAGGCCATCGAAGAGACCAAGGCCGGCCTGGACATGCCCTCGCAGGTGCATGCGCAGTTCATCGGCAAGGCCGCCGAATTCACCGGCAGCCAGACCGACGTGGTGTGGCTGCTGCTGGCCTCGCTGGTGCTGATCTACATCGTGCTGGGCGTGCTGTATGAAAGCTACATCCACCCCTTCACCATCATCTCAACCCTGCCCCCGGCCGGCGTCGGTGCGCTGCTGGCATTGATGGTGTGCGGGCTGCCGCTGTCGGTGGACGGCATCGTCGGCATCGTGCTGCTGATCGGCATCGTCAAGAAGAACGGCATCATGATGGTCGACTTCGCCATCGAAGCGCGCCGCGCCGGTGCCAACGCACACGACGCGATCCGCCGTGCCTGCCTGCTGCGCTTCCGCCCGATCATGATGACCACCGCCGCAGCCATGCTCGGCGCGCTGCCACTGGCACTGGGCACCGGCATAGGCTCGGAACTGCGCCGCCCGCTGGGCATTGCCATCGTCGGCGGCCTGCTGCTGTCGCAGTTGGTCACCCTGTACACCACGCCGGTGATCTACCTGTACATGGAACGCTTCTCCGAGTGGCTGCGCGAGCGCCGCGAGCAGCGCGCGCTGCGCCACGCCAGCGCCCAGGACCGCGCATGAGCCGCTGCTGCCCGTGCACGCCGAAGGCGTCGGCATGAACATTTCCGGCCCCTTCATCCGCCGCCCGATCGGCACCGCGCTGCTGGCCATCGGCCTGTTCGTGGTTGGCCTGTTCTGCTACCTGAAACTGGGCGTGTCGGCGCTGCCGAACATCCAGATTCCGGTGATCTTCGTGCACGCCAGCCAGTCCGGCGCGGACGCCACCACCATGGCCTCCACGGTCACCGCGCCGCTGGAACGCCACCTGGGCCAGCTGCCCGGCGTGGATCAGATGCGCTCGTCCAGCTCCGAAGGCAGCTCGCTGGTCTTCATGATCTTCCAGAGCGGGGTCGACATCGACTCGGCCGCACTGGACGTGCAGACCGCGATCAATTCGGCCCAGGCCGACCTGCCGTCCGGGCTCGGCTCGCCGATGTTCCAGAAGGCCAACCCCAACGACGACCCGGTGATCGCCATCGCGCTCACCTCGCAGACGCAATCGGCCGACGAGCTGTACAACGTCGCCGACTCGCTGCTGGCCCAGCGCATCCGCCAGATCAGCGGGGTGTCCTCGGTGGATATCGCCGGTGCGTCCACGCCGGCGGTGCGGGTGGACGTGAACCTGCGCCTGCTCAGCGCGCTCAACCTCACCCCCGATGACCTGCGCAACGCGGTACGCGCGGCCAACGTGACCTCGCCCACCGGTTTCCTCACCGACGGCAACACCACCACCGCGATCATCGCCAACGACTCGGTGGCGCGCGCCGCCGACTTCGCCAACCTGGTCATCAAGACCCAGGACGACGGCCGGGTGATCCGCCTCAAGGACGTGGCCAACGTCTACGACGGCCAGCAGGACGCCTACCAGGCCGCGTGGTTCGACCACAAACCGGCGGTGGTGATGTATGTGTTCACCCGCGCCGGCGCCAACATCGTGGAGACCGTGGACCGGGTCAAGGCGCAGATCCCCATGCTGCGCGACTACCTGCAGCCTGGCACGGTGATGACCCCGTACTTCGACCGCACCCCGACCATCCGCTCGTCGCTGCACGAAGTGCAGATCACCTTGCTGATCAGCCTGGCGATGGTGATCCTGACCATGGCGCTGTTCCTGCGCCGGCTGGCGCCGACCCTGATCGCGGCGGTCACCGTGCCGTTGTCGCTGGCCGGCGCGGCGCTGGTGATGTACGTGTTCGGCTTCACCCTGAACAACCTGAGCCTGCTGGCGCTGGTGATCGCGATCGGGTTCGTGGTCGACGATGCGATCGTGGTGATCGAAAACGTCATGCGCCATCTCGACGAAGGCATGCCCCGCATGCAGGCCGCACTGACCGGCGCGCGCGAGATCGGCTTCACCATCGTCTCCATCACCGCCTCGCTGGTGGCGGTATTCATCCCGCTGCTGTTTGCCAGCGGCATGGTGGGCGCGTTCTTCCGCGAGTTCACCATCACCCTGGTGGCGGCGATCGTGGTGTCGATGATCGTCTCGCTCACGCTCACCCCGGCGCTGTGCAGCCGCTTCCTGAGCGCGCACGCCGAGCCGGACAAGCCCTCGCGGATCGGCCGCTTCCTGGACGCCGCGCACGACCGCATGCTGCGCGTGTACACGGTCTGCCTGGACTTCTCGCTGCGCCACGCCCTGCTGCTGTCGCTCACCCCGATCCTGCTGATCGTGGCCACGGTGATGCTGGGCGGGGCGGTCAAGAAGGGTTCGTTCCCGGCCCAGGACACCGGCCTGATCTGGGGCCGCGCCAACTCCAGCGCCACGGTGTCCTTCGAGGACATGGTCAACCGCCAGCGCCGCATCACCGACATGCTGATGGCCGACCCGGCGGTGAAGACCGTGGGCGTGCGCCTGGGCAGTGGCCGCCAGGGCTCCAGCGCGCAGTTCAACGTGCAGCTGAAGACCCGCAAGGAAGGCCGCAAGGAAACCACCGCGCTGGCGCTGGCACGGCTGAGCGCCAAGGCCGACCGCTACCCCGACCTGCAGCTTCGCCTGCGCGCGATCCAGGATCTGCCCAGCGACGGCGGTGGCGGCAACAGCCAGGGCGCGCAATACCGCGTGTCGCTGCAGGGCAATGACCTGGCCCAGTTGCAGGAATGGCTGCCCAAGGTGCAGGCCGCGCTGAAGAAGAATCCGAAACTGCGCGACGTTGGCACCGACGTGGACACCGCCGGGCTGCGCCAGAACGTGGTGATCGACCGTGCCAAGGCCGCGCGCCTGGGCGTGTCGGTGGGTGCGATCGACGGCGCGCTGTACGGCGCGTTCGGCCAGCGCCAGATCTCCACCATCTACTCGGATATCAACCAGTACAGCGTGGTGGTCAACGCATTGCCCGAACAGACCGCCACCCCGCATGCGCTGGATGAGATCTACGTGCGTGCCGGCAACGGCGAGATGATCCCGCTGACCGCCGTGGCGCATCAGGTGCCCGGGCTGGCACCGCCGCAGATCACCCATGAAAACCAGTACACCACGATGGACCTGAGCTACAACCTGGCTCCGGGCGTGAGCACCGGCGAGGGCGAGGCGATCATCAAGTCCACCGTGGACGGCCTGCGCCTGCCCGGCGACATCCGCATCAGCGATGGCGGCGGCTTCAACGTGCAGCTCAATCCGAACTCCATGCTCATCCTGGTGCTGGCCGCCATCATCACCGTGTACCTGGTGCTGGGCATGCTGTACGAAAGCCTGGTGCACCCGGTAACGATCCTGTCCACGCTGCCGGCCGCAGGCGTGGGCGCGCTGCTGGCGTTGTTCGTGACCAACACCGAGCTGTCGGTGATTTCGATGATCGCGCTGGTGCTGCTGATCGGCATCGTCAAGAAGAACGCGATCATGATGATCGACTTCGCGGTAGTGGCCCAGCGCGAGCACGGCAAGAGCCCGCGCGATGCGGTGCGCGAGGCCAGCATCGTGCGCTTCCGCCCGATCATGATGACCACCATGGTGGCGATCCTGGCCGCGGTACCGCTGGCCATCGGCCTGGGCGAAGGCTCCGAACTGCGCCGCCCGCTGGGCATCGCGATGATCGGCGGCCTGCTGTTCTCGCAGAGCCTGACCCTGCTGAGCACGCCGGCGCTGTACGTGATCTTCTCGTGCCTGCGCGAGCGCTGGGTCAACCGCCGTGCGCGCCGCCGCGAGCGGCGCGCATTGAAGCGCAGCGCCCCCGCCCGGTAGGTACCGACCGTGGGTCGGTGCCCCCGGTCGGTACGCCACGGTTTGACGCCACGCAACAAAACGCGAACAATTCGCATCCAGCCACGGTCCTGCATCGCCTTCGCGGTGCCCCCGCTGCCGGGTTCCCGGCCAGCCAGCGCGATCCAGCCATCGACCCTCCCCCGCCATCTGTAGATCGCGGACGGCGTTGTGCTGTCCGCCAAGGAACCCATCGATGCTGTCCGCTTCCCTGCCCCGCCTGGCCACGTTGGCCGTTGCGCTGTCGCTGGCCTGCGCCGCGCATGCCCAGTCCACCCCCGATGGCCGAGCGCGCGCCCGCTCGGCCACGGATCTGGACGCCATCAAGGTCACCGCCGAACGCACGCACACCGACACCGGCGCCCTCGGCGACCGCGCCGTGCGTGACACCCCGTTCGCAATTGCCGTGGTCGGCCGCGACGAGATTGAGAAGCGCCAGGTGGTCTCGCTCGGCGACGCGTTCCTCACCGACCCCTCCGTGGTCACCCAGGTCAGTGCGTACGCCAGCGGCTGGAGTTCGCCGATCCGCAACCGCGGCATCGACCTCAGCTACGACAGCTATCGCGTCAACGGCCTGCAGGTGTCCTCGTGGGGTACCGAATGGCCGCTGGAAGTGATGGAACAGGTGGAACTGCTCAAGGGCCCCGGTGGGTTCATGTATGGCTTCGGCCAGCCCGGCGGCATCGTCAACTATGTCACCAGGAAGCCGACCGACACCCTCACCTTCGCCGGCCAGCTCGGCTGGCGCGAGGCGGGCATCGTCAGCGGCCAGGTCGACGTGGGCGGCCGGTTCGGCAATGAGCAGATGTTCGGCTACCGCTTCAATGCCTACCAGGAGAAGGGCGAAACCTTCAACGGCGGCGAGGTCGACCGCAAGGTCGGCGCCCTGTCGCTGGATGCACGCCTGAGCGACAGCCTCACCTGGACCCTCGACGGCGTGTTCCAGTCGCGCGATCTCAGCAACGAGTCGCCGCAGTACTACTTCATCGGCCTCACCGAGCTGCCGCGCCCGCTGGCCGGCAACATCGACAACAGCATCGACGGCAGTTACTACGACACCCGCTCCAGCCTGCTCTCCACGGCACTGAACTGGCAGATCAGCAGCGACTGGAAGGCCAGCCTGAGCTACGGCGTGACCACCTCCTGGAACGACGTCAACAAGGTGTTCGCCTACATCGACAACGTCAACGGCGACTACAACATCAACACCTACGAGCTGGGCGGCAAGAGCGAGTGGAAGCTGGCCCAGGCCCTCGTGCAGGGTCGCTTCGACACCGGCCCGCTGTCGCACCAGGTAGTGGCCGGCGTTTCGCACCAGACCGGCCTGGGCTGGGACCGTCCGTACGAATGGACCACCATCGGCCGCGGCAACATCTACCAGCGCCCGATGCTGCGCCACGATGCCGTGGGCTCACGCGTGCTCAGCCGCGGCAGCGAAACCGTGCAGCAGGCCGTGTTCGTCAGTGACACCGTCAGCTTCGCCGAGGGCTGGTCGCTGCTGGCCGGCGCGCGCTACAACGACTTCGAGAACAAGGGCGCCTACCACACCTACCCGGTCACCCCCACCTACGCGCTGATGTACAAGCCGGCCGACGCCGTCACCCTGTACGCCAGCTACGTGGAATCGCTGGAAGCGGGCAGCCGCGTCGGCAGCGACTACCTCAACGCCGGCACCGTGCTCGACCCGACCATCAGCAAGCAATACGAGATCGGCGCCAAGATCGAGTACCCGCGCTGGAACGCCAACGCCGCCGCCTTCCGCCTGGAGCGCGGTGCCAACATCGACCGTCTTACCAGCGCGGGCAAGCTGCTCGTGCAGGACGGCATCACCCTGTACGAAGGCGTCGAACTCAGCGGCGACGTCCGCCTGACCGAGGCCCTCACCGTCGGCGGCGGCGTCACCTGGCTCGACCCCACCTACGACAAGCTGTCCCCCGACAGCGCCGCCCAGCAGGGCAACCGCACCGCCGGCGCCGCCCGCTGGCAGGGCGTGCTGCACGCCGACTACACCATCCCGCAGGTGGACGGCCTGAGCGTCTACGCGCTGGCCCGCTACTACGGCGATGTCTATTACGACGCCGACAACACCCTCAAGCTGCCCGACTACACCCTGGTCAACGCCGGCGTCGGCTACCGCATGCAGCTGGACGGCCGCCCGGTCACCTGGCGCGCCGGCGTGGAGAACCTGACCAACAAAAAATACTGGTCCAACGCCGGCGTCGGCCTGCCGCGCACCTTCGCGGTGAGCGTGCGCTTCGACCTCTGACCGGTCCAGTGGTGCGGCGCATGGCGCGGCACTACCTGCTTCTCCGTTGCGCACCGACCCACTGTCGGGGCTCGGTGTGGGTGGGTTGGCGGGACCGTCCTGCGCCATGGATGGCGCAAGCGGGCCTACAAGGACGCCTTCACGGCGTGTCCTGCCAACCCTTGATTGGCGCTATCCCCTTCACCCTACACCCGCAATAATGGGCTGCCCCGCACCGCGAGCCCGCATGTCCGCCCGAGAATCCCGCCTGAGCCGCCTGTGGGCGCATGAAAAGGCCAGCTACGGCCTGCGGGTACTCATTGCGCTGTCGGTGGCCATGGGCCTGTGCTGGCACCTGGACCAGCTGCCCGCGCTGCCCGGCGTGTTCCTCGGCATCATCGCCAGCGCCATCGCCGAAACCGACGACAACTGGTGGGGCCGGACCAAATCGGTCGCCCTCTCCCTGCTCTGCTTCGTCATCGCGGCCGCCGCGGTGGTCGAACTGTTCGCCTGGCCCTGGCTGTTCATCACCGCCCTGGCCGTGTCCACCTTCGGCCTCACCCTGCTCGGTGCACTCGGCGAACGCTACGCGTCCATCGCCCAGGCCACCGTAACCCTGGCCATCTACACCATGATCGGCCTGGAACAGCACGGCGCCAGCGACCGCGCCCAGGCCATCAGCGCGGTCAGCCACCTGCTCGCCGGCGCGCTCTGGTACGGCCTGCTCTCGATCCTGTGGACCGCCCTGTTCGCCAACCGCCCCGTGCGCGAACGCGTCGCCCGCCTGTACCTGGAACTGGGCCGCTACCTGCAGCTCAAGGCCGACCTGTTCGAACCCATCCGCGATGCTGACGTACAGAAGCGCCAGCTGGCCCTGGCCGAACAGAACCGCCGCGTGGTCGAGGCGCTGAACATCGCCAAGGTCGCCATCCTGGCCCGCTTCGGCCGCTCCGGTCGGCCCGGCGTGCAGTCCGGCCTGTACCTGCGCCTGTACTACATGGCCCAGGATTTCCACGAACGCGCCAGCTCGTCGCACTATCCGTACGGCGCGCTCACCGAGGCGTTCTTCCACAGCGACGTGCTGTACCGCTGCCAGCGCCTGCTTGCCCTGCAGGGCGACGCGTGCGCCAACCTCGGCCTGGCCATCCGCCTGCGCCGCCCGTTCCAGTACGGCGAGCGCACCAAGCAGGCCACCGCCGACCTCACCGATTCGCTCACCTGGCTGCGTGCCCAGCAGAACCCGCAGTGGCAGCGCCTGCTGTCATCGCTGGAACTGCTCGGCCACAACCTGCAGAGCATCGAGCGGCGCCTGTCCGAGGCCGAAAAATCCGACGCCACCCTGGACAACGTCGACACCCGCCTGCGCGACACCAATCCGCACACCCTGCGCGAAATGTTCGTGCGCATCCGCCAGCAGCTCACCCCCGGCTCGGTGCTGTTCCGCCACGGCCTGCGCATGGCGCTGGCCCTGATCGTCGGCTTTGCGGTGATCCGCCTGGTCAACGCCCAGAACGGCTCGTGGGTGCTGCTCACCATCGTGTTCGTGTGCCGCCCGCATTTCGGCGCCACCCGGCAGCGGCTGGCCCAGCGTATCGCCGGCACCCTGATCGGGCTGGTGCTGACCTGGGCGCTGATGCAGCTGTTCCAGGACCTGCGCATCGAACTTCTGATCGCCCTGCTGTCGGCGCTGCTGTTCTTCTTCACCCGCAGCGACCGCTATCTGGTGGCATCGGCGGCGATCACGGTGATGGCGCTGACCTGCTTCAACCTGATCGGCGACGGCTTCCTGCTGATCTGGCCGCGCCTGGTCGACACCCTGCTCGGCTGCGCGATCGCTGCGGCGGCGGCCTTCCTGATCCTGCCCGACTGGCAGGGCCGCCGCTTGAACCTGGTCATGGCCCGCGTGCTGGCCAACTGCGCGCGCTACCTGGATGCCGTGCTGGGCCAGTACGGCAGCGGCATGCAGGACGATCTGGCGTACCGCATCGCCCGCCGCGACATGCACAACGCCGACGCGGCGCTGTCCACCGCGCTGTCGAACATGCTGCGCGAGCCGGGCCATGTGCGCCGCAACCTGGACGCCGGGTTCCGCTTCCTGGCGCTCTCCAACACCCTGCTGGGGCATCTGTCGGCGCTCGGCGCGCACCGTGCGCAGGTGGACAGCTACGCGCAGGATGCCCAGGCGCTGGCCGGCGGCGAGCGGGTGGAACAGGCCATGCAGCAGATCGCCGCGGCGCTGGAGCAGCGCCAACCGGTGGAGGAAGCCGACAACGACGGCGACCGCGCCCTGGCCGAGCAGCTGGAACAGATCACCGACGACATGCCGCCCAAGCTGCAGCTGATCCGCACCCAGATGGGCCTGATGCTGCGCCTGCTGCCCAAGCTGCGCGGCGCCGCCAACGAGGCCGCGCGCACCCTGCGGTGAGGGGTCTGCGGGGCAGCGGGGCAGAGCCCCGCTCTACGACAGCTCCTGCAACGCCGAGCTCTGCCCGGCTGCCGACGATGGCCGCAACGCCATACGACCGCGCCCGTAGCGCCGGGCGCTGCCCGGCTGCCGTCGATCGCCGCAACGCCATACGACCGTCCCCGTAGCGCCGGGCTCTGCCCGGCTGCCGTCGATCGCCGCAACGCCATACGACCGCGCCCGTAGCGCCGGGCTCTGCCCGGCTGCCATCGATTGCCGCAACGCCATACGACCGTCCCCGTAGCGCCGGGCTCTGCCCGGCTGCCGTCGATCGCCGCAACGCCGTACGACAGCTCCTGCAACGCCGGGCTCTGCCAGGCTGCCGACGATGGCCGCAACGCCATACGACCGCGCCCGTAGCGCCGGGCTCTGCCCGGCTGCCGTCGATCGCCGCAACGCCATACGACCGTCCCCGTAGCGCCGGGCTCTGCCCGGCTGCCGTTGATCGGCGCAACGCCGGGGGCCTCCCGGCTGCGTGCTAGGCTGCGCCGGTTCGCAAGGAGTTTCCATGTCCGGCCACAGCCAGTTCGCCCTGCTCAAACAGCGTCGCTTCCTGCCGTTCTTCATCGTCCAGTCGCTGGGTGCGTTCAACGACAACGTGTACCGGCAGGCCATCATCGGCCTGCTGTTCTACCTCGGCGTCAGCCAGGAAGAGCAGTCGCTGTACACCACGCTGGCGCCGGCCATCTTCATCCTGCCCTACTTCCTGTTCTCGGCCCTGGCGGGGCAGATCGCCGAAAAACTGGAAAAATCGCGGCTGATCGTGATCACCACCACCATGGAGATCGCGATCATGTCGCTGGCCGCCGTCGGCTTCCTCACCCAGAGCATGCCGGTGCTGCTGGTCGCCCTGTTCTGCACCGGCCTGCAGTCCACCCTGTTCGGCCCGGTGAAGTATTCGGTGCTGCCCTCGGTGCTGCGCCCGGAAGAGCTCACCGGCGGCAACGGGCTGGTCGAGATGGGCACCTCGATGTCGATCCTGACCGGCATGATCAGCGGCGGCATCATCTTCACCCTGGCCGGCAGCTTCGGCCCGGTGGTCGCGGCCACCGCGGTGATTGCCCTGGCCATCTTCGGCAACATCACCGCGCGCATGATCCCGAAGGTGGATGCGGGCGCGCCGGACCTGAAGATCAACTGGAACCCGATCCCCGAATCGCTGGCCGTGCTGCGCCTGGCCAAGAAGCAGAAGGCGGTGCGCAACGCCATCCTGGGCGTGTCCTGGTTCTGGTTCGTGGGCACCATGCTCACCTCGCAGCTGCCCACTTACGCGGTGGTCAACCTGGGCGGCGAACCCACCCTGTACATCTTCGCGCTGGCGCTGTTCTCGGTCGGCACCGGCGTGGGCTCGCTGCTCTGCGAAAAGCTGTCCGGGCGCACGGTGGAAATCGGCCTGGTGCCGCTGGGCGCGTTCGGCATGACCGCCTTCATGCTGGACCTGTACTTCGCCCGGGCCGGCACGGCCACCGCGGCTGGCCTGGGGCTGGGTGCCTTCGTTGCCCAGCCCGGCAGCCTCCGCATCATCATCGACCTGATCGGCATCGGCCTGTTCACCGGCTTCTTCGTGGTGCCCCTGTTCGCGCTGATCCAGAGCCGCACGCCGAAGTCGGAGATGTCGCGCGTGTTCGCCGCGCTCAACATCCAGAATTCGGGCTTCATCGTGGGCGCGGCGATGATCGCGCTGGTCACGCAGAAGTTCCTGCACTGGACCATCCCCCAGCTGTTCCTGGCGCTGGCCATCGCCAATGCCGTGGTGGCGATCTACATCTTCACCATCGTCCCCGAATTCCTGATGCGCTTCCTCAGCTGGGTGATGGTGCGCGGCCTGTACCGGCTGCGTCTGCACGGCATCGAAGCCAATGTGCCCGACGAAGGCGCTGCGCTGATCGTGTGCAACCACGTCAGCTACATGGACGCGTTGATCCTGTCGGCGACCATCCCGCGCCCGGTGCGCTTTGTCATGTACTACAAGATCTTCAACATCCCGGTGATGCGCTGGATCTTCCGTACCGCCAAGGCCATTCCCATTGCCGGCGCGCGCGAAGACTCCGCGCTGATGCAGGCCGCCTTCGACGAAGTGGACAAGGCCCTGGCCGACGGCGAGCTGGTCTGCATCTTCCCCGAAGGCGCGCTCACCCGCGATGGCGAGATGGGCGCGTTCAAGTCCGGCGTGGAGAAGATCCTCGAACGGCGCCCGGTGCCGGTGGTGCCGATGGCGCTGCGCGGCATGTGGGCCAGCATGTGGAGCCGGCGCGACACCCGGCTGGGCCGCATGCGCGTGCCGCGCCGTTTCCGCGCACATGTCGAGGTGGCCGCCGCACCGGCGCTTGCGGGCCGGGAAGCCACTGCCGACATCCTGGAGCAGCAGGTACGGCAGCTTCGCGGAGAAAATGGCTGAGGCCTAGTGCCGTCTGCATGTAAACGCATACATCCGGGCGTCCATCGGGTAAATTAGCGCCGGGGGACGTCCGATCCGCGCAGGCCAGCGCGGCGGCGGCCAAAAATCATGCGTACCGTTTGTTGCACCGCTCGATGACGATGCCACTGTGTGTGCGTGCGTTGTACCCCGTTTCACGCCCGTCCAATCCACCCAAGAAAATGGAGCTTTTCAGATGAACACCACTGCCGCACAAATCCCGAACCACCTGGTCTGGGCCATCCTGGCCACCCTGTTCTGCTGCCTGCCGGGCGGTATCGTGTCGATCGTCTACGCCGCCCAGGTCAACGGCAAGATTGCCGCGGGTGACCTCGCCGGTGCGCGCGACTCGTCGGAGAAGGCGAAGAAGTGGGCCATGTGGTCGGCCATTGCCGGCGTCATCGTTGCCGTGCTGTACGTCGTGCTGGTGATGGCGATGGGCGGCCTGGGCGCGCTGAGCAACAGCGGCTACTGATCAGCACCGGGACGGCCTGGCCGGTGACCCTGCATGGGGTTCACCGGCCCGGCCGTTCGCGCATCATGGCCCTGCCTTCCCGAACCACGCTTGCCCGCTGGGCACCCACGGCCCTGGTGGCCAGCCTGGGTGCAGGCGCCGTCGTAGTGTTGCGCAACGTCAGCCCTTATGGCGCCAACAGTCCGCTGCCAGGGTGCCCGCTGTATGCACTGACCGGCCTGTACTGCCCAGGCTGTGGCAGCACGCGCTGCCTGTACTCGCTGGTGCATTTCGATTGGCAAGGCGCCTTCGCGATGAATCCGCTGCTGGTGGTGTCGCTGCCGTTCCTGCTGTTGATGCTGCTGCACGGTGCCGGGATTCGCCCGCGCGTGCTTGAACCGCTGATGCGCGTGCTGGCCAGCCCGATGTTCTGGCTGGTGCTGCTGGTGGGATATGCGGTGCTTCGCAACCTGCCGTGGATGCCGTTTGCCTGGCTTGCGCCGGGCTGAGCCTGCGCTCACGCACCCCGCACAGCCCCCTTTCATGACCTTGGAGCTGGACCAATGAATGCCACCCTGCCGCTGCCGCCCGCGTCGGGCACCGTGCCCAACCACCTTATCTGGTCGATCGTGGTCACCATCGTGTCGTTCTTCCTGTGCTGCGTGTCGTGCCTGAGCTTCCCGGCGATCGCCACCGGGATCGTCGCCATTGTGTTCGCCAGTAAGGTCAACACGCTGCTCAACCAGGGCGACCTGGTGGCCGCACGTCAGGCCTCGAAGAACGCGAAGATCTGGGCCTGGGTCACCACCGGCATCCTGATCGCCGCCACCGTGTTCTCGGTGCTGTGGCTGGTGTTGGCCGGCACCGACGGCTACATGGACCAGATCCAGGAACTGCAGCGCCAGCTCGAAAACAGCCGTTGATGGCACGGCTGCGCGACAGGCGCTGGCTGCTGGCCGCACTGCCGCCGGCGGCCCTCGTTGCCGGGGCGGGGATCTGGGCGCTCCGCCATTTCGATCCCAACGCGGCCAACAGCCCGTTTCCGCCATGCAGTTTCCTGGCCGTCACCGGTTACTACTGCATCGGGTGCGGGCTGACCCGGGCGCTACATGCGCTGGTCCATGGTGATGTGCTCACCGCGCTGTCGATGAACCCGCTGGCGATGGCGATGCTGGCGGTCGCGCCGCTGGTACTGGGGTGGGCGCTGGGCTGGCGCCCGCGCGGGCTGCAGCCGTTGATCACGCTGTTGATGAAGCCTGCGTTCTGGCTGACGCTGCTGCCGCTGTACTGGGTGGCGCGCAACCTGCCGTGGCCGCCGTTCGACTGGCTTGCGCCGGGATAGGTTTGCTTGATGCCGGGTAGAACCCGGCATTACGCGGGGTCAGGTTACCCAGCCGGCAATGACCAGCAGGGCCAGCGCGGCCATCCACAGCAGCAGCATCCGCCACACCAGGCTCATCGCATCGCGCAGCTCCGGCAGACGCCGCCACACCGGCACCATCCCGGCATCGCTGTAGTCGTGTGCTTCTTCGCGCAGCTCGGCGCTTACGCTGGCCCGCGCCACCGCACCCAGGAACACCGTCGAGGTCGCCCACTGGTTGCCGTGCGCCTGCCGCCACGCCTTGTAGGCGGTGTCGAAGTTGCCCACCAGGGCCATCGACAGCGACATCAGCTGGGCCACCGGCCATTCCAGCCAGCCCAGCACCACTCGTGCACCCACCGCGCCGTCGAGCGTGGCCAGCGACCGCATCGGGCCGACCGCCAGCAAGGCCAGCAACCGGTACGCCACGGCGCCCACCGGGCCCAGCAGCAGGAACCAGAACAGCACCGCGAACCAGCGCCGCAAGCCGTTGAGCACGGTGGCCTCGACCAGCGACCACACGTACTCGTGCAGGCTGCCGCCGCTCGATTGCAGCTGGGCGATCGCGGCGTGCCGGGTGGGGGCGTCATCGGCGTCGATCACCGCTTCCACGTCACGGTCCAGGTCGCGCGGGCCCCAGCAGATCACCAGGGTGGCCACGCCCAGCAGCAGCGACGGCAGACCGAACACGCGGCCGTGCAACGCCCACTGCAGCAGCACCACGCCCAGCACCCACGGCAGCAGCGCCAGCACCCAGCCCTGGCGGCTGCGCCAGAAACCGTTTTCCGCCGCATGCGCATCCAGCCATTGCAGCCAGCGCCGGTAGAACCCGAAACCGCGCAGCGCCACGGCCGCAGCGGGTGCGACATGGCCCAGGGCCAGGGCGACCAGCACGGCAACCAGGGTGGTGAACATGTATGCCTCCGGCGCGGATCGTGGCCGCTACTATGCCTTGCGACCCGGCAATTCCCCGGGCCGTTGGTAATGTACGCCGCTACGTGTTCAGCCAGCGGCAACGCAGGCCGGAAACTCAGCCCACCTGCTGGCGGTACCAGTGCTCGATCAGGCTGCGCGAGATTGAAATCGGCGGCGACAGGCGGATGCCCTCGCCGTCGTCTTCGACATCCCGGGCCAGCGCCGCACCCACTTCCTCGGCAGTGAACCAGCGTGCATCTTCCAGCTCGCCGTCCACGGTGGGCACGTCGTCATCGGCCGTGGCCGCAAAGCCCAGCATCAACGCGCCAGGGAACGGCCAGGGTTGGGTGCCCAGGTACTGGCAGTGGCGCACGCGCACCTTGCTCTCTTCGAATACTTCACGCACCACGGTCTGCTCGAGCGATTCGCCCGGCTCGACGAACCCGGCCAGCACCGAATAGCGGCGCGGTGCCCAGTTGGCCTGCCGCCCGAGCAGCAACCGCCCGTTGTTTTCCACCGCCACGATCACCGCCGGGTCGACCCGCGGATAGTGCTCGGTGCCGCATTGCGCGCAGCGCCCGACAAAGCCGCCGCGCGCGAAGGTGATGCCGCCGCCACACACCCCGCAGAAGCGCGTGCGCGACTGCCAGTACGACATCCCGCGCGCATAGCAGAACGCGCTGGCATCGGCGGCAGACCACGTGGTGGCCGACTCGCGCAGGTCCACCCGCTGCGGCGCGGTGACATCCACGCTCGCCGCTTCCAGCGAGAACCAGGCGCGCTCACCGCGCAGGCCCAGGAAGATCGCCGTTCCCGGCCCGCCCCCGACCTGTGCGCCGGTCAGCGCAAGCGGCTGGCCATCGTCGCCGGCCAGCGCGCGGCCGTCGGTGTCGAGCACCAAAACGTGCGCATCGGGCCACAGCCGCGCCAGCGCGTCGGCGTCCTGGCGCAGCGGATCGGCACGTTCAAGGGGATCGGTGGTGAAAGCAAAGCCGGACAGCGGCGTAGAAAATGTCGACATGCGGCAAGCCTGCCGACATTCGGTCACAGTGGCAAGCACCAGCCGACCGATAGGGTCGGCAGCGCCAGACACATCACATGCTGAAACTGCTGCCGCAGCCGCAGGTGGTTTTGGCGTTCGGATTGCGGATCACGAACTGCGCGCCGGTCAGGCTTTCGGTGTAGTCCACCTCGGCGCCCATCAGGTACTGCAGGCTCAGCGGATCCACCAGCAGGGTGACACCGTTGGTGTCCACCGCCAGGTCATCCTCGGCACGGTTCTCATCGAACTCGAACCCGTACTGGAAGCCGGAGCAACCACCGCCCTGGATGTACACACGCAAGGCAAGACTGGTACTGGCCTCGTCCTGGATCAATTCCTTCACTTTGGCCGCAGCGGCTTCGGTGAAGTTGAGGGGACGGTCCAGCGACTGGTAGTTCGGCGCGGCGACAGGTGCGCCGGGCAGGGAAACAAGCGTGCTCATGTCCCCAGCATGGGGGCGCATGGGCACGCTTTCAAGCGTTCAGCCGTTCAGGCCATGGCCTCGGCCAGCTTCTTGCGGGCCGCGCCGTCCTTGCCCTTGCCGGCGGTTTCGTCGGCCGGCGGCGGCAGCGCAGCCATCTGCGCGCTGCCATGGATCAGGCGACCGGTCAGCTGCGCGCCGGCGTTCATCTCCACCACCTGGTAGTGAATGTTGCCGGCCACGCGCGCGGTCGGGGTCAGTTCCACCTTTTCGGTGGCGTGCACGTCGCCGTCCAGGCGGCCACTGATCACCACCACCTGGGCGCGGATCTCGCCCTCGATGCTGCCCTGCTCGGCCAGGGTGAGGGTGGCATTGGCTGCCCCCTCGGCGGCGATCACCTTGCCCAGGATGGTGCCTTCCACATACAGGCCCCCGCTGAACTCCACGTCGCCGCGGATCACCACCTGTGCGCCGATCAGCGCGTCCACGACCAGATGTCCGTCGCGGTTGGATTTGTTGCTGCCAAACATGGGCTTACTCCCCTTCTTTCGCCGATGGTGCCGCCGGTGCGCCGGCCTGCTTCCAATCAAAAACCTGGGTGGCGCCCCCCGCGCCCGATCCCAGCGTGACCCGCACACGTTGCGGGGTGAAGTCTTTCGGCAGGATGATGCTGCCGGTGAGCTGCTGGAAGTACCGGAAGGAATAGTCCTGGCCCGGCACCTTGGTGCGCTGGTGCAGCTCGTCCCAGCTGACCGAGGTCAGCTTGCCGCCTTTGACGCCTTCCACCGTGAAACGCATCTGGCCCTGGCTGATGGCGCCGCGATTGAGGTTCTGGGTGAGCACGACCGCGTACTGCCAGGTGCCGCCGGTTTCCGGGCTGAATTCGACCGAATGGGTGTTCAGGCCCTTGCGCTGGCTGGTGGCGCCCACCAGCCGCTCGTAGAAGGCCACGTCGGCGCGCAGGCCGGCGATTTCCTCGTCGCGCTCGCCCAGCGAGGCCTGCACTTCATTGTTGGCGGCCCGGCTGATGCGATCCGACGCCTGCAGCGTGGCCTGCCGCTGCTGCAGCTCGACCACCTGCTTGTTCAGGCTTTCCGCGCGCGCCTCGGCGGCGTCCAGCCGCTTGCCGGCATCCCCGCCGGGGCCGGCGGTCCAGCGCCCGATCAGGACGGCCAGGATGACGCTGACCAGCCACACGCCGGCCAGAAGGGCCAGACGGCGGCGATCCTGCACGGGCGGCGTGCCGGGCCGGCGGATCTGGATACGCGATGGAGTCGGAGAGTTCATGGCGGTTGTCCGCGGCAGCGCGCTTGGCGATACCGGCACGGCCCCTGTCGGAACGAGCGACTGGCTAGTGTAAATCAGGGTCGGGCGATTTCACGCGCCGACGGGCGTGGCCGGCGGTGGCGTTCATTGACGTCATCCCCGATAGTGTGGGCCTGTGCACACTTTGCAGGCGGAGCGCGCGTCATGACCGAAGCCCATCTGTTTGTCGTCGGCATCCTGCTGGCCTGGCTGGCGGGCATCCGCGTCTACCTGACCGTGTTCGGCGTGGGCCTGGCCGGGCTGCTCGGCTGGGTGGACCTGCCGCCGGCCCTGCAGGCCACCGAATCGTACTGGGTGCTGGGCACCTCGGCGGTGCTGGCGGTCGCCGAGTTCTTCGCCGACAAGATCCCCGGTGTGGATTCGGTCTGGGACCTGGTCCAGACCCTGGCCCGGGTGCCGGCCGGCGCCTTCCTGGCCGCCGCCACCCTGTCGCCCGGCGGCGAACTCAGCGGCACCGCGCTGGTCGCCGGGGCCGGGGTGGCGCTGGCCAGCCACGGGCTCAAGTCCGGCACCCGCGCCCTGCTCAACACCTCACCGGAACCGGCCAGCAACTGGGTGGCCTCGGCCGCCGAGGACACCGTGGTGGTGGGCGGCCTGGCATTGGCGCTGGCCCACCCGTGGTTGGCGCTGATCGTGGTGGTCGGCTGCAGCCTGGTCGGTGCGCTGGTGGTGTGGTGGGTGTGGCGCACGTTGTGGAAGGGCATGCGCTGGCTGCTCGGGCAGGCCGCCGAGCGCCCGGGTGCCCTGCCAAATCGCGACGTGCTGCCACCGTAGGCACAGCCAGGCACGGCATAATTGCGTCGCAGACTGGGAGTATTGATGGCCGTCACCGACAACGTTGTTGCATCCGCCCGCGCCACGCGCGCTGAAACCCCGCCCGCCGACCATTGGCAACGGTGGGTTGGCAGCGCCGCGCCGGTCGCCGCCGCGCCGAGCAACGTGGTGCCGCTTACCGCGGCCATCGCAGCGGCACCGCCGCCGCTGCCGCAGGTGGAGGCGCGCGAAGACGACGCCTCCCCGCTGGGCCTGGATGCGCCCTACCGGGTGCTGATCGTCGAAGACGACCGCTCCCAGGCCCTGTTCGCGCAGAGCGTGCTGCACGGCGCCGGGATGGAAGCCATCGTGCACAGCGACGCCGAGGGCGTGCAGCAGGCCATCGCGGACAACCGTCCCGACCTGATCCTGATGGACCTGCACCTGCCCGGCCTGGACGGCATGCGCCTGACCGCGCTGATCCGCCAGCAGCCCGGCCAGCAGCTGCTGCCCATCGTCTTCCTCAGCGGCGACCCGGACCCGGAGCGCCAGTTCGAGGTGCTCGACAGCGGCGCCGACGATTTCCTGAGCAAGCCGATCCGTCCGCGCCACCTCATTGCCGCGGTGTCCAACCGGATCCGCCGTGCGCGTGCCCAGGCCGCCACCCAGCCCGGTGCCAATGGTGCGCCGGCCATGAACAACCCCGAAACCGGCCTGCCGACCCGGCATCATGTGATGCAGCAGCTGGCCGCGTCGCTGGCCCACCGCGACCACGGCGGCCTGTTCTTCATCGAAGTGGCCAGTGCCCTGGGCCTGCGCGAACGATATGGCTACGCCGCGTTCGAGCGCCTGATGGTGCAGGCCGCGCAGCGCCTGGCCGACAGCGCGCAGCCGCACCTGCTCGCGCGCCTGAACGACAACAGCTTCCTGGTGCTGGCCCGCGGCATCGACGAGGAAAGCCTGGACAGCGTTGCCCAGCACCTGCGGGAACAGTTGTCCGGCCGCGCCTTCGTGATCCGCGACGACGAGTCGGTGCACCTGCGCGGCGTGGTCGGGCATGCACAGCTCTCCCTGGGCTTCAGCGATGCCGGTACCGCGCTGGAAGCGGTGGAACGCACCACCCTGCAGGCACGCCTGCTTACCGCCGGTGTCGCCGCGCATGTGCGCCGCGAGGATGTCGCCGCGCAGGAACACCTGGCCCTGCTCGAAGGCCAGCTGGAACTGGCCTACCAGCCGATCGTGGCCGTTGCCGGCGGCAATACCGCCCAGTACCAGGCGCTGCTGCGGCTGCGCCAGGCCGATGGCACGGTGCTCGCTGCCGGCCAGGTGATTCCGGCGGCCGAAGCCGCCGGGCGCATCGCCGACCTGGACCAGCAGGTGCTGGACCACGCACTCGGCCTGCTCGACCTGTACCGGCATGCCACCCAGCCGCTGAGCCTGTTCGTGTCGCAGTCGCTGCGCACGCTGGCGCGCGATGCCTTCGCCGACTGGCTGCTGGAATCGCTGGCGCGCCGGCAGATCGCCGGCGAGGCCCTGGTCATCGACGTGCGCCTGCCCGATGCGCTGATCCACACCGTCACGCTGCAGCAGTTCTGTTCGCGCATGGCCGACGTCGGCGTGCGTTTCTGCCTGAGCCAGTTCGAGCCGGGCAGCGAAGCCGATGCACTGCTCACCCAGCTGCCGCTGACCTACGTGCGCATGGCCGCGCGCTTCTCCAGCAGCCACGCCAACCAGCGCACCCGTGACGAACTGCGGGCCGCCATCGACAACGCGCACCGCGCCGGCCTGCAGATCATCGGTCAACAGATCGAAGACCCCCAGGCGGCGGCCGCGATGTGGATGGGCGGGGTCGACTTCATCCAGGGCAACATGGTGCAGTCGGCAGGCAGTGAACTGAACTTCGACTTCCACAACGCGGTGTTGTGATGACGACCACCCAAGGACGGGTACCCCGCGCACTCTGGCTGACGGCCATGGCTGCAGCGATTGCAGGCACCGCCGCGGTGATGGCGGCGATCGGCAGCGGCGGCCCCTGGGCACTGATTGCCGCCGCCGCGGCCGTGGTGACGGTGATGGCCAGCCTGAGCTGCGTGCAGCACTGGCGCGACACCCAGCAGCGGCTGCAGCAGCTGCAACGCCGCGGCGACGCGCTGGCCAGCGAGCGCGATCAGCTTCAGCATGCGGTGCAGCAGCAGGATGTGCTGGAACAGGAACTGCTGCAGGCCAAACAGGCCGCCGAGGCCGCTGCGCTGGCTAAGGGCGAGTTCCTGGCCACCATGAGCCACGAGATCCGCACGCCGCTCAATGGCATCCTGCCGATGCTGGACCTGATCGCCGGCGGCCAGCTCGGCACCGACCAGCGGCAGATGCTGCAGACCGCCACGGTCAGCTCGCAGCAGCTGCTGCGCATCGTCGATGACATCCTCGACTACTCCCGTCTGGAGGCCAAGGGCCTGGACCTGGAGATCACCACGTTCAACCTGCGCGAGCTGCTCGAGGGGCTGGTCCAGCTGATGCAGCGCAGTGCCGAGTCCAAGGCCTTGAAGCTGTCGCTGGAACTGGATCCGGCGGTGCGTCTTTCGGTACGCGGCGACCCGGTGCGCCGCGCCAGGTGCTGGGCAACCTGCTGGTCAATGCCATCAAGTTCACCGAACGCGGCCAGGTCCGCGTGCGCGTGCAGCGCCTGGGCGAAACCAGCGCCCAGCACCAGCTGCGTTTCGAAGTGATCGACACCGGCATCGGCATCGATGCGGCCCTGCAGTCACGGCTGTTCCAGTCCTTCAGCCAGGCCGATGCCTCCACCACCCGCATCTACGGCGGCACCGGGCTGGGGCTGGCCATCTGCAAGCGCATCATCGACCTGATGCATGGCCGTATCGGGGTCAGCTCCACGCCGGGTCACGGCGCCACGTTCTGGTTCGAGATTCCGCTGCTGAAGGTCATCGGCGACCTGCCTGCCCTCGGCACCACCACCACCCGTGCGTTGCTGGTCAGTACCGACGCGTTGCTGGCCCAGCGCCTGGACCGCGTACTGCAGCATTACGACATGCGCCTGCACGTGGTGGAAAGCGCCTCGGCTGCGCTGGACATCCTGCGTGCGCCGCAGCGCCCCGGCATCGAACCGGTGCTGAGCTGGGTGCTCGCCGATACCGAGGCCCTGCGCCACGGCGCCACCGCCCTGCACCGGGCCGTGCTGCGCGACGGGCGCGATCCCTTGCCCCGGCTGGTGTGGCTGCAGGGTGCCGAACCCCTCGCGTCGGTGCTGCTGGAGGATGCGGTGCAATTGCCGCGCGACGCCGCCGACAGCGACCTGCACGCGCTGCTACGCCCGGCAATGGCCCCGGCACGCCCGGCACCGCTGCTGGCGGAGGTGGCCGCCGCTGCCGGCAGCGCGCCCTCCCCGCAACTGGGGCTGCGCGTGCTGCTGGTGGAAGACAACAGCGTCAACCTGGCCGTTGCCCAGCGACTGCTGCAGGTACTCGGTTGCAGCGTGGTCACCGCCACCGATGGGCAACAGGCCCTGCAGTGCCTGCACACCCAGCGCGTGGACCTGGTGCTGATGGATTGCCAGATGCCGGTGCTGGATGGCTACCAGGCCACCCGCCGCTGGCGCGCGCACGAAGCCGACACCGGTGCGCCGCGCCAGCCGATCGTGGCGATGACCGCCAATGCCATGGCCGGCGATCGCGAGCGCTGCCTGCAGGCGGGCATGGATGACTACCTGTCCAAGCCGGTCAACCGTGCCTCGCTGCAGGCGTGCCTGCAACGCTGGCAAGGCGACGCAGCCGCATTGCCATGGCCTGCGCAGCCCGCCGAGGCGCGCGCGCCCGACATGCAGTTCGCCGCACTGCCGACCTCGGTGATGCCCGACAGCGACGACAGCCCGCTGCCCGTGCTGGATGGCAGCGTGCTGGATGAACTGGTGGAGGTGATCGGCGCGCAGACAGCGCACATCATCGGCGTGTTCCTGGACGACACTCCGGCCCTGATCAGCCAGCTGCAGGATGCCTCGGTGGCCGCCGACCTGGACCAGCTGCGCGCGCTGGCGCACAGCCTCAAGTCGGCCAGTGCCAATGTGGGCGCGTTGGCCCTGTCTGCGGCCTCGCGCCGGATCGAACACGACGCGCGCGCCGGCACCCTGGAACGCCCCGCCGTGGCGGTGGCGTTGCTCATCGCCGAGTTCGCGCGTGCGCGGATCGCGCTGGCCGGGTATCAAAACGGCCTGCACGTCCCGCTGCAGGACTGACTCAGTCGTCCAGCTTGGTCAGCAGGTAGTTCGGCTCGCTGATGCGTTCGATCAGGTCGAGCTGGGTTTCCAGCCAGTCGATGTGTTCTTCCTCCGAATCGAGGATCTTCACGAACAGCTGGCGGCTCACGTAGTCGCCAACCGAATCGGCGTAGGCCACCGCATCGCGCAGCGTGACCACGCCATCTCGCTCCAACGCCAGATCGCACTGCAGGATCTCGGTGGGGTTCTCGCCGATGCGCAGCTTGCCCAGCGCCTGGAAGTTGGGCAGCCCTTCAAGGAACAGGATGCGATCGGACAGCATGTCGGCATGCTTCATTTCTTCGATCGATTCCTTGTACTCATGATCGGCCAGTTCCTTCAGGCCCCAGTTCTTCAGCATCTTGGCGTGCAGGAAATACTGGTTGATCGCGGTCAGCTCGTTGTAGAGGACCTTGTTGAGGAATTCGATGACTTTTGCGTCGCCCTTCATGAGCCTGCTCCTGCTGCGTGTGAACGCGCGCACTGTAGCGCTTCGCGCCGGGGCATGATGAAACGCGAATCGTGCTCAGTTGCGCCCGGCGTCCACGTGCTGAACATGCGGCAATGGCACGAGCACGCAACGTAGTGCGGGCCGCTGGCCGGTGTCTCGACAATATTCGTTGCCTGGCGCCAGCCGCGGGCTGGCACTGACGTCCGTCAGGCGACCTGGGCCAGGCCCAGCACGGGCAGCGGCAGGTCGTGGGTGGCGCTGAACTTGGCCAGCAAGTCCGCCGCCATGTCCAGGCAGGAGCCGCAGGTGGCGCCGCAGCCGGTGCGCATGGTCAGTTCGGACACGCTCGCGACACCGCTCTGGGCGGCTTCACGGATCTGGTGGTCGGTAACCCCGTTGCAGATACAAACGTACACGTGCGGACTCGGCAGGCAGGCCAGGAAGGGCCTGCCGCTATTCCAATAGAAATGCGAATGGTTGTCAATTTCGTATCTGAATCATTCTCGATACGGTTCAGACTGAGCACCGCCGACCGCCGTGGCGGGCGCCTGTTACGACGCGCCCGGGTCGCCCTTGGCCTTGCGTGGCCAATAGCCCCGCTTGGGCGGCGTGCGCTTGCGCGGCCGGTCGTGCCCCGCGGTGTTGCCCGGCATCCAGGCTTCCTGTGCCGACTTGGGCATCGACTCCACCCCGGTACCGGCCACGCCACGCGCCAACGGCGCCAAGTGGCGCAACGCGCGGGCATAGACCCCGCGCTTGAACATCACCACATGCTCGACCGGGTACCAGAAATCCACCCACCGCCACTGGTCGAACTCGGGGCTGTCGGTATGGTCCAGCGTCACATGGGATTCGTCGCCGGACAGGCGCAGCAGGAACCACACCTGCTTCTGGCCGATGCACACCTGCTTCTCATTGCGCCGGATGGCGCGTGCGGGCAGCCGATAGCGCAGCCAGCCCGGTGTCGCTCCGAGGACTTCGACGTGCTCGGGCAACAGCCCCGTTTCTTCGTGCAACTCGCGATACATGGCTTCGACGGGCGTCTCGTCGGTATTCATGCCGCCCTGCGGAAACTGCCAGCCGTCCCGGCGCACGCGTCGTGCCCAGAACACCTGTCCATCTTCCCGCATCAGCACAATACCGACGTTCGGTCGATAGCCGTCCGGGTCGATCACGATGCGGACTCCTAGAAAAATCTACTGATCCGACTTTGACACGCCCGCTGCCCACTCACAAGCGTGATGAAAAAGTGTTGACAGATCCGAGATACATCTCCAGAATTACCGGCTCCCTAGGCTATGTAGCTCAGCCGGTTAGAGCACAGCACTCATAATGCTGGGGTCGGTGGTTCGAGTCCACCCATAGCCACCAAGTTAACCCTTGGTTTTGTAGGGAAAAAGTGCAATACTTGCACGCACATATTGCCCCGTCGCCAAGCGGTAAGGCACCTGACTCTGACTCAGGCATTCGGTGGTTCGAATCCATCCGGGGCAGCCAAACAAACAGAAAAGGCCGATCGAAAGATCGGCCTTTTCTGTTTGTTTGGACGGCGTGCTGGGCGCTATGCGCCCAGCACCCCAACCTTGCACAGCAAGGTTGGGGTCCGCCTCATCCACCTCCACATCCCCGCGCCTGTCGGCGCGCCCCCTTGGACTCCAAGGGGGCTGCTTTGCCTGATGGGGTGTGAGGGGCGCTGGGCGCCGTTGGGGCCGGTGGGCAGACGGCGTTGGCCATCGTCGGCGAGATGCGCCGCGATTGATGGGCCAGCGCGGCCAGCGACCGGGCGATAAGAAAAGCGATCGCAATCACAGCCACCGCGAGCAAAGCCATCGGATTGCGGGGTCGTCCGGTTGCCGGCCAGCGGCCGGCACTACCGATTCGAGGCTCTTCCCATGCGCACCAGCCAACTGTCGAGGGGCGGCGCGGGTGGGTTGGCGGGACCCTGAGCCGCATGGATGCGGCGACGGAGCTTACAGGGACGTACTTGCAGCGTGTCCCGCCAACCCACCCCCGCCGATCCAGCCAAGCGGATGCGCAGAGCAGACGCTTTGGCTTTGGCTTTGGCTTTGGCTTTGGCTTTGGCTTTGGCTTTGGCTTTGGCCTTGGCTTTGGCTTTGGCCTTGGCTTTGGCTTTGGCTTTGGCTTTGGCATTGGCATTGGCTCTGGGCTCCGGCCCCGGCTGTACCGCGACGGCCGAGCGCAACCCGGCCCCAGCCGCCATCGACCCTACCCTGAGCAACATCAGCCCCACAAACGACAAAAGCCCGGCCGAGGCCGGGCTTTTGCTGTCCTCCCAGCGGGATCCCGAAGGATCCCACGCCAGGCGCGATGGATCAGCGCTTGGAGAACTGGGTGGCGCGACGTGCCTTGTGCAGGCCGACCTTCTTACGCTCGACTTCACGGGCGTCACG
>Ga0182008_10000388_pt1 | contig 34074 bp, 20 predicted proteins | sample Sormic07211129_1_FD_120482 | JGI IMG/M metagenome (GOLD analysis project Ga0182008, IMG submission 120482) | Rhizosphere microbial communities from Sorghum bicolor, Mead, Nebraska, USA - 072115-129_1 metaG | ecosystem: Host-associated > Plants > Roots > Rhizosphere | place: USA: Nebraska...
ACCGCCATCAGCAAGGTCGATGACCAGTTGGTGGAAATCATCGACGTGGAAAAAGTCCTCGCCGAGATCGTCCCGTACAACGCCAAGGTCTCGCGGGAGAAGCTCGAAGACCCGGTGCTCGAACGGGCTCGCGGCCGCGAAGTGCTGCTGGTGGACGACTCCAACGTGGCGCTGTCGCAGCTGCGTGACACCCTCGGCCAGTTGGGGATCAAGATGCACATCGCCAGCGACGGCCTCAAAGCGCTGAACATGCTCAAGTCCTGGGCCGACGCCGGGCACGTGATGACCGACAAGCTGCTGATGATCTTCACCGACGCGGAAATGCCGGAAATGGACGGCTACCGCCTTACCACGGAGATCCGCAACGACCCACGCCTGCGCAAGCTGTATGTGGTGCTGCACACGTCGCTGTCGGGCAGCTTCAACGAATCGATGGTCAAGAAGGTCGGGTGCGACAACTTCCTGTCCAAATTCCAACCCGACAAACTGGTGGATGTGGTGCGTCAGCGACTGATGCTGGACGAACAGCCGGCTTGACCTTAGGGTGACGGCTTCGTCTCCCAGGAATGCAGGCCCATGCTTCGTCTCAGCGCGTTGTACCGTTATCCCTTGAAATCCGGCAAGGCCCAGCCCTTGCCGCATGTCGGCCTGGATAAACTCGGGCTGGACGGGGATCGACGCTGGATGCTGGTGGACGAACCCAGCGGGCGCTTCCTGACGCAGCGCACCGAAAACAAAATGAGCCAACTGTCGGCGTTGTGGAACAGCGCCGGCGGCCTGACCCTGAGTTCCCCCGGCCACACCTCCCTCGACGTTGCGTTGCCCGGCGAAGACGCCAACTTGCGTGGCGTGACCATCTGGCGCGACACCGTGCGCCTGCCGGACGCCGGCGACGCCGCGGCGGCGTGGGTCAGCGAATTTATCGGCAAGCCGACCCGACTGGTGCACATGCCGCCGCAACGTGCGCGTACCACGCAGTCCGGCTATGGCCGGGACGATGATCAGGTGGCGCTGGCCGACGGTTATCCCTTGCTGCTGATTGGCCAGGCCTCCCTGGACGACCTGTCCGAGAAGGTCGGCCGCCCCATGGAGATGCTGCGCTTTCGGCCCAACCTGGTGATCGAAGGCGCCGACGCGTTTGCCGAAGACAGCTGGAAGCGCCTGCGCATCGGCGACGTGGAGTTCCGGGTGGTCAAGCCGTGCTCGCGGTGCATTCTCACCACCATCGACCCGCGCACCGGCGAGCGCAGCGCCGATCGCGAACCGTTCGCCACCTTGAATGGTTACCGCAAGACCGAAGCCGGCGCGATGTTTGGCCAGAACCTGGTCAACGATGGCGTGGGCCGCCTGGAAGTCGGCATGCCGGTGACAATCCTCGAATAATTCAGCGCCCATACAAAAATGCCCGTCTCCAGGAGACGGGCATTTTTTTGCCGGGCTGAATCCTCAGCCGCGGTATTCGCACAGGTAAGCGGTGTCGACCTCGACCTTCAGCTGGAATTTGCTGTTGGCCGGTACGTTGAACTGGCTGCCGGCGGCGAAGGTCTGCCAGTCGTCGGCGTCCGGCAGTTTGACGGTCAGGGCGCCCGAGACCACGTGCATGATTTCACGCTGGGCGGTGCCGAACTCATATTCACCCGGGGCCATCACGCCGATGGTCGCCGGGCCTTCAGCGGTGCCGAACGCGATCGACTTGACGGTGCCGTCGAAGTACTCGTTGACTTTGAACATGGGCGAATCCTCGGAAAAGTTGCCTTCCCTGCAGGAGCGAGGGCAGCGTTATGGAAAAGGTCGGCCAGTATGCCCAAGCGTGGCAAGGCTGCCTAGACCGGCAAAATCAGCGGCAACAGGCGGGCAGTGTTGCGTGCGTCTTCCAGTGCCCGGTGCTGCTGGCCATGGAACTGCATGCCGGCCAGTTGCAGCGCGCCGTTGAGCCCCAGCGGTTTGTCCAGGCGCCGGGCCTTGGCGAAGCGTTGCTTGAGGTTGATGTGGGGTGTGTGGGCCAGGGCGCTGTCCAGGCCGTGGCGTTGCCACTCCAGTTCCAGTTGCTGGCGGTCGTAGTCGCCCCAGCTGGCCCAGCCTTCCAACCGCGTCTGGTGCTGGCCCAGCCAGCGTTCGAACAGCGGCCACACCTCGCTCAGCGGCGTCGCCGCGTCGATATTGGCCTGGGTGATATGGGTGAGCTGGCGGCAGAACGGCGTCAGCAAAGGGCGGCGCTGCGGCCGTACAAAGCGCTGGAAATGATCCACTTCGCGGCCCTGGCGGTTAACCAGGCTCGCGCCGATCTCGATGACTTCCATCTCCGTCACGGGCCAGCCGCCTTCATCCGTCGTGGCTTCAAGGTCAATAATCAGCCAATGAGGCATGGTGCAGGTTCCCGTACTCTTCCCGTCCTGGGGGATAGAGCGTAGACGGCTCTTGTAGTTCCGCGCTGTTTTTTCGTGGGGGCCTGGTGTCTTTGCCTGCCTCGTCGGGTCACCGCCTCGGCAATCCACCATACCGGCTACCAGGCAAGCACTTGGTTTGTACATTGCATTTGCACGTTAAGCCCGAGCGCTTGCTTGGGTGGCCGGCACCGCCTAAATTGCCGGCCAAGACGTTCGCGAGCGGGAAAGGAGAGAAACATGGATGAGCAAAAAGCCCTGCGGGTGATGCGCACCCTGGTCGACGGCGGCCAATTGACCGACCCCGACAGCGCCCGGGGCAAGTTGCTGCAGACGGCGGCTCACCTGTTTCGCAATAAGGGCTTCGAGCGCACCACGGTGCGCGACCTGGCCGGCGCCGTGGGCATCCAGTCCGGCAGTATCTTTCATCACTTCAAGAGCAAGGACGAGATTCTGTGGGCGGTGATGCAAGAGACCATCCACTACAACACCGCATTGATGCGTGCGTCGCTGGAAGAGGCGGGTGACGTGCGCGAGCGTGTGCTGGCGCTGATCCGCTGTGAATTGCAGTCGATCATGGGCGGCAGCGGCGAAGCCATGGCGGTGCTGGTGTATGAATGGCGTTCGTTGTCGGCCGAGGGCCAGGCGCACGTGCTGGCGTTGCGAGACGTGTATGAACAGATCTGGCTGCTGGTGCTGGGTGAGGCCAAGGCCGCCGGCTACATTCGCGGCGACGTGTGCATTACCCGGCGTTTCCTGACGGGTGCACTGTCGTGGACCACCACGTGGTTCCGCGCCGAGGGAAGCCTGACCCTCGAGCAGTTGGCGCAGGAAGCGTTGTTGATGGTTTTAGAGGGGGTTTGAGGCGCAAGTGGTTAATTTGCCGATGGTTAAGTTGTCTCTGTGGGCAAAAACGCCTAGCTTAATGCCATCAGAGTATTGAACGGTGTGTGCCTTGATGTTATCGCCATGGCGGTTGGCTGCAGGAGTTACTTTATGGGCACTGGGCACCGCGGGTTGGATGCCCGCTTCGGCTGCGCAACTGGTGCGGATCGGTGCGGCGCATTTCCCACCCTACACCGTGCGCCCCGAGCAGGGCGCCGACACGGGGTTGCTGCCCCAGCTGGTGGAAGCGTTGAACGGCGCCCAGGGCGATTATCAGTTTGTGCTGGTGCCCACTTCCATTCCCCGGCGTTTCCGTGATTTCGAGCAAGGCCGGGTCGATATGGCGATCTTTGAAAACCCCGATTGGGGTTGGCAGGGCATTCCCCACATCAGCGTCGACATGGGCCTGGAAGACGCGGAAATCTTCGTCGCCCAGCGTGAGGACGGGCGCGACCAGCGCTATTTCGCCGATCTGACCGGCAAGCGTCTGGCGGTGTTCAGCGGGTATCACTACGCTTTCGCCAACTTCAACGCCGACCCCAAGTTCCTGGCCGAACGCTTCAACGCCACGTTGACCTATTCCCATGACAGCAACCTGCAGATGGTCGCCCGCGACCGCGCCGACATTGCGCTGGTGACGCGTTCGTACCTGAGTGACTTCATGGTGCGCAATCCGAAAGTCGGCGAGCAGTTCCTGGTCTCCAAACGTATCGACCAGGTGTATCACCACTACGCGCTGCTGCGCCCCAATGCGCCGATCACCGGCGAGGCCTTCGCCGCTCTGCTCAAGGGCCTGCGCGACAACGGCCAGATGCTGAAAATTTTCGAACCTTACCGCATCGATGTGATGCCGGTGCCTTGAACGGCGGCGCGTTGCTCGGCGGGCACAACCTCCATCAAACCCGCCGCGCAAACGTATCGCTGTGGTTTCCCGACACCTTGCGGCAGTGCACCAGCGCATCGCGAATCATAAAGTTCACCAGGGTTGGCGAGACGCCCAGCTCCTTGGCGATGTCCTTTTGCGGTACCCCGTGCAAGCGGTACATCTCGAATGCATAGCGGGTGCGCTGGGGCAGTTGCGTCAGCGCGTCGGCGATGTTTTCCAGGGTGTTGAAATTAATGTGGGACGTCTCCGGCGAAGCACCGTGAATCACCACATTCAAGCCTTCCTCTTCGGTCCCGGAGTATTTGAGTTCCAGCGCCTGCTTGCGGTAGTGATCGATCGCCAGGTTGCGCACGATCTGGAACAGGTAACTGAGCTGGGCCTTGAACGATGACGTAATCGTCGGCGCCGACTGCAACCGGAAGTAGGCGTCCTGCACTACGTCTTCGGCCCGCGAGCGGCACCCGGTGATACGTGCCGCGATCTTCACCAGGATCGTTCGATTGTCGACGAATGCCTGGAGAAGGGGTGAGTCGCACCTGCCTGTGGTTACTGGTTCCGTCATGGAAATCACCTTGTCGCTGAGAGGTTAGGGGAGGGCTTCCTTGCTGAGGCCTCCTACACATCGGGCAACAAATTATGCTTAATGATAATGATTGTCAAATGAGAAGACGAACTAATCTTATGCCTTTCGGCGCGGCATAGACACGTCTCGTGTGCGCCGCCGGCGACTAATTATTTGCCGATGCCGTCCGTTCTCTTGGGTGACAGGTCCGTTAGCGCAGCGGCCAAGGATCAGCACCCGCAGGAGGGCGAGATGGGTTTTTATCGTGCACACAGCGTGTCTCACATCGGAGTGCTCCAGCGATGAGCGCACCGAGCCGAATGCGTCTGTATTGCCTGCCCTATTCCGGCGCCAGCGCCATGGTGTATATGCGCTGGCGGCGCGCGCTGCCGGACTGGCTGCACATCTGTCCGCTGGAGTTACCCGGCCGTGGCATGCGCATGGATGAGCCTTTGCAGCGCGACATCAAGGCCCTCGCGGCGCAACTTGCGCAGGAGATCAGCCACGACCTGAGCGCCCCCTATGCGTTGTTCGGCCACAGCCTTGGTGGCCTGCTGGCCTTCGAACTGGCCCACGCGCTGCATGCCCGCAACCTTCCCGCGCCGCTGGCGCTGTTCGCCTCCGGCACCGCCGGGCCGGCGCAGCGCGACGTCAGCGAATACGCGATTGAAAAAACCGATGAGCAACTGATCGCCCGCCTGCGCCAATTGCAGGGCACCACTGAAGAAGCCCTGGCCAACCCCGAATTGATGCAGCTGATGCTGCCGATCCTGCGCGCCGATTTTCTGCTCTGCGGCAGTTTCAATTATGGCGAGCGCCCGCAGCTGGGCATGCCGATCCATGTGTTGGGCGGCAAGCAGGACAGCGTACGCGCCGACCAATTGCTCGACTGGCAGCGCGAGGCCGCGAGCGGCTTCTCCCTGGACTGGTTCGACGGTCACCACTTCTTCCTGATGCAGCAGGAAAGCGCAGTGCTGCGCTGCGTGCGGCGCTATGCCGAGGCGCACCTGGCGCGCTGGCGCAATGGCGCGGCGCGGCAACTGGCCGCCAGCTGAACGCCCTCAATTTTTCCGATTTCCCCGTAAGCCGATTTCAGGCAGGAACCCCATGATGGACGCCTTCGAACTTCCCCGTACCCTGGTCCAGTCCCTTCAACGTCGCGCCGCGCACACCCCGGATCAGGTGGCGCTGCGCTTCCTGGCCGAGTCGGTCGAGCACAACGTGGTGCTCAGTTACCGCGACCTGGACCTGCGCGCCCGCACCATCGCCGCCGCCCTGCAGGCGCACGCGAGCCTGGGCGACCGCGCGGTGCTGTTGTTCCCCAGCGGCCCGGATTACGTCGCGGCGTTCTTTGGTTGCCTGTACGCCGGCGTGATCGCGGTGCCTGCTTACCCTCCGGAGTCCACGCGTCGTCACCATCAGGAGCGCCTGCTGTCGATTATCGGCGACGCCGAGCCGCGCCTGTTGCTGACCATCGCCAGCCTGAGCGACGGCCTGGCGCAACTCGACAACGCGCCGCCGGTGCTGAGCGTCGACACCCTCGATGCGCAGCTCGCCGAGCAGTGGGTCGCCGCCGACTTGCAGGCCGATGACATCGCCTTTCTGCAATACACCTCCGGTTCCACCGCGCTGCCCAAGGGGGTGCAAGTCAGCCACGGCAATCTGGTGGCCAACGAAGTGCTGATCCGCCGCGGCTTCGGCATCGACCTCAACCCGGACGACGTGATCGTCAGCTGGTTGCCGCTGTACCACGACATGGGCCTGATCGGCGGTCTGCTGCAACCGATCTTCAGCGGCGTGCCGTGTGTGCTGATGTCGCCTTCGTACTTTCTTGGCCGGCCCTTGCGCTGGCTGCAAGCGATCAGCGAATACGGCGGCACCATCAGCGGCGGCCCGGATTTCGCCTACCGCCTGTGCAGCGAGCGGGTCAGCGAGTCAGCCCTGGAGCGCCTCGACCTGAGTCGCTGGCGCGTGGCGTATTCGGGTTCCGAACCGATCCGCCTCGACACCCTGGAGCGCTTCGCCGAGAAGTTCGCGGTGTGCGGCTTCACCGCGAACCATTTCTTCGCCTCCTACGGGCTGGCCGAAGCTACGTTGTTCGTGGCCGGCGGTACTCGCGGCCAGGGCATCGCGGCACTGCGGGTCGACGACCAGGCGCTGGCCGCCAACCGTGCCGAGCCGGGGCAGGGCAGTGCGATCATGAGCTGCGGCACCAGCCAGCCGGAACACGCGGTGCTGATCGCCGATCCGCACACCTTGAGCGAACTGCCCGACAGCGTCGTCGGCGAGCTGTGGGCCAGCGGCCCGAGCATCGCCCACGGCTACTGGCGCAACCCCGAAGCCACCGCCAGGACCTTTGTGCAGCACGCCGGGCGTACCTGGCTGCGCACCGGCGACCTGGGCTTTATCCGTGACGGCGAGGTGTACATCACCGGCCGTCTCAAGGACCTGTTGATCGTGCGCGGTCACAACCTCTATCCCCAGGACATCGAACAAACCATCGAACGCGAAGTGGAAGGGGTGCGCAAAGGCCGGGTGGCGGCGTTCGCCGTGAGCGACCAGGGCGTGGAGGGTATTGGCATCGCCGCCGAAATCAGCCGCAGCGTGCAGAAAATCCTGCCGCCCGAAGCGCTGATCAAAGCGATCCGCCAGGCAGTAGCCGAGGCCTATCAAGAGGCGCCACCGGTAGTGGTGCTGCTCAACCCCGGCGGTTTGCCCAAGACCTCCAGCGGCAAAGTGCAGCGCGCGGCCTGTGCCCTGCGCCATGCCGACGGCAGCCTCGACAGTTATGCGCAATTCCCCGGTCGGCAGGTGCCGGCCGCTCAGGCCGCATTGGAATCCGATCTGCAGCGCCGGATCGCCGCGATCTGGTGCGAGCAATTGCAGGTCCCGAGCGTTGCCGCCGACGACCACTTCTTCCTGCTCGGCGGCAACTCCATCAACGCTACCCAAGTGATCGCGCGTCTGCGTGAAAGCCTGGGCCTGGAGCTGAACCTGCGCCTGCTGTTCGAGGCGCCGACCTTGCACGGTTTCGCCACGCAGGTCGCGCGCCTGCAACAGGATGGCGGTGTGGCCCAGGGTGCTATCCGCGCCTTGTCGCGCGACGATGAACGGCCCCAATCCCTGGCGCAGAACCGCCTGTGGATTACCTGGCAACTCGACCCACGGAGCAGCGCCTACACCATCCCCGGCGCTTTGCGCCTGCGCGGCGAGCTGGATGAACACGCCGTGCGCGCCAGCTTCGCGCAGTTGATCCAGCGCCACGATGCCCTGCGCACACGCTTTTACGAACGCGACGGCCAGGCCTGTCAGCGCATCGATGCCGAGGTGGTGTTCGACCTGCCGCTCATCGACCTCGGCGACCTGCCCACCGCCGAGCGCGAGGCTCGCGCGGCGCGGATCCGCGAGGACCAGGCGCACACCCCGTTCGATCTGGAAAAAGGCCCGCTGCTGCGGCTGACCCTGGTGCGCCTGGATGATGAGGATCACCAGTTGCTGGTGACGCTGCACCACATCATCGCCGACGGCTGGTCGCTGACTATTCTGCTCGACGAGTTTTCGCGCCTGTATGCCGCCGCCGTCCAGGGCCAGGCGCTGACGCTGGCGCCCCTGGCCGTGAGCTACGCCGATTACGGCAGCTGGCAACGCCAATGGCTGGCCGACGGTGAGGGCCAGCGCCAACTGGCGTACTGGAAGGCGCAATTGGGCGATGAGCATCCGGTGCTGAGCCTGGCTACCGATCATCCGCGTTCCGCGCAGCACCGCCGCAGCGCGGCGCGGCACAGCGTGCGCTTGAGCACGCCTCTGAGCGAAGCCATTCGCCAGACCGCCCTGGCGCACGACTCCACGCCATTCATGTTGTTGCTCGCGGCGTTCCAGACCCTGCTCTATCGCTACAGCGGCCAGCGCGATATTCGCATCGGCGTGCCCAACGCCAACCGCCCGCGCCAGGAAACCCAGGGGCTGGTGGGCTTTTTCATCAATACCTTGGTGCTGCGCGCCGAACTGGACGGGCGTATGCCGTTCAGTGAGCTGCTGGCCGCCACCCGCCACACCGCATTGGGGGCCCAGGCCCATCAGGACCTGCCGTTCGAGCAACTGCTGGAAGCCTTCCCTCAGGCCCGCGAACAGGGCCTGTTCCAAGTCATGTTCAACCATCAACAGCGCGACTTGAGCGCCCTGCGCCGCCTGCCTGGGATGCTCGCCGACGAATTGCCATGGCACAGCCGCGAGGCCAAGTTCGACCTGCAGCTGCACAGCGAAGAGGACCGCAATGGGCGCCTGAGCCTGTCGTTCGACTACGCCGACGAACTGTTCGACGCGGCGACTATCCAGCGTATGGCCGAGCACTTTATCCACCTGCTGAACGGTGTGTGCGAACAGCCGCGACAAGCCCTCGGCGACCTTCCATTGCTGCCACATGACGAGCAGCAGGCGTGGAACGCCGCGCCCTGCGCACCGGCCCGGCAATGGCTGCCCGAAGCCCTCGGGCGGCACACCTCGCACGCCACTGCGTTGGTGTGGGACGGCGGCAGCCTGAGCTTCGCCCAACTGCACACCCAGGCCAACCGCCTGGCCCATTACCTGCGCGACAAAGGCGTCGGCCCGGATGTGTGCGTGGCCATCGCCGCCGAGCGTTCGCCGCAGTTGCTGATCGGCCTGCTGGCGATCATCAAGGCCGGCGGCGCCTATGTGCCGTTGGACCCGGACTACCCGGCCGAGCGCCTGGCCTACATGCTCAAGGACAGCGGCGTGCACTTGCTGCTGACCCAGACCGCACTGCTCGACCGGGTGCCGAGCGCCGACGGCGTGTGCGTGATCGCCATGGACAGCCTGCACCTGGACAGCTGGCCGACCCAAGCGCCGGGCCTGCACCTGCATGGCGACAACCTCGCCTACGTGATCTACACCTCCGGCTCCACCGGCCAGCCCAAAGGCGTGGGCAACACCCATCGGGCCTTGGCCGAGCGCTTGCAATGGATGCAGGCCACCTATCGGCTGGACGCCAGCGATGTGCTGATGCAAAAGGCACCGATCAGTTTCGATGTATCGGTATGGGAGTGCTTCTGGCCGTTGATCAGCGGCTGCCGCCTGGTACTGGCCGGGCCCGGCGAACACCGCGACCCGCACCGCATCGCACAGTTGGTGCAGACCTACGGCGTGACCACGCTGCACTTTGTGCCGCCGCTGTTGCAGCTGTTTATCGACGAGCCGCTGAGCGCCGAATGCACCAGTCTGCGTCGCCTGTTCTGCGGTGGCGAAGCCTTGCCCGCCGAGCTGCGCAACCGCGTGCTGGCGCAGTTGCCGGCGGTGCAGTTGCACAACCGTTACGGGCCGACCGAAACCGCGATCAACGTCACCCACTGGCACTGCCAGGCCGAGGATGGCGAGCGCTCGCCGATTGGTCGGCCCCTGGGTAACGTGATCTGCCGCGTGCTCGACGAACACCTCAACCCGCTGCCGGCCGGGGTGCCGGGCGAGCTGTGCATCGCCGGCATCGGCCTGGCGCGCGGTTACCTGGGACGTGCGGGGTTGACCGCCGAACGTTTCGTCGCCGACCCGCTGGGGGATGCGGGCACGCGCCTGTATCGCACCGGCGACCGGGTGCGCTGGGGCCGCGACGGCGTGCTGGAATACCTTGGTCGTCTCGACCAGCAGGTCAAGCTGCGCGGGTTCCGCGTGGAGCCGGAAGAAATCGAAGCGCGCCTGCTGGCCCTGGACGGCATCGCCCAGGCCGTGGTGCAGGTGCGTGACGCGCAATTGATCGGGTACTACACCGCGCACACCGCATTGGATGAACACGCGGTCAAAGCCGCCCTGGCCGCCGAGCTGCCGGAGTACATGGTGCCCGCGCAGCTGATGCGCCTGGACGCGATGCCCCTGAGCCCCAGCGGCAAACTCGATCGCCGCGCATTGCCCGAGCCGGTGTGGCATACCCGCGAACACGTGGAACCCCAGACGCCCTTGCAACAGCAGATCGCCGCGATCTGGCGTGAGGTGCTCGGTATGCCGCAAGTGGGTCTGCGCGATGATTTCTTCGCCCTCGGCGGCCACTCACTGCTGGCCACCCAGATCGTCTCTCGCACCCGGCAGGCCTGCGACGTCGAGCTGCCGTTGCGCACCCTGTTCGACGCCAGCGAGCTGCAAGCATTCGTCGCGCAGGTCGCGCTGATCCAGGCCGCCGGCCAGCGCAATCAACACACGGCCATCGCCAGGGTCGACCGTCGCCAGCCGGTGCCGCTGTCCTATTCCCAGCAGCGCATGTGGTTCCTCTGGCAGATGGAACCGGACAGCCCGGCCTACAACGTCGGTGGCATGGCGCGTCTGCGCGGCGTGCTGGACGTGGGGCGTTTCGAGGCCGCGTTGCAGGCCCTGATCATGCGTCACGAAACCCTGCGCACCACGTTCCCCAGCGTCGACGGCGTGGCCTGTCAGCAGGTCTCGGCGCAGACCGGCGTGCGCATGGATTGGCGGGACATGTCCGCGCTCGATGCTACCGAGCGCCAGCAGCGCCTGCAGCAGTTGGCCGATCACGAAGCCCACACCGCGTTCAACCTGGAAACCGGGCCATTGCTGCGCGCATGCCTGGTCAAGGCCGGCGAGCAGGAGCATTACCTGGTGCTGACCCTGCACCATATCGTCACCGAAGGCTGGGCCATGGACATCTTTGCCCGTGAACTCAGCGCGCTGTACGAAGCGTTTATCGACGAGCGCGAGTCGCCGCTGGCGCCGTTGCCGGTGCAGTACCTGGACTACAGCGTGTGGCAGCGCCAATGGCTGGAAAGCGGCGAGCGTCAGCGCCAGCTGGATTACTGGACCGCGCAACTGGGCAGCGAACACCCCTTGCTGGAATTGCCCGCGGACCGCCCACGGCCGCCGGTGCAAAGCCACCGAGGCGAGCTGTATCGCTTCGACCTCAGCGATGAACTGGCCGCGCGCGTGCGGGCGTTCAATGCCGAGCACGGCCTGACGCTGTTCATGACCATGACCGCGACCCTGGCCGTGTTGCTCTACCGCTACAGCGGCCAGACCGACCTGCGCATCGGCGCCCCTGTGGCCAACCGCATCCGGCCGGAGAGCGAGGGGCTGATCGGCGCGTTCCTCAACACTCAGGTGCTGCGTTGCCGGCTCGATGGGCAGATGACTGTCCACCAATTGTTTGAGCACGTCCGCCACACCGTGATCGAAGGCCAGTCCCATCAGGACCTGCCGTTCGATCACCTGGTCGAAGCCCTGCAACCGCCACGCAGCGCGGCATACAACCCGCTGTTCCAAGTGATGTGCAACGTGCAGCGCTGGGAGTTCCAGCAGAGCCGCCAACTGGCCGGGATGACCGTCGAGTACCTGGCCAACGATGCGCGCGCCACCAAGTTCGACCTCAACCTGGAAGTCACCGATCTCGATCATCGCCTGGGGTGCTGCCTGACCTACAGCACCGACCTGTTCGACGAACCACGCATCGCGCGCATGGCCGAACATTGGCGCAATCTGCTCGAAGCGCTGATCGCCGACCCGCGTCAGCGCTTGAGCGAATTGCCGTTGCTGAGTGCCGCCGAGCGGCGCCAACTGCAACGCAGCCTCGGCGCCGAGCCCGGCGTGCATCGCCTCGACCAGTGCCTGCATCCGCTGTTCAGCCAACAGGCTCAGCGGCGTGGCGACGCCCCGGCGTTGACCTTTGCCGGCGAAACCCTCGGCTACCGCGAGCTGGATGCGCGCGCCAACCGCCTGGCCTGGATGCTGCGCGAGCGTGGCGTGGGGCCGCAGGTGCGCGTTGGCCTGGCGCTGCCCCGTTCCCTGGAGATGGTGGTCGGGCTGCTGGCGATCCTCAAGGCCGGCGGCGCCTACGTACCGCTGGACCCGGAATACCCGCTCGACCGTCTGCATTACATGATCGAAGACAGCGGCATCGGCCTGCTGCTCAGCGATGCGGCGATGTTCCAAGCCCTCGGCGAATTGCCGGCGACGGTGGCCCATTGGTGCCTGGAAGATGACCTTGCCGCGCTTGCCGATTACCCGGCTGATGAACTGCCCTTTATCAACCTGCCGCAGCACCAGGCGTACCTGATTTATACCTCCGGCTCCACCGGCAAACCCAAAGGCGTGGTGGTGTCACACGGTGAAATCGCCATGCATTGCCGGGCCGTGATCGAGCGTTTCGGCATGCGCGCCGACGACTGTGAGCTGCATTTCTATTCGATCAACTTCGACGCCGCCACCGAGCGTTTGCTGGTGCCGTTGCTCAGCGGCGCCCACGTGGTGCTGCGGGCCGAGGGGCAATGGGACGCCGAGCAGATCTGCGCGCTGATCCGCACCCATGGCGTTACGGTGCTGGGCTTTACTCCGAGCTACGGCAGCCAGTTGGCGCAGTGGCTGGCGACCCAACGGCAGACATTGCCGGTGCGCATGTGCATCACCGGCGGCGAAGCCCTGACCGGCGAGCACTTGCAGCGCATCCGCGCGGCGTTCCAGCCCCAGCTGTTTTTCAATGCCTACGGCCCCACCGAAACCGTAGTGATGCCGCTGGCCAGCCTGGCGCCGCCGCGGTGGGAGGAGGGCACCGGCAGCGTGCCGATCGGCAGCATTGTCGGTGAGCGTGTGGCGTACATTCTGGATGCCGATCTGGCCCTGGTGCCCCAGGGCGCGAGCGGCGAGTTGTACATCGGCGGGGCGGGGCTGGCCCAGGGTTACCACCAGCGTCCAGGCATGACCGCCGAGCGTTTTGTCGCCGACCCGTTTGCCACCGATGGCGGGCGCCTGTACCGCACCGGCGACCTGGTGCGCCAGCGCGCCGACGGCCTGGTGGAGTACCTGGGGCGCATCGACCATCAGGTGAAGATTCGCGGTTTCCGCATCGAGCTGGGGGAAATCGAAACCCGCCTGCTGGAACATCCTCAGGTGCGCGAAGCGGTGGTGCTGGCACTGGAGGCCCCGAGCGGCCATCAACTGGTGGCGTACCTGGTCGGGGGCGCCGACCACGCCGCCTTGCGCGAGGCGCTCAAAGCCCACCTCAAGGCACAACTGCCGGATTACATGGTGCCCGCGCACCTGATCATCCTCGACAGCATGCCGTTGACCGCCAACGGCAAGCTCGACCGCCGCGCCTTGCCGCAACCGGACCCCGAGGCCAATCGCCAACACTACGTGGCGCCACGCAACGCCCTGGAAAGTACCCTGGCCGCGATCTGGTGCGCGGTGTTGAACGTGCGGCAAGTCGGCCTGGACGATAACTTCTTTGAACTGGGCGGCGATTCGATCCTGTCGATCCAGGTGGTCAGCCGCGCGCGCCAGGCGGGCATTCACTTCAGCCCGCGCGACCTGTTCCAGCACCAGACCGTGCAAAGCCTGGCCGCCGTCGCCACCCGATCGGAGCGGGTCGTGGCCGAGCAAGGTGTACTCACCGGCAGCTCCGGGCTGACGCCGATCCAGCACTGGTTCTTCGACACCGACATCCCCGCGCGCCAGCATTGGAATCAGGCATTGCTGCTCAAACCGCTGCACCTGCTCGATCCCCGACGCCTGGAGCAGGCATTGCTGGCGGTGCTGGAGCACCACGACGCCCTGCGCCTGAGCTTCAGCCAGCGCGGCGCGCAGTGGCATGCCGACTATCGGGATGTGCCGGAAGCCGGCGTGCTGATGCAGGCGCAGGTGCGCGACATGGCGCAGTGCAGCGCCTTGTTCACCGACACCCAGCGCAGCCTCGACCTGGAGCACGGGCCGCTGCTGCGTGCCCTGCTGGTCGACGGCCCGCAAGGCCAGCAGCGCTTGCTGATTGCGGTTCATCACTTGGTCGTCGACGGCGTGTCGTGGCGCGTGCTGCTGGAAGACCTGCAAACCGTCTATCGCCAACTCAGCGACGGCCAACCCGTCAGCTTGCCGGCCAAGACCAGTGCGCTGCGCGATTGGGCTGCGCGGTTGCAGGCCTATGCCCAGAGTGAATCCCTGCGCGAAGAATTGAGCGTGTGGCAAGCGCAGTTGGCCGGCCCGGCCGTGACATTGCCGGTGCAGCGCCCCCAAGGCGCACGGCGTAATCGCGATGCCGAGACGGTCAGCGTGCGCCTGGATGCCGAACACACCCGCCAGTTGTTGCAACAGGCACCGAGCGCCTATCGCACCCAGGTCAATGACCTGCTGCTGACGGCCCTGGCGCGGGTGCTGTGCCGTTGGAGCGGCCATGACTCGGCACTGATCCAGCTGGAAGGTCATGGCCGCGAACCCCTGTTTGACGATATCGACCTGAGCCGCAGCGTCGGCTGGTTTACCAGCGCTTATCCATTGCGCCTGACACCGCAGGCGGAGCTGGGCGACTCGATCAAGGCAATCAAGGAGCAACTGCGCGCCTTGCCCCATAAGGGCCTGGGGTTTGGCGTGCTGCGCTACCTGGCCGATGACTTGTGCACACAGCGCATGGCCGCACTGCCGAGCGCGCAAATCACGTTCAACTACCTTGGTCAGTTCGACCAGAGCTTCGGCGCCGATGCGCTGTTCCATCCGCTGGAGGAGTCCACCGGCCTGGCCCATGATCCGGATGCGCCGCTGCCCAACGAACTGAGCGTCGACAGCCAGGTGTACGGCGGCGAGCTGGTGCTGCGCTGGACCTTCAGCCGCGAACGCCATGATCAACAGGTGATTCGCGAGCTGGCCGACGCCTACCTCGCCCAATTGCACAGCCTGATCGCGCATTGCCTCAAGACCGATGCCGGCGGCCTCACGCCGTCCGACTTCCCCCTGGCACGCTTGACCCAGGCGCAACTGGACAGCCTGCCGGTGCCTGCCCAGGCGATCGAGGACGTCTACCCACTCACGCCGATGCAAGAGGGCCTGCTGCTGCATACCCTGCTGGAACCGGGCACCGGCCTCTACTACATGCAGGACCGCTACCGCATCAACAGCGCGCTGGACCCCGAACGTTTCGCCCAGGCCTGGCAAGCGGTAATCGCCCGCCACGAAGCCCTGCGCGCCTCGTTCTGCTGGAACGTCGGCGAAGACATGCTGCAGGTGATCCACAAGCCGGGCCGTGCGCCGATTGAATACCTGGACTGGAGCCACGACCCGCAAGCCGAGCACGAGCCGCGTCTGCAAGCGTTGCTCAAGACCGAGCGCGAGGCCGGGTTCGATCTGCTCAACCAGGCACCGTTCCACCTGCGCCTGATTCGCGTGGGTGAGGCACGCTATTGGTTCATGATGAGCAACCACCATATCCTCATCGATGCGTGGTGCCGTTCGCTGCTGATGAACGACTTCTTTGAAATCTACCTGGCCCTCGGTGAAGGCCGCGATGCGCAACTGGCCACGCCGCCGCGCTATCGCGACTACATCGCCTGGCTGCAACGCCGCAACCTGGATGAGGCGCGCCAGTGGTGGCAGCAGAACCTGCAAGGGTTCGAACGAACCACGCCAATCCCCAGCGACCGGCCATTCCTGCGCGAACACGCCGGCCACAGTGGCGGCATGGTGGTGGGCGATTGCTACACCCGCCTCGATGCACGTGACGGCGCACAACTGCGGGAGCTGGCCCAGGCCCATCAACTGACCGTCAATACGTTCGCCCAGGCGGCCTGGGCCTTGGTCCTGCGCCGGGTCAGCGGCGATCGTGACGTGGTGTTCGGCGTGACCGTGGCCGGTCGCCCGGTGGACATGCCCGAGATGCAACACACGGTCGGCCTGTTCATCAACAGCATCGCGCTGCGGGTGCAACTGCCCGAAGACGGCCAGCCCTGCAGTGTGCGTCAGTGGCTGAGCGGCCTGCTCGACAGCAACATGCAATTGCGCGAGTACGAATACCTGCCGCTGGTGACTCTGCAGGAACACAGCGAACTGCCCAAGGGCCAGCCGCTGTTCGACAGCCTGTTCGTGTTCGAAAACGCCCCGGTGGACACCACGGTGCTGGACCGTGCCCACAGCCTTAACGCCACCTCGGACTCCGGCCGCACCCACACCAACTTCCCGCTGACCGCCGTGTGCTACCCCGGTGATGACCTCGGTTTGCACCTGTCCTACGACCAGCGCTACTTCGACGAGAGCACCGTGCAAGGCTTGCTCGCCGAGTTCAAACGCCTGCTGCTGGCGCTGGTGCAGGGCTTCCATGGCGACATGGCCGAGTTGCCGCTGATCGGTGAGCAGGAGCGCGAGTTTCTGGTGGAGGGTTGCAACCGGAGTGCGCACGCCTACCCGCTGGAGCGCAGCTATGTGGAGCTGTTCGAAGCCCAGGTGGCCGCGCACCCGCAGCGTATCGTCGCCAGTTGCCTTGATCAGCAATGGAGCTATGACGAGTTGAACCGCCGTGGTAATGGCCTGGGTCATGCCTTGATCGCAGCGGGTGTCGGCCTGGATCAACCGGTGGCGTTGCTGGCTGAACGCAACCTGGATCTGCTGGGCATGATCATCGGCAGCTTCAAGGCCGGTGCCGGCTACCTGCCATTGGATCCGGGCTTGCCGAGCCAGCGTCTGCGTCGCCTTATCGAGCTGAGCCGCACGCCGCTGCTGGTGTGCAGCGAGGCCTGTCGCGAGCAGGCCATCGCGCTGCTGGACGGGATTGACTGCCAGTTGCTGGTGTGGGACGACGTGCCGTCGCGAGGCGAAAACCCAGGGGTGTATAGCGGCCCGGACAACCTCGCCTACGTGATCTACACCTCCGGCTCCACCGGCTTGCCCAAAGGCGTGATGGTGCAACAGCGCGGCATGCTCAATAACCAATTGAGCAAGGTGCCGTACCTGGGTCTGACCTCGGCGGATGTGATTGCCCAGACCGCGTCCCAGAGTTTCGATATTTCCGTGTGGCAATTTCTCGCCGCGCCGTTGTTCGGCGCACGGGTGGACATCGTGCCCAATACCCTGGCCCACGATCCGCAAGGCTTGCTGATGCATGTGCAGGCCCAGGGCATCAGCGTGCTGGAGAGCGTGCCGTCGCTGATCCAGGGCATGCTGGCCCAGGACCGTATCAGCCTGGACGGCCTGCGCTGGATGCTGCCGACCGGCGAAGCGATGCCGCCGGAGCTGGCGCACCAGTGGCTGCAGCGCTACCCCGAGATTGGCCTGGTAAATGCGTACGGTCCGGCGGAATGTTCCGATGACGTGGCGTTCTTCCGCGTTGACCTGGCCTCCACCCGTGGCACCTACTTGCCGATCGGCACACCCACCGACAACAACCGTTTGTACCTGCTCGATGGCGCGCTGGAACTGGTGCCTCAAGGCGCCGTCGGCGAGTTGTGCGTGGCCGGCACCGGGGTAGGGCGCGGCTATGTCGGCGACCCGCTGCGCACCGCGCCGGTCTTCGTACCCGACCCGTTCGGCGCGCCGGGCGAGCGCCTGTACCGCACCGGTGACCTGGCGCGGCGGCGCAGCGATGGCGTGCTGGAATATGTCGGGCGTGTCGATCATCAGGTGAAGATTCGCGGCTACCGCATCGAACTGGGGGAAATCGAAGCGCGCCTGCATGAGCAACCGCACGTGCGCGACGCGGCCGTCGGTGTACAGGAAGGCGCCAACGGCAAGCACCTGGTGGGTTACCTGGTCGCTGCGGATACGGCGCTCAACCCGAGCGAACGCCTGGACCGCATCAAGCAACGCCTGCGCGCCGAACTGCCGGAATACATGGTGCCGCTGCACTGGCTATGGCTTGAGCGCCTGCCGCTCAACGCCAACGGCAAACTTGACCGCAATGCCCTGCCGGCCCTGGACATCGGCCAGTTGCACCGCCAGGACTACCTGGCACCGCGCAATGAACTGGAAACCACCCTGGCCGCTATCTGGGCCGAGGTGCTCAAAGTCGAACGGGTAGGCGTACAGGACAACTTCTTTGAACTGGGCGGGCACTCGCTGCTGGCCACGCAGATTGCATCGCGCGTGCAGAAAACCCTGCAACGGGACGTACCGCTGCGCGCGATGTTCGAGTGCAGCACCGTGGCGGAGTTGGCCGAGTACATTGAAGGGTTGGCGGGTAATGAGATCAGCGTGGAGAAGGTGGATCGGTTGAGTGATCTGATGGCCGAGTTGGAAGGGCTCTGATCTGCGATGCTCGTTGCATCTACTCAAGTCCTGAAGACTGACACATGTGGTGAGCGGGCTTGCCCCGCGCCGGGCTGCGAAGCAGCCCCATTCACCATAAAAGCTCACGTTTTCAGGCTGTGTTTTTATCGAGGATGTGTAGATACCAATGCCCCGATGGCGCCAGTCCGTGTTTGCGCGGCTATCTGCGCTCACTTCTCCAGCCACGGCGCGCCTTGCTATTGCGGCAACCTGCGCTGTCATCCAGATAAATGCAGCGACTGCTGGTTAACCGTTAATCGGAAATTCACCGTTTTTGCGAAATAACTGTCAATTCTGACAGTAGGCAAACTTTGTACGAGAGAGCTCACTAAAGGAGTTCGCGGCTGGCGCTGCCGCGAAAATCCCCTTTGGAATACGGAGTTCTTATGAAGACAAAAAAAACACTCGCAGCTGAAACCGGCTTGGCACCCGATGCAGTGGAAGTCGCCGCTCCGCTGGTTTCCAGCGAGGAAAACGGTACGGTGTCTCCCTCCCGAATGAGAGGGTCATTCCTGACGGTCGATTCAGTCATGGATGCTTCGCCTATTACCTTTAAATTCCGCGCGAAAAATACGCTTACCGGGGAAATTGAGGAGGGGCTGGTTTTTGAGGATATTGTGGATTCAAGCGGTGAATCGGGAGCCAGGAAAACGCCGATTCCTTTGAAGTACCTGACCAAGACCATGAGGTTCACACTGGTCGTATGGTACGAGGGAACAGTAAACGGAAAAATCGCTGTTTCACTGCCCAAGGACGTAGGCATAAATTTCTACTCATATGAGCAAGGTAAAGTGCTCGCACCTCGATTACTTCATGAAAAAATCCACCAGAACACGCCAAAGTACTACATGCACGATCACGAAGGGGACGAGATCGTTAAGATCCCTCTGCCGGATCTTGCTCAGGAAGGAGATAAGCTTTACTGCTCCGTTGTGATTGAGCAATTTAGTCAGAAACCGGCGTTCTACATTGTGGCGTACGACTACGCGTTAACGGCTGATGATATAGCTTCCGGTGAGAACCTATCTTTTCCCATTGCCCGTGGCTGGCTGGCACGGCAAAAACCACTCTATGAGTCGATCACTTGCCAAGCGGCCTGGATCACGAGTGGCTTGCCGGCCCAACCGCCGGCTGAAGTTCAAAATCCTGATGAAGAGACTCGCCTTCCAAGGAATGCGCTTGAAATCCCACATCGTCGTACCGCTGATTTCATTGGCGATCAAGGCCTGCAAAATCTGCCGCCTCCACACCTGAGCCAATCCACGCAATACAACAATACGTGGTGCCTCAACCCTGAACTCACCAAAGAGGGCGGCGATGTAGGGGCTCCCGGGTTGGACACTTATGCAGGTGATCAGATTTGTTTCTATGTCAGCGGGTCCAATTACGATAAGAAATCGCTGGGCTGTGTGAGCATTGAACACGATGGGGACCAACCTTCGGTCAAGTTGCCCGCCTGTGTGGTCGCGTGTTTTTTCCACCAGTCGATGACGCTGACCTACACCGTTCAATTTCCCAACAGTGATGAGCCACAGGAATCCCCTAAAAGGGAGATCAGCGTTTCGGTGCCAGAGTTCACCTTCTCCGATATTGAAGAGGTTACTGCCGAAAAACTGGACCTCAGTACATTCCAAGGGAATGCGAACGCGACAGTACCGGCCTGGGCCTATGCCGAGTGCTCAAACACGTGTTGGATGTGGCTCACTGGCAAGCGTGAAGACGGTAGCGATCATCGGTTCGATATTTTGGTGGGAGCGCCGGTCACGGATGAGTGGAAGAGGCAAGGCGTGCGTACCTCTGTTTCCAGGCAAGGGCTGAAAACCCTGGCCGATTGCAGCAAGTTTGAGTTGCACTTCGCGGTTAGTTTCTGCGATGCCAACGACTTCGACCACGCTTGCAAGTTTGCGGTCCAGACTTTCGATATCGAGCAGGAACCGCTGAAGCTGGTTGCCCCCACGGTCACTGAAGCAATAGGCTCCGAGCTGACCGCCTGGAATGGAGCTGATGGCGTACACATCGAAGTGGCTTACGATGCTATCAACCCCAATCACCGCATCAGCGTCTGCTGGGAAAGGCCGGGCGGTACTTGCTGGGAGCTGGCTTCCAGACCCGGAAGTACGGAGGGCGCTGTCAGCTTTGCCCTGCCGCCGGAAGCGGTGATCGAAAGCCTGGGCAAGACAGTGCGGATTACTTACACCGTTATCACAGCGTGCAAGGTGCAGACGTCACCGACGTTGAACTTGAAGATCAGCCTGCCGACGCGCCTGGAAGCGCCGAACGTAAATGAAGCCACGCCGCGCCGGACACAAGGCGCCACTTTGGATTTGCGTACGTTTACCGGCAATGCCAACTCACTTCAGGATGGTCGCTCGGCCAATGGTCAGATGTGGTTCTTGCGGGCGGGGCAGAAGTGTTGGTTGCGCGTAACCGGCACAGGCAAAAATGGTAGCCCTTACTCCTTTGTCGTCTATGAGGGCAGAACTATTACTGAGCGAGAGGTGACGGAAGGGGTAGCCAGTCCTGTGTTGCGGTCTGAGTTGGAAAAGTTGAACAACAACACCTCGGTATCCCTCACCTTCAGTGTGGCGACGGACGGCAGTTTGAATGAGAACGTGGTATGTCCATCGCGGGAGTTGAAAGTGCGTCTGCCTTTCGATGACCTGACAACCTTTGATGACAACAACTGGAATCATTGGGAAAAAGGTCCGGCAGCGGTTGATTCAAGAGACTTGGTCATAAAGCAGGAAGATGGAAACTGGTTTTTGTATAACTGGACGTATACGAATAACTCCGCGGGTGTCTTTCTCAAGCGAGATTATTCAGGCCTGGAAGTTGGCTTTGACTATAAGTTCAGTATTTCAATTCGGCGCGTCAACGGCGTCCCGGCTGTGCCCCAGGTGTCGTTATTGGTGGGAGGTAGAACATTGGTTGGGCCGGCACTTATTTCAAGCCAGAGCTGGCAATCCATGAGTGGTATTTTTACAGCCACTGGCACGACCATGTCGTTGGAGCTCTACAATCATGTGGCTACTGGAATAGGTAATGATTACGCAATTGATAACATCAGGGTAACGGAGCTGCTACTTGCTCTTCCATGATATGCAGGAATGCCCGCCTTGTGCGGGCATTCTTCTGATGATGCCAGGACTATTTTGCGCCGAGTATCTTCATCAACATCGGCCGACGTCGCCCCCTGCTATTACTGCAACCCGCCTCAGTCATCCATATAAAAAATGCAGTGCAGGTATTGTTCCAAGAAAAGCTTGCTGAATAATCGTTGATCGGTAATTTACCGATTTTGCGAAAGAACTGTCAATTCAGACAGTAGAAAACTATGCCCTTTGCGAGTGAGATTCGACGGTGACCGTATGTTCTGGCGCCGATGAATACACTTAAGGGAGTTATGGAGATGAATGCAAACTTTGCTGCGATCGTGCCTGAGCTAACACTGCGCGAAGCGCAGGACGGACGTCTTGACCCTTTGGGGTTGCACCAAACGGGCAATACCGTTCGCATTGGTGGTTTATTTTGCCGGAGCAGATGGTTTGGTTGCGAGGTGAGGGCACCCATAAAGATGGGAGCAACTACACCGTTGAGGTGTATTTGGGCAAAGGAGTAACTGCAGAAGAGTTGGACATTGGATTGAAAGAGGTTCTGCAGCGATCCGAACTTGAGTTACTGAAGAATCGCAGCGACCTGACGTTTACTTGCAAAGTGACTGCGGACGGCAGCACTTCCGAGGGTGCGGCTATTGAGTTCCCTGTATTGGAGTTGAACGTGCGTCATCGGTATTACGATTACACCGACTTTGATCCGGACGGCGAATCCTGGAATGCTTGGCAGAAAGGACCGGGCGCCGCGCATAGCTCGGATTTGATTCGCAAGACAGGCGCAGTGCCTGGCAACCCGAGAGGCTACTACCTGTTTGACTACGGCTATACCAACACCAGCAATCCTGTTACGCAACGTGAGAAACTGTTCAAAAACTACGTAGAACTGGAACAGGGGCGTAAGTACAAGTTCAGTGCTCAGGTTCGTGACGGGTGTATTCGAGGCCGACTCAAGCACCATGCGCCTCAGTCTGGATAATCTTCAGATGGGAGTAGCGCCTGGCAACGACTTCGATGTGACCCAAATTACAGTGCAGGAAATTTAATCTGGCTTCCCTTGAAACACGGACGAGGCCTCCCATGTGGAGGCTTCGTTTTTACATGACTCAAGATATTTATTTTGCTCCCAGTATTTTCTCTAATTTATCCGGCGACGGCGCCCCCTGTTGCTGCTGCAACCCGCCCTTGTCATCCAGATAGAAAATCGCCGGCGTCGCCGACAACTCCAGTTCATCCATCAACTTCATATTGGCATCGAGCTTGGCTTCGATATCCGCCGGGATCTTGGTCAGGGCTTGCAACTTGCTGCCTTTGCCGGCGGCTTCGTGTTCTTCCAGTGCTTTTTGCGGGTCTTTGGCGGCAAACAGCGCGGCGGATTTGCCGGGGCTGTCTTCGCGGATGATGCCGACCATGATGTGGCGCAGTTGCACCTTGCCGGCCTTCACCCAAGGTCGCGCCTGTTCCCAGAACATGTTGCAGTAAGGGCAGTTGGGGTCGCTGAACAGGTAGACGATGCGCGGTGCCTTAACGTCGCCATCCTGGATCCAGCTGCTTTTTTCCATCTTGGCCCAGACTTCCTTGGCCATTGGCGCATACACCAGTTTTTCCAGGGGCGCGTTGCTCAGGTCGTTGCCCTGGGCATCGTAGAGGCTGCCGGCGATCACATGTTTGCCGTCGGCGGTCAGGTACAGCGCCATGCCGCGGTTCTGGTACTGCGCGGCATAGCCGGTGAGGCCGCTGGGAGCGTCGAATTTGCCGATGATTTTGGCGCCTTTGGCTTCGATCTGTTTGATCGGCGCGGGCCAGTCTTCGGCGTGCGCCAGGGCGGCCGCCAGCGTCAGCGGCAGCAGGGTCAGCAGGTGGCGGAGGCGGGGCATGTCGGTTTCCTTGTGGCGGCGGGGACGGTGTCGAAAGGTTCCAGGGCACGGGCCAGGCTGGCTTGGGACAACTCCCCCAGATGGCTGTTGATAAGGCGTCCGTCGGCGGTATAGAACAGCGTGGTTGGCAGGGCCATGGAGCCCACGGCCTGGCCCAGGCGGCCGCTGGCATCGAACAAGACGTTGTCCAGGGTCAGGCCCTGGGTGATGAGAAAGATACTGACGCTTTGCATACTCTCGGCCTGGTTGACGAACAGGAAGGTCACGTCGGGGCGCATGCGTTGGGCGCTTTCCAGTACCGGCATTTCACGGCGGCACGGCGGGCACCAGGTGGCCCACAGGTTGATCACCAGCGGGCCGCCCTGATAGTCGGCCAATTGCACCACGTCGCCATTGGCATTGCGCAAGGTGATGTCGGGCAGCCGCGTGCCTTTTTCATATACGTTCAACGACAGGCTGGTCATGCCCCAGAACAGCAGGCCGGTGATAACCCCGGCGCTCAGCGGTTTGCGCAGTGACGGGCGTCGCCAGCCGTAGAGCAGGGCGCCTAGGATCAGCACGATCACGCCCGGCCAGGCCAGGAAACCGCCGTCGCGCAGATCGATCATCTGCAGTGGGTCGTTACGGTAATAGCCCCAGTACGCCAGCACGAAACTGATGCGCGCGGCCAGCATCCCCAGCAGGAACAGGCTGAACAGCACCGACTCCGGGTTTTCACCGCCACGCTTGGCCACGCGCCAGCCCACCAATGTGGCGAGAATCAGCGCGCCGATCAGCAGGATGTGGTTCAGGGCGATGGCGAAGGTGCCGATGGTCAGGGTCAGCATCAGAGGGCGTCCCGGGCTTGGGTCCAGCGTTGCAGGAAGGTCATGGCATCGACCTCACCGGTAATGCGGTGGGCGCGGCGCTCGTGACCGTCCGGGCCGATCCACACAAAACTCGGCGGCCCTGGCACCTGATAGCGGCCCAGCAGTTCGCGGCTGGCGGCGTTGTCGGCAGTCACGTCAAGGCGCAGCAGGCGTACGTCCTTAAGCGCCGCGAGGACTTCGGGGCGGCCGAACACCTGTTTTTCCATGACCTTGCAGGCCACGCACCAGTCGGCGTAGTAATCCACCAGCACCCACTGGCCCTGGGCCTTGGCGCTGTCGAGTTGGGTTTGCAGCGCGGCCGGGTCGTTGAGCGTGAGGAACGCGTCGTGGGCCGTCGGCGCGCCGGCAATACCCGAGCCGCTGTAGACCTTCAACGGTTGCCACGGATCGTCGCTGCCACCGGCGGCGCCCACCAGCATCAACGCGCCCCATAGGCCCAGCACCACGGAGCCGGCGCCGAACAGCATGGCCACCCGCCCGAAGTCCTGAGCCAGGCGCCAACCGCAATAAGCCATGGCAATCGCCAGGGCGCCCCACAGGCCGAGCCACAGGCTGTCATCCACCACGGGACGAATCATCAGCACGGCAGTGCCCAGGAACAGGAAGCCGAAGACGCCCTTGAGCACGTTCATCCAGGTGCCCGGCTTGGGCAGGAAACGATTGCCCACGGTCACCAGCAGCAACAGCGGGATGCCGATGCCGATGCCCATGGCGAACAGGATCAGCCCGCCGTGCAGTGCATTGCCGCTCTGGGCGATATACAGCAAGGCGCCGGCCAGGGGCGCGGTCATGCACGGCCCGACCAGCAGGCCGGATAACGCGCCGAGCATCCCCGCGCCGAGCAGGCTGCCACCGCGCTGGTTGCGGCTGACGTTATCCAGGCGATCGCGCAAGGCCACCGGCAGTTGCAGCTCGAAGAACCCGAACATCGGCAGGGCCAGGATCACGAACAACGCTGCAAAGCTGCCGAGGATCCAAGGGGTTTGCAGCAGCGCCGCCAGGTTGGCGCCGAGCAGGGCGGCCAGCACGCCCAGGCCTGCATACACCAGCGCCATGCACACCACATAGCTGCCGGCCAGGGCCAGGCCGCGACGTGGGCTGGCGCCACTGCCGACCACCAGGCCGGCGAGGATCGGCAGCATCGGCAACGAGCACGGCGCGAATGCCAGCAGCAGGCCCAGGCCGAAGAACACCAGCAGGCTCCAACCCAGGCTGCGTTGTTGCAGGCCGCTGGCCAGGCTTTGATCCTGCGCCTGCGCAGTGGCGGCGACGGCCGGGTTGCCGCCCAGGTCCACGGTGATCGATTGCGGCGGGTAGCACAGGCCCGCGTCGGCGCAGCCCTGCCAGCCCAGCTTGACCCGGCCGGTGGTGCCCGCCGGCAGCTTGACTTCCAGGCCCTGGCGATACACTTGCTGCTCGCCGAAGAACTCGTCGCTATGGGCTTCACCCGGCGGCAGCGCGGGCTTTTCGGCGAGGCCGTCGAACTTCATGCGTTGCTGGTACAGGTAGTAACCGTCGGCAATCTGCCAATACAGCTGGGTCTCACCGCTTTCAAGCCGCTCGGAGGTAAAGGTGAATGCCTTGCCCACCGGCAGGAACTCGGGTTTGGTGTCGAAGGGGCTGCCCGGCGCGGCCTGGGCGAACCCGGCGAACAACACCAGCAGAAAGGTAAACAGATGCCGCATGGTCAAGCCTTAGTTCGATGCAAGTGAGGCCACAATGTGTGGCGTTGATTAACCGATGATTAACCGGGCGCTATTCTAGAGTGTAGGGATTATCTTGGGGCGGCCTCTTTTCGCGGCATAATCGGCGCTTAATCGGCTGTGTTTCTAATCGCCCCATCTTTCATGAAGGGTTCAGCATGCACGTACTGGTCTGCGAAGACGACGAACTGATCGCCAGCGGCATCGTGGCCGGCCTCACTGCCCAGGGTTTTACCGTCGAGCGCGTGGCCTCGGCCGCCGCCGCGCGCGCGATGCTCAAGGCCGCGACCTTCGACATCATGGTGCTCGACCTCGGCCTGCCCGACGAAGACGGTCTCAAGCTGCTGCAGCAACAACGCAGCCAGGGCCTGGAGATTCCGGTGCTGATCCTCACCGCCCGGGACTCGGTGACCAACCGTGTCGATGGCCTGCAGGCCGGCGCCGACGATTACCTGCTCAAGCCCTTCGACCTGCGCGAATTGGCCGCACGCCTGCAAACCCTGCTGCGCCGCGTGGCGGGTCGCAGCGTCAACCTGATCGAGCACGGCTGCCTGACGTACGACCCCAGCAGCCGTGAAACCTTCCTCAGCGGTCAGCCGGTGGACCTGTCCCGCCGTGAACAGGCGCTGTTGCAGGCGCTGCTGCACAACAAGGGCCGCGTGCTCTCCAGCGAGCAGCTCAAAGACAGCGTCTACGGTTTTAATGACGAGCTGGAAAGCAACGCTCTCAATGTGCATATCCACCACCTGCGGCGCAAGTTGGGCAACGGTATCGTCGAAACGGTGCGCGGTCTCGGTTACCGCCTGGGGCCGGCGGGCACGGCAAAGGACGCGTCTTGAAAAGCCTGCGTCTGCGCCTGACGTTCAAGTTGGGCGTCGCGTTTGTGTTGATCTGGGCTCTGGCGGCGGCCTGGATGCTCAATGACCTGCGCAACCAGATGATGTTTTCCCTCGACCAGCGCCTCGTGGCGTCTGCGCGCATGGTGGCCGGGCTGACCGAACAGATGCCGGGCCTGGCCAGTGTCAGCGGTGGTGCGCATTTCAGTGCCGAACAACTCAATGTGCCGGGCGGCATGGCCTGTCAGGTCAGTTCCCTGCGCGGGGAAGTCCTCGCGCGTAGCCATACCACCCCGGATGAGGGCTTGGAGTCGCGCAAGAGCGGCTTTCGCGACCAGGTCATCGATGGCGTGGGTTGGCGCAGCTTTACCTTGTCCCGTGGCGACCTGCTGATCACCACCGCCGACCGCCAGGTGGAGCGCGAGGCATTGAACCTGTCGATCCTGCTGGCAGCCTCGGTGCCGGTGGGCGTGGCGATGCTGGGGTGCCTGTGCCTGCTGTGGCTGGGCATCGGCCAAAGCCTGTTGCCGCTCAACCGCATGCGCGACGCGCTGATGCGGCGCAGCGCCGATTCCCTCGAACCGCTGCAGATCCACCCGCTGCCCAGCGAACTCAAACCGCTGCTCGACACCCAGAACCAACTGTTGCAGCGCATCGCCAAGACCATCGAGCGCGAACGCCGCCTCACCGGCGATGCGGCCCATGAGCTGCGCAGCCCGCTGACGGCGATCAAGACCCATCTGCAGGTGGCGCGCATGACCGACGGTGCCGCCCGCGACCAATCCCTGGCCCACGCCGAGGCGGGCGCCGACCGCCTGCATCGCACCCTGGAGCAATTGCTGCTGCTGGCGCGGGTGGAAGGCAGTCTTTCGTTTGACGATGGGCTGCAGTCCAGCGCCGAAGAAGTCGCGCGCCTGGCCATCCAGGACGCCAACGCCGGCGACAACGCGCGCATCGACCTGAGCCTGTCGGACAACCTCTGCGGCGCCCCGGTGGACATGCCGGTGGGCCTGGCGGTCGCCGCATTGCGCAACCTGCTGGACAACGCGTTGCGCCACACTCCGGCGCACACCCGCGTTGAACTGAACGTGTTCAACCACGCCGATAAGGTGGTGTTTCGCGTGCGCGACCATGGCAAGCAGATCTCCAGCGAAGACCTGCAATACCTCACTCAGCGCTTCTGGCGCAACGGCAGCAGCGAAGGCTGTGGCCTGGGCCTGGCGATCGTGCAGGCGATCGTGCAGCGCTGCGCCTGCTCGCTGACCTTCGACAGCCTCCCCGATGGACTGCGCGTCGAGCTGAGCATGCCGCTGCGGCGCTGATCGCTTTTCTTTGAGAGCCAAATAGTTACCGCCCGCCTGGCGTCCGAACCTTCAGGATGGCGGTAATTTTTTTGCGTTTGAACGGGCTGAACGACTTGGCCTGTATTGAAAAGGACGGCTCTCATGTTGGTCATCGACACCAGTTATCCCGCCACCGGCTTCAACGGGCGCAATGGCGAGCCCGTGCGCCAGGTCATCGTGCATTACACCGCGGCGCCGTTTGCATCCTCCCTGCGCACGTTGACGCAGGATGGGGTGAGTGCGCATTACCTGCTGCCCGACCCCGATGATCCCGGCTATCGCGCCGTCGGCTATGAGGAATTGCGCGTGTTTCGCCTGGTGGACGAGACCCAGCGCGCCTGGCATGCCGGCGCGAGCCATTGGGACGCAGGGGACAACCTTAACAGCCGCTCGATCGGTATCGAACTCGTCAACCTGGCGCGGGACGACGCGGGCGTATTCAGCTTTCCCGCCTACGCCGAGGAACAGATCGAAGTACTGATCGCGCTGCTGCACGATGTCCTGGGTCGCTATCCGCGGATTACGCCGACCGATATCCTCGGCCACTCCGACGTGGCCTACTGGCGCAAGAGCGATCCGGGGCCTCGGCTGCCCTGGGAGCGACTGCACAGGGCAGGTATCGGCGCCTGGTTCGATGAGCCGACGCGGGCCATGTACCAACGACGCTTCTGTGTCAGTCTGCCACCGGAAGTCGAAGTGGAGCGGGCCTTCCAGCGCTATGGGTACAAACCGGCGCAGAATCGCCAGGCGTTCGAACTGAGAACCCGTGCGTTGCAAATGCATTTCCGGCCACGGGATTACTGCGGCGTGCTGGACGCCGAAACCTGCGCGATTCTGTATGCCTTGAATGAAAAATACCGCGGGCTCTGAAGCCCGGCGCAGGGCAAGCCTGCTCGCTACAAGAACCTCATTTTTTCAGGTTATGTTTTCACCGAAGATGGGTAGATGCCTAGGGTCATCAGGGGCATTCATCACTGCCGCCTAAATCCTCTTCTCGCTGGTGCGTTTCCAGAACAGGAAATCCGTGCGCATGCCCTTGGGCCAGACGCCAACGGATCGGCAGTTTGGTCACCATCATCCAGCGTATTGAGGGATCCAGAGATGTCAGTCGCTACCAGCCGTATCGAAGATACCCAGGTGCATGAAACGCTCTATCAGTTCGACGAAACCCCGCTGCTGGCGCGTCAACGTCAGCAGGAGTCCAACGCGCGCAGTTACCCACGGCGCATCCCCCTGGCGCTCAAACGCGCCAAGGGTATTTATGTGGAAGACGTGGAAGGTCGCCGCTTTATCGATTGCCTGGCCGGTGCGGGGACGCTGGCGCTGGGGCATAACCACCCGGTGGTGATCGACGCAATCCGGCAGGTGCTGATCGATGAGCTGCCGCTGCACACCCTCGACCTGACTACGCCGGTCAAGGATCAATTCGTGCAGGACCTGTTCGGCCTGTTGCCGGCCGAACTGGCGCGCCAGGCCAAGATCCAGTTCTGCGGCCCCACCGGTACCGATGCGGTGGAAGCCGCGCTGAAACTGGTGCGCACCGCCACCGGACGCAGCACCGTGTTGTCGTTCCAGGGCGGTTACCATGGCATGAGCCAGGGCGCGTTAAGCCTGATGGGCAGCCTGGGCCCTAAGAAACCCCTGGGCGCCTTGCTTGCTCATGGCGTGCAGTTTCTGCCATACCCTTACGACTACCGTTGCCCGTTCGGCCTGGGCGGCGCGGAGGGGGTGCGGGTCAATCTGCATTACCTCGAGAACCTGCTCAACGATCCCGAAGCCGGCGTGTTGTTGCCGGCTGCGGTGATTGTGGAAGTCGTGCAGGGCGAGGGCGGCGTGATTCCGGCGGACCTCGACTGGCTGCGCGGTCTGCGGCGTATCACCGAACAGGCGGGCGTCGCGTTGATCGTCGACGAAATCCAGAGCGGCTTCGGTCGCACCGGCAAAATGTTTGCCTTTGAACACGCCGGCATCATTCCGGACGTGGTGGTGCTGTCCAAGGCCATCGGCGGCAGCCTGCCGCTGGCAGTGGTGGTGTACCGCGACTGGCTCGACACCTGGTTGCCGGGTGCTCATGCCGGGACCTTTCGCGGCAATCAGATGGCCATGGCGGCAGGCTCGGCGGTGATGCGCTACCTCAAGGCCCATGACCTGCCCGGCCACGCGGCAGCGATGGGCGAGCGCCTGGGCGAACACCTGCGCCTGCTGCAGCGTGACTTCCCGCACCTCGCGGACATACGTGGGCGCGGGCTGATGCTCGGCGTCGAGCTGGTGGACCCGCACGGCGCGCTCGACCACCAGGGCCACCCTCCGGTGCATCGCCAGTTGGCGCCGTTGGTGCAACGCGAATGCCTCAAGCGCGGGCTGATCCTGGAGCTGGGCGGTCGCCACGCCAGCGTGGTGCGCTTTCTGCCCCCGCTGGTGATCACCGCCGGCGAAATCGACCAGGTGGCCGAGATTTTCGGTCGCGCCCTCGCGGCAGCCGTCGCCAGCCTCTAATTTTTTGTAGGCGCGCTACGTTTCTACAGATATCGACGCTGCGCACGCTGCGCAGCCAGCCCATGAACGACGGAGAACCGCAATGACCTCAGTATTTGACCGCGACGACATCCTGTTTCAGGTGGTGGTCAACCACGAAGAACAGTATTCCATCTGGCCCGACTACAAGGCCGTGCCCGAAGGCTGGCGCACCGTGGGCAAGAGCGGCTTCAAGAAAGAATGCCTGGCCTACATCGAAGAAGTCTGGACCGACATGCGTCCCCTGAGCCTGCGCCAGAAGATGGACGGCGCGGCACTGGCCGGTTGATCTGCGCCGCTCCCGATCCTGCAATGGGATCGGGAGTCAGACGGTTTTGTCTTTTTCCTGCCCGGATGCCGCCGTCACTACCTGCACACTCAAGCGCGGCGTGGCCAGGTCCAGGCCCGCTTCGTCCAGCTGGCGCTTGAGCGACAGGTTGAACGCCCGCGACACTTCCCACTGTTTGATCGGCGCCGTCTTGAACCGCGCGCGCAGAATGGCGCTGCCGGACTCAAAGCTCTCCACGCCCTGGATCTCCAGCGGCGACCAGATATTGCGGCGCTGCATGGGGTCGTTGCGGATTTTCTGGCCGACCTCGCGGATCAGTTTGATCGCGTCGTCGATGTCCATGTTGTACGGGATCGCCACGCGGAAGATCGCGTAGCCGAACTCCCGCGAGTAGTTCTTGATGCTCTTGATTTCGCTGAACGGGATGGTGTGCACGATGCCGTCGATGTCGCGCAGGCGCACGGTGCGAATGGTCAGGCCTTCGACCGTGCCCAGGTGGCCGCCGACGTCGACGTAGTCGTCGATGGCCAGTGAGTCTTCGATGATGATGAACAGACCGGTGATCAAGTCCGCCACCAGCGATTGTGCACCGAAGCCGATGGCCAGGCCGATCACACCGGCACCGGCCAGCAGCGGCGTGACGTTCATGCCCATGTTCGCCAGTGCGACGATGGCGGCGATGATGAAAATGGTCACGAACAGCACGTTGCGGATCAACGGCATCATGGTCTGGGCGCGGGCATTGGCCAGGCCTTTGCGCGAGCGCGTCAGGGCGTGGTGGATCGCGGTGTCGCTGAGGATCCAGATCAGCCAGGCAAACAATAGCGTACCGCCCAGGCCGAACAGCTTGACGCTGATTTCATGGCCGTCGCCTTCGGTAAACCGAATCAAGGAAAGGCCCCACACCCGCAGGCCCAACTCGATAAACGCCAGCCACACCAGCAGATGGGCGAGGGTGTAGAAAAAACTCTTCAGGCGCTCGGAATACAGTGCATGACGCTTGTGCCCGCGCTGCGGCTTGAGCGCATGGCGACGCACCAGGCCGTTGATCACCATGCACAACACCAACAGCACCGTGCACAGCAGCGACTGGCGCAGGGCGGTGCTGGTGTCGCCGGCGGACAGGAAGGTGGCGAACAGCGAAATGCCCACCAGCAACAACGCCGGCAGGTACCAGAAGGTGCCGATAATCGAGAGGGTGTCGCTGAGGGCGCGGCGAGTGAGGCGGCGCGACAGCGGCTGGTTGCGGATCAGGTGCGCAATCGGCCGGCGAAAGCGCAGGATGAACACACCGGTGGAGAGGGCCGCCATCACATTGGCCACGGTCGCGGCGGTGTGGGCCAGGTGCGGTCCCAGGGATTGCATCATGCGCGGGTCGCTCAGGGCTTCGCCGAAGGCAGCGAAACTGCCGATCAGCCACAGCGGGCGAAAGGCCTGGTGGCGCAGGATGTACAGCGCACGATGGCGGTGCGGACCGTCGAGCAGGGAGAACGCAATCACGCAGATCGCCGAAAAACAGGTGCCCACCACCAGCGCATAGGCCAGCACCATCGCCAGGGATTTGCCCAGGGACGAAGGCAGGGCGTAGCTCAGGTACACGGTGATGACCAGGGCGATCAGCCACGGCCCGAGTTTGCGCAGGGCGAAGCGCAGCATGTCCCATGTGCGTGGATGTTGCGGCAATTCTTCGGGCAGGCCGAAACGTTCGCGCACGCGGTGGCTGAGCCAGATCAGCGCGGCGGCCAGCAGGCTCCACACCGCCAGGATCAAGGCAAAGCCGAAAATGATCGGCAGCCATTCGCTGGCTGGCAGCATCAGGGCTTCAAGTTCGTCCTTGGCCTGGTCGACTTCATCGGACCAGCGCCCCAGTGGGCTGTCGCTGCCGGAGAATTGCTGTTCCAGGCCTGACAGCGTACTGCCGATCAAGCCGAGCACGCCTTGCTCGGCGACCGGCTGGGCCTTTTGCGTCGCGGCGCGCAGCTTTTTCAGGTCGCTGAGCAACTGGGTGCGCTGCTGGTCGTTCTCCAGGGTCTTGATCACCTCGTCCAGCGATTGCCCCAAGGGCACCTCGGCCTGCGGTTGGGGCTTGCTGGAGCCTGCGAGTAACCCGGGCAGGCCCGCCGCGTGGGCGGGCGAGGTCGGCAGCAGAATGAGCAGGGCGAGCAGCAGGCAACAGGGCAGGGCAAACAGACGGGAAAGCACGAGGCGGTCAACCTTGGAGACGACGAATTGACCGAGTGTACGAGGGCGCTATGCCAGATGCGAGTGCAATTGTCATTCGGCCAGCTTGGCCAGGATTTTGTACACCACGGTGCCCAGAATCAGCAGCATGCCGATCCACATGCCGAACACGCCCAGAGGCTTGTCGCGAAAGTTGAAGCCTACCGCCAGCAGGATCATGCCGATCAGGATGGGAATCAGCATGGCGTGGAACGAGGACATGGGGATCATGGAGCGACGGCCTTGTCTGAGGGGAATATCGACCAGTCTAGGTCGGATTGCGCAAAGTGCAGGTGATGCAGGTCAGGTGGATGCAAAACCAATGTGGGAGGGGGGGTGTCCCCTCCCACCTACAGGCAGTCCTGGTTTCAGGGCAGGTCGTGGCTGGCGTAGAACGCGCCCAACACCTTCACCAAATGCGCCAGGTCATGGCTGCCGCACAGTTCACGGATCGAATGCATGGCAAACGTCGGCAGGCCGATGTCCACGGTGCGCACGCCCAGGTGGCTGGCGGTGATCGGGCCGATGGTCGAGCCGCAGCCCATGTCGCTGCGCACCACGAAGCTCTGCA
>Ga0182008_10000389_pt1 | contig 34043 bp, 25 predicted proteins | sample Sormic07211129_1_FD_120482 | JGI IMG/M metagenome (GOLD analysis project Ga0182008, IMG submission 120482) | Rhizosphere microbial communities from Sorghum bicolor, Mead, Nebraska, USA - 072115-129_1 metaG | ecosystem: Host-associated > Plants > Roots > Rhizosphere | place: USA: Nebraska...
CGCAGGAAGCGCACGCCGCTGGCGTCGATGAACAGGCTGCGCTTGATGCGGCGCCCGCCGGAGGCCTGCATGCCGCGCCAGTTCTTGAACGACTCGGACATCAGGCGCCAGGTGGGGATGGAAACGATGGTCTTGTCGAAGTTCTGTATTAGTGAGCCAGTAGGGAGACATGGACTTGTATTACTATGTAAATCAGTTAGTTAGAAAAAAATCCACAATGTCCACTTTTTCTGAATCAGATGGACACGCCCTGAGTATCCAAAGAGGCTAGATGCCGATTGAGTTCAACAGCTGAGTTCAGAGGGAGTGTCGAATGAGTGAAGCTATGCGGACGCCGGTGTGATGCGCCGCGAACCACGCGCCGACAGAGGTATGTCATCAGTGATCTTCAGCCTAATGTCGCTCCCGCACTGAACGTCGGGTCCGTTGATTTACTGAGCATCGGGTTGGTTACGGGTGGCTGGAACCGACGGCAGTGCTGAGGCCAAGAAGTTTAATAGAGGAATGTTGCATTCTTACGTTAATACTTCTGAGTTTTGTTGGCGCATAACGGAGTTGGGTGTTGATGATTCTGCCTAACTGGCATAACTGTGATGCCGTCTCCTCAGCTACATCAGATATGGGCAGTATACCAATGATCGGTATGTGCAAATGCGGAAACCTGATTGATAGAAACATGCTGGCAAGCAAGAACCCTACTGTATGATAAATACAATATAATTTCTCAAAGACTACATTTAAAGTATATTAGTCTCCCAAGCTCAATCACTGGGAACCCCATTGTCCACTATTGAGCTTGGGCAGTGAAAATATTCAGATGGTACTATTCACAAAATTCGGCAATGTGACCTGCAAGCGCCCTGTAAAAGGCGTAATTCCAACTATTCATGCTATTGACTATTATCTGTTGTTCTATGAAAAATGTCATATCTACGACTCGTTCTGCTGTAGTATTCTTCATAGACATAAGGTTTTCCAACTTTGGTAGTTCTTCGGCTGTGGCTTTGGCTATGTATCTTTCGTTTAAACACATTGTTGTGAAGTGCCGTTGAAGCAAGCTGTTGAGATCAGCCGGAAGATTGGGGTTTTGACCTATTTTGAACGAGATTCTGTAGAGTTTTGCAGACAGTATAGAGAAGTCGCATTCTATGAATTGGACGTTAGGGATTTCATCAAAATACGGATGAAAAAATAATCGGTTTGGACCGTTGCCCCACAGCGCTTTTTTATGAGTTGTGTTGCAACTACTACACGCAGGAACCAGATTTTGAGAGGATACAGAAAATTCTGGGAACACGCTTCTAGGTAGAAAGTGGTCGAGATCCTTATGCATATCTATCTGGCAGTAAGGGCATAATCCAGCGCCTCCATATAGTTTGATTACACTTGCTTTTATGTCTGCGATGTCTGATGCAGTACTATCGTAAAGTGAATGGAATGCGACAATTTCGGGATCTGTAAACGCGATGGGTGTAGCTGTTCCAGCAGAAATGTTGTTCCGGTACTTCAATATCTCAGCAAGAACATCAATGCCTCGGTTGGCCAAAATGGTTTTTTTGGGGCGCTTTTGTTTGGTGAGTGCATAGTTGAACTCTCTATGATCAGCTATTGCTAATGGCGCATTAGAGGATTTCATAGTTCCCCACCCATGCTCACAAAATAGCTCGCGGCCTCAACGCTTAGACTTTTCCCCAAGGCATCGTTGATTACAGAAAGCGAATACTTTTGTTGTGCCAACTTCTTTAATGTAGTCCTGTAATCGGGTTTTTCGCTATGGATTCCGAATATGGTTGAGGTTAACGTATCAATGCTAGTGCCGAATGATTCGATTGGAAGAATGTCAATGGTGGATTGATTCTGAATTTTGGAAAGAATCTTAACGTAACGGCTGGGGACTTCCTGAACGACAATCGGTGAGTGTGTCGAGATAATAGCGTAAGACTTCTTCGTATCCAGCATCGCACGAAGGGCATGCATCGTTGATGCAAGCAAGCTGGGGTGTAGGTGATTCTCTGGCTCATCCACAACAACTAGAGCATTTTCTGTGAGGCGTGAAAAGAGGCATGTCAATATTGATATAGAGACTTTATGGCCCGCACCCATTTTTTTAAAGTTCGAACTGAGAACCCTTTCGCTTTGACTTCTAGGGTTTAATTCTGCTTCTCGAAGAATAGGATCCATCGTTTCGATCCATTCATCATAAGTGTTGTCACTTTTTATTTTTCGTACAGCTTCGATGAAATTGCTGCTTAACATGTTAGGTCCAACAACCCTTGAAACTTTGTCTTTTTTAGTTTTTTCCCTAACTCCTATGTAGTCATATCTTGCGTGCTTCTCTAAAAAATCTTGACGTCGGGTGTAGTGTGGGATTTTTACGTCGTTTGGCATGAAAAACTGATCAAAGACGCTGTATGAGATCGTAAATACTTTTGATATTTGGGCTCTCGACTCCGAAATTTCATCTGTTGGTCCAATACCTGTGATTGCTCCTACTAGGTTTGCCAGTAATTGCGTTTTACCCGCGCCGTTTGTTCCGATAAGCACATTTATCCTGCTAGGGATATCATCACTTTCACCAAAACTAAATGCACATTTAATATTCCTTGTCGCTCCATGCAATTTGCAACCGAATTCAATTCGCAAACTCTCGTGGATGGCGAGGCTTTTAGTGGTGCTAATTTCTGGGCCGTTGGAGTCAAGATTTATTGGAGTGTCGTCTCCAGTCAGAGTCTTTAGCGCCCCAAGACTTCTAATTAACGACGATGTAAACACACGCTCTTTTCTGATACGGTCCATTCTCTCAGGTGTAAGCTTTAAATCTTGAATGGCGGAGAGAACGAGTTTGTTGTAGGGAGGATCTAGTTTATTGATCTGCTCATAAAATTCGCTGGTTTGTCCAAGCGAAAAATATTTATCACTCAATGTGTTGAATTGAGATGGCAGCTCGGTTCTCCCTATTTGACCTATCTGTGCGATTTTTGTTTCGCCTATCTTATAAGAGCTAATTTCTGAAGATTTAAACTCTAGAAGGAAGGATGTTTTATATGAGTAGTCATCCCAGGATGATCTTTTTAGAATTATGCATGGGTATTTAAGTTCTGTTTTGTCGAAATTTGCGCTCACTACGTAAAAAATTAGCTCCAATTAAAATATCCTTTTAGGTGAGTATTAATGCTTTGCGGAGTAGTTAAAAACTTTTGCAAGGCTCAAGTTGAATAACTATAGCTAATAAAATTTACTTTGCACAGATCTAGCATGCGTTGTTTATAAACTGATTTATGCAGGTTGTGATGCGACGCGCTTGGCAACCTTACATTACTTTAATTGAGATATTGATACAGTTTGCTTCGATGGTTTTGACGTAGCCGTCGTAGGCTGTGCTCCCATCGACTGCTATCTGCCTCATCAGCTTGCATTTCACACCTCCTGCTGGCCACGGAACACGAGCGAATTTGAACCTGGTACCTTGTGCGGGGAGCTACGGCTATCATCACAAACAAGCCGTTTGCTTTTGCCGAACTCGCTCGCAATCCTATCGGCTGTCTCGTTGAACCGTAGGACCCTCACCAGCTTAACGGATTGTCAATAAATCCTGCCATATAGAGCTGCCGCTCAATATCTCTAATCGTCTGGGGCAGAGGGTCGGCGGGCTGTATGAAATGCTTCGCCAAAATCAGGGGCAAAGCCTCATGCACCTCCAGCCGCTCACAGATTCGCGCTAAAACTGCAAGCGAGGGTGTTCGCTTGCCACGTTCTAAGTCGCTTAAATATTGAATGGACACTGTGCCTAGGAAGTCTTTTTGCGTGAGTCCTTTGTGACGACGTAATGCCTGCACGGCCAAGCCGACAGCTTCGTTGAAATCCATCAATCATCGCCCGAGCAAAGCTAGCATTGGACGCAGGGATGAGCTATTTTTGGAATCAACAATAGGCGAATATAAGATATATCTTATTTGGTTGGAGTCCAACGAATCTCCGGCTTTGGTAGTCCGCCACCGCTTGTCACACGTGTCTTTGGGGCACGTTCCCCTCATTTATTATGAGTACGACGGAATGAATGACAGAGTTCAAGCTGAAATATTAAAGCTGAAAGCAGATGCCATCGGGGTCGTATTCACCGGCTTTATTACGCATGCGAGGGTTGAGCCCCCCGCCATGTTGACTGGTGAGGTCTGGGGACACGTATGTGCAGATGGATTTGGAAACTTCGCGGACGGGCACCGGATCGAGACGTCGGACATTTCCGAGATTCATTCCCGTGGCGAAAGCTTGTGGATCACCACGCGAAGTGGGAGCGACTACGGCATCCTTTCCTTCGCGTCCTTAGGTTGGACGTATTTTGCTGATCTCTATAAAGCTCACCTCCAGCTTGATCTGCACGTCCCAGGCTCACCGATTTGGCACATGACGTTGTCTCCGGAAAGGGTTCCTGGCCTTGCTATGAAGCCAAGGGAGCGATCTCGCCGAGAGGCAGAGTCGCACAACGCGGAGGTGCTGAAGCGGGACCTACTCGGGCCCGATATAAATACAAAATATATGGACCAAATGGAGGTGTTTGTTGATAAGACAATTGAGACGCTGGAGCGGAATGGTGTGAACACTTTCAAGCTGCGCCGCTGATCAAGCGGCCAGCCCATCGCATACTGTATTTACTCAGGCTAGAAAGGTTCTAGAATGGCCAGACAGATTGATCTCGAATTAGATCTCAGGTGTCGATTCCCTGCTGCGTTCCATTCCTCGACGCATTTCAGGTTTGACTGTGGCGAAGGGTGGCTCGCAATCGTAGAGACACTCTGTTCGCTCCTGTCTCACGCAAACCAATGCATTGAACATGCCCCGACCTACCTAGTGGGCGCGGTGGAGAAGATGGGAACGCTTCGGATCTTGGTAGCTGGCCGTGACACCCGTGCTATCGAATGGATCATGTTTGCGGAACAGCATGCGGCTCGTACGTGTGAAATCTGTGGAGGGAACGGCAGACTGTTGTACATTGACGGTTGGCAGCGTGTGCGTTGTCAACCTCATGCGCAAACCACTCGACCTTTCGAGGCAGCCGAGTAGCGTCGTGTCATAAGCCCACTTTGCTAAGCGTGTGGTTAAATTGTTAAAACGAGCTTTAGTCACCGTAACGCATTTTTTTTGCGTAACGTAGATATGTTACGAGCAAAAAATAGCGTTACGTCATGGGGGGCTTAGGCCCGTGAAAAGTTTCAGAATCAAACGCGTCAGGACCGAGTGCCTTCATCCACAAGTCTGGAGGATGGATCGGTTTGCAGTGTGCAAAATTTGCACTTTGCTATTCGAGAGTCGGGTAGATCGGTGCGCCCACCTATGGCGGGGGCAAGCGCTCCCCCGCCACTTCAGGCTGTGGCAGGTCACCGATCCGCTCCAGCCTACCGTTCCAGGAACTCAATGATTACACGCAACCTCTCACCTGAGTCGCCCTAGAATCGTGAATTCATTACCTCCGGTGGCAGCATGTCCCTCGGGTGTGCAAACTGGTTTGATCGTCACAGGTAAGGCAGAGCCTTGCCGATACCGGTCGATGTAGATAGGTTGCGGGGCACCAAGTCATTGCCCACCTAATGGCCGCTCCGCAGATGGCGGCCTCACTCAAGGCGTCGTCATATGCTTCCGCACCGGATCTCCATTTCCTCTCGGCTTCAACCCCTATCCTTTGAAGATCGGGTTGCCTTGGTAATCAAAGCCTGGCATTTCTTCTCGCCGATAAAGCACGCTGAGAACCTGGCGGTGTTGGGGCTGCCCCCAATAAAGGGCTCGATGCAACCGTTATCGGTGCTCCAGTTCATCCAGTTTCTGGGGAAAATCGGCGCAGTAGATGACCCATTTATGCTGGTATCGCAGATCAAGGATCTGTTGGGCGCGATGGAGCGTGAGGGCCTCATCACAGCGGTTGGCACAGGCTCATTTGTGATGGCACCACAACATTACTACTCCCTCAAGCAGCTCACGACTCTGGAAGGTGAAGGCTGGGCATGGCTAACGCCTGCTCTCGGCCCGGAATACCTTTACTCCTATTTCGGTATGTATGCCGTGCACATCATTGGCGACAAGGATGAAACAGAGCATGGTGGCACCGGCTGGATCCTCTCAGAGCGGCACGTCCTTACCTGTGCTCATGTCATCAACGGGATGACTATCAGGGAAGAACAACATTTCGGGGATGTCACGTGTAAGATCAAAATGATGCATCCCCATCCCACGATTGATGTGGGCGTGATCGAACTTGCCGAGCCATGCTTAACAGCACCCCGCGACATCGGATTCAGGGATCCAAACATCGGCGAGCCGCTTTACGTGATGGGATATCCGCCTGTCCCGATGGCGTGCGAGGCACCCTTGATCTTGCAGGGTGGCGAAGTCGTGAACCAGGGGATCAAGGGCTACCGGGGCGATGAAGTCTTCCTTTACTCCGCGATAGCCCGCCCAGGGAACAGTGGCGGCCCCATCATCGCGAAATCAGGTCAGGTTCTGGGCATCGTTACAGAAGACAGGTTCAACCGCGATCACCCGCACGCCTTATTCTTTGCCGGCGTATCCACGTCAACAATCGCTCACGCCCTGTCCGAGCTGGACGTCGACGTGAAGCTGCCCATTGAGACCTACGAGTAGAAGCAGAGAACCAGGGGCGCGGCAACCAGAATTCCGAGCCCTTTTCATCTCAGGTCGCCAATAGAAGGTGCTGGAACCGCATGAGTAGCCAAATCCCGAACACCAATGAACTTGTAGAGTCGCTGACGATGCAGGCGGGGTCGCTGATCCAGGCATCAGAGATGGAGGTTGGGGGCGCACCTGATGCGCGCGATGAATTTACTCGTCAGCAATTGAGACGTGCATCAGAGTTGGTGAAAGGCGCCGCGGCTCTAGGCGCAGTTGAAAACTCTGCATGCTTGGGAATTCTGAGCCGGAGCTTGCTTGAACAGCTGATCACGGTCCTATGGGGAATCAGGTCCGTAGAGAATGCCGAGTCTCAAATGGGCGCGGGTTCCGCCGAGTTGTCGAAGGCGCTGAGAATGAACCTGAAGGCTGGCACTGCCAAAATGTTGGATCGAGAGACGGGTGAGGATGTGACCGCCAAATTCTTGGAAGAAGAACAGGCCAAACAAACTCGTCGACGCAAATCCATAGAGGATCAGGCAAAGGAAGCCGAGGTGCAGGATCTGTATACGGTGTTCTATCGACTGTTGTCACTTGAAACGCATGGTCACAATGAGACTCCAGCCGAAAACGCTAAGGCCAGCGCTTTGTGCGCAACTCACCTTCAGGGCATAGGCGCGATCAGCAAAGGTATCGGCCAAGCGTGTGTCTGCTGGCTGATCGGTAGGGAGTGGCCGGACAACGAGTCGCTACGTGACGTGTTAGGCCTGAACGGGTGATTGCATAGTGTTGATCAGCTATTGGAACAGGGAAGAATATGGAACGGCTAGATACCGAAAATGATCTTGAAAACTTCTTACTCGGGCAGTGTGAGCGAAGCATCACAATTGTTTCTGCATTTGCATCTGGTACGGTCGGGCTTCTGGAATCTATTGCTGCCAAAAATGACGTGGAAGTGATAGTGGGCACCATCAATGCCTTCACTTCACCAAAATTCATTGACGAGGCTCGAAAGCTTCTTCGTCGGCGGCTTTGGGTGGATTTCCGAGGCAACACCAGCATCCACTGGAAGCTCTACCTCATCTCACCTGACACTGTAGTGATTGGAAGCGCAAATTTCACCAAGCAAGGCGTTGGACTGGGCCGAGACACTTGCGTAGTGATTCGGGACGACCATCTGTACGGTGAGTATCGGCAACAACTGGAAGGCTTAAAGTCAGACAGCCAGGTGATGGATGGGGGATCGCTGGGCTTTGACGATGCTCTGGCTCGTCATCGCGATCAACACAACCGCAACCAGGCAGCACTGCAAGCAGCTCATCAGTACCCTCAATCCACCTCGCAGAGTCGCTCTCATCATGTTCCAAGTTTTGATACCTGGACACAGCAGGGCTTTCTAACAATTCCGTTGTTTGTATGGGATCAAAATCACAAGCAGGAAGCAAAGGATGAAGCGACTCGGATCGTCTACGAACAGGACGACGTGGCGGAACAAGCCATGGGGAGCGCAAGCAAAATTGCCGCTTCTGAGGTACGTCCCTATCGGGACTTTCTCACTGATGCCAGCCTTGGGCTAAAGCCTCCATTTGATCAAAATACAATAGTGCTCGCCACCAAAACCAATGGTGCGTATATGCGGTTCATGCAGCTTGACGTAATTGTCCGAAAAGCTGAGCTTGGCCTCGATTTCATGATAGAGCGCCGAAAGCATCGCTACATGCAGCCTTTCGAGGTTACACCAACTATCAAGGCCGCGATTGTGAGGCTTATTGAAAAGGGAGTGTGCGACCATTATGCAATTCCCGTTGAGGCACTTCAGGCAGAATTGCTTCTGGATTGACCTGATTTGAAAGGCAGTCGATTGCAGCCATTCCAGGAAAATTCATACGTCCTGGTGATCAAATGCAGTACAGCCCCCACGCCATGGCAGCTTCTACACTGCACATGGATCTGTCCTGCCAGTTTCAATCAGAAATATTCGCTCAGCAAATTAACATTTCTTATCTCAATCTCATCTTTTATTATCTTTTCAATGAGATCCAAATCAGCATCATCATTTAAGCGCCTACTGACATTCCTGTCGCTCTCCTCCCAATAATCTAAGTAAACAATCTTGGTAGCAACAATAGCCTTCATTAACAAACGAAATTGCTCCCTCAAATAATCAGCAGTTTCGGTGATGTGCATCTCGACATGCTCTTGATTCCAAGCCTCATATGACAAATTTGCAAAGTGACTAAATCTATGCACCCCTGCATGAATGCCAAAAAATAGCCAACACAGCTCTATAGTCCTAGAATAGTCATCAAGCATGTGAATGCGAGGATCATCATGATCTATGACCATAAAACAATCACGCCCAGCATTAACGATTAGTTTCTTATAAATCTCCTTAAACGAAAAAATTACCCTAACCAATTCAGCCCTAGACTGCTCAAATTTATCAGCAATGAAAACTTCCCGACGAAAGCAAATCAGATCCTTTGAATTGATCACTTGATTCTCATTGATGCGGAAACTTATTGTTTTCTGGCTACTTAATTTTTTGGCATGTATCCTCGCCGCACATTTGGCGTCCTTGAAATATATAACGCCCCTTGAAACATCGACAAGAAGAATAAAAACCGATTGCTTTTTACGAGCCCAGTATCTCACAGTTTCAGTTTTTATCGATGGAGTTCTTACAGACCCCTTGCTTACTTTAACATTTCGACTACCCTTAACTTGCACCGAAACGACCTCACCGGAAATAGTGCCGTCCTTGTTAAAAAATTCCAACAACCCATCAACGCCATAATCCCGTTCTGACAGCTCCCGAAAGATGGCGTCATCCACAACCAGCTCACGAACAATGTTAATTGACTCGGTTTCAACCTTGTGTTCGTTTGTTCGCTTAGGCATATTTCACATTGTCCGTAAATTTGATTGTCTGTGCCACGGGATTGGTTGCGTAAAATGCTGCCAGATGCTTAAAAAAGCTTGTCACCACGCTCCTGCCCCGAAGCAAGAGTAAGGGAGCATGGGGCCGATGATCCATTAATACTCAGGGTCTGTTCCACAAACAGGCCTGAGCACTATTGCTGACTCCCAGGGGGCCGCAATGGCACCCCCAGTGCTGCTGGTGTCATAGGAGCAAGGTCGACGAAGCGTCACCAATACCGTCGCCGATGGACTGAGGAGGCGCTTACCCTTTCACCGATTTAATCATGCCATAAGGATCCGCAGCGTCGATGATAGACAAGATATTTTGACATGGCCCTTAGCTCTGTGAGCAGGCCATCGTATACTGATTGCGCACGCTTATTGGCATTTTCGCCACTGGTCCTGACCTGTGCATTTCCTACATGGAGTAAACATGCCACCGCTGCCCAAGTATCAGATACCGTCTAATTTTAGTGAGAAGCAAATTGAGGCGGATGTCGCCGCTTTTTTTGGAATGTGTGATGCAGGACACAAAGAGTTACCCTTTCGGCTGCTCGATATTGACGAGCAGATTTATGGCGCAGATAAGAAATTCGACAACGCAATCCCGATTTTTATGCAGTTTAAAAAATCCACTGGTTTGCTTTCTCCACAGATACACCCTGTCTCTAAAGGAAAAGCGCGAGGTCGCTTAGATGAAATTCGTGTGTGGCGTGAAACTCAAGGTTTCGATGAAATTCGATCTCTTTTTTTTAAAATCCACGACAAAGCGAAAACCGCAATCGATTATCAGCATAATGTTTTGTTCTCATATGAGAACCCTCCGAGTACAAGAGGCATCTATGTTGCTCCTTTATCACTCGATAGCAAAGAGTACTTCGAGCAACTCACCTCGTCTGCCAGAGGCTTAAGGTGGCCTTTTTATCATCGCTTGGGGCTTGAGGTTAACGATGAAAGAGCACTTGTATATTTTTATGAGGTGCCGTTTCTGAGGGCTCATGTCTCTATACCACCACATGATTTGGTGACAGACGCAAACCACTACTATTCATTTTCGGAGACTGCAACCAACGTAGCTTGGCATTCTCCGTTACTTATTGAAGAAGGTCCTTCACGATTGTCTGATTACCTGAGAGGCGTGGTCAGAGGTATACTAATGGGTGATGATTACAAAGTGTCCCTTGAGGATACGGCGAAACGTGTCGCCAGCATTGCTGAACAATATGGCTTTGGTGACCAATCGGGTGTCCATGAAGGACCTATGGAATTGTTACAGAGCCATGGAAGGTGGATCAACAAGACATTTGGTATAAAGCAATTTTTGCTGTGCTTTAATAACTCAGTGAGGCAGCTTAGTTATCGCCAAGGTTAGGCTACAGCTAACAGCCTGGCGTCGAGCACAGTTAACACAAACCTGGCCGCTCCCGCGAAGCGGCTCAGGGGACCGGCTTCGCCGAATGATGCCAGCCGGGTGCTCGCCCCGGCTCCGTGCCCTAGCGGCCATCATTGATGTCCTGAGTCCTGAGTCCTGAGTCCAGAACCGCAAGCTATAGTTATCCAAGGTGTGTTGCCCGGACGGTTACGCTTCAGCGTCTCAAAGCCCAATTACACATCCAATTACACACCCAATTACACCCATTTGGTACTCGTCATTCAGACGTCGAGGCAGCGATACGGCAGAAATAGCACTCGACCTTGCCCGCGAGCGGAGGTTTGATGCTCGCTGAGCGCGATTTTGGATTAAGTACTCTAAGCGTAATGGCGGGATAGCTGGTCAGGTCGAATGCAATTCAGTGGTCAGTCCGAATGCAATCAACTGGTCAGCAGCTATGGAACTGGGTGGTCAGATCCTAGGTGATTTTCCATAAAAGAACGCTTCCAGCCCATAACCATGGTCGACTTGTCGATAATAGCAACGCGACATACCATCTGGTATCCATTCGCGCGATAAACGAAATGGACTCGGCAGTTCCACACAACGGAAGGTCAGCAATGGCGATTCAGAGCGGTAGCAAGCGCGGTTCAGAGTGGCGGCAGTGGGATTTGCACGTTCACACTCCAGCCTCATTCGAGTGGAGCGGGACGAAGTTTGATCGGAAGAATCTGGGGTCGCCTGCTAACAATGCCCTTGTGGACGAGATGATTAAGGCGCTGAATGAGGCGGAGCCCGATGTTTTTGCGCTGATGGATTATTGGACGTTTGACGGGTGGTTTGCGCTGAAACGCAGATTGAGTGAGCCGGACGCCCCGAAGTTGACGAAAACTGTCTTCCCCGGGATTGAGCTGAGGCTTGCTGCTCCTATGAAGGGGCGCCTTAACGCCCATGTGCTGTTCTCCAACGAGCTTGATGATCAGATCCTCAAAGATTTTTTATCCCACCTCCGACTAGCCGAAAACAGCAGGCCATTGTCAGATGGGGCTCTCATTGATTTCGCCAAGCAAGCGCCAGACGCACTCCTCAGACATCACGGCTTCAAGCCTGAGCAGGTGGCAACAGATGATGCGCAGGCCTACATAGCTGGCGCTAAAATCGCCGAGTTGACCTGTGACAGTTACAAAGAGGCGGTAGCCAAAGTTCCTGATGAGCAAGCTATTGGGTTCATGCCATACGATACGAACGATGGCCTGAGCGATGTGAAATGGACAGATCACTACGCTTATTTCATTGGGCTGGTGCGATGCTCTCCAATTTTCGAAAGTCGAAATCTAGATGTCCGTGATGCTTTCGTGGGAGAAGAAACACCCGGTAATGCCAAGTTTTATGCTGGCATCAGAGAGGGATTGAAAGATGTCTCTCGCCTAGTGGTGGCCGGAAGTGATGCGCACTGCTTTGTTGGCACTCCTGGAAGCAATGATCGTCGTGGATACGGCGACTTTCCGTCAGACAAAAAAACTTGGATCAAGGCTGACCCCACATTCCGTGGGTTGCAGCAAGCAATACTAGAGCCCGCAAAGCGCTCCTTCATAGGGGTATCACCTCCCAAGCTAGATCATATCGCGGCCAACAAAACGTATTTCATCGACCATGTGATGATCGGCAAGGTGCAGGGATCTGCACTGGCGTCGCATTGGCTGGGCGATGTCCAGCTTCCGTTGAACTCCGACCTTGTCGCCATAATTGGCAACAAGGGGAGTGGCAAAAGTGCTTTGGCTGACGTCCTGGCTCTGTTAGGCCACTCGCGCCAGACCAATCACTTCTCCTTCCTTCGAAAGGAGCGGTTCCGGGGGAAGGCTGGAGAGCCTGCTCGACAGTTCGAGGGTTTCATCACCTGGCATGATGGGACCATCAACACCTGCAATCTCAACGCGGACCCGCCCGCCGAGATGGTTGAAATGGTGAGGTATATCCCTCAAGGACACTTCGAAGATCTCTGCAACGCACATGTTACCGGCCAATCTAACGCTTTTGAAAATGAGCTTAGGGCGGTCATCTTCTCACATACCGATGATGCAATCCGTTTAGGTGCTCTAGATTTTGACCAGCTAATTGAGCAGCAGGAGAGTACGTACCGCCTTCAGCTGAACGAGTTCCGTAAGGATCTGAAACGGGTCAATCTTGAGATCGCCACCTACGAAAACCAACTCCATCCTTTAGTCAAGAAAAGCCTGACGGAACAACTGACCCTCAAGCGACGGCAGCTTGCGGAGCATGAAGCTGTGAGGCCTGCGGCGATTGAAAAGCCTTCTGCTGAGCTTTCACCTGAGCAAAAAACGACAGCCGATGCCCTTGAGGCAATCGCTGCAAATCTCCAACGCTTGGAAGATGAACACAACAAAGCTAATGAGAAGACTTCACAGTTAGCGGCCAAGAGCAAGGCCGTCAAGGACGTGAGGGAGCAAGTCCGGTTGCTCCAGCGCACCTACGATCAGTTCTTGAACGACACCAGTAAAGATCTCAACCTATTGGGATTGGCTGTCACCGACGTGGCGCAAATCAACTTAAATTTTGGTACGTTGGGAATGCTAGAAGAAGCGTTTCTAGCTGAGCAAACGACCATTGGCATTAGAGCTACCGCAGCGGAAGGTGAGCGCCAGGGACTCATAGGGAAGCAAATCGAAGCTAAAGCGAAATTGGATCAACCTCAGCTGTTTTATCAGAATCATCTGCTTGCCGTCCAAGAGTGGCAGAGGAAGTATCTGGACCTTGTTGGTGCTAGCGACTCGCCAGAAACGGTAAAAGGACTGGAGGCTAGGATCGCTCAAATAGATGCTCTACCAGATTTGTTGATAGCGCATCGAACCGTTCGACTGGCGTTGGCAGGGGAGGTCTACGACATCCTTGATGCTCAGCGACGAGCTAGGGAGGCACTGTTCAAGCCGGTTCAAGAACTAATTCAGGGGAACAGTCTGATTCGCGAGGACTACAAGCTCCAATTCAAGGCGAAGCTTGGCGGCTCAATTGATGCTTTTGCCACCAACCTTTTCACCCTGCTGAAGCAGAACGTCGGAGAGTTCCGAGGCGACGACGAGAGCCTCAACACAGTACGCCGTCTGGGCGAAGCTGCTGATTTCGACAATCGTGAAGAGGCTGTGGCTTTTGCCCAGGCGCTGCACGACAGGATCTCAGCTGCGGCGGCTACGATTGGCGACAAGGTTGAATACGGCATCGACTCAATGCTGCGTAAGGACAAGAGTGCGAATGAGGTTTATGACCTCCTATTTGATCTTTCCTACCTGGAACCCCGGTATTCACTGACGTTCCAAGATGCTGAGATCGAGCAGCTTTCGCCCGGTCAACGGGGTGCTCTGCTTTTGATCTTCTATCTTCTGGTGGACAGGGGGCGCAACCCAATAATTCTGGATCAGCCGGAAGAAAACCTCGACAACGAAACTGTGGTTAGTCTTCTTGTGCCAGTGCTCACCGAGGCTAAGAAGCGTCGGCAAATCATCATGGTTACGCACAACCCAAACCTTGCGGTTGTCTGCGATGCGGAGCAAATCATCTGGTCTCATTTTGATCGAGCGAACAGTCAAAAAATCTCCTACACCGCAGGAGCCATCGAGAGCCCTAATATCAACGGGCATGTGGTGAAGGTGCTTGAGGGGACGAAGTCTGCCTTCGATAACCGCAGGTTCAAATACCATTGATGAGCGCCTTGCTTAAATTATCAGTGCCGATGAAAAACTCTACCGGGTGTTTCCTCGCTGGAATAAGTCGAGCGTTAATTCCGACTCAGCGAGGTAAGGCTCGATGGCTTTTTTCAATCGACGGCGGAGTCTCTAGCTATTGTCCCTTTGAGGCTGTCATCTGAACCTCAGGCCACAGTGGCGGGAGGCTAATTTTTAGCTGCTGGGTAGTCGCGAGTCTGGAGGCTAGACATTACCAGCTCCTCGCGTGCTAGTGACAGGCTAACTGCTGTCAAGACTCCTTGAGTAGGACCGCCGAATCGGTGCGACAGTTCAAGTGTACGATCTGTAACAATGACCATTTGAGCAAAGCCACTACTAGGCTATTTTTGTAATCAACCGCAGAGTTGGCATTGAGCATGAGCGTAAGCAAATACGATCTTCACCAGTTGGGTTGGCATGGCTTTCAGCAACTGTGCAATGCCGTCACCACCACGGTACTAGGTCAAACGGTCGAGATATTTCTAGACGGTAATGACGCCGGTCGGGATGGAGCGTTTCAAGGTACATGGGTGCCAAAAGAAGGCCAGACCTATGCCGGTAAGTTCGTAATTCAATGTAAATTTACTGCTAGGCGTGGCTACAAGCTCACACGCTCTGACATTGCCGATGAGTTGACCAAGGCTCAAAAACTAGTCGAAAAGGGTCAATGCGATGTCTATTTACTCGTTACTAATGCGGGTATTACTGGCGCGAGCAGCGCAAAGATCGAGGAAGCGTTCAGAGCTGTAGGTGTCAAAGACGTACTGATCCTAGGCGCGACGTGGATCTGCGAAAAAATCGAGAGCCACAGCAGTCTTCGCATGAACGTGCCTCGACTGTATGGTCTTGGCGACCTCAGCCAGATCGTAGACGAAAGACGATACAAGCAGACAAAAGCGCTGCTTAGCGAGCTAAAACCTGATCTCGCTAAGACCGTTGTTACGGATACCTATCGTCATGCGTTGCGCGCACTTCAGACTCGCGGCTTTGTATTGCTGGTCGGAGAGCCAGCCGCCGGCAAGACGACGATTGCATCTCTTTTGGCCATGTGTGCTGTGGACGAATGGAAAAGTGAGGTATTCAAGCTGGTGACCCCTCAGGAGGTCAACGCACATTGGAATACAGAGCAATCGTCGAGGCTCATCTGGGTTGATGATGCTTTCGGTGTCACTCAGTACGAATCACATCTGGTGATGGGCTGGAACCGTATTCTCGATGCGGTATCTACGATGATTAGGCGTGGCCATCGAGTGGTCATGACGAGCAGGGACTATATTTATAATCAGGCAAGACGCGAACTCAAAAGAACCTCCTTCCCGTTGTTCGACGAGAGCCAAGTTGTCATTGATGTGAAAAAGCTTTCTCTAAGTGAGAAAGAACAGATTCTCTACAATCACCTAAAACTTGGAGATCAGGATCAGACGGTGCTACGAAAGTTAAAGCCTTTCCTTTCCGCCGTAGCGCTAAATGATAGATTCATCCCAGAAACCGCCAGACGCTTGGGAACACGAGGTTTCACAAAAGGGCTTCTATATACAGAGAAAAGCATCGACGATTTCGTCGTCAAGCAGGAACGGATCCTCGTAGATACCTTGGTGAGCATGGACACAGACAGTCGCGCTGCCTTAGTCCTGATTTACATGAAAGAGGGGGCGCTGGAGAGTCCTGTATCCCTAACGATTGAAGAGGACCGGGCGATACATCGCCTGGGAAGCTCAGAGTCAAAATGCTTGTCGGCTCTGGAGCATTTGAATGGAAGTTTCGTTCAACTGGTTGATACAGACGTTGCCAGAATTTGGCGTTTTAAGCATCCAACGATTGGTGATGCGCTCGCCTTAAATCTGGCTCAAAGCCCCGAGCACCTCAACATCTTCGTTGAGGGCACATCAATTGAGCGTTTGATGGACTTGGCGTCCTGCGGCGACATGGGCGTCACAAATGCAACCGTTATCCCCCCCTCTCTTTTCGACAACATTGCCAGGCGGATCTTCGAATTCATCTCGAACCGAAATACAGCGATGCCTTCATATCTGAGAAACGAACGTTTCTTCAGCTTCCTAACACTGCGCTGTAACCGAGAGTTTCTGATCAAGTACTTTCATCACGATGCCGAAGCCTTGGGGCGGGTGGTTCGTGCGCTTTCTAGAAGCTGGATAGGTAGCTCTTTCGCTATAGCTCTCCGTCTCTTAAGAGAAGGTTTGCTGCCAGAAGAATGTAGGGCAGTAATGGTGTCGACTATGGCGGAGGAGGCGTTATCTGGGGACGATCTTTCAGCAATCCACGATACCGAGATGCACCAGTTCTTCCTTCCAGATGAACTCACTGAGTTCTTGGCCCGCGTCCAAGCCGATCTAGAGTCGATCCTTGATAGCGTTCAGCGTTCTTTGATATCGAGATATGATTACGATGGCAACCCTGAAAGCCAAGCTGCCAGCCTATCTGAGGATCTTGAGTTGATTCTTGCCACTCACGCTGATTGGCCTGGTATTCAAGCGATCATTAGCAATCAACAAACCAGTCTCGACGATTGGGTTTATGAAATGAGTGGCGGCCGTGATCGCAGTGAGCCCTTACGGCGCAACGGAAATTTGATGCCTTCCCTAGCTCATCGCCACGAGCGCAGCATTTTTGATGACGTAGATGAGTGATTCCCTTTATCGGAGATATTCATGACGGCCCTCATTCCCTAGCGGTGCGCGCTTGGGTTGCTGGCGCACTTTGGCTTCGACAGGTGCCGGTTGCACCGCCTCAAGTTCGGCTTCGATAGCGGCGATATCCGTATCGATCAAGTCGTCGAGCAGGCTGGCCTGATCTGGACTTAGTTGCTCGCTGCGTTTGGCAAACTTGAAGCGTTTGAGCAGCGCGATCTCGTGGGCCAGCTTCTCGTTGACCGACTTGTGATGATTAATTTGCTTGTCCATCGTCTCGACGCGCTGGATCAACTGCGCCGCCAAGGCACGCAGTTCTTCAGGGACTAATTGATCGAGATTTGGATGCGAAGTCATGCCGCCGATTTTGTCAGAGCGGGCTAGTGACGGCGATAGACTGATGGGCTAATTGCGCTGGCATCCCTTCCAAGCAAAACCCTGCTGACTTTATCGACTCTTGGAGTGGACAGCGTGCTGGCGAAATACTAGCTTGGTAGGATAGTTGCCCGTCTAGCCAACCGTCGAACCGAGCAGACGCTGGCAGCCAAGCGGCGCGCGAGCCCTTCTGGCACCAGATCATGCGTACCGAGCGTTTTGATCTCATTAGGCAGGCGAATATTCTTGATTTCACTGATTGGTAATGGACCGCTTGCGTAGCCGAGCACGGCTGGCTCGGTAGTAATTTAAGAGCGCTTGTGTTGACCTGAAGGTCAGCCGCGCCAGTTGAAACGGTATTCGGGATGATTAATACACGCATGGACGATGACGAAGAAATCAGGAAGGAATTGCCAGTCGCTTTTGGCAGCCCTACACCTTATCAGCCCATCCCAAGAAAATCGCTTCTCGAATTAGTTTCTCCTTTTCTTCACGCAACCATCGGACAGCTTTATTTGGGGCCATCAGGCATCTCCGAGGATGGCGTACCTTGGATCGTTTTGGTCACACGCGACATCAAGCGTCCTACCCTTTATCGACAGGCTGGTCGAATCGGTCTGCTCGGCTGGAGATGGAACACATCTCCCTCGTGCATTTTCAGTCTTACGGCTATGGGCTTGAAGGAGCCCACTCCTCATGTTCGCTGGATGGCTCCGTCCGAAGACGCTGTAGTGTGTACCTTTCGAACGAGTGGGCGATTCAGAGTGTGCATGGCGCATCCAACCGGTACTTACAGCGGTTGGTTTGACGCAGTTTTCTCCGTGGGTGAGCCAAAAGGGCCTCGCGTTCCCTCTATTCGGGCACTACAGCGTCAATGGACGTTTCCTGTTCCGGGAATACCCTATTCGAGACAGGGCGTCCGATTCGATGCTATGGAGAGGACAAATCGTGACTGGGACAATGAGGTTCCGTTATGGGCTGACACAGTTAGTGATGTGTGGGCGACGCTCCAAGGTAACGGCCCCTGGACCAGTGATCTAGAGGAAAGTGACAAGAAAACTGCTGATTGGGCAAAACACTTCCATCATAAACGTGCGCGTGCCGCAGGGTTTATTCTCGCCATCCGGCAGCGCACTGAGGCGGGGGAAGAGCCCTGTATTTTTGATGCCCATGGCGAGTGGTGCTACGGCGGGATCATCGACGACGCCATAGGTGAACTCCTCCAGCGACACTTCACATTGAAGTGTTGGCTCGAAAGAGTTTTAGGTACTGACACCGATGCAAAACTGGCGCACGAGGCTGCTGTTTCCCTGCTCAATACCCCGGCTGATATTTTCGCGTTTTCAGCAAGTTTCATGAAGCGTCTGCGTGAAACTGGCGACTTTCTTATCGCAGGAGCGTTACAGCACAGCTTAGAAGCCGCGTTACTAGATCCTAGGATCACCGAATTAGGAGCAAAAAGGCCGTGGCTAAAAAACCTCGGTAATTCTGAATTAGGTTTGCGGACTATCCCACTGGATGCGTCATGTCCGAGAGAGGACCTAGACACTCTCTGGCAGAGTGGATTGGAGTTTGTAGATCTGTTGGATGCTGGAGAATGGTTTGGTCCTACAGATTTGCCTGCACCGTTGAGTATTGTCAACCAAGCGCTGGAGTCGGTTCGAGTTGAGGGATCTGTTGAGGAAGCCTACGAGCGAGCACTACAGCTCCTTCATGAAGCTCAGGAGGCTCGGCAATGGTCGATTCCTTGGGGAGCCAGGGTTGAGATTAAATTCGGCCCCTTTGTTGCCCTAAGAGTTTTCGAACAAGACGGTGAGTTCTCCTGCCATTTTCTCGACGGCAATGATCGTTATTTCCACGTTGCGATTGGTTTGGGTAACGGCACCCCACGTATAAGCGGCTTACAACTGATACGTCATTCCGGTGATGAGACTGAGTGGAATGACGACGCAGAAGTCAGTTTGCAGCTAATTGCTGCGGCTATTGTTCGTGATTTCTTGGTGGTTGAGGACCGCGAAAGCGTATTTAGTGCCGAAGCACATCGCTCGCGCTCGCGTGGACAGCAGAGGAAGGCGCAGACCGTCATCTATCTCCCAAGAGTTCGATACGGTCATTTGAGAAATGACAGGCCCCCGGTTGACAGCATGCCGGTACAAGCTAGATCAAAGCATAAGGTCAGTTCTCACATCCGGCGTGCCGATAATGCTTCGGCGACGCAACGATTTTTAGCTCAGCGTTACGGCCTATCGCTTCCTGAAGGATTCACGTTTGTTCGGCCACATGAGCGTGGTATTGGTGGCCTGACCGAGCGGCTGAAAGTTTACAGAAGTCGATCTGCGTCGCGGATGATCTTCGAGGAAATGAGCACTACCCCGGTCGGAAGCAGACCGGCCTGGTTCGATTTTGAGAAGGCCTGTGCCAGATATCTACAAGAGCAAGGAAAAACGGTCATTCACCAGTCCGCAAACCGTGATGGTGATGGTGGTGTCGACCTATTCGCAGTGGATCAGGATGGCCAGTCGTGGGTGGTCCAGTGTAAATGTTGGTCTCTCCATCGTCCTGTTGGACCAGACGTGATTAGAGAGCTAGTAGGGGCTATTTGGAGGGCAGATCGTGATGGGACCAGCCTAAGCCGGGGAATGATCATGACCACTAGCAGATTGACCCCAGGCGCAGCCCTAGAGGCTGCTGCGGCTAATTTTTTAGTTGTTGAAGAATTGGGGGGAGATCGGTCGTAAACTTCAAGGGCGATGCCTGATATATGCGCCACGATGGAACCGCCATGTTTATCAAGAATGCACGCAGATCAAGCATCCAAGAGGCACCACTGTGCTGAGGCAAGCACATTGTAGGAATAAGCCTCATGCCACGCTGTCAACGCTTTCAGATTTTATTCTGAACGTGTTCATAACGTTCTCAGAGTTGGCTCTAAATCGATCCAAAACAGATTTAGAATGTCCGAAAGCGTTTGCGCTTTACAAATTTTAAAAAAAAGGAATCACTATGGCGATCTTGGATTTTATGTTTAGCGTCAAGCTTTTCGAACTGACTTCATCTATTTCAATTATGACAATGCTTGCCGAACAGGCCGAAAAGAATGTGCAGCTTGCAGTTGATGCAGCAGATGAATCTGACGCGGTGAAAGAAGGCCACTTTGAAGAAGAAGCGTATGATGAGAATGGCGAAAGCTATTCACGAACTCACACGTACTATTCTTGCGGGTCGTGTGTTGGGTATGACGATGACGAAGTCAAGCTCGAATACAAATCATTAATAGCTGACCTAACTCGCCGGTCGGCTTATCTCACGATGTTCGGTTTGTTTGAGCATCGCATAAGCGGCTGCCTTGATTTAATGATAGGGCTCGCTAATTTTAGCGGCGAGTTGAAATGCAAAGGTCCGATTGAAAAAGCTCACGCGATACTAAAGAAAGGATTTGATGCCAAGGACATAAATGATATTGATCATCTTACAATGATTAGAAATATTATGACTCACAATGATGGGATAGCCACTGATTATCATAAGATTTTCTGCAAAAAAGAGAAGAAGACCGAATTTGAGAAAAGGTTAGTCAAAGCAATTGAGAGAACTGAGGGAGTAGAGGTAAACCCTTTCAACAACATCATCGTCGATGAGCGATTTCTTAGATATGCGGTGGCTGAATTCAATCGTTACGCTACAGGTTTGGAGCAAACAATCCAAAGCCTCCATCGTCAAAGCCCATCCCATTAGCTTTCATCACTGTAATAGTCGTGTGAAGGAATGGTGACGATCCGACACTCGAACTCGCTGAAATGAGCGACACCGTTTCAGCTGATACGGGTATATCGGCGCATCTGCTCACGCCAAGATAAAAGGCTGGTGGATACACCAAGTTGATTCACCAGGGGCCGGTTCTCGCAGAGCGGCTGATTTCGCGCGCCGAACAGGACAGCCGGCATCCAGACTCCGCTGGTTTGATGCCTAATCCAGCTGGGTGGAAAAGGGTTCAAATGATCAAGCGATCTGGGCTTCGATACAGTCACGGAGGTATGGCTTCTAGGCATCTCTGTGGCAGGTGCTACTCAAGGTATGCCAATCTGGTCAATCCTGGTGTTTCCTGTGGTTTTCATGGCTGGTAGCAGTCCTGGGCATAATGAGATCTCGCATTGCGCTTAAGGCGAAATTATCGTGGACGTCCCATGTAGTATCGAAACAATGGCGTCTGCGAAGTTTTTGGAGAATGATGCTCTGCATCTCGGTTGAGCGTGCGCTGCTTCCAATAGTCAGCGCGTGCCAAGGAAGCAATCACAAGCAAGGAGGCTCAGATGTGGGCTGATGTCGATACAAACAAGGATTTTCTCAACTATTCGGAAGTCGCAGACCTCGTGGTCAATGTCATCCGTGACCCGTCAATGCGGCCAGTAACCGTAGGCGTTTTCGGGTCATGGGGAACCGGAAAATCTACGCTTTTAAACCTGATTGAGGGCGAGTTGAGTCCACCCGATAGCGGGTCGGATTTTATTGTGGTTCGCTTCGATGCTTGGCTTTATCAAGGGTTTGACGATTCCCGTGCAGCACTGATGGAAGTCATTGCTTCAACTTTGATCGAAGCAGCCCGAGATTCAGAAACCGTTCTTCCCAAAGCCCGAAAGCTTTTTTCACGTGTAAACAAAATGCGTGCGTTGGGGCTTCTGGTTGAGGGCAGTGCTTTGGCGATGGGAATGCCTGCGTTTGGGTTGGGCGCCAAGGGGATGGAAGCACTGGGTAAGATTTTCTCTGGTGATTTTGATGGCGAGTCAATCGGTACTCTGAAGGATGAAGGCGCGAAAGCCAAAGACCACCTCAAGGGGTTACTGGCTGATGAGAAGCAGCAGACTCCTCCTAAGCAAATTGCTGCTTTCCGCTCTGAATTCTCCGAAGTGTTGACTGGGCTGAATAAGACGCTGGTCGTCTTCGTTGACAACCTGGACCGTTGCCTACCTAAACAGACTATTCATACCCTAGAAGCTTTGCGACTTTTCCTGTTCATGAACCATACGGCATTCGTGGTCGCCGCTGACGAAGAGATGGTCCGGCATTCTGTAAGCGAGCATTTTAAAGATCCAGGGGATCGGCACATAACCGATTACCTCGACAAGCTCATTCAAGTACCTGTGCGTGTGCCAATGCTAGGTGTGCAGGAGGTTAGGGCCTACCTTTTCATGCTTTTCGCATCTGCTGGCAACAAGGTGGCTGCCGAACATGTAGAAGCCCTTCGTGCCGGTCTTGAAGAAAATTTACGCAAGGCTTGGAAAGATGAGCCGTTAACTACAGAGAAAGCGCTTGGCCTGCTGGGCGCTGATGTACCGATTGAGGTTAAGGAAGCTTTTCCTATCGCCGACCGAATGGCACCCATGCTGGCCAACTCAGGATCGGTTCTTGGCAATCCCAGAATTGTGAAACGGATGCTGAACGTTGTGCGCATGAGGGTCCGTGTCGCGAAGCTCCGCGAAATGCCAGTGAACGAGGCACTCATCGCAAAGGTCGCGCTATTTGAACGCTGTATGGATGAGAAAGCCGTTGCTCATCTTTATTCAGTGATTAATAGGGCTGCTGGTGGGAAACCTGAAATTCTTGCCAATCTAGAAGGCCTTGTCGAAGATGCTGACGGATTCGAAACTGAGTGTCCTGATGTATGGAAAACAAAGGACAATCTGCTGAAAGACTGGGTTCGTCTTGAACCTTTGCTGTCGACCGAAGACTTGAGGCCCATTGTTTACCTGAGCCGAGAGACAACTCCTTTGAGGATTCTTCGTGCCGGTTTGTCGTCAGAAGCTGCGGAAGCTTTCGCAGTACTAAAGCGAATTACCAACACATCCTCTCCTTCGGCGAAGGCGGCCCTTCAAGCGATCCCTTCAAATGAGCAGGTGGCAGTCATGGTCCAGCTGATTGAGTCAATGCGTGCCCATTCAGACTGGTCCAGTAAAGCCGCAGGCTTCGATGGCGCCCAGCTTCTTGCAGACAAGTCACAGGAGGCAGGTACGCTTTTGTCCGACTTCATCCACACGATCATGCCTGACAAGCTCAAGCCTTGGATGAGCGCTAGGGTCAAAGACAAGCGCTGGTTCAGGTCGCTGGAGCGGAAGTGATGGGAACCTCCACGTCGAGCAAAGGGCCTGGTGGCAATTCCCCGTATGTCCCTGGTTGGGTCGATACTGACGGGCAACCACCAATACCGGAAGCGCCACCACAAAGGTTCAAGGATTTCCGAACCAACCTAGGCAGGTTCGTCTCCAGCGGAGACGGCTCGTATTTGCGCGCCGCTATAGGTAGCTATGCTGGAGGAGCAACCGGTGGTAGTGCCGCTGGATCTGCACGTTTCGGCTCAATGGCCGGAGCAGGTGGCGCGCTGTTCGGTGCAATGGCCGCACTCCGGGAAGGACAGTCCTCGCTTGGGCTAGATTTAGCGCTGCTGAATGGTCAGGACACCGACATAGCGATTGATATGATCGTTGATGCGCTTACTCCTGACGATGGTGACTCGGACCGAGTTCGAGTAGCGATGAATGATGCATTAGCAGAATGCCTCGATGGCTATAACGAGTTCGATTTCGAGAGCATATCGGACGAAATGTTGGTTCAGATGATGGTGGTGTACGTGACTAAGTGCGTATTTGGCCAAGTGGTTTTGGATTCAAACGATGCGTTCGCAAAGGCAGATACGCCGGTCAAAGTGGAGCAAGCAGAAAAGGATCTTTACGCTCTCGTCGAGTCAGTTACGGACAAACATATGCGGCCTCTGCTATCGGGAAATCTAAAGTCATTTTCCAATTCTCAGGTTCAAAACATTCAGCTAGCCGCCATACGGGAAGTTTGGACCGAATGGGAGATGTACCAAGAGTGACTGATTTAATTTTCAATCATGACGCAGATTTGCTTCCTGCACCCTCCGATGAAATCATCCCGGTATTGATGTATGGAACTCGTCCCCCGGCACATGGTACTTGCTCTATTGGTGGCCCCGCACGCGCAGCAGTCCGACGTTTGGGAGCCCCAGTCCATCGAGCTGGTTTCGATTTGCTCACTATCGCGATGGCGATCACCGCAGCTGATACCTTTGTCGATAAGGCCGCAGCTGACGATGGCTGGGCTCGTAACCTACGTTTGAAGATCCAAATTGCAGATCCGACTCTTTGGCAGCCTGCTGTGCCGTTGCTAGAAAAAGCCCTCCATTTTCTGAGCGGAGATATTTGGAGAATTACGCTACTGCCAGATGGGCCTAGACAGCTCAAACCGCAGAACCGTGGTCATATCACAGTCATGGCAGGCCATGACTGTGTAAGCCTTTTTTCGGGGGGGATGGACAGTGGGATAGGGGCTTTGGATTTGTTGGCCAAAGGTCGTCGGCCATTGTTGATCAGCCATGCTTACAGAGGGGATGCGGAAAAACAAATGTTTGTACGTGACCGCCTTCCGGTGAAGGTTTCCAGGTTCGCTCCAGTCGCACATCCATTGTCGCTTCTTGGCAAACCTACTGATGTGCAAATGCGGACCCGCAGTTTCAACTTCTTGGCCTATGGCACATTGGTTGGGTCAACACTCGCTCAATTGCGAGTGACAGGTAAACCTGTTGAGTTATTCGTCCCTGAAAATGGGCTTATTGCCCTTAACCCGCCAATGACGCCGCGACGGATAGGCGCGCTGAGCACTCGAACGACTCACCCTCATTTTCTCGGGCTGTTTCAGCAAATTCTCGATGTGGTAGGGCTGCCTGTACTGGTGAATAATCCTTACTCGTTGAAAACCAAGGGCGAGATGCTGGTTGAGTGTCTAGACCAAGCAAGTCTGCGCTTTCTGGTATCGGAGACTGTGTCGTGCGGAAAGTGGAAGAGGTCTCATCAGCAATGTGGAAAATGTGTTCCTTGCATAATAAGACGGGCGTCATTTCACGCTGCTGGTATCCCTGATCACACCGATTATCATGCCAAAGGCAAGGACCTCAAGGCAGTCATCCGGGACGCCAATGCGAGGGATGATTTGATGGCGATGATTTTGGCTGCCCGTCGACTGCCTGTGGAAAACGTAGCGAAGTGGATATCAAAAGCCGGACCACTGCCTCTTCAGCGTATTGCAAGGGACCAGCTTTCCGGAGTGGCCAGCAGAGGAATGGAGGAAGTGAAAGCGTATTTGGAAAATCAGGGGTTGGTGTAATTTCATACAGGTTTTTCTATTATAGGCTCATCACGATCAATCACTTTTCTAACAGGATGAGCGGGCGAGCTACAGGCACTCACGCGTAGGGTGATTTATGGTGCCGGGTTACAGCTTCACCGCCCTACGAGGCTGCGGCATTTTCCTGAGCAAAGGTTTTAATCAGTAAACTGAAGCGCAGGCGGAATTCACCGCTTGCGACCAAAATCGAACGGGATGACATTGGATCGGTTCCCGAGTAATCGTTCCAATTCATCAATGTGCAGAAGCAACATTAACTCTCGTGCAAGTGCATGCTCATAAAGTTCCTTGTAGCCAACAGACTTGGCTTTGGCTGCACGAAGGCGCTGATTAGCTTCAGATACTTTTCTCGCGCCAGGTGCCTGCTTCTCAGCTTGTTGTTTTGCTGCACTATCGATTGCGGCGTTCAGATTGTCGAATACCGCACGGTTTCGTTTGATTGCGCTTTCGCTTCTGCTTGCTTCAAGAGCAACCGTTTTACGCGATATACGAGTGCCTGGTTGAACAATGAGAGTCTCGCATTTTATCATGCGCTCTAAGGCAGCGTAGTAATCGCGCAACGTGGGCGTATCTTCGTAGTGATACATATCGATCGCTCTTTGTATGAATGAAATTTGCAAGTGCGCACCAGTAAAAATTGACTTGAGGCAGTGGCTAAAGAACTACTGGCCTCCCCGTTGACCGCTAGCGCACGGCGATGAGCCGATCACGCATCACCTCAAAGTCTTTAAGGTTTTGCTCTTCTGCCCTGTATTCAACGGTTCCCGGTTTCAACTGCTCCAGATCGTATTTCAGTTCACTAATCGTGGCATTGATCGTAGAAGGAATCACGATGCAGTATTCGCAGCCAGAGCATGAGGTGATGTCGGAATGCGCTCGTTTGTCGCACGGATGGGGGCAAGCACACCCGCCAAAACAATTTGGCTCAAATGACTGGAGCCCCTGTTTTACTCGACGATTAAACTGATCTTGCTTATGGATCCATACGGCCTCAACATTTTGCTGTTGGGCTTTCTTTCCGTGAGAACCACCGAGCACTTCCTTAGTGAGAAGAACGTTGCGGAGATAGAGTGCGTTATCTGCTTCTGCTTTGGCTTCCATCATTTCCTTAGCCAATTTAGGGAGTTCGAACCCGATAATGTAGTTTTCCGCAGCACAGCCTTTTTGATAATGAACGGACATTGTTTCAGTGAGGTGCTGAAGAAGTCGCTTCAAAGATTGAATGGTGATCAACCCCGACTGCCCCGCGTATACCGCAATAGAACGACGGAATTGGTGCGAATTGATAATCCATGGCTCACCTACGCGAAATTTCTTATCAGCGCGCCAGTTTCGGGTGGAGTCGATGCTTTCTAACTCCATTATGTCTTGCTCAGTAATGTAGACGGGAAGCATTAGGTCCCTGTCAAAGGACCGCTGAACGCGATCTTCAGATGGAGCAATCCCGCAACAGGGCAAGAATGTGGGCGACACCATGAGCCACTGTTGCATATCTTTGTTGCTAATATAAGGGCAGATGAAACTGCGAATGGATTCTAGTGCCTCAAATGGCTCTTTAATCGCGCTCACCGTTATCCACTTTAACCGTTCAGGTTCACCTGTTATCTTAGTTGTTACTGTTTTTACGTAAAGCGCATTACCGTTCCATCCTGGCACTTTTTCTATGGAGTCAGGTTTCAGGTTAAGAGCTTCATGGTCACGCATAAGTGTAAACAAATGAATAAGATTTTTTGCGCTACACTGAACTCTTCTGAGGTGTTTTGGCAAGCTACGAACATCACGCCATTTGTATTTTTTTGCCAGCTCGCTCAGTCCATGTTCTGCTACTGCTTGTTCGAAATCAGGATGGTGTGTTCGGCTTGGCCCATATTTAGGGCCGGATCGACCATATTGCTTGTTGTTAGAGCAGGCTACGATTAGTTTGTGGAGTCTGAGCTTGTGGTGCTTGTATTCTTTCAGGCACGTTTTGTACTGCGTGTACTTCCTGGCTAATATGCGGCTCGGAATAACTGGCGTCTGATCGGATTCGTTTGAACTGCGATTTATGCGTGCAATCTCAGTAAGTTGAGAAAGGACGTGAGAATGGATAGTGATACCGTGCATGGCCAAATTGTTATTAGAGATGGTCCGGGCGATGCTCTTTAGGTGTCTTATTTCGGAAGTATTGCATTTGGAAATATACGACTTCATGAGATCTAATGAGTTGAATAAATCTGTGACAGGTATGTTGCACTGCTCGGCATGGCGCACAATGAGATTAAGTGAATTGTGCGTGGCGTGCATGCCAGGAAGGCGCACGGGCGCCCCTGTCTTGGTGTGCGGTGAAAACATTTTCGTGACGAACACCGCTTTTACAAAAAAGTTATTCCGATCGGCATGAGGCTCTGTAAGAGATACGTCGAAGTAAAAGTCAGGATTATCAGTCGAAGAATATGCATGAGCCGGAAAACTCCATTTCTTTTGTAAAAAATAGCTAGCTATATGCCCCTCTGAGTCGCGAGATACGACCAAATCTGGCCCTATCCGATCAAACGACATTCCTCGGTAGGCATCAGTGTTGTACTGGTTTTTCTGAACACGGTGCTGAGGTGCGGATTTTAATTGAAAACGTTTTTCAGGTGTTGTGGCTTTCATTAAGCTATCCCAAGATTAAGCAAGCGCGAATATTGGCGTTCCCAATATTCAGTCAGCTCAAAATTTTCACTGATGTCGAATGACACTTTGGCAATTAACTCAGCGGAATCCGGCCGAGTTGACTTAAGAGTCTCCAATAATAAGTCAATGTGGTCGATTGCTGCTTGATGGATAGCCAAGAACTGCTCCACGTTCTTGCAGTTTGTAATGCGTTGCTTAATAACGAAGCGCATACTTAGTAATTTTCTGATGTCTTCTTCATTCGGGTGCAACCTAAAATGCAAGCAATAAATGCAGCCTTCGAGCTTTTTACAGTCTGGCTCATATCCTTGAGGTACTTTGATTTCTTCCTTGGGGTCGCCTGGTTTATCACATGCACCCGCAGGTATGTCTTCATCAGTGTAATCATCAAGTAATCGTATCAGACGATTGAGCATAGCAGCTATTTCACTCACAGCCATTGCTTCATCGGGAGTGGTATAGTACTTCCTTGTTGCGCCTGGAGTGTTGCTGATGGTTTGAGCGGTTTGCTCGGTCGACTTCCCGGTCTTCTGCCAATAAGCCGCTTTGTAAGCTCTAAGTTCTTGTACGCCCAAGCCAGTAAAGTCTTTGTCGTAGTAATGCTTTAGCCGCTGATTAAAGTTAAAAAGTTCGTTTGCCCGAAGCTTAGTGATTTCTTCAGGGTTGGAAACGGTCATCCCCAAAAATAAAAATTTTGACTCGCTGCTATCGAGTAAATACTTGCGAAGCTTGACAAACTTATGAAAGTCTTTCACGAAGATGGATTCGATATCAACCTCAACAACTCGATTGTCAGCACGAAATTTAATGGTTTTGAAGCCTGCTCTTTTGCTTGAGGTGATTTCGTAGTTAGGATCCCAAGGGATATTTCTGACCGGAGCATCATTAAGTCCGGTGTTGGCAAAAAACAATCCAAGAAACGCATCATGACCGAGCTTGGCCAAACGCATTCTTTTTGCATGCCGAGAGTCCTTATTCGCTGCCTGAAGTAACTCGGCCTGCACTTGATGACCATGCTTAACTCCACTTATCGCATTAATTGAATAAGTGTAGGCTTCCTCAACAGGTCTCAATCTGCCCTTTTCATAGTCCCAATAAAGGTAATCTTTCGGCTTAACCGATGCGGTCAATATAGATTTGGTAGCGAATGGCAGTTCCCCTAGCAATAGCCAAGGTCTATCAATACCTAATTCTAGCCGAGCAGGGAAATTCTTGAAGCTAAGGAGAAAGTCGGTGATACCATTGAATAGGTAATCACAAACGCTGGTATAGGCCCCCACTGCATCAGCTGACGGTGGTTGTGTCGGATTTCCTGTAGGTTTTGGGTTGGAAATTAAGGGGACGTCGCGGCGAAAGTCATAATTATCCTCTGGGAAGAACAGTGAGGCGGCGTCATAAGCTCCAGCCTGGTCTCTATTGGCCGTGTAATCTATGATCTGGCCTGCTGCAATTTTGTCCATCAAGATTGCTGTGTATTCGCCATAAGCTTCATGATAGTTTTCCGCTGTGGCGAGGAAGTGCTTGTGTCCATTTTGATCTGACCAATTCGCAAATTTCGCAAAATTCGCGGTATTTACGTAACATGACATTTCACTTAAATTTATGTAGCACTCAGAGGCAATAGCGATGATCCACTCTTGAATTTTAGGACGACGATAATCTACGATAGAACTCGCTTCTACCGGACGTGACTGTTTTCTGATGGCATGAAATCGCGCTGTGTAGCAAAGAGAGCCCACATCGTAGCGTCGCTCATCGGTGAATCGTATCGCTAGATTTTCAATAGGAATAGACCGTATCGCCTGAGCGATGGAGCTTAGGTCGTAATCACGTATGTCTATTTCACGTGTCGTGCGCTCTAGGAGTACCATGACGTAGCCTTTCGATATCTATGGTTAACCTAATATGATCCTCATATTCCGACTGAGCTGCCGCCCGTTGTTCTTTTGTAGGCTTAAAATTTGCGTACCGTTTGGTGGTTTCAACGGAAGCGTGGTTAAGCCTGTTTCTGAGCGTGTCTAAGGCAGCAAGCTCGCTTACGCTATTCTTCTTCAACCCTTCTAATAGGTTCATGCCGAATGTTGCTCTGAGGTCGTGAAATCGATACTTAAAAAAATTACCAGATTTTTTCAGTATTTTTTCAAGCGTTTCTTTTTGGAATTTTCTAATGGCTGATCCAGACTCAGTGCTGCCGAAGATAGCTTGGTCTTTTTTTCCGACGTAATACGGCCTTCCGGTTTCAGTAAGGAAAACATACTGATCTTCGGTGGTGCCAATGATGGACTTAGCAGCTCGAATTTTATATCGATCTGACTCAAGGTAGTCCGCAATCAAAAAATGCACCCATTCCGGGAGGTTTATCCTTTCCTTTTTGTTATGCTTAGTGTCGACCATCGTGTCACCCCCTGCATCGAACCCCGCAAGGATCAATCGATCTTCAGCGTCTTTTTTAATGCAGCTATGCCTCATGGTGAAAATAGTCTGCATGCGAGGCCCCCCTGTCAATGCCACGATATGTGCGAGCAGCATTTCTTGGTGACCAGACGTCTCAAGCGCATCTATCAGCGCTTCCTGATTTCCCTTGCCAATTGGGTAAAGCTTCCCTCCATCCACGACATACTTGCCACTTGGCAAATTGTAATTTTCTTTTACTGTCTTGAAAGTTAAGTCTGTACTTTCCACTTCTTTCTGTTGTGAAAAGCCATGTTTGTCTTCAAATCGGATCCGTATTTTTCTCGTCTTCCACATCTCTTGCTCGGGCTTGAATCCTCGCTCGACATGATGTTTGTAAAAATCTACCATTCTATTTATTTTTCTGTTCTCAGTACCCGTGCAGTTTGGGTTTTCCATGACTCTTTTTTTTAATACGCTCTTAACGAAGTACGTCGGCCTAGTAGCTTTGGGTCCACTGAAGTCCCATATGTTCTTACCTGCATGTAAAAGTGCATTCGCGAAGCTACACAAGTCGCCTGCTATCCCGGAGATTGTTGAATGCTGCGCGCCATTAAGAGCGCATTCGAGTAAGTAGAGGCTTCCCTCTTTCCAGATGCTACCGTCTGGAGCAAGAATTAGGTGAAATCGAATCAGATCAGATTGGGCAGGAATCGGCATTACAGGATAAGGAATGCTGAAAGCGAACTGCGCCCCATAGTCGCTACTCCATTCAGCAGCCTTTTCACTTTCCGCAGCCGTGCACTTACGCCAGAGAACCAGGTTTTTGAGAAGCACTTTTCTATAGTCGCCATTTACTGGTGGTTCTATTGTGGAAGACATAATGCCTCGAAGAACGTTTGAATATGAAAAGGTTGGTGTCTGCGGCATTTGATTTAACTCATTCGTAAGGTAATCCTATTCTCAGGAAAGTGGAGTTGGCAAGGATTTTTTTAGTGTAATTTAGTTGTCAGCTTAGTTGACGTTATTCATGTTTTTACTAATTTATATATCGGCTATTCATGAGGCTTAAACACGTGTAGGGATTTTTGCCACCGCTTTGTAACTCTCTGATTTTTAAAAACGTTAAATGTGTTCCACTATGGCTTGGTAGAAGGGGGAGGGGGGCTATAAACGGGTGTGAGCTGATAGCCGACTGACCGTATGCTCGCATCGACACCGCCCGACTGGCGTTGTTGCCCCGCACAAATCGTACGTTTCATGAAATTATTTGAAGGCGGGCCGCCTGGCGATGACATGCTAGGACGGCATTCCTGGATTTATAGAAATCCGACACACACGACTTTTACGTACTGTCGTCCATGTACAGGCTCCTACCTTGATCTGGATAGGTGCGGCGACTTAGAGGCCTGTGTCTCGGGTTGTCGGGGTGTGGTCAATTATCTCTTCCATAAGGATCATCCACGAATGATGGGGTCAGATCTGACTCAGCTTGATCCGGTGCAGTGAGTGCCAAACTTAAAAAATGAGACCGCTAGCCCAACTCGAATTTGTGAGAGGTGAGGGCTGAAAGTCCTGTGGCTTTGCCAGAGTTGCGGGCGCGTGGCTACTGGCTCGCAGGGAATCCCATCAAAAGACAGGAGCCGAACCATGATGGGACTTATCCCCGCTCCGACCAGCCTCTGTGGCTCAGGCACCCACATTTGATTCCCGTCGTATCGAAAGCGGATGTCAGGGAACGCAACGCTTCACTCCTCGTCTCCCTGCATCTGTATTCCAAGCCGCGCAGGAGCGGAGCCATACGACAGTTTGTGATCACTGGAGCTTCTTTTCAGCTAGCTAGTGCATTTGAAAACGGGGGAGGGAGTGACACTTTTAGGGTGGTTTGACTCGCAATTGTCTTTCCTGACCAAGAATTCGCACACCCACGTACAGTCCTGTTCGCTGATACCAATCCACTCCCTTTCCACCTAGCTGCGATCAGGACTTGATTTGTGTTTACGAGGCCGGTTGCTGTGTGTGCAGGCGGGCGGGAGTCCTTCAATCGCGTACTAGTATGCGTTTGTTAGGGTCTTTGTGTGGCTGGGGAACGATGGGGGGGACATGTCAGGGCATTGGTTCTCTGGGAGTGTGCCTTGGATGTCTGTCTAGAAATGAGAACTCACAAATCGTTGGTTTTGTCTTTCACTCACGAGTAGTTCTGCACCTTGACCGTGTGCAACGTGATGTCCACCACATCACCATCAGCGCCCACCTGGGGCATTTCGATCCAGTCGCCGACCCGCAGCATGTCGTTGCTGGTCAACTGCACGCTGGCGACGAACGACAGCAACGTGTCCTTGTACACCAACAGGATCACCGCCGACATCGCACCCAGCCCCGACAGCAGCAACAGCGGCGAGCGGTCGATCAGGGTGGCGACGATGATGATCGCGCCAAACACGAACAGCACCATCTTCGCCAACTGCACATAGCCCTTGATCGAGCGGGTGCGCGCGTGTTCGGTGCGGGCGTAGATGTCCAGCAGGGCGTTGAGCAGGGCGCTGATGGCCAGCACCAGGAACAGGATGGTCAGCGCCAGGGCCACGTTGCCGATGAACAGGATGGCGGTCTTGCTCAGGTCCGGCACCAGGTACAGGCCGAACTGGATCACCAGTGACGGCGTCATCTGCGCCAGGCGATGGAAGACCTTGTTGTGCCGCAGGTCGTTGAGCCAGTGCAGGGACGGTTGCCGCCCAAGCAGTTTGACGGCGTGGAGGATGAGGTAGCGCGCCACCCGTCCGAGCACCAGGGCCACCACCAGCAATACCAGCAAGCCGAGGCTGGCGTGCAGCAGCGGGTGTTCGTCGAGGGCGCCCCAGAGGTCCTGGGCGTTGAGCCAGAGCTGTTTGATATCCATGGGTGAAACCGATTCTTCTGTGGGACAAGACGGGGCGATTAGAGCATTTAAGTGCAACAAAGTTGACGCCATGGACAAATGTCCTGACAAAAAAGCGGCCGATTCACACCGTTCACGTAAAGAAACTCGGTTTGGGCGCCCGAAACCGGTAACCTATGCAGCTGATTTTTTGTATTTCTTCGAGGTAGCACCCGTGTTTTCCCAATTCGCCCTGCACGAACGCCTGCTCA
>Ga0182008_10000392_pt1 | contig 33955 bp, 39 predicted proteins | sample Sormic07211129_1_FD_120482 | JGI IMG/M metagenome (GOLD analysis project Ga0182008, IMG submission 120482) | Rhizosphere microbial communities from Sorghum bicolor, Mead, Nebraska, USA - 072115-129_1 metaG | ecosystem: Host-associated > Plants > Roots > Rhizosphere | place: USA: Nebraska...
AAGGCCGACACCGTGGGCGTGTTCCAGATCGAGAGCCGCGCGCAGATGACGATGCTGCCGCGCCTGAAGCCCGAGTGCTTCTACGACCTAGTGGTGCAGGTGGCGATCGTGCGGCCCGGACCGATCCAGGGCGGTATGGTGCATCCGTACCTGCGCCGGCGCGCGGGCGAGGAAGCTGTCGAGTACCCGAGCGAGGACATCAAGACGGCCACCGAGCGCGCGCTGGGCGTTCCGCTGTTCCAAGAGCAGGTGATGCAGATCGCCATGCTGGCGGCCGACTTCACCGCCGGCGAGGCGGACCAGTTGCGGCGGGCCATGGGCGCTTGGCGCAAGCGCGGGGGCCTGGCCGAGCATCAGGCGAAGCTGATCCGCCGGATGCTGGCCAAGGGCTACGAGCCGGAGTTTGCCGATCGCATCGCCAAGCAGGTCGAGGGCTTTGGCAGCTATGGCTTCCCGGAGAGCCACGCTGCCAGCTTCGGCCTGCTGGTCTACGTGTCGTGCTGGCTGAAGCGCCACCACCCGGACGCATTGCTCGCGGGCTTGCTCAACAGCCAACCGATGGGCTTCTACGCGCCGGCGCAGTTGGTTCGCGACGCGCGAGAGCACGGCGTGGTGGTGCGGCCGGTCGACGTCATGGTGAGCGAGTGGCTGACCACCCTTGAGGAGCCTGCGCAGTCCGATGCGGCTTCTTCGCGGTGGGAAACGACGTTCGAAGAGCCGCTGCGCGCCGTCCGGCTGGGGATGGCGCTCGTCTCGGGCATGCGAGAGGCGGCCGCGCAGCGCCTCATCGCGGCGCGCGCGGCCGCGCCTTTCCAGAGCGTGGAGGACATGGCCATGCGAGCTGCGCTCGACGCGCACGACCTGCGGTGCCTGGCCGGCGCGGACGCACTGGCCACGCTGGCAGGCCACCGGCCCGTAGCAGTCTGGGAAGCCGTAGGCATCGACACCCGGCCGACCGAGATGCTCCGGGCGGCTCGGACCTTCGAGGACCCGGTCGCGTTCGCGGAGCCGGAGGAAGGGGCCGAAGTCGCGGACGACTATGCGTCGCTGGGCTTGACCCTGCGCCGGCACCCGCTGGCGCTCATCCGGGACAAACTGAATGTGCACCGGATCTGGACGGCCGAAGCGCTGCGCAGGCGGGCGAAGAACGGGCAGACGGTGCGCGCGAGCGGCATCGTGACGCATCGCCAGCAGCCCAGCACCGCCAGCGGCGTGATCTTCGCCACCCTGGAAGACGAGACCGGCACCGTGAACATCATCGTTTGGCCGAGCGTGGCCGAAGAGCAGCGGACCGCGTTGCGCGGCTCGAAGCTGCTCACCGTGCAGGGCACCTGGCAATCGGAAAAGGGCGTGCACTCGCTGGTGGCGCTGAAGCTGCGCGATCACACCAACCTCCTGGAGGGCCTGAGGGTTTCCAGCAGGGACTTCCGGTAGCGCTGCTGATCTCCTGCCGAGTCCGATGCGCAGAGGAGCTCAGTTACTGATGCTTGAGGCTTCCAGAACGCGCCTCAGGTCGAAAAGGGCGCTTTCCACCACATCGAACATGTGCACGATCTCTACTTGATCGAGTTCCGGATAGCCTGGTGTCCCGCGCAAGAAGTGGTTTAGTTTCTCGGCTGACGCCAACCATTCGATCGCGGCGACTTGCTGTTCCGCAGTCAGATTTTTATTGTTTGTGGGCATCGTGGTTTGGTTGTGGATCGGAGGCGAATGGGGGTCAAAACTATCACGGATAGAAAGTCTGCACGTGACATCCGACCCAGACAGTCCCAGGATCGGCATAGCGCATAGAGATTTTCTAGCGCAGTACAGTACTTGGTGGCGGCGATTGAATGGGAGGCGGCTGCAGAGAGGATGGCGCACTTTCTTCATGCAACGCCTGGATACCCCCAGTTCGACCAAGCGCAAATAGTGCGGATGTTTTCGGATTTGGAGCGTGCGTCGCAACGGCTGAACTCCGCGCTCCAGGAGGAAAGCGCCACCGGCGATCGACGGTGAGCGATAGACGGGCTCTCGAGCGAAACAGGAATTTCCTGCGGCACAGGAGCGCTCGCTTTGTACTCGTCGGTGATCGACGCAGGGAACTTCTGGCCTATCTGCTTGCGTCAGTTCTGACCTTTGCCATGGGCCTGGTCTTCTCTTTGAGATGACTACCAACGGCAATCGAGCACGTGAAGTGCAGCACAACGTTGCGTGCGCGAACCACTTCATCAGTGCACGGTCGGCGCCGCTTCCCCAGGAACCTCTCCCGCGATCAGTTCGAAGTACTGGCACACCGTTGCCAGCGCCCCGCCGGGCTTCTCCTCAAACGTGTCGAGGCACTCGAAGATCTTGCGATCTAGGTGCAAGGCAACCGAGGAGAGAAGGGTCGCCTTGTCTCCAAACTCGACATGCAGAGCGCCCAGATACTTGAATGTCAGCGTCGTCGGACTGCCGATCGGTGCCGTGCGCATTACAGAATCGGTGCTCGTCAACACGAGCGGGTCCTGTGACTTGGTCAGCATGTTCACGAGAGCCTCGAAAGGTCCCTGGACGTCTTCCGGCTTCAGGCCGATGAGTCCGATCGTGATCTGGCCGACGGTGGCTGAGAGGTGCGCGATGAGCATGGGTTCTCCTTTTATGGTGGCGATGTGACCTCGAGCGGCGGCCTGGGTACACACCACCAGACCTGCGGTGGGTCTTGATGGTGATGCTCCGCCGCCTCGTCGACCCCGTAGATCAGGACGCCGCCGTTCTCGATTTTCTTGATGTGCGCTTGGATCAGAGGCTCGATCACATCGACCTTCGTCTTCGCTGTTTCGAACAGCCTGGCCACGGTGCGTGGGTAGAACTTCCGTGAGTCGTTCCCATAGAACAGCCAGCCTGGGTACGGCCGGCTCTTGACTACCTCAAGGGACAGCTTCTCGCCGGCCTGGCGCAGAACGTAGACAACGCAATGCATTCCGATCAGAACGGCACATCAGCGTTTTGAAGCCCAAACTCAGGCGGCGGGACCGGCTCTGTCTTCAGCACATCGTCGATCTGCCCATCCTCATTGCCTGCATCAGCGGGGTAAAGGTCGACGTGATACTCGCCGGCCTCAGGATAGAGCCGGCGTGCGATCTCAGCCGGGTCCTCGTCGCAGTGCTTCTCGGCGACGGCAGGACCGAACACGTTGAAGCCCGCCATGCGCAGATCTTCGGGATCATGCTCGAGATCCTGCCAGGTGTGAGCGAAGACGTAGACCCAGGCCTCGAGGTCGGTCAACTCTCGACCGCGGTACGTGATGGGGGTAGTGGGGCGCCACATGGTGATCTCCTGAAGTGACCCTTCATCGTAGCGAGACACTGTTTATTCATCCAGTAGTTTGCTACGATCGATCCATGGACACCGATCGCGAAAGCGGCATCTTGGACACCGTACCAAGCCAGTTCATCGTCCGAGCCATGTACTCGCTCCCGCCGCCGGACGGCACGCTGCCTTCGGAGCGGAGCGTTGAGCTGTTCGTACCTCACGTCGGCCTGGTCCGTTTCACCTTCCGGATGGCGCGGCGGGGTGGCCCCCTGAGCTCGCATTGGTGCTGGTCAGCGAAGTCCGCCGACCTCGTGCCGGCTAAGGCCTGAGTAAGCTGCGTTCATGTGCACTCGCTACATCCCTCCCGAGGTGGCTGAGATCGAACGCTTCTGGGGTCTGCCCCGAGGGCACCAGCCGGACCTGTGGCCGCGCGAGATGTTCCCGCGGGCGCCGGGCCCCTTCATCCGTCGACGGCGCGACATTTTGGGCTACGAGCGCGAGCTGGTGATCGGGCGATGGGGCCTGATCCCTGAGCGTTCAGAGACGTCGACACCGCGTAAAAAGGACGGCAAGCTCTTGAATACGGAGAATGCCCGCGGGGAGGAGGTCCACTGGAAGGACAGCTACAAGGGCCCCTGGGCCCTTGGACAACGCTGCATCATCCCGGCCGCCACCTTCGACGAACCGAACTGGGAGACTGGAAAGAACGTGTGGTGGCGCTTCCGCCGCGCCGACGGAACGCCGTGGGGCCTGGCCGGGCTGTGGAACACCTGGACTGACCAGGCCACTGGTGAGGTGCACGAGAGCTACACGATGCTCACGCTCAATGCGAATGCCCACCCGCTGATGAGCCGCATGCACCGGCCTGTAGTCGACCCGGTCACCAAGCAGCTGTTGCCGCTCGAGAGGCAGGACAAGCGTAGTGTCATCCCGCTCGAAGCGGTCAGCTTCGATCAGTGGCTGAATGGAACCGTGGAGCAGGCAAAGGCCTTGATGCGCCTGGCGCCGGTCGAGGTGTTCGACACTGTGCCGACAGAGGCGCCGCCGCCGGACATTGTCTGACGCCGGATGCCTTCCTCCGCTGGCGTCGATCCCTCTGGTGCTCGGCGCAATGTCTGCGTTCCCAATGGAGAACACCATGGCAGACGACAAGAGCATTCGGGGCCCGGCAGACGCCGCGCGCATCAACGTCAACGAGGAGCACGAGCTGCGCTACTGGACGAAGACCCTCGGGGTCTCCGAAGAGAAGCTCCGATCGGCCATCGCGTCGGCCGGTGTGATGGCCAAGGACGTGCGCGCGCACCTGGGGCTTCCGGAGCAATAGTTGGTCGATCCGCTTCGCGCGACCGCGGTGACCGTCGAGGAGCTTGAGCCGGGCGCGTTTGTCTGGGTGCTGCAGGAGCAGGGACCGGAGTGGGAAGAGCTGTCTCGTGCCGATCTCTTGTCGAAAAGCTACGTCAAAGCGATGGCGAGTGGCCTGTTGGGACAGCGTCCAACTTGATCTTTGACCATGACGGGGGCAAAAACTCTCAATGCCAAAGAGGAAACACGTCAAATCCTTTAGAGAAGTGGCTCGATTCATCGCAATCGACCAAGGTGGCGTGCAGCATACGGTCGTAGAACGGGTAGAGACTCGTACGCGAATCACCTTCGCTATTACCTATGGAAATGCGTCCCTCGGAGCATCAACTTATTACTCGATGACAACGGGCGACAAACTTAGTAGGCAGCCCGACGGCACTTTCGAAGGGTATCAGGGTTCACTGAAGCTCAAGGTGATGTAAGGCATAGGCCAAAGGGATGATCGGTTGATTGGCCTTGATGCTCAACTTCGGTACATGTCTCTGGGCCGACTGACAAGGCTGGCCACGATCGGGAACGATGGCATGAGCCACCTAGAGCCTCTCAGTAATGACTCAGAACCGACCATTTGGCATATTGCCCCACCTTGTCTAAACCGTCAGATTGTTTGTTTGACGAGGACTTTTGGAGGTCACTATGCCGATGGAGCTGCTTTATACCTTGAGAGCGCAGTCGCTGCCATACGAACTGACAGATGTGGACGACATTGAGAAACTAAGGGTGCTGCAAGGCGCCGGGCATGTTTATGCCGACATTCCAGCGTGGAGCCCCGGATCTCAGAAACCTGCGACCGTTGTACAGATCACCCCACTCGGGTTCAGAGCTATGCAGTACCTAGGTTCAAGAACCTGAAAGCCCAAGGCGTCGACAGATCAAGGGGAAGTCTGACGCGCAGCAACTGCAGATTGGTCCGCAAACAAGCGGCCGTGCCTGGTACACCCGCCTGGGAAAAAGAGGCCAACAGACACCAAGCCGGATCAATCGTGCGTCATGGCAGAGGGCCCATCCGGAACGTGCTCCGCAATCTCCTCGAGCCGACACCCAAAAAAAATGCATAGCTTGTCTAGGACATCCGTGCTCGAGTTGTAGCCGTGCTTGCTTCCCAGCTTCGACAACGTTGCTCGATGAATACCCGTGCCGGCTGCTACTTCATCAAGCGTGACGCGACGCCCAGTCCTGAAAGACAGGTCTGCGATGCGTTCTTTTAGGCGAAATCTGATCACGACACTCCACTGTGGCAAGACTGGTTCGGGCCACCATTGTAGAGTTTGAGCGACATTGGTTGAGAAAACGCTTTACTTCGTCGTTTGTCGCATGTAATCTCCGTATGTCGCGCAAAAGCGCATAAAGGAGAGTTTGATGAACGCGATCATTTTTTCTAGCCAAAGGCAGGCGGATCTAAATTTGGCCTGGGCGGGCGGCTTTGTCGACGGCGAGGGATGCATTCGGATCGCGAAGCGTGATCCGGGTGGGAATGCCAACCCCGTCTACTCGCTGGAGGTGACGATTACCCAGAACTGCTTGGGCACGCTGGAGCACTTCCAGAACGTACTCGGAATCAAAAGCAGCATCTATGTATTCGGCGGCACAGGCGCGGTGCGAAGCACCGTCTTCGGACTCACGTACCGCTGCACGCGAGCCAGAGAACTGCTTGAAGCCCTTCACCCATACCTGGTTCGCAAGCGCCTGGAAGCCGCGGTGGGCATCGAGTTCGCGAATCGCGCCAGCTTTGCTCGTCAAGGTCGACGTCGTCACTCGGATGCAGAGATCGAACTCCGGGAAGGCTACTACCTGAAGCTGCGCGCGCTCAAGCCGCGTGGACCCGCGGCGGTGGTCCTGTGAGCGCGCAGCGAAAACTTGGCCCGGCGAGTCCGGACCAGCGAGATCTCGCGGCGTGCGTGCTGGCACTGGCGCGCGAGGCTTCAAAGAAGCATGAGCGTGCGGCGAATACCTCACCCTCCGCTGTATTGCAGCCGCGTCGTGCACAACTCGACCTGCCATGGGCCGACCATTTCAGCATGCGCATCTGCGATGGTCGAGAGCTCGAGCGCGCGCTTGCACAGGCTCGAGGGAAAGGAAGCGACAACCCAGCGGTGGAGTCGTTCCTTTCAGACCTGCAAGAAGAGCCCGTGGAGCGGGCCCTTTCGCAGCCGCCTCTTCTCAAAGCGTTGGCGCACCTGGCCGATGGGTTCCCAAATTTCCGGGAGGTAGTCACGTTCTTGGTGGGGCGCACCGCATTGGCTTTGCTGGAGCCATGCAGCCCTCTGTTGTTGCCGCCGCTGATCCTTGATGGGCCCCCTGGGGTAGGTAAGACTGCTTTTGCCACGGCATTGGCCCACGCCCTCGACGTGCCGCTGCTTACGCTCCAGCTAGCGCATGCCACTGGTCCCTTCGATCTCGGAGGAATGGATCCCAAGTTCCAGAGCGGCGGCCCTGGGCTTCTTGTTCGAACGGTGGCCCTCGGCCGTGCGGTGGACCCGCTCGTGCTCCTCGACGAAATCGACAAGGTGCCCAGCGACCGAAACCACGATCCGATCGGCCCGTTGTATTCGCTGCTGGAGCCCTCGACCGCGAAGCGCTTCATTGACGACGGCATCAAGCTGCCGCTGAACTTGAGCCACGTGCGCTGGATCTGCACCACGAACGACGTTCGGCGGCTGCCTGCGGCGATCGCCAGCCGATGCCAGATCTTCAGCATCGCAGCACCTACCTTCAACGAGGGGCGCGCGATCGCGCGCAAGGTTTACGCCGACATGGTTCGGGACCAGGCTTGGGGCAGACATTTCGTGGCCGAGCTGCCCGACGATGTTGCCGACCTCCTGGCGAGCAACACGCCCAGGGAGCTGACACGTGTGCTGCAAAACGCCCTCGGCTTGGCTGCGATCGATCGACGTCCGACCTTGCGCGTCACGGATTTCACACCACCTGAACCGCCACGGCGTGGACCTGGCTTTTTCTAACCCTCGAGGATTCCATGCACGCTTCCTTTCACCCCTGGGCCTCCACAACTTGGCGCGAGGCTGCGGATTCGCTCTTCGAGCCCGATTCGGAACGCAGTGCGTCTGATGATCGCGCTGACGACGACGGCACCGATGAGCAACACGTCGACCCCGGCTGGATGGATGTTGTCCACCCCGCCGGTACCTTCATGGTGATGCACCTGAACAGCATTTCGACGGGCTGGCGGAAGCTCGCTGCGCGATCGATCGGCAAGATGCTTGCCGTGGCTGGTGGGAGCCCTGAACGGCGACGCTGCATCGCCACGATGCGCGTCTGCAGCACGAGCACAGAGTTGTGCTTCTCGGCCGGGGATGGATGCTATGCCGACAATGTCCTTTCCGGTATTTGGCGCAAGACGAGGGGAAGGGCACGGACCATCTGCAAGGACTGCGGCAGGCTGGCGCGTGTGCGATTGATCGGTGAGGACGAAAGCGTCACGCAGTGCACGAAATGCGTGGCTCCCGCACTGCTGCAGCACGAAATCTGGGAATTGGGCCAGTCCGTGAGGTTTCTGAAGGCAGTGGGACGGCCCATCGTCAAGAGCCAGATCCCGCCGCTGCTGCGCGCCAGCTTCATCAACACAGTGGTGGCAAGCCCTGATGCGAATGCAGAGGGCAAGGCACAGATGCTGCCTGCGCAGTTCGTGCGTTGGGCTGAGGGCTGGCGGCTGATCGGCGAAGGGTTGAAGGTTCGCCATTGATCAGTGGCCCGACCTCCGCCGCTTGCGCTCGGCTGGGCTACTGAACAGGCTGGCAATCCGACAGCGTGAAGAAATGGCTGCCTTCCGCACCCGGCGCATGCTCGTCGATCTGAGCGTCTACCCACCCGCCGACGAATTTGGAAAGGGCGGGGGAGCATACGAAGCTGATCTCATCGCGCTTGCTGACGTACATGGCGTCGGTGCCCGGACCGTAGGAGCTCAGCTCTAGACGCACACGCTTGAACAGTAGGTCTTTCGAGATGACGTACTCGCTGCCCTCGAGGCCTTGGATCCGCCGAGCCTCGGTGACCACTTGGGCATACGTCAGGGGCGTCGACTGCGCAAGAGCCGCGGTGGTGGCCGTAGTGGCCAGGAAAGTGAGCAGTGCGAGCACTGCGCCGGAGAACGTTGCGTTCATGGTCTGTATGTCCCTGTTGGATTGACGTTTGCGCTACGCCGCAACGCGGCGAGCAAGGTGTGGTGTCGGAAGGTCAGCGCGAAGCAGTCCAGCCTTCGGATCCTTTGGTGAAGCGCATGGCGATCGGGGCCTTGCCCCGCACGCCGTGCGGTGGCGTCATGTCGAGCTCGACGTCGCACAGCCACGCCGCTCCCGTTTCTTGGCGGCAGCCCAGCTTCTTGACGCTGTGGACCTGGGGCATGAAGCTTTTGGACGATCCCCGCGAGAGCCGCTCCATCTGTTCGGCGCCTTGGGATGCATTGGCAGCCACGGTCTTCTCGAGATCACCGGCAGAAGGTTCGCCGCTGCAGCCTCCAAGCAAGGCCGCGCTCGACAGAACAAGGGCGGTAACCGCGAGGCGGAGTGAGCGCGTGTGCGTGATTCTCATGGCGTTCGTCCGACTCAGATTGCTGGGCGGTTGCCGCGGACCGCGTCCTGCTGCCTGCGCGTGGTTTCCTGCGCGGCCGCCTGCTGCTTTGCCTGCTGAGCCTGGATCGCCTCTTGCGCGAGCCGGTGATCGAAGAGCCACGTTTGGAAGCTCGCCGCTACACCTGGGCCTTTGGGATCGAACTGCACTTTCAGCGCCTGGCCGCATTTCGCGTCGAAGCCGCCAGGCCCTCCCTGCCAGCCAAAGCCCGAGCCACCGCAACTGACGGTGGCTTTGCCGGCGGTATCGGTGTTGCGAACGTAGATCTCGGGGTAGTAGCCTGTGCTGGGGCCGTATTTCTTCGTCAGGTCCGCCAGCGTCTGCGGGATCGAAATGCCGCCCGCGTTGAAGACTTGCCGATAGATGGCGTAGGCCTTGCCCTGCGCACCGAAGTACACGGCGAAGCCATTGCGCTTCCAGTCGATCCCCTTCAGATCCGTCCCAGCTTGTACGGCCGCCTTGATGGCTGCCACCGAGGCGCTCGCCTTGCCGTTCCCGTCCGCGTAGTAGACCGTCAAGAACTTGAAGCGCGGGTCGATGGCCTTGAGCGCCGCCTCGATTTCGGCGGGCGAGGCGCCCAGTCGAATCCCCGCCACATCGTCGGCACCCAACTGCGCTGCTGCCGGCAGCGACCAGGCCGCGCAACCCAGCAGCGCTGTAGCTACAGCGACGTGAGCACGCGAAACACTCCAAGAAAAACCAAGAATCGAAGCCATAGATTTCCGATCGAAAGTCATGAACGAACCTGGCCGGCAACGAAACCATTTCCGCTGACGGCTTCCACGCATTCGCGAAGGTGGAGAGGGGTAATGCCATCCGCGCCTAGCCGACGCGGGTGCTCTTCTCCCCAAGCGATGGCTGGCGCCACCGCTGTCCTTTGCGACAAAATTCAAGAAACTGGGAGAGATCGGCCGGACGCGCTGAATCAACAGCACGTTGTCGGCGTCCCTCGCATCACGGGCCCGTCAAGCGGACCCCTTGCGCATTCGGCATTTCGGCCATCTGGTGGCCTGTGAGATTCGCCAGCCACGCACCGATGTGCCGAAGCGTGGACGCAGGATGTGCCTACTCATGACGCTCGTCCTGTGCTTGAGGCGTTGGGTCGGCGAAGCGTCGGCTTGGCTGGTTTAGGAGGCCAGAGCGTCGATACGGTCAAGCCGGTGATCTCGGCGATGCGCGCGGCGATGCGAGCCGATTTAGCGGCGCCGCTGATCACGTGGGAGACCATGGATCTCGAGACCAGCAATTCGTCCGCGACCGCTGCGGGGGTGGTACCTGCCATGCGGATGGCCGCCTTGATCTGCTCTGGGTGCATGGTGGTACGCTCCAACTCAACTTGTTGAGGTTGCAGCAAAAAGTCGCTGCGCTGAGTCGGATTGTGGGTACGAATGAACCCATTGGCAAGGAATATTATGAGTTCAATCGGTTCCAGGCTGCGAGATCAGCGCGAACGGTTGGAATACAACCAGTCAGATCTCGCCGAGATCGGCGGAACCACGCGCAAGTCACAGTTTCTCTACGAGACGGATGCGCGTCGGCCCGATGCCGACTACCTCGCCGCCATCGCGGCGGTGGGCTTGAACGTCCTCTTCATCCTGACCGGAAGCGAGGAGGGGGCTGAGCCGATCCAATTCACGGCCGAGGAGCGAGAACTGCTGAAGCACTTTCGCAACGCGCCCAGCGCCGTGCGCAAGGCCGCGATGGGAGCGCTCTTGTCGGCTACGCCTACCGCGATGCCTAAACAGGTGCGTCGCCTGCCTGCCAGCAAGAAAAAGGCTGCCCTTCCACACCGCGGAAAAGAGGGCGCGAACAAGCAGGGGTGAGCTGAGCGTGCCCTTGATTGACTTCGATGGTTTTCGAGAGGCATTCCGAGGTGCTTGGCCCGGGCCAAGGCCAAGCACCACCAGGCTCTTCTCAGTCGAGCAGGTAAGCAACCATCTTGGCGTGCACCTCCTGAAGCCAGCCTTCCGCCATGTCATCGAGCGCGGCGCTGAAATGATCGTCAATGCGCTCGAAGAGCGAGTCCCGCACTGTTGGCCACAGAGTCGGTGAGCTCACAATGAGGATTTTGAAGCGTTCGATACGACCCCATGGGTCGTCGTCGTCGTCCAGACCCGGTTGCTCGACGGGCAAGGCAACGCCCCAGCGCTTCAGGAGTTCGTCCAGCTTCGCAGCCGAGCTGGTGGTGCTTGCGAGCGAAATGTCCGGCAGATAGCCCGTGATGCCCAAGGCTCGGTCGTTGCTGGCTGGCTTCGCGCGGGTGCCTGAGGTCTCGATGATCTCTACGTCGATATCGCCGACGACGCCATAGGCATCCATCATCGTGTCCCACTCCAGGCCGACGCCAAAGCATCCCGTGGTCGCGACTTCGGCGAGAGTCCATCCCGAAGCATTGCTAAGCCACCCGAGATAGGTGACCGAGATTTGGCGCGAGAGCTGTTGGATTCGATGCGAACTGATTTTTTTCATGGTGCTTCCTTTTTCAGCCAGGCACGAGCCAGCTTCAGCAGGGCGCTGAAACTTTGAAACTCGCGAAACACCCGTTAAACGGCGGATGGCCTGACTTGAAAAGAGCACCTGAACAGGATCAGGCACATTGAAAAAGCGACGCACGGATGCGCGCTACCTCGACAACGCAGACAGCGGGCAACTGGTTGACAAGCCCTTATGTTTGAGGGCCATCAATACTGTTCGTCCTTGAGAAGGTTGAGGTAAGCATTGTTGTATTGCCGGCCGCCATGGATACCTGCATTGTTCTCTGGCAGGACACGACGTAGTTCTGCTAAATGGTTGATTTCTTCACCGTTTAGGTTAAGGTTTGGGTTTGCATCTCAAAGGTAAACCAATGGCAACGAAATCTTTGTCAGCCCTCAACGCGCAGATCCAAGAGCTTCAGCAGCAAGCCGACGCGCTCAAAAAGCAGGCGGATGAACTGCGCAACCTTGAACGCGCAGGCGTTATAGCGGAGCTCAGGGCCAAGATTTCCGAGTACGGCTTGACCGCAGGCGACCTGAGGCTGAACGCATCGACTAAGTCCTCAAAAAAGGTAACTGGTTCAAGGAGTGCGACGAAAGCGGCGCCAAGGTACCGCAGTTCGAACGGTGAAGAATGGTCTGGCGGTCGTGGTCGCAAGCCGCGCTGGGTAACAGAAGCGTTGGCAGCCGGAAAAGCTCTGACTGACTTCGAAATCAAGTAGCCTGCCCGTCACCTGAAATCATTGGTCGCTAGGAACGTGGCCAACATGGTTCCAGAAGAACTGCCCCAGACCGGACGCTGGCTCGGACATTCGGAATTTTCAAGCTAAGTACTGAAGGAGCGTCGTGCTCGCTGCGGCTTTGTCCCCCACCCCAGGGGGACTGCAGTTCCTTGATGCTGTCTCCCGTCGCCTCGTCTTGGGATTGTTCGCGTTGCGGTTGCAACATAGATGACTCTCGGCATGCGTTGAAATACGCGCAGCGTTCTTAATACTCTGCACTAGCACAAACCGAATGCTTGTGCGGCTGACTTCGTTCATGTCAGCCTCAAATAACTGAGTGATTTAGCAAAGACGCGGGAAATCGCGTTTTAAAAAAGGATCGCGCTCGGGTTTTTGAAGATTTGCGCCTGAAATGGGCGGTACATTAAATGTGCAGAAACGAAAAGGCCTCGCCAAGAAGCTGCAACTTCAAGGCAAGGCCCTCCGGCGAAGCAAATCCGCGCCATGGATGACTTGAACCGCTGACCTCCTGTTGAACACATGGACAGCTCACTCTGGTCTTCCAAGGCAACCAAGAAACCTGAAGAGGAGTTTGGCTATGCCAACGGTACATCAAACCCACGGTCCGCACAACGGTCCACCCATGAAAGTTCGCGTGACTGCGAACATTAGCACCCAGGCCGACACCCCGCCAAGGTCAGCAGGGATCTCGATCACCTTGCCCAAGCCGCCGCTCGAGGGAGGGAGCGAAAAGGCTCCCATGAAATATCTCCGAATGTCCGAGGTAATCGTTCGGACAGGTTTCAAGAAGACCTTCCTGTACGACAGCATTCGCGAGAAGACCTTTCCTCCTCACATCAAGGTCGGGCGTTGCTCCTGCTTCATCGAGTCTGAAGTGCTTGCTGTGCAGCGCGCATGGTCGCGTGGGATGAACAGAGAAGAAATTCGCCTGCTCATTGCCAGCCTAGTCGCCAGCCGCTAGCCCAAACCAGCGGAATTCCCTGTTTTTACCTCTCCCGAAACATCGGGAGAAGCCGCTGCATTCTCGAAATAAAGAACAACGTCAGAATTCTGGAAAGAAATCATGAAAAAAGATAAATCCATCTCGCTCGCCGTGCCGTCAGATGTCTCTCCTCTGGGCTCCATCGCGGGCACGTTCACGCAGCTCGATGCTCATGCCGTCGTCCTGTCCCCTTACTCGAACCGCATGCCCAGCGACCCGAGCGACCGGTTCTATCTGGAACTCCGAAGCCTCGTTGCATTGACTGGCGGCAACGTCACGCCGGCCGTGGTGTCAGTCGAGCCCGATCCGCAAGCCCCGAACCGAGACATCTATGTCCTGATCAGCGGACACAGAGTCTGGGAGGTGTGCAAGGAGTTGAACCTCAAGCTGAATGTGGTTCTTGTGAAGGGACTCTCCGCCTTGGAGGTGACGCGGCACATGTCGATGTCGAACTCCGGCCGGAAATCGCTGTCGGCCCTCGAGGCCGGGCGCAGTTTTGTGAAGTACTTGGAGGCCAAGCTCTTCATCAATCAGGCCGAACTGGCGCGTGAACTCGGTGTCGCTCCCTCTGACGTGAGCAACGCGATCAAACTCGCCAGGCTGCCAGACATCGTCATCGCGGCATTTGCGTCGCCCGACGATCTGCAGCACCGGTTTGCCAAGGAACTGACCGATGCGCTGAAGGCCGACGAGAAGAAGGTGCTGGCCTGTGCGAGACGACTGGCCAAGCGACAAGCAACTCTGGTCAAAAAGATGAGTGCCTTGGAAGTCTTCGACGAGCTCACCGGAACTCCGAAAGACAAGCTTAAGACGGCAGGTGCCGCGAAGCTGGAAGCAGCGGTCGCTGCTACGGCGTCGGAGCTTGGCGAGCCTGCTCCGGACGCGACGGCCAAATCCTTGGCTCACTCAGACAAGGAACCGGAGCACGCGCCTTCCAACGATGCACCCTCGCATGTGCAGGGCAGGGTGGACAAGGATGCGGAACCTGAGGCGGTGCCACCCTCGAGCAGCCGGCCGTTGCTGAGCCATCAGGTTCGGGCGGAAGCCTCCTCCGCTGTTAGACCGTCTACGGAATGGCCAGTGGCGTTGGGGAACGGTCCGATCGTTGGCACCATGACGCGATTTGAGACGGGAGCGATTCGCATCGACCTGCAATATCAAATGGGACTGACGCAGCAGCACTGCATCGACCTGCTTGAACATCTCTCCGAGTTTCTCGAGCCGAGGGCGTTCGGTTCGGACACCAGTTCGGATGTTGATGTCGAGGACGACGACGGCTCGGATGGAGATGGGGACGATCGAGACTTGATCAGCGATTGAGAGGCACAACACCATGACCACTTCGCCGTCACCCACATCGATCTCGCGTCTTCTGCCCCGTCTGGTGGGCGGGTTGGAAGATGCGCCGTGCGCCGTGGTCTGGTTCCACTGCGCAACCCATCCCGGCGGCGGGGTGGGTTCGCAGTCGAATCTCGACTTCGACTTCCTTTCCGGATGCGGAGTTTCGACCCAGGAGGTGGAGGTCCAAATTCCTGTTCCATCAGCTCGCCTGAACACAGCCAGCTTACGCGTCATACCCGAACCGCTTCGCAGTTCAGGCATGACGCGGCTGGCGAGGGAGGCGTGCCGCCTCCCTTCGAACCCTCCCGCTCCTCCCATCGACTTCAACAGCGGTCGTGCTCCCGCACGCACGCTGCTGAAGACGGAGCGCTCCGATGTCTGAAGACCTCGACGCGCAAAACCTCCCCATGCGTCAGGAGAGCTTCAAGCTCACTGACGCTGACAGCGCCGAGCTGAAGGCCTTGGCCCGTGGCCAAAGCAGGGGAGCGCTCCTGCGGCAATGGATCCGCCAAGCTAAAGAGAATTTCCCGCTCACACTGCTGCCTGTCACCAAGAAGAAGCAGCCCAAGAAGCTCAACAAACCGGCGACCGATCCGGCGAGGCCTGCAGCCGATCCTGAACTCATCAGGCAACTGGCGCGGCTTGGAAATCTGCTGAACCAGATCGCCAAAGGACTTCACTTCTGCCGGCACCAGGGCAGGGCGGCAGATCTCGCCTTCATCCACTTCCTGCTGCTCATGATCGACGGTCACTTCGAGTACCTGCGCGAGAGCTATACCTTCGCCCCGAACGCCTCGGACACTGACACGCCCGGCGGAGAGCCGCCGTGATCATCAAGTTCCTCAAGCAGAAAACCGGCGACCCGGCGGTAGCACTCGCGTACTGCTCTGGAGAGAGCGATCCGAACAACGAGGAGCGAGACGAGATCAGGCTCCTGGAAGGTTCACCAGAGGATTTCGTGAGGGTGTCGTCGACGCTTTCGTTCGCGCACACCTTTCAGAGCTGTGTCTTGAGCTGGTCGCGTGGGGACGCGCCGACTGATGAGCAACTCGAAGAAGTTCTTAGCGATCTCAAAAAACTTGCTTTCGCGGGGATGGACCCCAGTCGGTTCTGCTACTGCGTCTACCTTCATCGCAAAGCAGACAGAGTCGACATCCACATTCTTTGCTCCAATGTCGACCTGGTGACGGGCCTGCACTTCAACGTCGCACCGCCGAAATGGGAACATAGCTACTACCCTTTTCGTGACATGAACAACTCGCGTTGGGGCTGGGCCAGCCCGAAGGATCCAAGGTTGGCGCGCCCGATCATTCCTTGCTACCCAGAGCACGGCCCGATTGCTGTTCCGCCTCCGAAGTTCGGTTCGGAGTCCGATGCCGCAAACAGGATTCAGGAGGAAATGCTTGTGCTGGCTCGGCAGGGCGCGATCAAGGATAGGGCTGGTCTGGTCGCAGCGCTGGCGAAGACGTACGAGGTAAACAGGGCAAATGGAAAGGACTATGTTTCTGTTCGCCTCCCGGAATTCGGCAAGCCCATCCGGTTGCGAGGGCTCATCTTCAACAAGAACTTCGAGCCATCGATGCTTCTGGCGCTCGCGCCAATGCCGCGTCCCGTGCGCACGTCGGCCGATCAAGAAGCGGACAAGGACCCGGTCGGAGAAGCGGCGGCCCGGGTGCTGTTTGAAGCTGCAGTGCGACGGCGCGCACTCCGGAACTACGACAGATACCTCGCGCCACGGAAGCGCGCGTCGAAAAGGATGTTCACCTCGCGGGCTGAGGCGGTCGACCTGCCGCCGATCGACGTGGCATTGACGCTGGCAGCGGAAATCCCGAAGAACCAGGAGGCAGTTCTCCAGGAGGCAACGAAGGTGACGGAGCCTGACGAAGCTATGGACCGGAACCACGAATTGAAAGCCTGGACGGCCTTTCTGAAGCAACCCTCACCATCCCGAAAGGCCAAACGTGAGCAAGATCTTAAGTCAGCTATTTCAGCAGTCGTTGAAGGATTTGGAGCACGAATTCGTCGAGACCTTGGAGAGCGGATTCGGCAAAAGGTTAGGGCACTTGCAGACAGGCTTACAAGGCTTGGAGACTCAGTTCGAGATCTTGCGGCGAGCCTTGCTCGACGAAGAAGGGCCGAACGTGCCAAGGCAGTTTTGGATGGAGCTGACAAAAGAGCAACTCAACGTACAAGGGGGAACCGACGCGACGAAGAATGAGAAACGCGATGGTTCAGATGACGCCGGTGAAACAGCGACGCTTGTTTGAGATTGGTAGCAGCGCTCTTGGCTAGTGTTGATTGGTTTCGCCGCGACTCGACCCAGTCTAGTTCCGCTTGATCGGGCAGGCCGTATAGGGGTGTCTTAAGCGCCTTGACGGCCTCGCCTCTTCGCTAGCCTAAGTCCCGGGCCTGCCTCGGTTGCGGAGGAGCAGAAAGCGGATGGGATTCGCGCCGGTCACCAGAACGACGGCGACAAGTATCGCGATGCACCCGGGCAGCATCCCCTTGCCAAGCGGCTCGTTCAGGAAGATCGATCCCCAGACCATTCCGAACACGGGAATGAGAAATGCGGAAGACGTGGCGGCGCTGGTCGAGACTTCGCGCATCAGGCGCATGCTCAGCCAATACATGAGTCCCGAGGTTGCAATCCCGAGGAAGAGCAAAGCCAGAACTGCGGCGATCGTTGGTCGGGCCGAAGGCAGTGCGACGATGGCCGGCCCGGCCAGGATCGCCATGGCCGAGACGTGCACGGCGGCGGAGGCAGACAACGGCGAATGCCGCACCGCGACGCGGCGCATCCAGACGGCGCCTACACCGTAGGTCGCTGCTGCGGCGACGCAGGCCAGCGCCGCAAGCAGCACCGAAACTGACGGCTCGATCGGGCCCAACCTGACGAGTAGCATCACGCCGCCAAAGCCTACAGCACAGCCGATCGCCTTGCGCAGCGTGAGCCTCTCGTCACCCATGGCGGCGGCGGCCATCACGCTGAACATGGGCGAGGTCGCATTCAGTACCGCTGAATAGCCAGCAGGGACATGGAGTGCCGCGATGGGAAACAGTACGAACGGTGCTGCCACGGTCAGCAAGCTCACGGCGGCGAGTTCCGGCCATGCGCGCCAGGGCGGCCAGGGCTGCCGCAGCGCCCGCAGCAGCACCGCGAAGGCCACGGCGGCCAATGCACAGCGCACGCCGCCGAGCACCCACGGGCCGAGCGCCGGGCTGGCGATGCGCAGGAGCACGAACGAGCCGCCCCATGTCGCCGAGAGGACCAGCAGCTGCAGCAGGTGGCGCGGATGCAAGAGGGCCTAGCTGCCCGACACGCGAGTCGCGCGCCCGGCCCAATGCGGCTCTTTCAGCGCATGGCGCAGCACCTTGCCCGTCGTCGTGCGAGGTAGGTCCTCGGCGAATTCGATTGAGCCGACCTTCTTCACGCCGCCAACGATCGCTCGGCAGTGCGCGATCAATTCCTCCGCCGAGACCTGTGCAGCCGCGCGCAGCACGACCACCGCGTGCGGGCTTTCGCCCCAGCGCGGGTGGGGCACGCCGAACACGCAGACTTCGGCGACGGCGGGATGCGATGCGATGGCTTCTTCGATCTCGGTGGGCCAGAGGTTGTAGCCGCCCGAGACGATCATGTCGTCCTTGCGATCGACCAGGTAGACAAAGCCGTCCTCGTCCATGTAGCCCATGTCACGCGTAAGGATGCTGCCGTCCGGAAGGAAGCGGGCGGCCGTGGCTTCGGGATCGTTCCAGATGCCGGACATCGGCGGGCCGTCCGCTGCGATTTCGCCGATCGCGCCGACGGGCAGCGCGAGGCCTTGCTCGTCGCGGATCGTGACGCGGCACTTCGGGGTGGCGCGGCCGACAGACCGCATGCGGCGTTTTTCCGCCTCGGTGCCATTGATCACATGCTGGTGCGGCAAAAGCATTGTCACGGGCGCCACCTCGCTCTGACCGTACATCTGGTAGAGACAGGAGCCGAAGAGTTCGATGGCGCCATGCAACGTGTCCTCGGCGATCGGCGAGCCCGCGTACACCATGCACTGCAGGCCCGGGAATCGCGGCGCGTGAGACCGCTGCGAGGCCTCCTTCACCATGTCGCGGATCATCACGGGGGCCGCCACGGCATGCGTGATGCGCTGCGAGGCCAGCAGATCCAGTGCCATGCGCGCATCGAAGGCGCGCATTGGCACGATGCAGCCGCCGGAGGCGACCACGCCCCAGATGAAGGCGATGCCCAGGTGCGACAGCGAGGTCGTGGACAGGTAGCGGCTGCGCTCGGTCAGCGGCGGCGTGCACCAGCGCCATTCGTCGTTGTACTCCATCCAACGCGCGTTGCTGTGGAAGATGCCTTTAGGCTTTCCCGTGGTGCCGCTGCTGAAGCGGATCATGTGCACCGCGTCGGGGTCGACGGGCTCCATCGTGTCGTGCGGGTCGGCGAGGGCGATCTCGTGCTCGTAGGCCAAGGTTCCAGGTGCTGCTTCGCCGTCGAACACGATCACCGCGGCCAGTTGCTCCAGACCGCTCAGCAGCGGCGCGATGGCTGCATGGTGGCGAGCCTGGACGATCAGTACCCGCGCGCCAGTCAGTGCGAGCAGGTAGCGGTTCACGGCCGGCGCGTTGTACGTGAACAGGGTGGTACGGGCGAAGTTGCCGAGCGCGCAAGCCGAAGCCTGCTCAAGGGTCTCGAAGGCATTGTCAGAAAGGATCGCCACGGCATCGCCGGGTGACGCCCCGGCGGTGCGCAGGGCGCCGGCAAGCCGGCTGGCGCGTTGGTAGAGCGCGGCATAGCTCTGCTCACGACCCTCGAACCAGACTGCGGTGTGCGACGCATAGCAGGCCGCGGCACGGCGCACAAGGTTCGCTGGGTACATGCGCATGGAGGAGGAGCGTCCGATGGATTAATTAATAGTCCGATTGGACGGACTATATATTTTTCGGAGTTTTGCTGCGCTAGGGATTACGTGCATTGCTGGCGAGTACCGCGGCTCATAACCTAATGCATAGTCCGACCTGTCGGACTAACTTTATAAAACGCCAGGCCCCCGCGGGCAGGGTCCAGTCAACGACTTTCAGGAGATACCCATGAATTCGTCCCGACGCGCGCTGGTCATCGGAGGGCTTGCGGTCGGCATCGCAGGGCCGGCGCTGAGCCAGAAAAAGAAGACCCCTGGCGTGACCGACACCGAGATTAAGATCGGCCAGACCTTTGCCTACAGCGGCCCCGCCGGCGCCTACAGTTCGATCGCCAAGAGCGATGCGGCCTACTTCAAGATGGTCAACGAGAAAGGCGGGCTGCGCGGTCGCAAGCTCAACCTCATCAGCCTGGACGACGGCTATGCGCCGCCGAAGGCGCTGGAACTCACTCGACGCCTGGTGGAGCAGGATGAGGTGGCATTCATCTTCGGCAGCCTCGGCACGGCCATTAACAAGGCCACGCAGCGCTACCTTAACCAGAAGCAGGTGCCGCAGATCCTCGTCTCGTCGCAGGACCCGAGCTTCAACGATCCGAAGAATTTCCCCTGGACCATGGGCTGGCAGTCGACCACCGAGCTCGAGGGGGTGATCTTCGGGAAGTACATCCTGCAGAACGCGCCGAACGCGAGGATCGGCATGCTCTACCAGAACGACGACTTCGGGAAAGGCTATGTGCGTGGTATTCGAATGGGGCTGGGCGACAAGGCCGACGCGATGATCGTCAAGATGGCATCCTACGAGACCACCGACGCCACCGTCGATTCGCAGATCACCAGCCTTCGCGCGGCCGGTGCTGATACCTTTATGAACATCGCGATCCCCAAGTTCTGCGCGCAGGCCATTCGCGTAGCTTGGGACAGCGGCTGGAAACCCTTGCATTTCCTGGTCAGCGCGTCGAGTTCGGTAGGCCTCACGCTAAAGCCTGCGGGACTGGAGCGCGCCGTAGGCATCGTCTCGGCCCAGTTCTACAAGGACCCGACCGATCCGCAGTGGGCCGAAGACCCGGGCATGCAGGCATGGCGGGCCTGGGCCAGGCAGTACTACCCCGAGGCCGACCTCACCGATGCCAATGTGGTGCTGGGCTACAGCCGTGCTGCGACCATGGTGCAGATCCTCACCCAGTGCGGCGACGACCTCTCGCGCGAGAACATTATCCGCCAGGCTGCCAACGTGAAGGACTTCGCCATCGGCACCCTGCTGCCAGGCATCAAGGCCAACACCACACCGAGCAACTTCAACGCCATCCGCCAGATGCAACTGTGCAAGTTCGACGGAACGCGCTATGTGCTCTTCGGCGACGTCATCAGCGGTTGAGGCGCATGAAGGCTTGCGAAGTCCTTTCCTGCCGTGAGCCGCTGGCCGCCGGCACGGCGCTGCCACGGCGCACCCTCGAGACGCTGCGAGCGCGGGGCCGACGCAGGGTGCCCGACCTGCTCCCGATCAACTTCGGCCCCGACGCCGCGCAAGGCACCGCTTTGCGCCATGGTCCGACAGGGCGCCGAGCGTGCCCATGAACGGTGCAGATGCCGCCCTGCCGCCATGGGATGAGCGCGACCTGTCTGCTCTGCTGACGCTGCGGGAGACAGGACCGTGGCGTTTTCGCAGCTGCCACGGCGACGCGAATCTCAACGGGCGTTCCTACGGGGGCCAGGGCCTCGGCCAGGCGATGCGCGCGGCGGCCATGACCGTGGCGCCGGAGCGCCAGGCCACGGCCATGCAATTCATGTTCCTGCAAGGCAGTGCGCCCGACCGAGCCATCGATTTCGAGGTCACGCCGCTGCAGGACGGAAAGCGCTTTTCGTCGCGGCATGTGCGTGCCCGGCAGGGCGAGAGGATCGTGTTCGATGCGCAGGTGAGCTTTGCGGTCTCACTCGATGCACCTGCCCACGCGGACGCCTCCACCGCGCTCGAATCGCAACCCGAAGAACTCGCCTCGCTGCCGCCGGCGCCCTGGCCGTGGGAAGAGGCACTGCGCAGACTCGGCGGCTATTCGCTCAACGAGAAGTCCTGCATGGATTTCAGGATTCCGGATGTCGAGCGTCAACTTGCGCCCGCGACGGCCGGCGCGCGCCTGCGCTTCTGGTTGCGCGCGCGCGAGCCACTCGCGCCCGAGCCGGGGCTGCATGCGTCGGCTTTCGCCTACTTGTCGGACTGGTGGCTCAACTTCAGCAGCCTGGGCCCGCACATCGACGCCCTCCGCGACGGTCGCCGGCTCTACATCTCTAGCCTGAACCACTGCATCTGGTTCCATCGGCCCTTTGCCGCGGACCAGTGGATGCACGTCGACTCCCGCAGTCCCTGCGCCGCAGAAGGGCGGGGCCTGTCGATCGCGCAGGTGCATGACAGCAACGGTCGGCTCGTCGCCTCGGCCTCGCAGGAGTGCCTGATGGCCTACGCTTGAGGCGCACGGCGCGGAGGCGCGTCGTGCCTGCCGCGAGCACCGCTCGCCCGAAGATAGGGCGTCCCGAAAATTGTGCTAAGGGATTACACGCATTGCTGCCAACAGGGTGCACTCTTACGCTATCGATAGACCGTCCAGTCGGACTATTCATAGCCACCACGACATCGCAGGACCTTGACATGCTGACCCCGCAAGACGACCTTCTCGGCCACCAGACTCCAGCCACCTTCGACCAGCCGTCCAGCAGCGACCTGCGCTGGACCGAGCGCTACTGGTACAGCGGGCACTGCGTCCCGGGCGGCGACATGATCTTCGACATCGGGCTGGGGCACTACGCCAACCGCAATGTGATGGACGCATTTGCGGGCGTGACCGTCGGCAACCGGCAGTACAACTTCCGGGCCTCACGCCGCTTGCATGAAAAGACGCAGCATGCGCTGGACCCGCGCGTGGGACCTCTGCGCTTCGAGATCCTGGAGGGCATGCGCACGCACCGCATCGTGCTCGAGGCGAACGATTCGGGCATCGCCTTCGACCTGCGCTTCATAGCGAGCACCGAGGGTGCGCAGGAGCTCCAGTCCTTCCGCCGCCGTCTCAGCCGTGTAGAGGAGGATCTCACGCGCATGTCGCAGTTCGCGCGCTGGGAGGGATGGCTCGAGGTCGCCGGCGTGCGCTACGAGATCCGGCCGCAGGAATGGTGGGGGCAGCGCGACCATTCGTGGGGCATCCGTTCGGAGATGAAGACGGACTTCGCGCGTCCGCCGATGCAGACCCACAAGGACTTCCTGTGGATGTGGTGCATGTACCAGTTCGAGGACTTCGGCATCTGTCTGTTCACCAAGGAGCGTTCCAAGGGCTCCAACCTCTATCTGTCCGGCACCGAAAGCCCGCGGCTGGGCCGCCATGCCAAGGCGCGCCATATTGTCGGCTTCGAACACGCGCTGGAGTGGGCCAACGATCCGCTGGGCCAGTCGATCGCCACGGGCGTGCTGGACTTCCGCTTCGAGGATGGCGACTCGCGGCGTGTGCAGATCGAGATGATGCCCGGGCGCTTTTACCTGAAGGGTGGGCTCTACGGCGGCTTCAACGGCTGGAACCACGGCGATGACCGCGGGGCCTATCACGCCGAGCACGACGTCTGGGACCTCGCGGACCCCCTGACCCGCGAGCGTGCACGCACGCTCGGCGACCACGTCACGCGCGTCACCTGTGACGGCGCTGTGGGCTGGGGCATCAGCGAATACGGCGTTGCGGAGGGTTTCCCGCGCTACGCCATCGCCCAAAAGCATCCCGCGCTCTGAGCCGGGCCAGCGAGACGCCAATGCAACTGACCCAATGCCTCGAACGCGCGGTCCAGACGCGCGGCAAATACATCGGCACTATCTACGAGGACCGCCAGCGCACCTGGGCCCAGATCGGCGAACGCGTGCGGCGCGCGGCAGGCGGCCTGCAGGCCATGGGCGTGCAGCGCGGCGACCGGGTGGCGGTGCTGGCGCTCAACAGCGACAACTACCTGGAACTGTTCTTCGCGATCGCCTGGGCCGGCGCGGTCACTGTGCCGCTGAACACCCGTTGGGCCGTGCCCGAGAACGTGTATGCGCTGAAGGATGCCGAACCCGTTGTGCTCGTCGTGGACGACGCCTTCGCCCGCCAGCTCGAAGCGCTCAACGCTCAGTACCCGCTGCGCCACTGCATCCACATCGGCGACGCAGCCACACCGCCGGGCTGCACGGGCTACGAAGACCTGATCCGCTCCTCGCATCCGGTCGAGGACGCCTGCGGCATCGACAACGACCTCTGCGGCATCTACTACACGGGCGGCACCACCGGCAACCCGAAGGGTGTGATGCTCTCGCACAAGAACATGGTGTTCGCCTCGGTCACATGGATCGCGACGCTGCATTTCTCGGAAGAGATCACGTACCTGCATTCGGCCGGTTTCTTCCACCTGGCCGGCAGCTCGCCGGCGATGGCGCTGACCATGGCCGGCGGAACGCACGTCTGCCTGCCGAAGTTCGACGCACTGGCCGCGTTCGAAGCGATTCAGACGCACAAGGTGAACTACTGCCTGTTCGTGCCGACGATGGTGAACATGCTCATCAACCATCCGCGCTTCGCAGACTACGACCTGTCAAGCGTGCGCTATTGCGAGTATGGCGCCTCGCCGATGCCGGACGCGGTGCTGGCGCTGGCGATGGAGAAGCTGCCGAGCTGGGAGTTCATCCAGGGCTACGGCATGACCGAATGCGCGGCGCTCACGGTGAGCATGCCCTGGCGCTACCACTTCGATGGGCCCGGCTGGAAGAGCAAACGCCTGGGCACCGGCTACGCGGCCTACGGCAGCGACATCCGCATCGTCGACGAGGAAGGGCGCGAAGTGCCGCGCGGCGAGACCGGCGAGATCGCGATCCGCGGTCCGCAGGTGATGCTCGGCTACTGGCGCCAGCCGGAAGCCACGGCTGCCGTGCTGAAGAACGGCTGGATGATCTCGGGCGACGCGGCCCGAATGGACGAGGACGGCTTCGTCTACATCGTCGACCGCGTGAAGGACATGATCATCAGCGGCGGCGAGAACATCTATTCGCGCGAAGTGGAGAACGCCGCGCACACGCATCCCGCGGTGCGCGACTGTGCCGTTATCGGCATTCCGGATGCGCAGTGGGGCGAGAGCGTGCATGCGGTGGTGGTACTGCGCGACGGCATGGACGCCGGGGCGGAAGAGATCATCGCGCACTGCCGCACCCTCATCGCGGGCTACAAGTGCCCACGCAGCGTGGAGTTCCGCACCGAGCTGCCGACCTCCGCCGCCGGAAAGATCCTCAAGAACCAACTGCGCGCCCCGTACTGGAGCGAGCGGAAGAAAGCCGTGCATTAAGCCACCGAACTGGAGACAAGACGACATGCAATCCTCGATGAAATTTGCAACCGCGGCGATGGCCGGCGTGTTTGCCCTCGCTCTTCCTGCTTGGGCGCAGAAGCAGGCGCCGGGCGTCACCGACACCGAGATCAAGATCGGCCAGACCTTCGCCTACAGCGGCCCCGCGGGCGCCTTCAGTTCGATCGCCAAGACAGACGCGGCCTTCTTCAAGTACATCAACGACCAGGGCGGCATCAATGGCCGCAAGATCAACTTCGTCAGCCTGGATGACGGCTACGCGCCGCCCAAGGGGCTGGAGCTCACGCGCAAGCTGGTCGAGCAGGAGAACGTGGCGTTCATCTACGGCAGTCTGGGCACTGCGGTCAACAAGGCCACGCAGAAGTACCTGAACCAGCGCAAGGTGCCGCAACTGCTGATCGCGTCGCCGGCACCGGACTTCGGCGATCCGAAGAACTTCCCCTGGACCATGGGTTGGCAGTCCAACACCGAGACCGAGGCGGCCATCTTCGGCAAGTACATCCTCAAGACCAAGCCGGGCGCAAAGATCGGCGTGATGTACCAGAACGACGACTACGGGCGCGGCATGCTGGCGGGCCTCAAGCGCGGGCTGGGCGAGAAGAACGCCGGCATGATCGTCTCGGCCGTCAGCTACGAGACCACCGACGCCACCATCGACTCGCAGATCACCACGCTGCGCGCGGCCGGCGCCGACACCTTCGTGAACGCCGCCATCCCGAAGTTTGCGGCGCAGGCGATTCGTCTCACCCACGACTCCGGCTGGAAGCCGACACATTTCCTGGGCAGCGTGTCGAACTCCATCGGGCTGACGCTCAAGCCGGCGGGCCTGGACAAGAGCACGGGCCTGATCTCGGCGCAGTTCTACAAGGATCCCACCGACCCGCGCTGGGCCGAAGATCCTGCGCTCAACGCCTGGCGTGCATGGGCCAAGAAGTACTACCCGGATGCCGACCTGAGCGATGCCAACAACGTGTACGCCTATGCCCGCGTGAACACCATGGTGCAGATCCTCAAGCAGTGCGGCAACGACCTAAGCCGGGAGAACATCATGAAGCAGGCGGCCAGCTTGAAGGACTACGAAGCGCCGGGCCTGTTGCCGGGCATCAGGATCAACACTTCGGCGACCGAATTCCATCCGATTCGTCAGATGCAGTTGCTGCAGTTCGACGGCACGCGCTGGCAACTCTCCGGCGACGTGATCACCGACTGATGCGGGAGCCCCGGACTTGAGCACCGAAACCCTTCTCGAGGTCGATCGCGTCACCGTGCGCTTCGGCGGCATCTCGGCGCTGAGCGATCTGAGCTTCAGCGTGCGAGAGCGCGAGATTTACGGCGTGATCGGGCCGAACGGTGCGGGCAAGACCACGCTGTTCAACTGCCTGAGCCGCCTCTACACGCCCAGCGCGGGCGAGATACGCATTGGCGGTGCTTCGGTGCTGCGCGAGCCTTCGCATCGCATGGCCGCGCTGGGCGTCGGTCGCACCTTCCAGAACGTGGCGCTGTTCAACACCATGACCGTCCGCGACAACATCATGACAGGTGGCCACAGCACCACGCACAGTGGTTTCGTTCGCAACATCTTCAGGGCCCGAAGCGCGCGCCGCGAGGAAGAAGCGCTGCGCGAGCACGGCGAGCGGCTGATCGGCCTCATGGACCTGGGCGAGTACGCCCAGCGCCCGGCGGGCGAACTGCCGTTTGGTGTACGCAAGCGCGTGGAGCTGGCGCGTGCCATGGCCACGCGGCCGCGGCTGCTGCTGCTGGACGAGCCGGCAGCGGGGCTGAACCACGAGGAACTCGAATCGCTCAAGCGCACGATCCTAATGCTTCGACAGGAAAGCGGCGCGGCGGTGTTGCTGGTGGAGCATCACGTCGGCATGGTCATGTCGCTGTGCGAACGCATCGTCACGCTGAACTTCGGCAGGAAGATCGCGGAGGGTACGCCGCAGGAGATCCAGGCCCACCCGGAGGTCATCAGCGCCTACCTGGGAACCGTGCAATGACACCGCAACTCGAACTGCGCGGCCTCGTGGCCGGCTACGGCGCCACCGAGATCCTGCACGGCATCGACTTGCGCGTGGCCTCCGGCGGCGTGACGGCGCTGCTGGGTGCCAATGGCGCGGGGAAGACGACCACGCTGCGCGCGGTGTCGGGCCTGATCCGTCCCCACGCCGGCGACATCCTGCTCGACGGCAAGAGCCTGCTCAAGCGCAGCGCGAGCCAGATCGCAGCGCTGGGCGTGGGGCACGTGCCGGATGGGCGCGGCACCATCAGCGAACTCAGCGTGGAAGAGAACCTGCAGACCGGAGGCTACCTGCTCAAGGGCCGCGACGCGCTGCACTCGCGCATGGAACAGATGTTCGTGTGGTTCCCGATCCTCAAGCAGCGGCTGCGGCAACAGGCAGGCACCTTGTCGGGCGGCGAACAGCAGATGCTGGCGATCGCGCGCGCGATGATTGCGCGGCCGCGCCTGCTTCTGCTGGACGAACCCTCGTTCGGCATCGCGCCACTGGTCGTGCGCCAGATCTTCGACACGCTGCGCGAGATCAATCGCAAGGACGGCATCGGCGTGCTGCTGATCGAACAGAACGCCGCGCTGGCGCTGGACATCGCGGGCGATGCCTACGTGCTGGAGAACGGCCGCGTCGCCGTTCACGGTGCGTCGGCCGACCTCAAGAACGATGCCGCCGTGCGGCGCTCCTATCTCGGCGGCTGACCTTCGCAACAACAGGCCACTATGAACCAGTTCACCATATTCCTGCAGCAGGTCGGCGGCGGCGTGTCCACCGGGATCATTTACGGGTCGATCGCGCTCGCGCTGGTCGTCATCTACCAATCGACCCACAAAATCAACTTCGCCCAGGGCGAGATGGCGATGTTCTCGACCTACATCGCCTGGTCGATGATGCAGGCAGGCCTGCCCTACTGGGTGGTGTTCGTGCTCACGGTCGGCGTCGCCTTCCTGCTCGGCGCGGTGGTCGAGCGCTTCGTGATCCGGCCGCTGGCCGACACGCCGGTGCTCGGCGTGGTCATCGTGTTCATCGGACTGCTGCTGATCTTCAACAGCATGGCCGGTGCCCTGTTCGGCCATAACATGCGCGAGTTCCCGAGCCCGTTCGAAGGGCAGTTCAAGTGGGGTGCCGGCATCATGGGCTCGCACCAGATCGGCGCCATCGCGGTGTGCCTCGTGATGCTGTGCCTGGTCTACGTGTTCTTCGCGTTCACGCGTTTCGGCCTCGCGATGCGTGCCGCAGCGTTCAGCCCCCAGTCCAGCCTGCTGTGCGGCATTCCGGTGCCCTTGATGCTGACGCTGGGCTGGGGTGGCGCCAGTGCGATCGGTGCGGTGGCTGGAATGATGGTCGCTCCCGTGGTCTACCTCGACCCCCACATGATGACGGGCATCCTGCTCTACGCCTTTGCCGGCGCGTTGCTCGGCGGGCTTTCGAACCCCTGGGGGGCGGTGCTCGGCGGCGTGCTGGTGGGAATCATCGAGAACATCCTGGGGGCCTACGTGATCGGAACAGAGTTGAAGATGACTGTCGCACTGATGCTGATCCTCGCCGTCCTCGTTTTCCGCCCGCAAGGGCTGCTGGGGCGGCGCCTCGTGGTGAGGGTTTGAACATGCTGATCAAGATACTGAACCGGCCCGCACCTTCGCGCCGCAACCAGCTCACGGCCGCGGCCGTTGCGGCCATCGTGGCGCTCGCGTTGCCCTTCCTTGTGAGCGACTACCGCCTGCTGCAGCTCTCCTTGGTCGTCACCTATGCCATCGCCTTGCTGGGGCTGGTGCTGCTGACCGGATTCAACGGACAGATCTCGCTCGGCCACGGCGCCATCTTCGCGCTCGGCGCCTATGTCACGGCGATCCTCATGAACAGCTTCAAGCTGCCGTACTGGCTGGCGCCGATCGCCAGCGGCGCCATCTGCTTCGGCTTCGGTGTGCTGTTCGGGAGGCCGGCGCTTCGGCTTCCGGGGCATCTGTTGGCCCTCGCCACCTTCGGGTTGGCCATGGCGGCGCCGCAACTGCTGCGCTACAAGGGCCTCGAGAAATGGACCGGTGGCGTGCAGGGCATCATGCTCGACAAGCCCGAAGCGCCCTTCGGGATGCCGCTGAGCCCCGACCAATGGATGTACCTGTTCGTGCTGGCGATCCTTCTGCTGGCATTCGTGAGCATCGCCAACCTTCTCGATGGGCGCATGGGGCGCGCGATCCTGGCCGTGCGCGACAACCCGATCGCCGCCACCGCGATGGGCATCGACCTGCCGTTCCTGAAAACCGTCACCTTCGGCTATTCGTCGCTCTACACGGGCGTCGCGGGTTCGGCCTCGGCGATCGTCGTGTGCTATGTCGCACCCGACAGCTTCAGCGTTTTCCTGTCGATCACGCTGCTGGTTGGCGCCGTCATTGGCGGACTCAACCTGCCGGCCGGCGCGCTGCTGGGCGCTTTCGTCATCCAGTTCCTGCCCAACCTCACGGAGCAGATCTCCAAGTCAGCGCCGGGCGCGATCTACGGGGCACTGCTGATCGTTGCGGTCTACCTCGTCCCGGGCGGCCTCGCAGGGCTGGTGCAGGCCTGCGTGGCCCGACTGACCCGGCATCGACGCCCAGCGCCGCTGCCACCTGCGATGGCTGCGCCAGCCGAACCTCCAGCGCCGCGCATCGGCAAGACGGAGCCGGCGCGGTGAGGGCGGCCGAAGTTGACCTGAACGATCTCGCACAGGTCGAGGCTGCATGGCAGCGCCATATCGCGTCCACGCTCGGCCCGGGCGTGGCGGTGCAGCGGTTCCGCCGCTGCTCCGAAGGCTTCTCGTGGCTCACCCTGTCCTTCGACCTGGAGCCGGCGCCGCCCGAGGGCGCGCACTTCATCCTGCAGATCGGCCCGCCCACGGGACTTTTCTCGCCCTACAGCGTGCGCCCGCAGGTGCTTGCGCTCGGCTCGCTCGAAGGCAGCGACGTGCCCGTGCCGCGCAGCTTCTGGTACAGCGATGGGCCCGAGGTCTTCGGCGCTCCTTACTTCGTCACGCAGCGCCTGCCGGGCGATGTACTGTTGCCGTGGTCGATCAAGCGCGCGCCGGCCGCCGAAGCGGGCGAGCTGATGCGCCAGTTCGTTCGCATCCTTGCGCGCATCCATGCCGCTCCGTGGCAGGAGCGACCCATCGCCGAGATCGGCGACGGCATCGACACGCACGACGCTGCCCTGAGGCAGATCGAGTACTGGAGCGAACACATCGGACGCTGGTCGCCGCGCAGCTTCCCGATGCTGAGCTGGGCCGAGCGATGGTTGCGCGAGCACGCACCCGTTGCGCCGCGCGTGAGCATCGTGCACGGCGATTACCGCATCGGGAATTTTCTGCAGGCAGAAGGCCTTGTCACCGGAATCCTCGACTGGGAAATGGCCCACCTGGGTGATCCGCACGAGGACCTCGGATGGGCTTGCCTGCCGATGTTCAACAGCGGGTCGCGCGAACTGGCGGCACTGATACCACGCTCGCAAGTGTACGAACTCTACGAAGCGGAGTGCGGCATCCGCGTGGACCCCGCGAGCGTGCGCTTCTACGAGGCTTTCGCGCTCTACAAGTCGGTGGCGATCAATCTGGGCGCGGTTCGCTGCTTCGAGGATGGCCGCTTCCACGACTTGCGCATGGCAGCGATGGGTACGCAGGTGGCACCCACGCTCCGGCAGCTCTACAAGACCATGGAGGCAGCGCTGTGAACAACTCCCCCGACCGCGTCTTCGAAGACATCTTGCGGCTGCTACGCGACGACGTCATCCCTCAGCTCGAGGGCGATGCCTTGCGCTCGCAAGTCTTCGGCGCCATCTTCATGCTCAAGAACCTGCAGTTGCGGGTGGACTGGGGTGGCGCTCCGCTCATCGACGAGATCCGCGCACAGGACACGCTGTTCGACGCTTTGCGTGCGCTGGACCCGCCGGTCGACGTCGAGCTGCCGAAGGCGCCGCGCCTGGCGCCCGATACGCCGACGGGCGGGCGCCTGCTGGCCCTGCGTGACGAAGGCAACGCCCTGGTGTCGCGCTTCATCGCGGAGGGCGCGGGCCGACCGGCGGGCGAGCCCGTTCGCGTTGCCATGGATGCACTGCTGAGCGCCTACATGCGCACTGAACTCGAGCTCGAGATTCGTCACACGCCAAAGCCGATGTTCGCCGAGATGTCGTCCGGCAAGGCACAGGGCGGCTAGGCGCAGCGCACTCGGCCTCTCTCCAGGCGACGCTGCCGCGCAGCGGTGTCGCGAGGGCGACCCTTGCGCCCTCGATCGGATCGGGCGCTGTCGCCCCGTCCGGGGACATGCGCCCCTTGGCGCACGTCGATACGTTTCAGACCTGCTCCTGCGGCAACCGAACGACGATGCCGTCTAGCGCTGCCTGCATCCTGATCTGGCAGCACAGCCGGCTGTTCTCGCGCGGGTCCGGCACGCCCTCGAGCATGAAGACCTCCGTCTCCGACACCGGGGGCAACTGATCGGTCCAGCGCGCATCGACATAGGCGTGGCAGGTAGCGCAGCTGCAGGACCCGCCGCAATCGCCCAGGATGCCCGGTACGCCGTTGTCCAGGGCAATCTGCATCAGCGTGCGTTCGGGGGGGGCGGCCACCTGATGCGTGGTGCCGTCGTGCTCGATGAATGTCACTTGGAGCATGCGTTCTCTCTGATTCTCTTGGGTTGATCGGTTGCCCGCGCAGGCGGGCCGTGGTCGGACAAATCACACGTCCGGTGTTGTTGACATAGTCCGTCCAGTCGGACTATTATCGAATCAACAACAGCGCATCGCAATCCCTTTGCGTCTTGCAGCAACACTCTTTGTGAAGGTGACGACATGAGTACCTGTGCCCCGGTGATCCCCATCGCCCGCGCCAACCCGGAACCCCGTGCATGGGGCGATCTGGTCCGAGAGAACGAGGTGCACGGCTCGCTCTATACCGACCCGGTGATCTTCGAGGAAGAGCTGCGGAAGATCTGGTTCCGCACCTGGGTCTACGTCGGCCACGAGAGCGAGGTGCCGCAGCCCAACGACTATGTGATGAAGTCGATCGGACCCGAGCCGATCCTCATGACGCGCGACCGCGAAGGCCGGATCCATCTGCTGCACAACCGTTGCCCGCACCGCGGCAATCGTGTGTGCATGACTGAGAAGGGTTCGGCGCGTTCGTTCACCTGTCCGTACCACGGCTGGACCTTCACCAATGACGGCGCGCTGCGCGGCTATCCCTTTCCTTCCGGCTACGAAGGGGTCGACCGCTCGGAACTGGGCCTGGGAAAAGTGGCCCGCGTCGCCTCCTACAAGGGCTTCGTGTTCGGCTCGATGGCGGCCGAAGGCCCCTCGCTGGAAGAGCACCTGGGTGCCGCAATGGCGGCCATCGATGCGCTGTGTCTGACCTCGCCGGAAGGCGAGATCGAGGTGACGGCCGGCTTCCTCAAGCACAAGGTTAAGTCCAACTGGAAATTCCTGGTCGAGAACGAGACGGACGGCTACCACCCGTCCTTCGTGCATGCCTCGATCTTCGAGGTCGCGAAGAGCGGCATCGGTTCGCTCTACAGCAGCGACTCGACTGCGGTCTCGCGTTACTTTGGCCAGGGGCATTCCGAGAACGACCTGCGGCCCGAGTTCCGCAAGCGCGACATCCCGATGAGCTGGTTCAACACCACCGCCGACCGCCTGCCCGAATACACGCGCAGCATGGAGGCCGCCTACGGCGTGGAGCAGGCCCGCAAGATCATGATCGACGGCACGCCGCACATCATGATCTATCCGAATCTCTTCATCGCGGAGATCCAGCTCTTCGTGATCCAGCCGCTGGCGTTCAACGAGTCCGTGCAGCACGTCACTGCGCTGCAGTTCAAGGGTGCGCCCGATCTGAACCGCCGCATGCGCCAGCAGACGATGGGGTCGGTCGGCCCAGCTGGCTTCCTGCTGGCGGACGATGCCGAGATGTACGAGCGCACCCAGCTCGGCGTCCAGGCGAAGAGCCCCGAGTGGCTGTACCTGGGGCGCGGCAAGCACCGCGAGCGCACCGACGAGAACGGCTACCTGATCGGCGATGCGACCGACGAGACGCCGACGCGCGGCATCTGGCGGCACTACCGATCGCTGATGGAGGCGGCGTGAAAATGACTGTTGAAGACCTGCTGCTGCACCACGAGGTGTCCCAGTTCCTCTACCGCGAAGCGCGACTGCAGGACAACCACGAGTACGACGCCTGGGAGGCGCTGTGGACCGACGACGGCGTCTACTGGATTCCCGCCAACGGCGAAGCCGGCGACCCGGAACAGGAGATGTCGATCGTCTACGACAACCGCTCGCGCATCGCGCTGCGCGTGCGCCAGTTCCACACCGGCAAGCGCTACAGCCAGTCGCCTCGCTCGCCGCTGCGGCGCGTGATCTCCAACGTGGAGATCCTCGAAGACGACGGTGGCCAGCTGCTGGTCACGGCCAACGTGATCCTGTTCGAGGCGCATGCGCGCGGCGACACGCTCTGGGGCTCGCGCAACGAGTACCGACTGCGCCGCGCCGAGGACGGCAGCTTGCGCATGGCCGGCAAGAAGGTGGTTCTCACCAACAACGAAAAGGCCCTGTACTCGATGGCCTTCCTGATCTAGATCCGAGCCTCATACCCCACGCCGCGAGGCAGGAGAAGAACGATGACTGGAGACAAGCTGGGCGACAGCCCCTCGATCGAGGTGCTGGTCGCCGAAGGACCCGCGCGCCTGGAACTGCATGCCGATGGCGTGGCCCATGTGCGGCTCAACCGTCCCGAGGCCTCGAACGGCCTCGACATGGGGCTGCTTAAGGCACTGCACGAGGTGCTGATGCAGGTGCATGGCGATGGCCGCGTGCGCGCCGTGCTGCTCACGGGCGAGGGCAAGAACTTCTGCGCCGGTGGCGATGTCCACACCTTCCTGTCGAAGGGCGA
>Ga0182008_10000393_pt1 | contig 33941 bp, 33 predicted proteins | sample Sormic07211129_1_FD_120482 | JGI IMG/M metagenome (GOLD analysis project Ga0182008, IMG submission 120482) | Rhizosphere microbial communities from Sorghum bicolor, Mead, Nebraska, USA - 072115-129_1 metaG | ecosystem: Host-associated > Plants > Roots > Rhizosphere | place: USA: Nebraska...
ATCTGGCACCTGGCCGCGGCCGCGCTGGAGGACAAGACCGGCACCAGGTTCAACCACATCCCGTTCCAGGGCGCGGCGCCCGCGGTGCTGGCGCTGCTGGGCGGCCACATCGAGGCCGGGGCCGTGAGCCCGGCCGAGGTCACGACGCATGTGCAGGGCGGCAAGCTCAAGGTGCTGATGGTGATGGCCGACCAGCGCGTCAAGGGCTTCGAGAAGGTGCCGACCGCCAAGGAGCGCGGCATCGACCTGTCGATCGGCACCTGGCGCGGCCTGGGCGCGCCCAAGAACACGCCGCCCGAAGTGATGGCGCGGCTGCGCGAGATCGCCGCCAAGACCGCCGCCGAGCCGCTGATGCACGAGGTGATGGACAAGCAGAACCTGGGCTACGTCTACACCGACGGCGCGGTGTTCAAGGAAACGCTGGCCAAGGACAACATCTACTTCAAGACATTGATCACCAAGCTGAATCTCAAGCCCTGACCGGCTCCACGCACCGCGTGCCGAAGACTTAGAACAACACGGCACCCACCCCCAGGCGCGTCGCGTCTGCGGGCCTTTCTCGACCATTGAACGGAGACAAGACCATGCAACGCCGCACCCTCATCCAGACCGCCATCGCCGGCCTCGCCGCCAGCGCCCTGCCCGCCGCTTTCGCACAGGGCAACTGGCCCACCGGCAAGGCCATCACCTACCTGGTGCCCTTCCCGGCCGGCGGCACGACCGACGTGCTGGGCCGGCTGATCAGCCAGAAGCTGGGCATGGTGCTGGGCACCAGCGTCGTGATCGACAACCGCGGCGGCGCGGGCGGCAGCGTGGGCTCGGAGATCGCCTCGCGCGCGGCCCCCGACGGCTACACCATGCTGGGCGGCACCATCAGCTCGCACGCCATCAACGTGAGCCTGTACCCGAAGATCGGCTACGACCCGGTCAAGTCCTTCGCGCCGGTCACGCTGATCGGCACCAACCCGGTGGTGCTGGTGGTCAATGCCGCCAGCCCCTACAAGACGCTCAAGGACGTGCTGGAGGCGAGCAAGGCCAAGGCCGGCGGCCTGTCCTCGGCCTCGGCCGGCACCGGCACCTCGCAGCACCTGTCGCTGGAACTTCTGGCCTTCAAGTCAGGCGTGAAGTTCACCCATGTGCCCTACAAGGGCAGCGGGCCCGCGATCCAGGACGTGATCGGCGGCCAGGTCGACATGATGTTCGACACCACGGTGGTGGCCGCGCCGCACATCCAGAGCGGCAAGCTGCGCGCCATCGCCGTGACCTCGGCCAAGCGGCTCGCGTCGCTGCCCGACGTGCCGACCATCGCCGAGTCGGGCGTTCAGGGCCTGACCGATTTCGAGGTCGTGTCGTGGCAGGCCATCTTCGTGCCGGCCGGCACGCCGGCGCCGATCGTCGACCGGCTGCACAAGGAGATCCGCACCATCCTCGCGCAGCCCGAGATGCAGGAAAAGATGAAGGGCTTCGGCATGGAGCCCGCCGACATGACGACCGCCCAGATCGCGGCCTTCCAGAAGGCCGAGGTCGAGAAGTGGGCGCAGGTGATCAAGGCGGCGGGCGTCAAGGTGGAGTGAGGGGCCGCGCCCACGCCCCAGCGGCTACAGTCGGGTCCCAGCGGGTGCAGGTTCAGCCCGAACAGGACTGAGAAATTCACACCCGATCCAGCGCATTCCTCACCACCGCCCTCCTCCGGGACCGGGCGACCCCTGGGCGGCATCCCCTGCGCGGTGCGCCGGTAGCGCGGCCACGGCCCGGTCCGCCGCCGCAGGCCCGGCATCGCGCCGCCACCCTTCCCGCTCCTGCGCTCCGCGTGCGGGACGCCTCTTCATCCAGGGTGAAAAGTGCCTCCGCGATCTGAGCAGGAAGCCGTCGACGTGAGCGAAGGCGCCTACCGCGAGCAGACGCTCAGGCGCCTGCAGGCCACGGCCGTCGAGATGGGCGTGACGGCGGTGCTGGGTTCGGCGCTCGCGCTGCTGGCGCGCTTGCTGATTCCGACGCCGGAGTACATCGGGCTGCGGGTGCTGCTGCTGCCGCTGACCGCGCTCTTCGCCTACCTGATCGTCCGGGCCCCGTCGGTGCGCCTCTACGGTGCCGCCTGCATGGCCACCATCGCCACGGTCAGCCTCAACAGCTACCTGGGCGCGCTGGGCACCGACCAACCGCTGATCTACTTCCTGCCCGCGGCGACCATCGTGGTGCTGGCCACCAGCTTCTTCTGGATCACGCTGGGCCAGTGGATCGGTGGCACGCTGGCCTGCTATGCCTTCTTCCTGCCCTTCGTGCTCGACCCCTCGGCCAGCCGCACCGACACCGTGTTCTGCGTGCTGTTCGCGCTGATGGCCGTGCTGACGAGCTTCGTGAGCCACCTGCGCATGCAGGACTACCAGCGCCGTGCCTTCGACCAGGAATGCCGGCTGGCCAGGCTCTCGGTCACCGACACGCTCACGGGTGCGCTCAGCCGGGCCGAGTTCCTGCTGCAGGCCGGCAAGGCGGCGGGCAGGGCCCGCGCGACCGGCACGCCGCTCACGCTGCTGTACCTGGACATCGACCATTTCAAGCGCCTCAACGACGGCCATGGCCACGCGGCCGGCGATGCCGTGCTGCGCGGCATGTCCGATGTGCTGCAGCGTGCCTTGCGCGACGGCGACGTGTTCGGCCGGCTGGGCGGCGAGGAGTTCTGCGTGCTGCTGCCCGGCCAGCGCGAGGCCGACGCCCGCGCGCTGGCGGACCGCCTGCGCACGCTGCTGGCCGCGGTGCCGCGGCCCGACGGACCGCTGACGGTCTCGGCCGGCGTGGCGGCCATGCAGGGTGGCGAATCCGTGCTGCAGACCCTGCATCGGGCCGACCTGGCCATGCTCCGGGCCAAGCAGGCGGGGCGCGACACGGTCTGCGTGGCGGAGGATGCGGCCTGAGGAAGCTGGGGGCCCACGTGCCGTCGTCCTCGTGCGCGCGGCCGGCGGCTGCCCGGGCCTGCGGGGCCAGCGCGAGGCCGGCGGCCCTTCAGCGCAGGAACGATGAAGCGTCTCGTCGGCACCTGGCGGGCCCTTCCAGCCGCCTGGACACTTCTCCCTCGAAGTTCGCACTACTAAAGTTCTCTTTCTCCTACAGCCTGCCCGCCCCAAGGTCCTAGATTGGCGCCACAAGGGCAAGCGTGCCACCCGGGCACGACGAGACACTGGACACCGACGTGCCCAGGCCCGATGCATCCACGCAGACGACATCTCTGCGGGCTGATGAGTGGAGACAGGACTGGAGGTGAAAGATGCTGTCGATCAGTCAAAAAGAGTCGATCCTTCGCAAGGCCGGTGTTCCGATTCCACCCTTCCCCACGCGGCGCCCGCCGCCTCCCCTGCGGTTCGACGAGGACGGCACCCGTTACGTCGACGCCGAACGCAGCGCCGACGACGAACTGCAGCAGGCCGTGGCTTACTGGAAGGAAAACATCGAGCGTCTCTACGAGACCCACATCCGGCGTCGGGTGGAAGCCACCATCCAGACGGTCAAGAGCCATGCCATCGGCGATCGCGGCGGCTGAACGGGGGATGCACCATGCGCGATCACCATCGAACACACGAGGCCGCCGGCGCCGCGGGCGCAGCACCCACGAAGGGGATGGTGGCGGACAGCCTCGCGACCGAACAGAAGGCCTCGATCCTGCGCAAGGAGGGCGCCGTGGTGCCGACCCTGCCTGTGCGGAGCGCATCGCGACGGCGGTGGTTCGTACAGGGACCCGAACGCGAGGTGAAGCGCGTGCAGCGCATGGACGCAGAGCACGAGCAGTCGCTGCGGGAATGGAAACGAGCGGTCGACATGCTCTTCGCGGCGTGGCTGGCTGCGCAGCGTTGAGCGTCGAGGGCCTCAGAGACCGTAGTAGTTGTTGATGCGCATGGTGTACGGGTCATCGTAGTCCGGCACGCTGCTGTCGGCATACCGGGGCGCGCCCTCGAGCTTGGCCTTGTCCAGCGGCACCACGTAGCCACCCTGCGCGGTGTCGTAGTTCAACATGCCCCACGGAATGGGATAGCGATCGGTCCCCATGCCCAGGAAGCCGCCGAACTCGAGCACGGCGTAGCGCACCTGCCCGGACAGCTTGTCGATCATGAGGTCGTCGATGGTGCCGAGCTTGTCGCCCGCCGTGTTGTACACGGCGCTGCCTTCGACCCGGTCTGAAGAGATCACGTTTGCCGACATGGCCATGACTGTTCTCCTGTCGACGCATCTGGGAGACGCCGACGCTGCTCCAAAGCCCAGGGGCGTGGTGTCCCTCACCTCGCGTCGATGCCCCATAGGTCTCGCTCGGAGCCCCACGTAGGACTTCTCTGCCACCCGCGGTGCCACGCGCGTTGGGGCCGCGGCGTCGCGCGGGAAGCCTGCGCGATGCGCGATCCGGGCGACGGCGCCGATCAGTGACTTTGGGCACTGGTGCCACGACCCCGCCCCACCTATCTTCACCGGCACCGCCCCACGGACCGTTCCGTGACGGCGCGCATGACAAACACCGGAGGTAGAAGATCATGAAGACGAAGTTGTTCCTGGCCGTGCTGGCGACCGCGGCATTGGTGGCCTGTGGAGGCGGTGGCGGCGGTGGCGGCGATGGCGCGCCGATCGTCGTGGCGCCCACGCCCACGCCCGGCGGTGGCGCAGGCCCGGGCCCGGGCACCGATCCCGTGACGAACCCGCAACCCGGCACGGACCCCACGCCGATCAGCGCCGACTACAAGTTCCTGAGCTTCCGGCAGGAGCGCAACTTCGACACCGATTCGGCCGAGAAGCGCTTCGACGACTACATCGCCCTGCTCAACCGCGAAGGCGCGGCCGGCTACCGCTACCTCGAGGGCGAGGCCAGCGGCGACATCCTGACGCTGCGCGACAACTTCATGATGGTCAAGGACAGCGACACCACCTACCGCTACGCGTACAAGCGGCTGACCTACGACATCCTGCAGACCACCGCGCTGCAGGCGCTGCTGGCGCAGGCCAAGGACCAGGGCGCGCGCGGCATGGTGCTGCTGAAGATCCTCGCGCCCATGGCCATCAACGGCAACAACGATCCCGAGTTCGCCGTGCTCTACCGCCAGGACCTCGGCAGTTCGGCCACCTACGACCTGACGGCCGAGCCCTATGCCGCCACCTCCGCCGACTACGTGAGCCGCGCCAACGCGCAAGGCGCGAACGGCTACCGGCCCTGGGCCACGCCCGCCATGTTCAACCAGGGCAACTACCAGTTCTTCCTCAAGGACCTGAGCAGCGCCGCGCGCTACGAGGTGAAGGCGGTGGTCAGCCCGCAGAGCGTGGTCGGCGGCACGGTCGACGACCTCAAGGCGCAGATCCGCAACCAGGGCACGCAAGGCTTCCGGCTGCTGAAGAACCGCTTCATGGAGGACAGCAAGGACTTCCTCTTCTACGTGAAGGACACGACGCAGGCGAGTTCCTTCGCCTACGAGTTCCTCGACAACCCCGACCCGGTGTTCGGCCTGCAGGAGGCCAATGCGATCCAGGCCAACGCACAGGCGGCCAACGGCCTGCGCTACTTCGGCATGCCGGACTCGCCGCTGTTCTTCCGGGCCTCGGCCTGCACGGGCCCGCTGTGCCTGTCGCCGGACCGCACCGAGACCAGCAACCAGAACTGATCGCTGTCCGCTGCGTTCAGCCCGCCGATGCGGGCTGAACGCTCGCCTCGGTGCCGGCGGCCCAGGCGCCGATCCTCGCCAGGAAGCGATCGGCCGCCTCGAGCTCGCTGGCCGCGATCCATTCGTTGGGCTGGTGCGCCTGCGCGATCGCACCGGGTCCGCAGACCAGCGACGGAATGCCGGCCTGCTCGAAGAAGCCCGCTTCGGTGCCGAACGGGATCTCGGCCGACGGCGACAGCGCACCGAACGACCTGGCCAGGCGCACCGCCGCGTCGTCCTTCGCCCCCACGAGCGCGGGCACCCCGGCGACCTGGGCCATCTCCACCGCCACGCCCGGCGGCACGGCCGCCAGCAGCCGTTCGGCCTCCGCCCGCGCGGCCGCGGCACCGGCCGCGTCCGTCGGCCGGAACTCCCACAGCACCTCGCAGCAACCGGGCACGATGTTGATCGCCGTGCCGCCGCTGACGCGCCCGATGTTGAAGGTCGTGCGCTCGCCCCGCCCGGAGAGCGCGCGCCCGAAGGCCGCCAGCGCCGCGATCCACAGGGCCGCCGGTTCGATCGCGCTGGTGCCGAGGCTCGGATCGCTGGAATGCGCCGGCTGCCCCCTGAACGTGGTCCGGTGGCCATAGAAGCCGCGATGGGCCCGCCCGATGCGCATCCCGGTCGGTTCGCCGATGATGGCCAGGGCCGGCGGCTGCACCTGTGCCCGCAAGTCGGCGATCAGGCGCGGCACGCCGAAGCATCCGACTTCCTCGTCGTAGGAGAAGGCCAGATGGATCGGGCGGCTCAGTTGCAGCCGGCGCCAATGGGGCACCGCGGCCAGGCAGGCGGCGATGAAGCCCTTCATGTCCGCCGATCCGCGTCCGTGCAAGCGTCCATCGCGCTCGACCAGCGTGAAGGGCGGCGAATCCCAGTGCTGGTCGGCCACCGGGACCACGTCGGTATGGCCCGAGAGGACGATGCCGCCCGCGACGTTCGGTCCCACGGTGGCCAGCAGGTTGGCCTTCGCGCCATCGTCGCTGTGGACCAGCCGCCAGCCGACGCCGTGTTCGTCCAGATAGGCGCCCACCCAGCCGATGAGCTCCAGGTTCGAACGGTGCGAGGTGGTGTCGAAGCCGACCAGCGTTCGAAGGATCGCGAGCGTGTCCATGGCCTGGCGCCCAGGGTCCGGTCAAGGCGCGGACGGCGCGGCCACGCGCGCCGCGGGCCGCACCGTGGTGACGAAGAAGCCGAGCAGGATCAGCACGATGCCCGCGACATGGAAGGCGCGCACCGGCTCGCCCAGCGCCACGAAGGCCAGCAGCGCGGTGAACAGCGCGACGAGGTGGAAGGACACGCCGGTCACCGTCGCGCCGAGCGTCGCGACGCAGCGGTTCCAGAGGATGAAGGCGAACAGCGAGGCGAAGATGCCGATGTAGAGGACCGCCCCGAGCGAGGCCGGATCGCGCGGGATGCGTGCCCCGCGCGCGAGCTCGAGGGCCCAGAAGGGCATCAGCACCAGCAGCCCCGTGGCCATGGTCGCCAGCAGGAACACCAGCGGGCTGATCGCGGCGGGCTTGCGGCGCAGCAGCACCGAGTAGACCGCGTAGTTGGCGACCGCCAGGATCACCAGCAGCTCGCCGCCGTCGAAGCGCAGCGCCGCCAGGCTGGCCATGTCGCCGCGCGCCACGATCCAGGTCACGCCCACGAAGGAGATGGCGATGCCGGCCACCGTCTTCCAGGTGATGCGCTCGACGCCGAGCAGCAGCGCGGCCAGCGGCACCATGAGCGGCAGCGTCGAATTGAGGAAGGCGACGCTGGCGGCGGGCACGGTCTGCAAGGCCAGGTAGCCGAGCGCGTTGTAGCCGGCGATGCCGAAGGCGCCGCAGGCCGCGATCAGCCGCCAGTGCCTGGCCAGCAGCGCGCGCTCGCGCCAGGCCTGCCGCCAGACGAAAGGCGCCAGCACGGCCAGCGCCACGACCCACCGGCCGACCGCCAGCGAGACCGGCGGAAAGACCGGCCCGAGCGCCCGGCCCAGCACCAGGTTGCCGGCCCAGAAGGCGGGCGGCAGCCACAACAGCCAGAGCGGACGCGCCCACAGGGCGAGCAGTGCGTTGCGCATCACCGCTCCTGCAGCCCGATGCGGACCCTGCGGTTGGAACGCCCCTTGTTCTCGATCTTGAGGATGCGGATCGGGCGCGAGGCGCCGGTGGAGTCCAGGTGCGTGCCGCCGCAGGCCTGGCGGTCGAGCCCGGCGATCTCGACGATGCGGACCAGGCCTTCGGGCGACGGCGGCGGCGTCACCGAGCGGGAGCGCAGCAGCCCCTTCTCGGCATGGGCGGCGCTCAGGGGCAGGTAGCTCGCCGCCACCGCCAGGTCCCGGGCCAGCACGTCGTTGAGTTCGGGCTCCAGCGCCCGCAGCCGGTCGTTGTCGGCATCCGGCAGATCGAAGTCGATGCGGGCGGTGCCGTCCTCGTTCATCTGCACCCCCGTCACCAGCGCGCCGTCGAAGTCCCTGAACACCAGCGCATTCAGGATGTGGAGATCGGTGTGGAGTTCCCGCATCAGCTGGCGAAACGCGGGGTCGACCGCCGCCTGCACCTCATCCCCGATCTCGAGGCCGCCGGCGACTTCGATCCAGACCCCGCTGCCCTCCTCCGAGAAGCCGGTGACCGGGGCCTCGCCCCCTTGCCAGCGGATGAGGCCGCGGTCCGGCAGCTGCCCGCCGCCACCGGGGTAGAAAGGATGCCGGGAAAGCCGCACCGCGCCGGGCCGTGCCCCGACGACCGTGGCATCGAGCGTGAGAATTCCGGAATGGTCCTGGCAGAAGAGTCGCGTCATGGGTCACCTTGCTGATGGACCTCAGCATGGCAGGACCGCGCAAAACGCTATTGGCTGGAATTGAGGGTGGCGCGACGGACCTCAGCGCGCCCGCGCCTCCACATACTGGCGCGGCGTCATGCCGAAGGTGCGCTTGAAGTGCTTGTTCATGGCGCTCTGGTCGCAGAAGCCCGCGGCCAGCGCCGCTTCGACGAAGGACTGGCCCGCCTGCAGCCCGCGCAGCGCGGCCCTGAGCCGCAGCTGCGTCAGGTAGGCGTGCGGCGTCAGGCCCAGCGTGCGCTTGAACGCCACGATCAGCTGGAACGGCGTCAGGCCCGCGGCCGCGCCCATCTGCTCGAGGCTCAGGCTCTGCGCATGGCCATCGCGCAGCAGTTCCAGCACCGGCGCGAGCGCGGCCTTGTCCCTGGGCGCCTGGGGCATGCGCCGCGCCGCCTGACCGTGCCGCTGGAGCAGGTCGCCGAAAGTGCGCACGAGCAGTTCGCGTTGCAGCAGCGCGTCCTGCGGCGCTTCGTCCAGCAGGTGGTGGAGCGCCGTCAACCGCGCGACGAGGTCCGGGTCGGGCACGGTGTTGGCGGTGAAATAGCCAGGCCGGTCGAGGCCGAGGGCGCCCAGCAGCTCCCGCATGGCCGGTTCGGCCAGGTAGAAGGCGCGGTAGCGCCAGCGGGCGCTGCCGCCCATCCGGCCCGAATGCGGCTCGGACGGGTTGAAGACCAGCAGCGCCCCGGGGTGGGCGATGTCCGTGCGTCCCCGGCTCCTGAACTCCGAGCCGCCCGCTTCCGTCACCGCGACGACGAGGGAGTCGTGCACATGGGGCGCGTAGTCGTGCGTGGTGAAGTCCGCCTGCAGCAGGTCCATGCCCGGCAGGCCGGGCGCATGCCGGTAGCGGGAGGTGTTGCGAGGGTCCAGGCGGGCCAAGGGGCAGGTCCTTTCGAAGCCGCGGCACCACGCGGTGCCGCGCATGGGATGGTAGCGCCCGCGCGCCGGCACCCCGCCGGCATCGCCGCTAGCCCGGCTTGCGCACCCAGCCGAACCAGACGCACACGCCGACCGGGATGCCCAGCGTGAGCCAGGCCAGCATGTCGCCCGCGCCGCCGTCGCTGAACAGCGCGGAGATCAGTCCCACCGTGGTCAGCAGGCCCAGCGCGATCGGCCAGCCCCAGAGTTTCCAGAACGCATGCTTGGGCTTCACGAGCGGATCTCCTTGAGGGCGGCCGCGGCCTGCGGCGGGGCGGCCAGGGCCTCCCTGCTCTTGGGCAGGGGCACGCTGTTGCCGCGCTTGAGCCACAGGTAGAGGCCGCTGCCCAGCACGATGATGGTCGCGATGTCGAGCAGCGCCCAGAGGATCTGCATCGGCATGCCGCCGTAGTCGCCGAAGTGCAGCGGCTGCGACACGAGCAGCGCCGTCAGGTACCAGGGCAGCTTGGGCGCGGCCGTGACCTCGGCGGTCTTGGCGTCGACCAGCACCGGCTGCAGCAGCTTCGAGGTGAAGGGCTCGTTGCCCTTCAGGAACACCGTCGTGTGGTGCGGGCTCGAGAAGGCCGTGCCCGGGAAGGCGATGAAGGACAGCTTGGAGTGCGGCGCGACCGCGTAGGCCGCGTCCAGCGACTTCTGCACCGACGCGCGCTCGCCCACCGCCACCACCGGCTGGTCCTTGTAGGGCGCGAGCAGCGCGCTCAGCTGGTCGTACTGCCAGTACTTGATCACCAGGTCGGCCCAGGTGTTGATCATGCCGGTGCCGCCGACCACGAAGGCCCAGACCAGGGTGACGATGCCCAGCAGGTTGTGCAGGTCCAGCCACTTCAGGCGCGGGCGCTTGTCGTGCCGCACCGTGCCGAACTCGAGCTTGCGCATGAAGGGCGCGTAGAGCACCACGCCCGAGACGATGGCCACCAGCAGCAGCAGGCCCATGAAGCCCAGGAACAGCTTGCCCGGCAGGCCCGCGAACAGGTCGACGTGCAGCTTGAACATCACGTACATGAAGCCCTCGTCGAACTTGGGCTGCGCCAGCACCTCGGCCGTGCGCGCGTCGACCGCCACCGACCTGAAATCGTCGGTGGGCGCGGGCGTGGGCGTGAGCGTGACGAACCACAGGCCGTCGTCGTCTTCCGGCTGCGAGACGAACTGCACCACGCGATCGGGGTGCTTCGACTTGGCGACCTCGAGCACGCGGTCCAGGCTCACGCGCGGCGTGCCGGCCGGCATCTTCGGCGCCTCGATCTCGGTGCCCAGCAAGTGGCCGATCTCGTGGTGGAAGATCAGCGGCAGCCCGGTGAGGCACAGCAGCAGCATGAACACGGTGCAGACCAGGCTGCTCCACTTGTGGACCCTGGCCCAGGTCTTGATTCTTCGGCTGTTCATCGTGGTCTTCTTTTGGAGTTTTTTCAGTCGCGGATCAGAAACGGTAGGTGGCGCTGGCCACCACCTCCCGGCCCTTGCCGTACCAGCAATCGCCCCGCGCCAGGCAGGTGCTGAAGTAGGTCTTGTCGGTGGCGTTGTTGACGTTGAGCGCATAGCGCCACTTCGCAGTGTCGTAGGCCAGCACCAGATCGAGCAGCGCTACGCTGGGGATGTTCGGGCCGTAGCCGCCGTAGGACGTGTCGCGGAAGCTGCTCAGGTAGCGCACGCCCGCGCCGGCCGAGAAGCCAGTGGCGCCGGCGATCGCGAAGCGGTACTTGGCCCAGACGCTGGCCTGGTGCCTGGGCACGCCTTCGATCTCCTTGTCGAGATCGCTGTAGGTGTAGTTCGCGATCAGGTCGAGGTCGCGGCCGATCGAGCCCTTGGCCTCGAGCTCCACGCCACGGCTCTTGGTTTCGCCCAGCTGGTTGAAGGTGTCCGGCGTGGGCTGGACGATCTGGTTCTTCTCGCGCAGGTCGTAGACCGCGGCGCTGTAGGCCATGGCACGGCCCTGGGGCTCGTACTTGAGGCCGGCCTCCCACTGCTCGCCCCGCAGCGGCTTGAAGACCTGGCCCATGCGCGGCGACTGCGGCGTGAACGACTCGGTGTAGCTCAGGTAGGGCGACCAGCCCGACGGCAGCACATACATCGCGGCAAAGCGCTTGGTGGTGGCGCTGGTCGTCTGGTCCTCGCTGCCGGCCACACCGGACACGGCCCGGTCGTGGCGCAGGCCGGCCAGGAAGATCCACTGCCTCCACTTGAGCTGGTCCTGCGCGTAGACGCCGCTGTTGCGCTGCGTGGTGCGCGGCAGGTCGGAGCGCACGGGCTCGACGAAGTTGCCGTAGACCGGCGCGTAGGCGTCGATGAAGCTGTAGTTGCTGCCGCTCGCGACATTTTCCCGCTGGCGCGAGAAGTCGGCGCCCAGCAGCAGCGTGTGCTGCACCTCGCCGGTGGCGAAGTGGGCCTCGGCATGGTTGTCGATCGCGGCGAGTCGGTTGCGGGTCGACGAACTGTCGCCCACGCGGCCCAGCAGGCGCTTGTTGATCGGGTCGGCTCCCCAGCCGCCGGTGAGGGTGAAGAAGTCGCCGTAGTGGTAGCGGCTGTCGTTGTCGTTGCTGGCGAGGCGGAAGTTCTGCCGCACCGTCCAGGTGTCGTTGAAGCGGTGTTCGAACAACCAGCCGAAGCTCTTGCGCTCGCTGTTGTAGTGGTCGCCGGGCTCGCCGATGAAGCGGCTCGCGGGGATGCGGCCGTTGGGGTTGGGCAGGATGGTGCCTTCCCAGGGCAGGAACTGCGAGCTCGAACCGCTCTTGTCCTTCTGCCACAGCGCCTGCAGCGTGAGCGAGGTGGCCGCGCTGGGGCGCCAGGTCAGCGAGGGCGCGATCAGGCTGCGGTCGTCGGGCACGTGGTCGACCTGCGTGTCGGCATTTCGGTGCAGCGCGACCAGGCGGTAGGACCAGTCGCCGTCAGCGCTCAGCGCGCCGGTCAGGTCGGCCTGGACCTGCTTGCGGCCCCAGCTGCCGAACTGCACGCCGACCTCTCGCTGGGTCTCGACCTGCGGCCGCTTGCTGACCATGTTGACGATGCCGGCCGCGGTGCCCGAGCCGAACAGCATGCCGGCCGGGCCGCGCAGCACCTCGAGCCGCTCCAGCGTGTAGGGCTCGGTGCGCGTGGTGCTGGTGTAGTAGCCGTAGGCCTGGCGCAGGCCGTCGAGGAACACGGTGGGCTCGCTGCCGCGGATGCGCACCGAGTCGGTCCGCGCGTCGAGGCCGTAGGCGTCGGAGCGCACGCCGGCGGCGTAGCCCAGCGCGTCCTGCAGGCTGGTCGCGCCCTGGTCGACGATCTGGTCGCGGGTCACGACGGTCACGGCCTGCGGCGTCTCGGCCAGCGGCGTGTCGGTCTTGGTCGCGGTGACGGCGTTCTTCGCCCGGTAGCCGATCACCGCCGAGGTGGCGGTCTCGCGTTCGGTGCTGGCGTCGACGCGCACCTCGGGCAGCGTGGCGCCGGCGCCTTGGGCGGCCGCCTGAAGCGAGAGAAGGCCCAGCGCGAGGGAAAGCGTCGAACGACGGGCGAAGTGTGGCGTCATGCGAATCGTCACCGATGGTTAAATGAGAAAGATTCGCATTCTATCCAGCGGTCGGCCCTTGCGGCCCTGCGCACGCCCCCGGCGTTGCGTGTACGCCTCAGCTCAGCGCGTGTTCCAGCAGCAGATCGACCTGCCGCGCCAGCGCACTGCCCGGCGCGACCAGCCGCTGCAGCAGGCTGAAGTGGTCGGTCCCGGGTTCGAAGTGCAGCGTGGAATGGTTGCCCATGGCCAGCCAGACCTCGTGCATGCGCCGGCTCTGTTCGCGCATGGCAGGCGTCTCGTCGGCCCCGGCGGCCAGCAGCAGCGGCGGGCCGTTCGACACCGCGCGGTAGAGCGGCGAGGCGGCCATGGCGCTGTCGGCATCGAGCCGCAGGTTCTCGTTGAGCGAGGTCCGGGCCAGCGGCACGAGGTCGTAGAGCCCGCTGAGCGCCAGCACGCCCGCCACCTCGACCGTGGGCAGGCCGCGCGCCGCCCAGTCGGTCAGCCCCATCTCCATCGCCAGGTGCCCGCCCGCGGAGTGGCCCGCGGCGATCAGCGGCAGCGCGGCGTCGGCATGGGCCAGCACGGCCGGCATGGCGCTGCGCACGGTCTCGGTCAGCGCGGCCAGCGAGACGCTGGGGCACAGCGGGTAGTTGACCATCGCCACATGCAGCCCGCGCTGCACCAGCGAAGGCGCCACGAAGCGGAAGCCCGCCTTGTCGCGCCACTGCCAGTAGCCGGGATGCAGGTAGACCAGCACGCCGCGCGCGCGCGGGCCGGCATCGAAGAAGTCGAAGGTGCAGCGCTCGCCGACGCCGTAGTGCAGGTCGAGCGTGCAGGGGCCTTCGCGCACCGCATCGGCGCTGCGCTGTTCGAATTCGGCGAACAGCGCGGGAAAGCCCGGCCGGGCCTGGCCCTTGAGGTACTCGTATTCAGGATCGTCCATCGTCGGTCTCGGTGCTTGCATGGGCCACCACGCGGTCGATGCGGCGGCCTTCGAGGGCCGTGACCTCGAAGGTCCAGCCCGCGCATTCGATGCGCTCGCCCACGATCGGCAGCTGGCCCGACACGGCCATCAGCAGGCCGGCCACGGTGTTGTAGCGGCCGCGCTCCTCCTCGGGCAGCTCGCGGATCGCGAGCCGCGCCCGCAGTTCGGACACCGGCATCAGGCCGTCGAGCTCCCAGGCGCCGTCCTCGCGCTTGTGGGCCCAGGCGTCGGTGGTGGTGTTGGACTGCAGCTCGCCGGTGATGGCTTCGAGCAGGTCGCGCGGCGTCATCAGGCCCTGCACCACGCCGTACTCGTCGACCACGAACACCAGCCGGCCGGCGCGCATGCGGAACTGCTCGAGCAGTTCCATGCCGGTGAGCGTCTCCGGCACGAAGGACGCGGGCTGCGCCACGCCCTCGATGCTGCCCTCGTGCTGCGGGCCGAGCCGCAGCAGGTGCGCCACGCTGATCACGCCCACCACGTCGTCGAGCGAGTTGCGGCACACCGGGTACCAGGAATGCACCAGGTTGAGCGCGCCGGCGGCCGCCACCTTCTGCAGGCTGGAAGCCACGGTGTCGGTGGCGTCCAGCCACTCGATGTCGGCCCGCGGCACCATCAGCGAACTCAGGCGGCGGTCGTCGAGGTGGAACACGTTGCGCACCATCTGGTGCTCGTGCATCTCGATCACGCCGGCGTCCACGCCCTCCTCCAGGCTGGCGGAGATCTCTTCCTCGGTCACGGTGCGCGCGGCGTTGGAGTCGATGCGCAGCAGCTTCAGGATCATCGCGGTGGCGCCCGAGAGCAGCAGCACGAAGGGCTTGGCGCCGGTGGCCAGCGCGCGCATGGGCCGCGACACGAAGCGCGCCACCGGCTCGGGGTAGAGCTGGCCGATGCGCTTGGGCACCAGCTCGCCGAAGATGATGGTGAAGAAGGTGATGCAGGTCACGACCACCGCGGTCGAGGCCACGCTGGCCGTGCCGGCGCCCATGCCCGCGCCTTCCATCCAGACCGCCAGCGGCGCCGCGAAGGCCGCCTCGCCCACGATGCCGCTGAGCATGCCGATGGACGTGATGCCGATCTGCACGCTCGACAGGAACTGGGTCGGGTCCTGCATCAGCTTGAGCGCCGCGGCGGCGCCGGCATCCCCTGTTTCGGCCAATGCGGCGAGCCGCGCGCGACGGCTGGTGGAAAGGGCCATTTCGGACATCGCGAACAACGCATTGAGCGTGGTCAGCAAGGCCAGCAGGAAAACATCCATGAACGAAGGAGAGAATGGGGACATGGCACTTTACTTGATCGGCGACGTGCAGGGCTGCGACGAAGCCCTGGGCCGCCTGCTGCAACGCATCGACTTCTCCCCCAGCCGCGACACGCTGGTCCTGCTGGGCGACCTGGTGAACCGGGGCCCGGCCTCGGACGACGTGCTGCGCCGAGTGCAGGCGCTGGGCGGCGCCGCGCGCAGCCTGCTGGGCAACCACGACCTGCACCTGCTGGGCGTGGCCCACGGCGCACGCAAGTCGGGCCGCAAGGACACGCTCGACGGCGTGCTCGACGCGCCCGACCGCGACGCGCTGATCGACTGGCTGCGCCACCAGGCGATGGCGCTGCACCAGACCGTCGGCGGGCGCGACCTGCTGATGGTGCATGCGGGCGTGCTGCCGCAATGGTCGGTGGCGCAGACGCTGGTGCTGGCGGCGGAGGTCGAAGCGGTGCTGCGCGGGCCGACGCTGGGCGAGTTCGTGCGCACCATGTACGGCAACGAGCCCGCGCAATGGGACGATGCACTGACCGACACCGCGCGGCTGCGCGCCATCGTCAACGGCCTCACGCGCTTGCGCTTCTGCACCGCCGAGGGCGTGATGGACTTCGACACCAAGGACAGCGCCGACGCCCCGCCGGCCGGCTTCATGCCCTGGTTCGAGGTGCCGCGGCGCCGCAGCGCGAACGCCACCGTCGCCTTCGGCCATTGGTCGACGCTGGGCTGGATCGACCGGCCCGGCCTGCTCTCGACCGACACCGGCTGTGTCTGGGGCGGCTGCCTCAGCGCGGCGCGCATCGGCGCCACGCTGGACGACATCGAGCACCTCGAGGTGCAGTGCGATCAGGCGCAGAAACCCGGCGCCTGATCCCGGTGCGGCCGCTCAGGCGGCCGGCCGGAAGCGCTCCAGCGCCGTGCGCTGTTGCCCCTGCGCGTCGAAGTTGTCCGGCGCCAGCCAGCGTTCGAAGGCACTGCGCAGCGCCGGCCATTCGCTGTCGATGACCGAGAACCACGCGGTGTCGCGGCTGCGGCCCTTGTAGACCAGCACCTGACGGAAGACGCCTTCGAAGCGGAAGCCCAGCCGCTGGGCGGCGCGCCGCGAGGGCTCGTTGCAGCTGTCGCACTTCCATTCGTAGCGGCGGTAGCCCAGCGTGTCGAAGGCCAGGCGCATCAGCAGGTACTGCGCCTCGGTCGACAGCGGCGTCTTCTTCAACAGCGGCGAGAAGGTGACGTGGCCCACCTCCATCACGCCGTGCGCGGGCTCGATGCGCATCAGCGCCAGCGTGCCCACCGCGCGGCCGCTGGCACGGTCGATCACCGCGAAATGCATGGGATCGGCGCTCTGCGCGATGCGCTCGATGTAGGCGCGGGTGGCCGCGGGATCGTCGGAGCGCTCGATCGACAGGTAGGTCCAGTCGCGCCCGTCGGGCGCCTGCGCGTAGGCGGCGTGCAGGTCGCCGGCATGCCGGGCCGCGTCGAGCGGCTCGAGCCGGCAGAAACGGCCCTCGATGGGCTGGCGCGGCGGCAGGGCATGCGGGGTCCAGTCGGGCAGCGCGGGGCCGACAGGCTGGCCGAAGTCGTTGAGGCGGGTGGGCATGGCAAGGTCTTTCGAAAAAAGGGCTGGCACGGCCAGCAGAAGCCCCGAAGGTAGCCGCGTCATGGCCCCATTGGAAGTGCCAGGCAGAATGCGTTTCATGGTGCCACGGTCCGCCCCCTCCCCCGCTGCCCTGCTCGAGGCCCCGCTGCGCCGGGAACGCGACGCGGGCCCGATGCAACGCCAGCTGTACGAGCGGCTCAGGCACGCCATCCTCGACGGCAGCCTCGCGCCCGGCAGCCGGCTGCCGGGCTCGCGCATGCTGGCCGAGACGCTGGCAATCTCGCGCAACACCGTGAGCGCGACCTACGAGCACCTGGCGGCCGAAGGCTATGTGCAGCCCGACCGCCAGGGCACGCGCGTCGCCGCGCTGTCGGCGCCGGCGCTGCGCGGGCGCACGGCGGCCCCCACCGGCACCCCGGTCACCGCGCGCCGCCTCGCGGCCTTCCCGCCGAACGCATCGCGTCCCGACTCGGACGCCGCGCTGCGCCCCGGCGTGCCCGCGCTGTCGCACTTCCCGCTGACCGCCTGGCGCCGCGCGCTCGATCGCGCACTGCGCGCGGCGGGCCCGGCCGCGCTGGGCTACGGCGACCCGCTGGGCGAAGCGCCGCTGCGCGCGGCCATCGCGCGGCACCTGTCGGTGGCACGCGGCGTGCGCTGCGCACCGCGGCAGATCGTCGTCACCGAGGGCGCGCAGGAGGCGCTGACGCTGTGCGTGCGCCTGCTCACCAACCCCGGCGACGTCGGCTGGGTCGAGGACCCCGGCTACCGCGGCGCCAAGGCCGCGATGCGCGCGGGCGACCTGCGCATCGTGCCGCTGCGGGTCGACGCCGAGGGCCTGCAGGCGCGCGAGCGCGACTGGCAGCAGCACCCGCCGCGGCTGGTCTACACCTCGCCCTCGCACCAGTACCCGGGTGGCGCGGTGCTGAGCATCGCGCGCCGGCTCGAACTGATCGCCCGCGCGCGTGCGCACGGCGCGTGGATCGTCGAGGACGACTACGACAGCGAGTTCCGCCACGCCGGCGAGCCCATCGGCGCGATGCAGGGGCTGGTGGAGGACGCGCCCGTGCTCTACGTCGGCACCTTCAGCAAGACGATGTTCCCCTCCCTGCGGCTGGGCTTCCTGGTGCTGCCCGAGGCGCTGCTGCCGGGCGTGCAGGCGCCGCTCGAGGAGATGCTGCGCGGCGGCCACCGCTGCGAGCAGCTCGCGATGGCCGACTTCATCGAGAGCGGCCAGTTCAGCCGCCACCTGGGCCGCATGCGGCGGCTCTATCGCGGCCGGCAGCAGGCGCTGCGGCTGGCGCTGCAGCAGCACCTGAAGGTGCCGCACAGCATCGAGGGCGGCCACTGCGGCCTGCACCTGACGGTGCGCCTGCCCGCGGAATTCGACGACCGCCGGATCGCGGCCGAGGCGCTGCGCCACCGCATCGCGCCCTCCCCGCTGTCGGGCTTCGCGCTGCAGCCGCTGGCCGGCGACAACGGCCTGGTGCTGGGCTACGGCAACACCTCGGCCGAACTGTTCGAGCCGCTGGTCCGGCGGCTCTCGCAGATCGCGCGGGCGAGCGCACGTCCCTAGGCTTGCGTGCCCGCCGCCTGCGCGCGCCGGAAGTGGCGCGGCGTGGACCCGACCCACTGGCGGAAGCGGCGGTTGAAGTAGGCCTCGTCGGTGAAGCCGCACTGGTGGGCGATCTCGCGCACCTGCAGCGAGGTGGACGCGAGCAGTTCCTTCGCGCGCTCCATGCGCCGCTCGGTCACCAGCTCGGTGAAAGTGCGGTCGGTCTTCTTGCGCAGCAGGTTCGCCAGGTAGTTGGGCGAGAGAAAGGCGGCGGCGGCCGCATCGGTGAGCGACAGCGGCTGGTCGAGGTTGTCGCGCACATAGCGCACCACGCGCTGCAGGGCATCGCGCTGCGAGGTCCGCCCGTTGTGCTGCAGCGAGAGCCGCATCAGCGCTTCTTCCTGACGCATGCAGGCCAGCCCGATGATCTGCTGCACGATGCCGCGCATCGCGATCTTGGCGCCGAAGCCGCGGCCCGCGTTGAGCGCCTGCAGTTCGTCGAGCCAGCCGCGGATGCGCGCGAAGTCCGCCGCGTCGAAGGCGAAGTCGACGTACTCCTGGAACAGGAAGGGCGCGAGATCGGGATGGCGTGCGAGCGACACGTCGTCGAGGTCCAGCGCATCGACCTCGAGCGTCGGCCAGAGAAAGCGCTGGTCGAAGTTGACGATGCAGTACAGCGCCTCGGGCGGGTGCGGGATCACGTGCACCCGGTAGGGCAGCACGAAGCTCAGGTGGCGCGGGCCGAAGGGCCGCACCGCGCCGCCGATGGCCTGCTGCGACTGCCCTTCGATGCCGACCTGGATCTGGAAGTAGGCATGCCGGTGCGGCAGCGTGAGCTCGTTGCGCGCGCCCTGGAAGCGGATGTCGAAATCCAGGTGATCGGCACGCTCGTGCATGCCGTAGGTGCGGACGGACGTGGGCAGGGAAGAAGAAGAGGAAGAGCGCATCGCGCCCGCGAGCGTACGCCAGCCGGCGCGCCGCCGCTTCAGACGACCTCGGCCTCCAGCACGCCGACGCCCGCCACCGTGCCGCGCAGCCGGTCGCCGCGCTGCACCGCGCCCACGCCGGCCGGCGTGCCGGTGAAGATCAGGTCGCCGGGCTGCAGCGTGAACAGCGTCGACAGGTAGGCGATGGTGTCGGGCACGTTCCAGATCATGTCGGCCAGGTCGCCGACCTGGCGTTGCGCGCCGTTGACCTCGAGCCGGAGCTCGCCCGCTGCGGGATGGCCGGCCTGCGCCACCGGCACCAGTTCGCCGCAGGGCGCGGAGCCGTCGAAGGCCTTGCCGGTGTCCCAGGGCCGGCCCGCCTTCTTGGCCTCGGCCTGCAGGTCGCGGCGCGTCATGTCCAGGCCCACGGCATAGCCGTAGACATGCGCGAGCGCATCCGCCGCGGCGATGTTCGCGCCGCCGGTCTTGAGCGCGACCACGAGTTCGATCTCGTGGTGCACGTCCTTCGACAGCGTCGGGTAGGCGAAGGCTGCGCCGTCCGCGACGATCGCGTTGGCCGGCTTCATGAAGAAGAAGGGCGGCTCGCGCTCGGGGTTGTGGCCCATCTCGCGTGTGTGTTCGGCGTAGTTGCGGCCCACGCAGAAGATGCGGTTGACGGGGAAGCGCGCGCGCTCGCCCGCGATGGGCAGCGAGTGGACGGGCGCGGGGGCGATGGCGTAGCGGGTGTCGGTGGAAGTCATGGATCGACTCTAGCCAGCGACGGCCCGCGCGCCGGGCACGCATCTACGCAGGTCTTGGACTCCGCTACGTTTCAGCGTTCCGCTCAGCCCGCGACGCTGAAGCCGGTGTCGAAGGTCCCCTTCACATCGAGCGGCTGCTTGATCAAGCCGACCTGGCGGTAGAAGTCGGCCGTGGCCTGCTGGTCGGCGACCACCTGCGCGTCGATGGCCACCCACTTCTGCTGGCGGCGTTCGAACTGCAGCTTCGCCGCCTCGGGCGGGATGCCGATGATCCGGGCCAGCGCGGCCGAGTAGGCGTCGACGTTGTCGTAGGACCAGCGCTGCGCCTTCACCACGCGCTGCAGGAAATCCTGCAGCACCGGCCGCTTGGCGCCGATGGCGCCGTCGGTGGCGGCGAGGTAGCTCAGGCCCGGCAACAAGCCGCGCCCGCTGACCAGCACCCGCGCGTGCTTGCTGACCTCGGCCAGCGCGGTGTAGGGCTCCCAGGTGGCCCAGGCGTCGACCGAGCCCTGCGTGAGCGCCAGCTTGGCATCGGCGGGCGCGAGGAAGCGGATGTTCACGTCCTCGGGCTGGAGGCCGGCCGCGCCGATGGCCTTGAGCGCCACGTAGTGCCCGATCGAGCCGCGGTTGGTGGCGATGCTTTTGCCCCTGAGCTCGGCCGCGGTCTTCAGCGGCGAGTCGGGGCGCACCAGCACGGCCGTGCCGTAGGCGTCGGAGCGGTTGGCGCCGATGGCCTTGACGCGCGTGCCCGCGGCCAGCGCGAAGATCAGCGGCGCATCGCCGATCGGGCCCGAATCGACCGCGCCTGCATTGAGCGCCTCGGCCAGCGGCGCGGCGGCCGGGAACTCCGACCACTGGATGTCGTAGCCCAGCCCTTCGAGCCCGCCCGCGGCCTCGAGCAACGCGCGCAGGCCACCCTTCTGGTCGCCGGCCTTGAGCACCGGGCGGGACTGGGCGTGCGATGCGAGGGCGGGCAAGGCCAGGGCCGCGGCGGTGCCGAGGGCCTGGGTCACGAACTGGCGGCGGGAAGCGAAGGTCATGTCGAGATGTCTTTCAGGGGGAGAGGAGGAAACTCAATGGACGAAGCCGCCCTTGACGAAGCGCACCGGCTGCGCGTCCATGCGGCGGATCAGCGCCTCCAGGCCGTCGGTGGGCGGTGCCGCGTCCGCGGCGCGCGGCGCGATCTCGGTGCGGCACAGCAGGTCGTCGTCGGACCAGCCCGCCTGGCCCGGCCGGCCGAGCGCGCGCAGCCAGCCGTCGCGGTCGGCGAGCAGTTCGGCGCCGGCCAGCGCCGCGCTGCCGGCGACCTGCGAGAACGCGGCCCAGGCGGCGTCGCCCTCGAGCACGCAGCCCGCGCTCGGCGCGGCCGAGGCGGCGGGGCGCAGCCAGACCGTCACGAGGCGCGGGTCTTCCAGCGGCGGCGCGCCCGCGGCCACGATGCGCACGCGCTGGCCGCGCCAGCTCGCGAGCGGGCGCGCCGGGCCGCCGTCGCAGCGCACGGCGGCGTCGGGCAGCGCTACCGGCAGTGCCCAGGCGCCGGTCGCGCGCAAGGTCTCGCCCGCGGCCTGCGCCTTCATGAAATCGATCAACGCCCAGGCCTCGTCGTCGCGCAGCACGGCGCCGAAGGCCGGCATCGACGGCGCGCCGTGGCGGTCGCGCGTGCCGTTGAGCACATGCCACAGCAGGTCGCCGTCGGCGCGCCGCCACAGCAGCGGGCCGCTCAGGTTGGGCGGCCACACCGGCTGCGCGGCCGCAAGCGGCCCCTGCCCTCGCCCGTCGCTGCCGTGGCAGGCGATGCAATGCTGCGCATAGAGCGCGCGGCCCTGCGCGATCGATTGCACCGTGAAGCCGCTGGGCGAGCGATGGAAGCTGGTCGGCGTGGCCGGCACCCAGGCCACGCGCGCGTCGGGCCAGGGCGCGAGCAGCAGCAACAGGGGCACGCTGGCCAGCAGGGGCCAGCGGCGGCGGCGCCAGAAGACGGCCAGCAGCAGCACGAGGGCGCACAACGCGAGCACCGCCACCGTGAGGCCCAGGCGCCGCGCCTGGCCCAGGTCGATCAGCAGGTTCTCGCCCGACAGCCGCCAGGCCCAGGGCCAGGCCGGCTGGCCATGGCTGCTGCCCGCCAGGCCCAGCCAGCCGAGCAGGCGCAGCAGCGCGAGCTGGAGCGCCTGCAGCAGCGCGATCAGGCCGTTGAGCCAGCCGCCCTCGATCACGGCGCTCACGCCGTCGCTCGGCTCACCATGTCGCGTCCAGGCCGAGGTGACGCAGCGCCTCGTGCCGCAGCTCGACCAGCCGCGGATGGTTGCGGTGCCGCGGGTACGGCAGGTCGACCACCAGCTCGGCCACGATGCGCGCCGGGCGGTCGCTGAGCACGATCACGCGCTTGGCGAGGAACAGCGCCTCCTCCACGTCGTGCGTGACCAGCAGCGCCGAGAAGCCGGCGCGCTGCCAGAGCTTGACCAGCTCGCTCTGCATCGCGATGCGCGTGAGCGAGTCGAGCTTGCCCAGCGGCTCGTCGAGCACCAGCAGCTGCGGATCGTTGACCAGCGCGCGCGCCAGCGCCACGCGCTGCGCCATGCCGCCCGAGAGCTGGTGCGGGAAGCTCTTCGCGAAATCGGCAAGGCCCACCAGCGCCAGCGCATCGTCGACGCGCGAACGCTGCGTCTTCAACAGGCCGCGCGCCTGCAGGCCCAGCGCCACGTTGTCCCGGACGTTGCGCCAGGGGTAGAGCGTCGGGTCCTGGAACACGACGATGCGCGAGGGGTCGGGCCGGGTGATGGCCTCGCCGTCCTGCGCGATGCGGCCCACGGTCGCGGGTTCGAGCCCGGCCACCAGGCGCAGCAGCGTCGACTTGCCGCAGCCGCTGGGGCCCAGCAAGGCGACGAACTCGCCGGGCTGCACGCGCAGGTCGATGTGGTCGAGCACCTGCAGCACGCCGTCCTGCTGCTTGAACCAGTGGCTCACGCCCTCGATGTCGATGTGGGCGCCGGCCGTGGCGGTGGCTACCATTGGACGGTCCCCTTCTGCCACGACAACGCGCGATCGCGCACCGTGAACAGCAGCGTGATCAGGCCCGAGCACAGCACCGCCATCACCAACAGCGCCGCGTACATGTTGGCGTAGGCGGCCCAGCCCTGGGCCCACTGCAGGTACCAGCCCAGGCCGGCCTTGACGCCCATCATCTCGGCCGTGACCAGCACCGAGAAGGAGGCGCCCAGGCCCATGAACAGGCCCACGAAGACCTGCGGCAGCGCCGCCGGGATCGCCACCCGCCGAACCAGGAACCACTCGGAGGCGCCCAGCGTGCGCGCCACGTCGTAGTAGCTCTTGTTCACCGAGGCCACGCCCGACCAGGTCAGCACCGCCACCGGGAAGAAGGTGGCGAGCCCGACCAGGAACACGGCCGCGGCGTAGCTCGAGGGCGCGAAGAAGAAGGCCAGCGGCAGCAGCGCCGACGCGGGCACCGGCCCGAGGAAGCGCAGCACCGGGTGCACCCAGTAGCCCGCGATGCGCGACCAGCCGATCCACACGCCGGTGCCGAAGCCGACCAGCGCGCCCAGCACGAAGCCGTGCGCCAGCAGGCGCAGCGAATGCGCGGTCGAGAGGCCGAGCCGGGCCCAGTCCTCGCAGGCCACGTCGATCAGACTCTGCGGCGGCGCGAAGAAGGGCGGCGGCAGCAGGCCCAGCTTGGCGGTCAGCAGCTCCCACAGCGCCAGCAGCAGCGGCGCGGCGATCAGCCACTGGCCCGCGGGCCGCAAGCGGCGGCCGGCCGCACCGGCGTGCGTGCCGAGCAAGGCCACGGCCAGCAGCAGCACGCCCGCGACCAGCGCGGCCACGCCGAGCTCGGTGGTGAAGGTCCAGTCGTTGAAGCCCACTTCCTTGTTGGGCCAGTAGAGCGTGAGCGCGCCGAAAGCCAGCCAGGCGATGGCCGCGACGATGCCGGTGCGCCAGAGCCCGGTGACGACGGCGTCCTGCAGGGATGCGGGTACGGCCGTCGCGCGCGGGGTCTGCGCTCGCACAGGCGCGGGTCGTTCGAGGTGCCCCCCCAAAACCTGCTCAGCGGTCGTCATGCCAGCACATCCACCGCCACGTGATTGGCGAGTCGCGCCGGATCGGTCGAGGCCTTGAGCACGCCGACCGAGCGGAAGTCGCGCGCATAGAACTCGACCTCGTCGCGCAGGTTCTTGCCCACCGGATGGTGGCCGTGCGTGAGCGTGCCCAGCAGCGCCTGCAGGTCTTCGACCGGCACCTTGGGCGAGTACTTGGCGAACAGCTTGGCCGATTCGTTGGGGTTCTCGGCCACGAAGTCCGAGGCCTGCACGATGGAGCGCACCAGCGCCGCCACCGTGGGCTTGTCCTTGCGCACCAGCTCGCCGCGCGCGCCGACGATGCAGCAGACCTTGTCCTTGTATTCGCCCGAGAGGTTCGACGCCAGCTCGACGTAGCGGCCCTTGTTGCGCTTCTCGATCAGGTAGAGCGTCGGGTCGCCGTCGGCGATCGCCTGGATCTCGCCCTTGTTGACCGCGATGTCGAGCAGGTCGGCCGGGTACTGGCGCCAGGCCACGTCCTTGTCGGCATCGATGCCGTTCTTCTTGAGCAGGATGGAGAAGAAGTTCTTGCCCGGGCTCGCGATGTCCGACACGCCGATGGTCTTGCCCTTGAGCTTCTGCAGGTCGGTGATGCCGGCCTCCTTCACGCCCACCAGCCGCACGCAGCCGCCGTGCGAGCTGCCCACGATCTTCACGTCGAAGCCCGACTCCAGCGGCTTGAGCCAGCGGTGGATCATGCCGACCGCGGCATCGGCCTTGGCCGTGGCCAGCGACTCGAGCAGCTGGTCGGTCGAGCCGGTGTAGTTGATCAGGTCCACCTGCAGGCCGTTCTTCTCGAAGAAGCCGCGCTCCTGCGCCACCACCACCGGCGACAGGCAGAAGGCCGATGCGTTCCAGGCGAAGGTGAGCTTGCGCGGCTGCGACCAGGCGCGCGAGGCGAGCAGGCCGCTCGATGCGACGACCGCGGCCGCGCCGCCGGCACGCAGGACGCCGCGACGGGAAAGGGATGTGTTCATGCTGGAGGGACCTCGTTTACTTTTGGATTTACAGGAGCAGTTCGGGCTCGGCCTCGACCAGCCCTTCGTAGAGGCTCTCGAAGGCATGGCGCGCGCCGTCGGGCCCGCCGATCTGGCCGTGCGTGTGGCGTGCCACCGCCTCGTCGATGGGCTGCGGCGTGCCGGCCGCCTCGGCCAGCAGCTGCGTGTGGCAGGCGTTGTCGAGCGCGATGTACCACCAGGCCGCCGCCTCGACGCTCGGGCCCGCGGTCAGGATGCCGTGGTTCTTCAGGATCGCGCCCTTGCCGTCGCCCAGCGCCTTGGCGATGCGCAGGCCTTCGCTGTCGTCGACCACCATGCCGGTGAAGTCGTCGAACAGCGCCACGTCGCCATGGAACACGCAGCTGTCCTGCGTGAGCGTGTCCAGCTTGCGGCCCAGCGTCGACCAGGCCTTGCCGTAGGTCGAGTGGGTGTGGGCCGCGGCGACGATCGCGGGGTTGTATTCGTGGATGGCCGCATGGATCGCGAAGGCCGCCTTGTTGAGCGGCCGGTCGCCGATCACGGTCTCGCCCTTGGCATTGACCAGCAGCAGGTCCGACACCTTGATGCGCGAGAAGTGGATGCCCAGCGGGTTGACCCAGAAGTGATCGGTCAGCTCGGGGTCTCGCGCGGTGATGTGGCCAGCCAGGCCTTGCGCGAAGCCGAAGCGCGCGAACAGCCGGAAGGCGCCCGCCAGCCGCTCCTGCCGATGGCGGCGCTCGGCCTCGACGCTGGTGCGCGGCGCCGGCGGGTCGAACCAGAACTTCTGCTGCGGGTTGGGGTTGAGCTTCAGCGGCTGGGCCGCGTGGCGGTCGATGGAAAGAACGGCGCTCATGGGTTTCCTCGTGTGTTGGGGGTATTGCTCCTTCCCCCTCCGGGGGAAGGCGGGGATGGGGGCTTGCGGCGCATCGAACGCTGCGGCGGTCTTCAAGGCTGCGGGCCCCCACCCCCGCCCTCCCCCAGCGGGGGAGGGAGAAAGAAAAAACTCAGGCCGCCTTGCGCGCCGAAGCGATGCGCTGCGCCACCAATTCGTGCGTGCGCGGGATCAGCTCGCGGCCGTAGTCGCTCGCGTCCTCCAGCGGGTCGAAACCGCGGATCAGGAAGGTGGTCACGCCCAGGTCGTAGTAGTCGAGCAGCGCGTCGGCGACCTGCTCGGGCGTGCCGACCAGCGCGGTGCTGTTGGAGCGCCCGCCGATCTCTTCGGCGACCGCGGTCCACAGGCGCTTGTCGACGCGCGAGCCCTGCGCGGCCGCGGCCAGCAGGCGTTTCGCGCCTTCGCTCTGCTGCGGGCCGCCGCGGTTGTAGCCCTGCACCACGCGCAGGCGCTTGGTCTCGGCCAGGATGCGCTCGGCGCGTGCCCAGGCGGCCTCCTCGGTCTGCGCGAGGATCGGCCGGAACGACACCGAGAAGCGCACGCTGCGCCCATGCTTCGCGGCCTCGGCGCGCACGCGGGTGGTCAGCTCGCGCGCCTGGTCCAGCGATTCGCCCCACAGCGCGTACACGTCGGCGTACTTGCCGGCGACCGGAATCGCCGCCGCCGAAGCGCCACCGAAGTACACCGGCACATGCGGCTTGCCGTGGCGCGTCTGCACCGGCTTGACCTCCGAGAAAGCGCTCTGGAAGCGGTAGTGCGCGCCGTCGTGGTCGAAGGGCTTGTCGGCGGCCCAGACCTTGTGCAGCACCTCGAGGTACTCGTCGGTGCGCGCATAGCGCTGATCGTGGTCGAGCCAGTCCCCGTCGCGCTTCTGCTCGTCGTCGGAGCCGCCCGAGATGTAGTGCACCGCGAGCCGGCCGCCGCTGAACTGGTCGAGCGAAGCGAACTGGCGCGCCGCCAGCGTGGGCGACACGAAGCCGGGCCGGTGCGCCAGCATGAAGTGGATGCGCTCGGTGACCGAGGCGGCGTAGGCGACGGTCAGCGTCGCATCGGGGCCGGTCGAGTGGTGCGGCACCAGGATGCGGTCGAAGCCCGCGTTCTCGTGCGCCTGCGCAAAGGCCCTGACGTAGTCGCGGTCGATCGCGGGACCGCTGGGCGCATGGATCTCGGAGACCTTCTGGCCCTGGATCATGCCGATGAATTCGATGGGACTGCTCATGGGTTTTCCTTCGACGTGGACGCGCAAAGCGGGATGCAGGACCGAGACCGTAAGCGGCGCCCGGCCCAAACCCAAGGAGGAAAAGCGCGTTTGGATATGCGCGAAACTTTGTTCGCCCGGTCGGGCCCGGCGCTTACCGTCGCAGGCATGAGCACCCACGCCCTGCAACGCACCGCCCTTCCCCCCGCCCCCGCCATCGACGACGTGGTGCTGACGCAACTGACGGCCCGCTTCGCCGCGACCGCGGCCGACCACGACCGCTACGGCAGCTTCCCGCACGACAACTTCGCCGCGCTGCAGCAGCACGGGCTGATCGCGCTGGTCGCGCCCACCGCGCTCGGCGGCGGCGGCGCCTCGCTGGGCACGGCGCGGCGCGTGATCGCGGCGGTGGCGCGCGGCGAACCCGCGACCGCGCTGATCCTCACCATGACCTACCTGCAGCACAGCACGATCACGCGCGCCGACAGCCGCTGGCCGCGGCACCTGCGCGAACGCGTGCTGCAGGACGCGGTGCGGCACGGCGCGCTGGTGAACGCGCTGCGCGTGGAACCGGCGCTGGGCTCGCCCGCGCGCGGCGGCCTGCCCGGCACCCTCGCCCGCCGCGACGGCGAGGGCTGGACGATCGACGGCCACAAGCTCTACACCACCGGCATCGAGGGCCTGGGCTGGCTGTCGGTCTGGGGCCGCACCGACGAGGCCGCGCCGCGCGTCGGCACCTTCCTCGTGCCGCGCGATGCGCCGGGTGTGCGCGTGATCGAGAGCTGGGACCACCTGGGCCTGCGCGCCTCGGGCAGCCATGAGGTGGTGTTCGAAAAGGTGCGCATCCCGCTCGACCATGCGGTGGACCTGCGCGCGCCGGCCGACTGGGCACCCGACGCCGGCAGCCAGACCGACATCGACGGCCACGCCACGCAGAACGCCTGGATGGTGGTGCTGCTGGGCTCGCTCTACGACGCCATTGCGCAGGCCGCGGCCGACTGGGTTGTGGCCTTCCTCCACGAACGCGCCCCGGGCAGCCTGGGCGCGCCGCTGGCCAGCCTGCCGAGGGTGCAGGAGCAGGTGGGCGAGATCCGCGCGCTGCTGCGCAGCAACCGGGTGCTGCTCGACCAGGCGGCGGCCGAGGTCGATGCCGGGCGTGCGCCTTCCGTGGTCGACAGCGGCCTGCTCAAGTACACCGTGACGCGCGACGCGGTGCGCGCGGTGGAGATCGCGCTGCAGCTGTGCGGCAACCACGGCCTGAACCGCCGCAACCCGCTGGAGCGCCACTACCGCGACGTGCTCTGCAGCCGCATCCACACGCCGCAGAACGACGCCATCCTGTTGGCCGCGGGCAAGGCCGCGCTGCGCCCCGCGGCCTGAGGCGCCGCCGAACGATCGACAATCCTTTCCATGACCACTGCCACGCTCACCCCCGCCGACGTCCGCCGCCACCTGCTCGCGCGCGACACCGAGATCGCGCTGCTCGACCTGCGCGAGGAAGACCCCTTCGCCCAGGAGCACCCGCTGTGGGCCGCCAACCTGCCGCTGTCGCGCATCGAGATCGAGGCCTGGCGCCGGATCCCGCGGCGCGACACGCTGGTCGTGCTGTACGGCGACCACGGCGGCATCGACCTCGCGCCCCAGGCCGCGAAGGTCTTCGCCGCGCTGGGCTACACGAATGTCCACCGGCTCGAAGGCGGCCTCGAAGGCTGGCGCGCGGCGGGCGGCGAACTGTTCCGCGACGTCAACGTGCCGAGCAAATCCTTCGGCGAACTGGTGGAGCACGAGCGGCACACGCCCTCGCTGTCCGCGCCCGAGGTCAAAGCGCTGGTCGATGCCAAGGCCAACGTGGTGGTGCTCGACGCGCGCCGCTTCGACGAGTACCAGACCATGAGCATCCCTTCGGCCACCAGCGTGCCCGGCGCCGAGCTGGTGCTGCGGGTGCGCGCGCTGGCGCCCGACCCGGCGACGCAGGTGATCGTCAACTGCGCGGGCCGCACGCGCAGCATCATCGGCACCCAGTCGCTGGTCAACGCCGGTATCCCCAACCCCGTGGCGGCGCTGCGCAACGGCACCATCGGCTGGAAGCTGGCCGGCCAGGTGCTCGACCATGGCGCCGACCGCCAGGCGACCGCCCCGCTGTCCGACGCGCAGCGTGCCCAGGCGCAGGCCGATGCGCGCCGCGTGGCCGACCAGGCCGGCGTGCGCCGCATCGCGCTGGCCGCGCTGCACACGCTGGAAGCCCCCGGGCGCACCGTCTACCGCTTCGACGTGCGCACGCCCGAGGAATACGCCGCCGGCCACCTGCCGGGCTTCGCCAGCGCGCCCGGCGGCCAGCTGGTGCAGGAGACCGACCACCAGGTGCCGGTGCGCGGCGCGCGCATCGTGCTGGCCGACGACGACGGCGTGCGCGCCGCCATGAGCGCCTCCTGGCTCGCGCAGATGGGCTGGGAGGTCTATGTGCTGAGCAGCGTGCCGGACGCCGCGGCGCTCGGCGAGAAGACCGTGCCTGCGCCCGCCTACCCGCCGGTGGCCGCCGTGGTCGCGGAGATCACGCCCAGTGAACTGGCGGCGCTGCTCAAGCTGCCTTCGGGCACGGCCGTGATCGACGTGACCACCAGCGCCAACCACGTCAAGCGCCACATCCCGGGCGCCTGGTGGGCGATCCGCGCGCAGCTCGCGGATGCGCTGGCCGTGGTCCCGGCCGCGCAGCGCTACGTGCTGACCTGCGGCAGCAGCCTGCTCGCGCGCCATGCCGCGGCCGACCTGCGCGCGCTGCTCGATGCGCGCGGGCAGCAGGAGGTCGAGGTGGTGATGCTCGCGGGCGGCAACGCCGCCTGGTTCGCCGCCGGCTTCGACGGCGAGAGCGGCGAGGCGCGGCTGGCCAACCCGCGCACCGACCGCTACCGCCGGCCCTACGAGGGCACCGACGCGCCTGCCGAAGCCATGCAGGCCTACCTCGACTGGGAGTTCGGCCTGGTGGCGCAGCTGGGGCGCGACGGCACGCACCATTTCAAGGTGATCGGGCAGCCGCCGAAAGCGGCCTGAAAGCATCGCAACGCGGCCGTCACAGTATGTAGGCCGGGTAAAGGATCGCGCGGCGCGGCGACATCCGTCATCGGCCGAAGCGCCTGGACGTTGGAGGGAAACACCCACAACAACACCTGTCAGGAGCTTTGCCATGATCCGACTTCCCGTCCTTGCCCTGTCCGCCGCCACGCTGGCGGCGGCCCTCACCGGCTGCGTGGTCGCGCCGGTGGCGCCCGCCTACGCAGCGCCTCCGGGCGTCGCCTATGTCGCGCCGACCTATGTGTCGCCGGGCGTGGGTTTCGTCTGGGCCTACCACCCGCGCTATGGCTGGGGCTGGCGCCACCCCCAATACGGCTGGCACCGTGGATGGAGATAGGATCTCCCCCGAGGGCTCGCGCACTGCGTGTCGCTTCGCCTTCCCCCTCCGGGGGCAACACCAGCGGCCCGGCAAAGCCGGTTCCGCGGTGTTTCACGAAGGGAAGAGGAGCGCGCGGAGCCCTGCTTGGGCTCGGCGTCTGAGCCTCAGCTCGGCTCGGCGCTCTTGAACAGCGCCGCGACCTTGCGCTTGGGCTTGATGTTGCTCGAGATGCCGCGCGCGGGCGCGGCCTTGGCGGCGGCCTCCCAGGCGGGGGTGGCGTCGGGCTCGCCCGGTTCGTAGGGCTTGTCGAAGAAGGGGTCGCGCGAGGCGGCGCGGTGCGGACGGCCGGCGGGGCCGCGCGCGGGGCCGCTGCTGCGCACTTCCGCACTGCGTTCGCGCGGGGCGTCGAGCTTGTCGAGCACGTCGCGTGCATCGCCGGCCTCGCCCTCTTCGCGCCAGTGGCGGCGGCCGTCGTTGATGCGGCCGCGCGGACGGTCTTCCTCGTACTCCATGGCCTCGAGCTCGATCGGCTTCTTGATCAGCTTTTCGATATCGGCCACCAGGCGCGCGTCGTTGCCGCCGCTGGCGAAGCTCACGGCCAGGCCGGAGGCGCCGGCGCGGCCGGTGCGGCCGATGCGGTGCACGTAGTCTTCGGCGTTGAACGGGATGTCGAAGTTGAACACCGCCGGCACGTCCTTGATGTCCAGGCCACGGGCCGCGACGTCGGTGCACACCAGCAGGTCGACTTCGCCCTTCTTGAAAGCCTCGAGCGCCTTCAGGCGTTCGTCCTGGCTCTTGTCGCCGTGCAGCGCGGTGGTCTTGAGGCCTTCACGCTCCAGCGAGCGGGCCAGCCGGGCGCAGCCCAGCTTGCTGTTCACGAAGACGAAGGCCTGCGTGATGCCGCGCTGGCGCACGATCTGCTTGAGCGCGCGGCGCTTGTCGTCGTCGCCCACGCTGTAGAAGCGCTGTTCGACGGTCGACGCGGTCTCGTTGGGGCGCGCCACCTCGATGGTGACCGGCTCCTGCAGGTAGCTGCCGGCCAGGCGCTTGATCTCGGGCGAGAAGGTGGCCGAGAACAGCAAGGTGGTGCGCTGCTTGGGCAGGTAGCTCAGGATGCGCTGCAGGTCGGGCAGGAAACCGATGTCGAGCATGCGGTCGGCCTCGTCGAGCACCACGTACTCGACCTGGTTGAGCACCGCGTTCTTGGCCTCGATGTGGTCGAGCAGCCGGCCGGGCGTGGCGACCAGCACCTCGACGCCCTTTTTCAGTTCCAGCGTCTGGGGTTTCATGTCCATGCCGCCGAACACCACCGCGCAGCGCAGGTTGGTGTACTTGGCATAGAGCTTGACCTGCTGGGCCACCTGGTCGGCCAACTCGCGCGTGGGCAGCAGCACCAGCGCCCGCACCGGATGGCGCGCGGGCGAGGTGGAGCTGTTCTCGTGCTTGAGCATGCGCTGCAGCAGGGGCAGCGAAAAGGCGGCCGTCTTGCCGGTGCCGGTCTGGGCGGCGCCCATCACGTCCTGACCCGACAGCACCACCGGAATGGCCTGTTCCTGGATCGGCGTCATGGTCTCGTAGCCCATTTCGGCTACGGCGCGCGCCAGCGGTTCAGCCAGCGAAAGATTGGAGAAGGAGCTTGTCATGAAGCCCGCTATTGTCGCACCGCGGCAAAAAACGGCGATGACAACGCGGAAAAGCGGCTTTTCGAGCCGCTCCGGTGGCGCGAAAACCACGCGCCGCGACGCTTACAGTCTTTACAACTGCTTGGCAGCGAAGGTGTCGCAGGCCTGCATGCTGCCGGTCTTGTAGCCGTTGCCGAACCAGCGCTGGCGCTGGGCGCTGGTGCCGTGCGTGAAGCTGTCGGGCACCACCGCGCGGCCGGCCGAGCGCTGCAGCGCATCGTCGCCGATCTTCTGCGCCGCGTTCATGGCCGACTCGATGTCGCCCGGGTCCAGCCACTGCTTGGACTGCTGCGAGCGGTTGGCCCAGACGCCGGCGAAGCAGTCGGCCTGCAGTTCCACCCGCACGCTGACCGCGTTGTTCTGCGCCTGGCTGAGCCGCCCGCGCATGCCGTCGACCTTGGCCGTGATGCCCAGTTCGTCCTGCACGTGGTGGCCGACCTCGTGCGCGATCACGTAGGCTTGGGCGAACTCGCCCGGCGCCCCCAGGTCGCGCTTGAGCGTGTCGAAGAAGCCCAGGTCGATGTAGACCTTCTTGTCGCCGGGGCAATAGAAGGGGCCCATGGCCGACTGGCCGGTGCCGCAGGCCGTAGGCGTGGCGCCACGGAACAGCACCAGCCGCGGCGCGGTGTAGCTGCCGCCGTTCTGCTGGAAGGCCGCGGTCCAGACCACCTCGGTGTTCTTGAGCACGGTCGAGACGAAGGCCGCCTCGCGGTCGTCGGGCGGCGGCTTGTGGGCCGGGCCCTGCTGCTGCACCTGCGGGGCCGGACCGCTGCCGCTGAGCAGGCCCAGCACGGTGAGCGGGTTGATGCCGAAGATCCAGCCCGCGATCAGCGCGACCGCGACCGTGCCGATGCCGACGCTGCGCCCTCCGATCGGGAAGCCACCGCCACCGCCGCCGCCATCGCGGCGGTCTTCGACGTTGTCCGACTGTTCATTGCCTTCCCATCTCATCGCGCTCTCCTTCGCCGGTGGATGACGGCGACGCCCGGATCGTACGCGCTCAACGGGCCGAAACGTAACTGACGCTGAGCAGGCCGCCCGGTTCGACGGCGCGCTGCGAGGCGGTCGCCGAGGTCTGCGTGCTCGATGCGCTCGTGCCCTGGCGTTCGGCCGCGTAGAAGCGCTGGGCCTTCTCGACCTGCGAACGGGTCAGCGACACCATCCAGACGATCTGGACCAGCACGACGGCGAACAGGACGGCGAGCAGCAGCCAGCGGTAGGGACGCTGTTCGCGCAGGGCATTCGACTTGGGCATGGGAGGCTCCGGTACCGCGGGCACAGCGCGGCCGGAAGCGATATTGCCGCGCCGGTGCCTGTGGACCACAGGCGCCGGGGCGCGACCGGCTGTAGGACCGAAGCGGCCCCGCGCCTCAGGTTTTGGGCAGCGTGACGCCGCGCTGGCCCTGGTACTTGCCGCCGCGGTCCTTGTAGCTGGTCTCGCAGACCTCGTCGCTCTCGAAGAACAGCACCTGCGCGCAGCCCTCGCCCGCATAGATCTTGGCCGGCAGCGGCGTGGTGTTGCTGAACTCCAGCGTCACATAGCCTTCCCACTCGGGCTCGAAGGGCGTGACGTTGACGATGATGCCGCAGCGCGCATAGGTGCTCTTGCCCAGGCAGATGGTCAGCACGTTGCGCGGGATGCGGAAGTACTCGACGGTGCGCGCCAGCGCGAAGCTGTTGGGCGGGATGATGCAGTAGTCGCCGTGCATGTCGACGAAGCTCTTCTCG
>Ga0182008_10000397_pt1 | contig 33767 bp, 43 predicted proteins | sample Sormic07211129_1_FD_120482 | JGI IMG/M metagenome (GOLD analysis project Ga0182008, IMG submission 120482) | Rhizosphere microbial communities from Sorghum bicolor, Mead, Nebraska, USA - 072115-129_1 metaG | ecosystem: Host-associated > Plants > Roots > Rhizosphere | place: USA: Nebraska...
AGCGCATTGCGGAGGGGTAGCAGCAGGTTGCTCATGCGCTTGCGCGTGACGTGCTGCTTCGAGATCCAATCGCGCAGCACCCCCACGCTCAGCGTCCCCACCTGGATGTCGCCGAACTCAGGAATCAGCACGTTGTCGATCGCCTTCCGATACCCGCTCCATGTGCTGGGCTGCAGCGATGCCTTGGAGCGGTTCTTGTAGTCGGTCAGCAAGGTCTTGATCAGTGTCGTCTTGCCGCTGCTGTGGCCGAATACCTTGCAGCGCGGCGAGTCGGGAAAGTAGTCGTCGTAGCGGAACAGGCCCCGTTCGATCCTCGACTTGATCTCCGAGCGGAGTCTGTCGGCAAACGCGAGGTTTGCCTTCGTCGGCGGCAAGTCGACGATCTCGCGGCACTGAGCACCGCGGAAGCTGAACGCTATCTGGATGACCTCTTTGTGCTTCCTGGAGATGACGGTGATGCCGGTGGCCATCAGCGCGACTTCTTGGCCTTGAGCGGACGGCCCGCGGCCCAGTCGTTGACTGCCTCGATGTTGATCCAGGTCTGCTTGCTGCCCGCAGGAAGGCGGACGTGGACATCGCGCAGCCAGTGGCCGCTGCGCACGCGCTTGTCGACCGCGTCGGGTGTCTCGCCGAACAGTTCGCAGTAGCGGTTCATGGGGACCCATTCGAGGGCGACGACGTTTGTCATGCGAGCACTCCGAGCGGCGCTATGCTGCTTTCACGATCAGGCATATACCTAGGGGAACTATGACGGCAGCGGATCCGGTGCAGATGTACGTGAATCGCATGGGCGAACTCAAGAAGCGCTTTGTTGCGGTGGAGGCGGTGATTCAAGCGAACCCTGGCCTTGGTGCGGACGCAGTACCTCAGGCGGACTGGTATGCGCTCGAGAGCGTTTGTCTCCAGCTTCGAAAGATTCTGGAGCTGATCGCGTTCAGCGGCTTGCTTGCTCACAAGTCGAAATATGAACAGGCGCACAAGGACTTTCTGACCCATATGTTCGTCACGAAGATTGCTCGCAGGCTCGATGCTGTCCATCCACGCTGGTTTCCAGAGCACGTCACGATCACAGCGATCGGTGATGGAAAGACGCAGGCGGGGGTGACGCCCACTGCTTCCGGCTTTAATCGAAAAATCTGGGCGGAGCTTTACGACCAGATGAGCGAAATCTTGCACGTCAACAATCCCTTCGCCGGGCGAACTGTCGTGCACGCAACTTGGCGCATTCCGGAGACGGTCGCACGGTTGAAGCGGCACATGCAGACCCACTTGGTGCACATTGTCGATGGGCCCTCCTTGATCGGAGACCTTGGGACTTGGCCCGCTGGCCGCTGTCAGGTTCACGAAGCCACTGTTGCTGATCCCGACAGCCTTTGAATTGCCTATCCAACTCGTCAACACTTGCTGCTTTGAACTGGTGCAGGCTGGGTACTTCATCGCTTCGCACCCTCCGCCATGACAGCGCGAACAATGGCATTGCGCAGGCCCACCCGAGCAGTCTTGGGCAGCGTCTCCCAGAAGGTCGGGTGCTCCGCGTCGATGTGCTCCATCACCCTGAACGCCACAAGGTCCGCATCGATAGAGCCCGGCGACTTGGGGACCAAACGCAGCGCTGGCTTGCTGGGGGCTGCGGTGGTCATTGCATCCCTTTGAAGACGGCGGCATCCAGGCGTGAATGGGCCAGATCCAGCAGACGCCATGCACCGTGCAGCGCGATGTCGTCGAAGTCGAGGAGCGCGGCGTCAAGGACAGCGCATGCGACGCCGATCGGAGCGCTGGCGTTCTCGCAGTCGCGCAGGTCCCGGGTGTCCAGCCCGCCAGCAAAGGCGGCCTTCGCGCGTTCCGCGGCGTAGATGGCGCCGTAGAGCAACTCGGTGTTGGCCTCTTGGCTGCGTGAGCGCATGACCGCGATGCCCTCGGAGAGCATTGCGCCGATCTCGTACATCTCGTGATCGTCCCAACTGGAATCGCTCTCGGTAGCGGCTGGAGCTTGTGCCGGCGTGACGGGCTCGCTGCCGTCCGGAAGATCCTTCAGGTACGCCGAATCCATCTCGCTGTTGGCTTCATCGAGCAGCACCCATGCCTCTCGGAGCATGGACTCGACCACCTCACCGCGCGATAGGGCAATGACCCCGTCAATCGCTGCGAGCGACGTGAACATGCCGGTGTAGGCCGCGTCGGCGTCGGAGCGCGTCAGGGGCTGCCGGTACATCGGTGCGATGGCTGCTGGCAGCATGTCTTCGACGACTGCGCGTAGCAGCACGTCGGCAGCATCGCCCGGGTCCGTCAGCTCAACCGACTGATGAGCGAGTTGCAGCTTCTCCTGCCCGAGTTTGAGCTTGGAGAAGATCGAATCGAGCCGCGTTTTCAGTGTGCTCTTGGTCGCCTTCGGCTTGGCCGCAGCGCGGGGCTTGTCGATGACGGCGTTCATTGCAGGACTCCTTCCGGAAGCTCTGCATTTGCGCCGTAGATTTCGCGGTGGGCGTCCCCGATGGTGAGGTCGTCGTTGCCAATGTAGCTCAGCAAAATCGAGTTCATTGCATGGATACGCACGACCAAGGCCCGGATCACTACGCCTTCCGCCGGCTCAAGTTCGTCGGCGCGCGAGATCACTTCGTTTGCCAGCACCTCGATGTCGGCGGCAGCGTCAAAGACGAGTCGCCAGGCAAAGGTGCCACCCTCCGGCAGTGGCGTGTCGGCGGTGATCTGATTGGCGGTTGTCTGGCCAGACAAGGCCAGGCGAGGGGGCTCGTTTGGCCCCGAGGCGGGGCTGGTGCTATTCTTCGACATGTGAATCCTTACCTTTTTGACGGGGTGGGTTTTCATAGACGGTCGAGTGGGCTCAATCACTCGGCCGTCGCCTTTTGGGGCGACGCCATCTATGTTGGTGATCTTCAGAGTACAGGTCGGATCGCGTTTCCGTAAGGTTGCGAAGCGATCCGGCCCAGTTTTCATGCGGCCTCCTTTTCGGGGCCGAGCAGCGGCAGAACATTGGGGCTCCACTTCACTTGCTGAATCGGAACGCCGCTGCCGTGCTTCTTGCCGGTGTCCAGAATGCGTGCGAACTCGCGGCCGGCATCGGTGACCTCCCAGACATCACCGCGCTTCATCTGCATACCGGCCTCGGCGAGCAACAGATTCACGCCGCGAGCACTGGCGCCAATGCGCTTGCCCAACTCGGTCGGCGTGAAGAACTGGGTGTCCTGCTTCTCGGCTTCGAGATGCACCTGGCCCAGGCCTTCGAGCAGGTTCACGTCGGTGAGCTTTCGCACCATCTGGTTGGCGCTGATCGCTGCAGCGTTCTTGTCGCAGCCGAGCAGGCGGGCCACGCGGAACAGCGGCGGGAAGGCCTTGGCCGCGTCGTAGGCCAGTCGGACAGGTGAGGGAGTCGCCTTCGGTGCCGTGTAGCTGCCCGTCTTGCGGATCGAAGGCAGCACTTCTTCGAACACCCAGCGCTCGAAGCGCTCGGCCGCTGGCAGGGTACTGTTGACGATCAGACGGAGCACGTCGGGCTCCGAAAGCACCCGTACCTCTTGCACGCCGCCAGCGGTTTGAAGGGGGTGCAGCTTTTGCGCCCCCTTGCAGTGAGAGCGGATTGCGGTCGTGGGATCAGCGTAGCCCAGCGCCTCGGCCACATCTTTGCCGACAAAGTAGGGCTCGCTGTCGATCTCAAGCGCCCGGATGTTTGCGCCTTCGAAGCTGTAGGGAACGATGTTGCTCACTGCGGTCCTTTCGTTGTCGACTTTGGTTGATTGAGGTGGCGCTGTCTGCTAAAGCGCTTTACTTGACATCGGTGTTGGGCTCGACCTCGAGCTGTCTATCCATTGCGCGACTCTGCTCAAGGCGCATGCGAATCTCAGCAGATAGGGATCGATACGATCTCGCCGCGGCTGTGACGAGAAAGCGCTGCAGGTCGTCAGGTAGACGGATTGCCACGTTCGGTTTCTGCTTGGTCTTAACCGCCATAGAATGGCTCCCACTTAGTATTGATTGGTAATGAAGAGTAGATGGTCGTGGATTTTGCACGAGGAAATCTACTTGTCAATACTATTTTTGACTCTTTAATCATTTTCATGACTGACTTGCTCAAGGATCGGCTGACCAAGACCAGAGCGGCCATGGGGTGGAGTCAGCAGGAACTCGCAGAAGCGAGCGGAGTTGCTGCAGCTCAGATCTCGCGGTATGAGTCCGGCCGCAGTGAACCTCGGCCAGAGGTGATCGGTAAGCTTGCAAAAGCTCTTGATGTTCAGTTCGACTGGCTTGCTCGCGGGGTTGGCCCAGTCGAGGGCGGCAATCCTGAACGCAAATTGCCTGCTGGCAGCAAGGCCCTGCCACTTGATCTTTCGGATGGTGAGTACGACCGAATCGCGGCATTCGCTGAGCAGCACGGCCTGACCAAAGAGATGGCCGTAAGAAAGCTGCTCTTGGAGGGGTTGAAAGCCCTGTTGGGCGAGACTGAAGTCCAGGACGGCTCTTCGATGTCTGACCTTCAAAGGCGAATTAGAGAGAACACTGAACTGCTTCAGGAGCTTCGCTCGCGTATGGAGCTGGTTGAGAGCGGTTCGAAGACCTGAGTGGCTGAATGACATCCTCCGCAGGTTGCCCGCCACGAAGCCGCGTGTCATGGTGAATCGCTTCACCAGGGTTTGCCCGAGCCACGCGGCACTTGGCTGACGATCGGCGGCTGAGTTGAAGAATTGCATGCCGCCATGCTCACGGCGCTTGGTCCAATCGCAAAACCCTGGTGGGGGGATCGACCGAAAACAGGAGGCGCGGGAAGGGCTGTCACCCCAGTAGGGATTGACGGCGCGTCGCCACGCTGACCGTTCTCGCTCTGCATCTTCCATCGCTGCCCCTGCTGGGCCCCGCCGTGCATCCGATGTGCTGCGGTATGGGTGGACTATCTTCGTCTGACCCGACGAACTGAAGCCTGTCTACGGGCATGCCCTACAGGCGGCTGGCAGCCCTTACGGTGTACCGGCAGACCGTAGTTTTTTCCAATCTCCGACCCAATCCCTTGCGGTTCTGAATGTCACAGAGACAACCTTGCCAGCAATCGCTGCGGCTGCCGCATCCATACTTTTGAATTCGATCATGTGCTTGTCGCACCAGGAAAAAACATCCTGTTTGAAGGCCCGATTCTCGGCATGTCGAGCCGCAGCAGCTGCTCGCGCGAGCGCACTGCGCGCATGTACTATCGCGTCTCGGTCTGCCGCCTCGTTGGCAAGCGCTGCCCCCTCGTTCCACATGCTGTCACCTCGCTCTAGGACTAAAGCCTCATGAGCTTCAGCCAGCCAGTTGAGGCCTCGCTCAAGGCGACCGGCTGCGATGTCCGTTGCGGCCTGATTGAACCAAGTGATAGCCATGGCCAGCAAGATGCTGGAGTCGTCTGGCGGGGCCTTGAGCGGGAGATCCGAGAGGAGCTTGGCTCGTTCAGGGGCTCTCTCAATGTTGGACAGTTCGTTGTAGAGCGTGAAGGCCCAGCCTTCGAAATTTCCATATCGCTCACCAGTCCAATCTCCCGGACCGATCTCCATGGTGCTTAGCCCGGCAAACGACATGTAATACGCGCCACTCCAGTTTGCGAACCAACTGTCTCGAACCGCTGCAGCAAGCACATATGGCAAATCATCTTTGTGCTTTTTCAGGAGGGCCTCGGTGGTGCTAACAACCACTTTGAGGTGCGTGGCTCCGAGCGGCCCGAAGGAATGCGAGAACTCGACAGTGTGCGGTAGTCCCAACGACAGAGTCTCCTGCAGGGCCGCGGCGCCGGCCTTCTGTCGCGCCCCGTCATGCCTCGTCAAAAAATCCTCGTTCATGGCGATCCTGAAACTGCCGATGGGCAATCACACCCGTGATATTGCCATCAACTTGCCGAAGAGTTAGGACCGGGGCGGCTCAGTACGCGGGGGGCGCCTGCTTGATCGAGCGGGCCAACGCGTAGGCCTTCTGGACACCAAGGAAAATCCCCAAGGAGTCGCGCTCGATGCAAAAATACGTCAGTATCCGAGGCGAACACACCTTGCAGTCAACCTCGGGTCGAAGCAAGATACACATTTTTACGGGTATGGCCTTGGCCTCTTCCACATCCTGATGCTCGATCAAATCGAATCAACCAACTTTTCAATGGTGGTGATTGCGCCTTTCGCGCCTTCAGTCTTTCAGCCCGTTTGGTTTGCTGACCAGGGGCTTGTTGGGCGCGAAGCTGCGGTCGCAGCAACAAAGGATGGGTCAGGTTTCGTTTTATTTGAGGAAGCGGCTAAGTTTACGCTGGGCATTTTTGACATCACTGTGCAAAAAGATCGGATGCAAGTGCTGACGACCCGGGAGGATGGCGTTCAGCCAATGGTTGACCTTTTCGTTGCCACGATGTCTCTCGTCGAGCCGCTGAAAGCTACCGCACTAGGTTTTAACTTCGCAGTCCATTTCAGAACGGGCTCTGAGCGTGGTTGGCATAAGGCCGGCGATCTACTCGCCGGCAAGGATTTTTGGAATGCGGCGTGGCCGAAGCATGTTGGATTGCTCAATCTACAACTTGCTCTTTCGAGAATTGACGACCATCCTGGTCAGGTGAATGTCCATGTTCAACCTTCTGGGCTGACGCAATTCGGCGTCTTTGTCAATATTAATGATCATTTCGATTTCAAAGACGGAAAATCTGGTCCGGAAATAGCAAGCTTTGCATCTGCTGAATGGCAGAAATCTGCTTATCGGAGCACCGCTTTAATCGAAAAAGTTGTGAAGGAGTCGCTTCGTGAATGAACTTGTGACGGGGACCGGTCCAAGCCTGCTTCGAATTGCAAAGTTTCGACATTTCGAGGAGGCTACCAACTTAGCCAGGCGAACCGCGTTAGCTGCCACTGACACGGGGCCGTTAGCCCCGCGGCTTCATTCTTTTTCCTCTTCGGCTGATGAGGCTCCAGGTCCTTCAACCTTCTTCAGCCTCAACGAGTTTGGGCCAGATGCCAGTAGTTTTTCTCGAAGCGTGCCAGCAACTCCACTTTCTTCCGGAGGGTGGAGTGAGAAGTCGTTTGATGCTGCTCGAGGTGACTCGCTCCAATCGGGAACTGCCACTGATCTCAAGAACTCCGTTGTTGAGAGCGCTGCGCGAACTTCGATTCGGGTAGTTCACCATGATTCAGCACCCACTTTCCGGCCACTGGAGCAGTGGACTGGAAGCGTGGAGTCCGTAGATCGGGAGGCCCGGACTTTTGTTGCTCGTGTCATCAGTTCCTCACAGGTACGTGACGAATTTGCCGACTTCACTTTTGACGAGGTTTCTGACGACGATCATGAATTGATCAACGAAGGGTCTCTCTTCTATTGGAGCGTCGGTTACGAAATCGCGGCCTCCAAGCAACGATCTACCGTGTCGACCGTTAGATTTAGGCGCGTTCACGTATGGAAGCGTCCTCAGATCGAAAAAGCGCTGATACGGGCGAAATCCTTGACTGCGTGGTTGCTTGAGTAATGCTAAGCAAAATTGGCCCTTCTACTGATCAGCTTGAAATCACTCTTATAGGACCGGGCTACGGCGAATGCGTTGTTATTCACTGTGAAGGAGAATGGATCGTAATCGATAGTTGTCGCGACGCGCGTAATAAAAGGCCGGGGGCTTGTGAGTACCTCACCTCCATTAACGTCGACGCTTCAGCTGTTAAATTAGTGGCATGCACTCATTGGCATGATGATCACATCGGAGGCTTGTCTGAGGTCTTCCAGACTTACAAGAACGCAGCGTTTTGCCTCTCAGGAGCTCTAAAGAGCGCAGAGTTTGCCAAAGTTGCCGAGATTTTCAGGGACTGGCATCTAAAGCAGCAGTTGCCGATCTCGTCGGGAATGGATGAGTTAACTGACATCCTAACTAGCATTCGGGAAAGTGGGCGTCGACCAAGCTTCGCTATAGCGAATCGGCAGATTTGGCAAAGTCCTTCGGGAGCAAGCCGGCTTGTCGCTTTGAGTCCCTCTGATGAGACTACGATGCAGGCGAATGCTCAGTTTGCTACGCTCGTCCCTGGTTTGTGGACTGATCAACGGCGAGCGCGCGATGCCTCGCCCAATCACATTGCAGTGGCGATGCATCTCGTGTGTGGAGTGCATACGGTGTTGCTCGGATCCGATCTCGAAGAGCACGGAAATCCTCATACGGGATGGAGCGCTGTAGTAGCGGATTCGGCGCGCCCTCAAAGTAAAGCGAGTCTGTACAAAGTCGCTCATCATGGTTCGGAGACTGCAGAGCACCCGCGCATCTGGGCAGATCTTTTGAAAGACAAACCAATCACTGTGATGAGTCCATTTTCGAAAGCTCTGAATCCTTTGCCCACTGCTGAGCAACGGGCGGTCATCAAGACACGCTCAGCGAGAAGTTTTGTGTCTGCGGATCTTGAAGCTCGCTCGATCAAGCGGCGTGGTCCACTCGGGCGTATCGTCGGGCAGCGAAATCTCCGGTTGGCGCAGCCGAATCTTGGTTGGGTACGCGCCAGAACTCTCGCTGCCGACCCGACCGCGGTATGGGAGGTTGAGTATGCCGGCGATGCAGTGGAGCTTTAAGCGGTTGTCGCCATAGGTCTAACGAGCATTGCAGTGCTTGGCGTCATCACGACCGAAAAGCCCGTGTTCAAGCTTTCTGAGGATCCGCGCTAGAAAAGCGCATGCCTGAACCTCGCGGCCGCCGCCACCCCTTGTTTCTCCGACTTACGAAGCCGATCGAGCCGATCTACCCCAAAGCTGTGACGCCTGTCGCCTGGGACGACGACCAGCCACTGGATGAGGTTGCGGGCGTGGTCTACATCGTCACCCGGCATTGCGCGCGGATGCAGACTTGGGCGCGACAACTGCGCAAGCTCCACCGGGCCGACGAGACCTACAAGACGGAGGAGGGCATCAGCCCGCTCAGCGCGGCGCCGTTGCGAGAGGCGAACCTGCGCGAGCTCGGGACCAGCATCGATCTCTACTCAGAGCACGGCGGCGAAGTTCTGTCCGCGAGGTCCGCAGTGCGTGCATACGTGACCACCGACCTGCTGGCGGTCGTGACGGAGCGAGCCGATGGCGATGCCGTGGGCTTCGTCTCGTTCCAGTTGAAGTGGATCGTCGACGCCTTCGCTGGCCGGAAGAATGAGGTGGAGCTCGAGGTCGAACTCGACCAAGCCTGGATAGCGCCGGCGTTTCGCAAGAGACGTTGGGGCGAGACTGCTGCGGTGGCGATCGCTTTTGCGACCGAGCGCCACGTCAAGCACATCCGGGCGACAACACGGTGGCCACGAGAGTTCTACGCAAAGCTGCAGCTCACTGTCGGCGCCGACCTCTACAGCCACAGCGGGGAAGCGCTGCTCGCGAAATGCGCCGAGTACGTGTCGTTTCAGTTCAGCTTTGAGCCTGAGCCGCAGCGACTGAGCGTGCCTCGGATCATCCTGGATGGGCGATGGTAGGTCGATGTAAGGGCGACCGAGAGGGCTGTCGATATAGTGGCGTCGATTCAGCTTTCAGGCGCCATCATGGATCTCTCCATCCCGACACTCGTCATCAGTTCAGTCCTCGCCGTCGTTGGCATATCCATCTCGATCGCAGCTCTGGACGAAGCGAAGCGAGCCTGGCTTTTTGGTTTCTGGAGACGTTGGATAGGAAGGGGGTTCATCGTCGTGATGATCGCGAACTCCGCTCTTGGCATCTTCCTGTTCTGGTGGCTCAAAACTGCCCCTGGAAGGGGCGAGATTCTCATGCTTGGGTTGCACGCACTCAATCTTTTTTTGGCCGTTTTCATCATCTTCATGTCGGCACTAGAGAAAGCGCTCGACGCGCGCAACGCCAAGCGAGTCGCACTCGAGGAGACGATAAAAAAAATGGAACTGAAGATCGAAGCACTGACCTCGTTTAAGGCGATGCCGGCGACCATCGACGCGAGCAAGCGGCTATAGGGGCGAGGAGCTAACCCTGGGAGCGGACGCCAGCAAGAGACATCCTCCTCGCCTCTCGGCCTCAGCCACGCAGCGAGGATGCCCAGGTGTCCTCATGCACGATCAGTAGTCGGACGCCTGCTTCCTTGTGCTGGATGGCTTTTTCAATCTTCGTGCCGAAGCTGCCGTGCTTCCATTCAGGACTCCCAAGTCCGCCGACCACCAAGTAGTGCAGCTTCTTGTTGACGCCGGAAACCAAGCCGCCGCGGACTTCTATCGCCTGTTCGCAGAGTCGGCGGGGGCCATACACAAAGTCGCCAGTAAAGCAGAAGAGCTTTTCCTTGATCTCGATACCTTCGGGCCGATCGATGGGCAACTCTGTGACGAACCCGGCGCCCGCGACTTCGTCGAGCTTCCCGCCGATCAACTGGTTCAGGGTGAGGGCCAGATGCGCGCGTTCTTCCTCTGTGACCGATCCATCCGCCAAAATCGTCTCGACCTGCGCTTTGATGACGGTGCCTGGCCATGACAGTGCGACTGTCTCTGCATCAGCCAGCCAGCCTCGAAGAAATTGGATCTCCGAGTCGTTCAGGTGCCCGTCCGCCATGATCCCCTGCACGATGCCGATCAAGGCCGCGCACGAAGTGCGCATCTCGTTTCGGAAGGCCGTTGCTTGGCGTTGGTAGATGTTGATCATTCAACCTCCCAGTTCGGCCGCAGCCTTCCAGATCGCTGAGAGGTCTCCGGTGAATGTGACGACCATTCCGGTGGAGGTGCATGTGTGGGTAGCACCAACGGCAGGATCGATCGAGAGATCCTCGCCGCGGAGCCCTTGCCACATCGCAAGGTAATGCAATGCACCGGCACGCTTACCAGCCTTGATGGCCTTTCCACCGCCTACCCAAGGCAGACTCGGCAACTCGCCCCGCAGTGCTTGTTCGGCAAGCTCGGGAGACTCTTTGGCCTTCTCGATCCCCCGCAGCCAGGAGCACACAAGCCCTTTGTCTGGGCCTTCCCAGCGTTCTTCCCAGGATTCACCTTGGGGCGTAGCTGAAGCGAAACTGCGGTTGATCATGAGTGACCTCCAGTGCGGCATTCAGTAACAGCCGTACCTCAGAAAATGAGGTTTGAATTGTTAACTTTTAGTTACTCATGCCAATGAGGAAAACCCTGCGCCCGTGAAAAAGCCCGCGCTAGGCGGGCTTCGGAATGTGGTCGTGAACTCTTACGCGGTCCACGCTACGGCAAATTCGTTTGCATGAAGTCATTTTTGTTTTTTTCGTCGTAGTGACTTCGACGCGCTGGTATGAGATTCAGCTTGCTTGGTAGGCAATGCCCAGTTGACTTGGGCAGAGCGCATTGTAGCAGGCGCTCTGTGCCGAGATCCCACTACGCCGCAGGCGGCGTGAAGAACCGCTCGATGTCGGCGATGGTCTGCTCGATGAGCGCGGTGTCCTCCGGGTGATCGACCAGATCGACCAACAGGTTCCCCAGATTCTTCCGAAGCGTCGGCCGCTGCTTGGCCGCGATCTCGGCCAAGTACTCCACCAGCGCCCGCACTGACGGCTCTGCATTCGCGCCGACGAGTGACAGGGCGGCGCGCTCGGTACGCGGCCCCTTGCCAGTCTCCAACCACTCTGGCGAGACGCGCAGCGCCTTGGCGATGGAAACGAGCTCCCGCGGCCGCTGCCTGAAGCCCGATTCGATGTTGCCGATCGAGCTTTGGGAGACGCCCACTTCTTCCGCCAGTTGAACCTGGCTCCAGCCCAGCTCCTGCCGGACGGCTTTGACGCGTTCTGCGATTGTCTTCACGAACGAAATTCTCCCACACCTTTTAAATTCGATAGTGTTAGGATTGAGGCTTCTATCGTGTTTGAGTAAGGAGTTGTCATGGAAGCGTTCCTGAGAGCTGTTGAGATTGCAGGGAGCCGGCTGAGGCTGGCCGAGTTGATCGGCGTTGCCAGTTCCACCCCCGGCATGTGGGCATTTCGAAAGAAAGTGCCGGCCGAGCACTGCCCCGCAATCGAGCGGGAGACGGGCGTACTCTGTGAAGATCTGCGGCCGGACGTCCCGTGGGGCGTGCTGCGCAATTCGAAGCGTCGATCGCGCAAGGCGACCGCCTGATGTCCGCCGTTCATCGTTTGTCCGCGCGCGGTGCCGCGCGGCCTCTCGGTGCGACGTCGACATCCTGTGCCGCAAGCCGCACTTCAACGTCACCATCGCGCCAACGAATTAAAAGTCGGCTGGTGCGCAGCATCACGCGCGCTGGTGCTCGACCCGCGGGATCTGCGTTGGTGCTGAGCGCTGTCCATGTGCTGTTGTGGATGAGGTCTGGGTCATTGGCTGCCGCTGGTAGGGCGTGGCGTGTGTTCATGGCTATGCAGTCTCGGCAAGCGAGACTGGAAGCACCAGCAAGACAGCCAGCAGTCTCTTGCACTTGTCGCAACCTGCTGCACGGTGCCGGAATGACATGCACGCAGCTGCAAGGAGCTGCAACGTGACCGTCGACCCTCCCGAAGATCGCGCTCGCAAGATCGTGTCGAGCGTTCTCAAGGCGACTCAGCGCGATGCCTCCCAGACGGCAATCGCCGCGGCTATGGGCGTGAGCGAATCAACCGTCTCCCGGCTGCTCAGCGATCACCTCGACAAGCTCGCGCTCGTGATGGCCCACGCGGGCCTGCGCGTCGTCGGGCAAGACATGCGCTGCTTCCCACCCGACTACGTGGATGCGCTGTTGCTCATGGCGAAGCAACACCTGAGCGCCGTGCAGACCGTCCGCACGCTGGAGTGGGACTGATGCGCCGCGCAATCCTGTGGTTCGCCCACTTCCTCTACTGGCTGCGAGTGCATCGCGGCAATTTCAGCAATGCCCGCTGGGCAACCGATCACGAAATGGGAGCCTGGCGATGACCAGCGACGCACGTATCTCCACTGGGCTGCCCGCCCATCCGAAGACCAAGAAGCTCATTCGTCGCGCTGGTGTTGCCGGAGCCTGGCATCTCGTGTGTCTTTTCCTGTGGGCGGCTGACAACCGCAGCGACGGCGCGTTGACGGGTATGAGCGATGAGGACATTGAGCTTGCTGTTGACTGGCCGGGCGAGGAGGGCGCTTTTGTGCGCGATCTCGTGGCAGTCGGCTTCCTCGATGGCGAGGAAGGGGCACGGAAGATCCACGATTGGGAAGAGCACAACCCATGGGCGGCTGGCAGCGATGCGCGTTCGGAGAAGTCCCGCTTTGCTGCGCTGTGCAAGCAACACGGACGCGCGGAGGCTGCTAGGAAGATGCCCGATTACGCGGCGCGCTTGCTACCCGCTGTGCCAAATAGTGCCAGTGGCACTGCCCCGGGCACGCCAGTAGCACTGCCCAAATCTGCCAATGGCATGCCACTCGCTGAATCTGGCAGTGCCCCGTCTCCGTCTCCGTCTCCGTCTCCGTCTCCGTCTCCGTCTCCGTCTCCGTCTCCGTTACCAAATACAGAAACCCCCCTTACCCCCCAAGGGGGGAGGCGAGCCCGAAAGTCTCCGACCGCCAAGCTCGACTCCATGCCGGGGTTCCAGGCGTTCTACGCCGCCTACCCCCGTAAGGTCGGGCGAAAGGCGGCAGAGAAGGCCTGGTTCAAACTCGCCCCCGACGATGCGCTGCAGGCGACGATCCTGGGTGCCTTGGCAGTGCAGAAGCCGCACCTCGACTTTCGCGAGAACGGGCGCTACATCCCGCACGCTTCGACCTGGCTTAACGGCGGGCATTGGGAGGACGAAATCCCGGGCGGGCGCAAGCCAGCACCGGTCGATGCCGATGGCCGCGTGTGGTGGCAGGCCGCAGGCTTCACGCACATCGCGGAAGCGCAGAACGAGCACTGCCACCTCGGCAACTATCGCGAGTTCCGGGGTGGCAAGCGCGTGCTGCAGGAGGCGACCGCTTGAACGCCGCCGAGGTGAAGCAGATGCTGGCCAGCCAAGCCGCCGAGATCGCGCGTCTGCTGCTGCCGCAGGGCAGGGCGAAGGGCAGCGAGTGGAAGGCAGGGAACACCAACGGCGAGCCGGGTGACAGCCTCTCGGTGTGCATCCGCGGTCACAAGGCGGGTGTGTGGTCCGACTTCGCCAGCGGCCAGGCGGGCGACCTGATCGACCTGTGGATGGCCTGCCGCAACCAGTCGATGGCTGAGGCCATGAAAGACATCAAGCGTCATCTCGGCATCCGCGACGACTTCCCGCGACCGCCTGAGCGCACCTTCCGCCGCCCGGAGAGCCCGCGCGCGCCTGCCGCAAAAGCTCGCGCCGCCGAGTGGCTGATCGGCCGCGGGCTGGCCGAGGAGACCATCCGCGCGTTCAAGGTCGCCGAGCAGATGCAGCACGGCAAGACCTACGCCGTCTTCCCGTTCCTCGACGAGCACAACGAGCTCATCAACATCAAGTACCGCAACCCCGACGAAAAGAAAGACATGCGGCAGGAGAAGGACGCGGCGCCGTGCTTGTTCGGCTGGCACCTGATCGATCCGAAGGCGCGCACGGTCACGATCACCGAGGGCGAGATCGACGCCATGACGCTGCATCAGGTGCGCGTGCCGGCGTTGTCGGTGAACCAGGGCGCAGGCAACCACCAGTGGATCGAACACGACTGGGAAAAGCTCGAGCGCTTCGACGACATCCTGATCTGCTTCGACAACGACGAGGCTGGAGACAAGGGCGCGGCCGAGGTCATCAACCGCCTGGGCGTGGAGCGCTGCCGGCGGGTACGTCTCGGCGCGAAGGATGCGAACCAGTGGCTGCAAGACGGCGCCGAGGCAGTTGATTTCCAGCAGGCGATGGAAGACGCGCGGCCGCTGGATCCCGACGAACTGCGGAACGCGAACGACTACACCGCAGCCGTCGAAGCGCTGTTCTATCCGCCACCTGGGACTCCGCTGGATCCCGCGCTGTACATCGACAAGGAACTCGACTGGTTCCGCTTCCGCCTCGCCGAGTACACCTGTTGGACCGGCATCAATGGGCACGGCAAGAGCCTGATGCTCGACCAGATCCTGCTTGGACTGATGCTGCAGGGCGAGCGCGTTGTGATCTTCTCCGGCGAGATGGGCGCTGCCCGCCACCTGAAGCGCTTGCACAAGCAGGCGAGCGGGTTGGACCGCCCGAGCCGGGAGTACATCCGCGCCATTGGCGACTGGTTCCGCGAGCGGCTATGGCTCTTCGACCTGGTAGGCGTGGCGAAGCTGGATCGGTTGCTCGAAGTGTTCGCCTATGCCGCGCGCCGGTATGGCGTGCGCCACTTCGTCATCGACAGCCTGATGATGATCGACGTTCCCCAGGACGGGCCCGGCGCGATTACTAAGCAGAACGAGGCAGTGCAGAAGCTCGTTTCGTTCAAGAAGACGCACAACGTGCACGTCCACCTGGTGGCGCACCCGCGAAAGCTGCGTGACGAAACCGAGGCTCCCGGAAAGATGGAAGTCGCCGGAGCAGGGGGCATCGTCAACGGTGCCGACAACGTGTTCTCGATCTGGCGCGCCCAAAAGGACGAGGCCCCTGCCAACCCGAACGACCCCGAGGCGCTCGCCAAGTGGCAGGAAGAGCAGGAGGGCATCGACGCCAAGCTGATCCTCAAGAAGCAGCGCGAAGACGGAGTGCAGGACTACACGCTGCGGCTGTGGTTCGACAAGCCCACTCAGCAATACCGAACCGGACCAAGGAAGTATCCGCTTCGCTTTGTCGAGTTCTCAATCCAAGACCAGGAGATGCCTCATGAGCATGCGTGAGTTCGAGCAATACCTCAAAGCTTCAGATTTCTTCGCCGACACGAGGAACGCGCACCGAGCGGCCACAGCCGAAGTCATCGCAGGTTTCGCTGCAGTGCTCAAAAAGCGGGGCCAGGTCACCGATGCCGAGATGAAGGAGTTGCTGCGTCGCATGGAGGATGCAACGGGACGACCGTCGATCGACAGCAGCAGGCGCAACTTGGCCGCCCGGATCGGCGACAGCCTGAAAGGTCGCGCGTGAAGGTGGTCGAGCGCTACGCCAGTGCAGTGCGGTCAACCAACCTGAAGGTCGATGAGCGCACGACTCGCTCAGACTCGGATGTCCTCGGTGCCATGGGGCTCGCTGCCCGCGAGTTTCCGCTGGCGGTCGCGTTGCAGCGCTTGTTCCTGGGCGATAGCACTGCGGCGCGTGAACTGGTGGAGATCCTGGCCGATGATGCTTGGCGGCAGGCTAGGGCGATGAAGATCAAGCTCAATCGGGTGCAGGCCTACGACCTCGCGCACGGGTGCGTCGCTTGGCACCGCAATCCGACGTGCGACCACTGCGGCGGCCATGGGGCGACGGTCATCCCGGGCAGCACAACGCTAGGCGTGAGGTGCAAGCCATGCAAGGGCACTGGCCGGACCTCATTGAGCAGGCTGTTCAAGGAACACGCCGAGATCGCCGATTGGCTCGTGGCGCACATGGAGAAGCATCAGGCAATGGCTGGGCCGGAGGCAATGAAGCAGATCGCGGGGTATCTGGATCTGAAGATCGCAGCCGCCGAGGCTGCAAGGTAAACACTATTTACACGATCGGCGATTCGGGCTTAGAATCATCCGGCCTGTACAAATCCCGGGTGAGCCGGGAACAATAAGAGCAGCTCAGCCATTGATGGCGGAGCTTTCTCTTCAGGTTGATGATCCGCCCAGCGCAAGCCGGCGGGTTTTCTGTTTCCGGATCAGTGCAGGTCAGCCTTGCGCAGTTCCCTCAACGCCGCCTGCTGCTCTTCCTCGGTGCCGCCAAAGGCCACGTCCTGGAACGTTCCATCCTTCAGGATCAGCCGTAGCGCGGTGCACTCCCGTTCGCCGGCCTCGGCTCGGGCAGTGAGCTCGCGGAGCTTCTCGATCAGCTCGTTTGGCCCGACATGGATCCGCTCTAACTTCATTTGCCGCAATGTACGGCGCGTTGCTCAACGCGAGCTAGCGGGGTTTTCTGGAGTCCATGCGCTCTAACATGGCCCGCCCCGCGGGTGTGATCCCAAATACCGTAGCCGCGTGGGGAAGGCTGAACTCGCCAGCGCGGTCCAGCGTGGCGTCGATCAAATGAGCAACAAGTAGCATTTCGACCTTCCGGACTGCTCCCGGTTCGGTCACCGCAAGGGGCAACGTGGCGCGTCTCAGGTCTCTCAAGTAGTTGATTGCCATGACCGAAGGCCTTCCCAAGTCAGGGAGGCAGTTTGCGAGACCTGCGGATGCCGTCGTGTCAGACCAGTCTTAGGCGGGCGCCAGAAACTGGCGATCGACGACGCCTCTAGCGCCGCTGATTGCCGCCTTCTCTCCCGATCGCAGGCAGTTGCCGCCGTTGCCCACCTCGTGCGGGCTTTCTTCTGGCGACAGGGCGGAGACCAGCGCCGTGAAGGCAGATGCGTTTCGCGTGGAACACCGGCCATGACACTTGCAACCCTCAAGCCTCGGCTGTCGACAGTCAGTCTGACCCGCACACCCGTGCTGCAGACCAAAGCCGGCACCGTGGAGCGCCCACGCGGCCGTGCATGGATGGCGACTCGAGAGCGGGTCGCCCAGCACTACGACTACCGCTGCGCCAAGTGCGGCGCGGTCTGGGTGTCCAGCCGTGACCACATCGACCACATCGTCGAGTTGGCCGACGGTGGCACCAACGAAGACAGCAACCTGCAGCCTCTGTGTGACGTGCCGTGCCACAAGGCCAAGACGGACGCGCAGGCGAAAGCAAGGGCGCGAGGCTTCTGAGGTCTGGATCGTGCGCCCACGGCCCTCCTGACGCGGCGGCGGGGCCGCCCAAAGGGGGCGGGTCAAAAGTCCCGAGGCCCGAAGTGCCGGAAACCACCCGGTTCCTCACGCGCAGAAAAAAGTCCCGCTGGAGATTTTTGTTAATGTCCCTGACCGCTAAACAAGCCGCCTTCGTCGCTACGTATCTCGTTGATTCCAATGGGAAAAAGGCGGCAATCAAGGCAGGCTACAGCGCGTCTGGGGCCGAGGTGGCCGCCTCGCGTTTGTTAAGGCATCCGAAGGTTGCCGCGGCGCTGAAGAAAGCCAGGGCCGAAGCCGCTGCGCCCACGAAGTCGGCCAAGCCAGAGCCGCCGGCTCCGAAGTTCGATCTCGCAACGGCGCTACAGCACAAGGACCCGAGGGCATTCCTGCTGGCGGCCATGAACGACCTGGACCTCGAGCCGAAGCTGCGAATCGACGCCGCCAAGACGCTCATGCCGTTCGAGTATCCCAAGAAGGGGGAAACTGGAAAGAAGGAGCAGGCCAACGAGAACGCGAAGAAGGTTGCCTCGCGCTTCGCAGCGGCTGCTCCGCCTAAGCTGGTGGCGGCGGGCGGCAAGAAGGTCTAAGCGTGAAATGGACGACCGCCTGCCCGGACTGGGAGCGGCGCCTGATCGATGGCGAATCGATCATCCCGCCGCCAATCTTCCAGGATGAGGCAGAGCGGGCGCTGGCGATCTTCAAGCAATTGCAGGTTGTCGACCTGGGGCAGGTCTACGACCCAGAGCTGGAGGACTACCGGTATCCAAGGTTCGCCGAGTGCACCGACCAATGGGTCTTCGACTTCGTGGCCGCCATCTTCGGCGCTTACGACGCCGAAACGGGCAACCAGTTGATCCGCGAGTTCTACCTGCTGATCAGCAAGAAGAACACGAAGTCGACCATCGCCGCCGGCATCATGCTGACCGCGGTTATTTTGTGCTGGCGCAGCGGCGAGGAGCACCTGATCCTCGCTCCGACCAAGGAAGTCGCCGACAACAGCTACAAGCCGGCCGCGGCGATGGTCCGGGCAGATGATGAGCTGAAGGAGATGTTCCACGTTCAGGATCACGTCCGCACCATCACGCACCGCGTAACCGGCAACCTCCTGAAAGTGGTTGCGGCCGACACCGACACGGTGTCTGGCAAGAAGGCCGGCAAGGTGCTGGTCGATGAGCATTGGATCTTCGGAAAGAAGGCCAATGCCGACGGCATGTTCATGGAGGCCACCGGCGGCCAGGTGTCGCGCAACGAGGGTTGGGTTATCTACCTGACCACGCAGAGCGAAGAGCCGCCTGCCGGCGTCTTCAAAGAGAAGCTGAACTATTACCGCGACGTGCGGGATGGAAAGATTCACGACCCCAAGCGCCTGGGCGTGCTGTACGAGTTCCCGCCGGCAATGGTGGCATCGAAGGCATACCTTGATTCGCGAAACTTCTACATCACCAACCCCAATTTGGGCCGGTCGGTCAGTCGGGAGTGGCTGGAAGACAACCTGCGGCTGGAGCAGGCGAAGAGGGATGGTGCTTTCCAGAAGTTCCTGGCGAAGCACCTGAACATCGAGATCGGCATGAACCTGCGGTCCGACCGCTGGGCCGGCGCCGATTTCTGGAAGGCAGCGAAAGCAGCGCATCCCGTCACGCTCGATTACCTGCTGGAATGGTCCGAGGTTCTGGATGCCGGAATCGATGGCGGCGGGCTGGACGACTTGCTGGGGCTCTGCGTCATTGGGCGCCACAAGATCACTCGCAAGTGGCTGATCTGGACGCATGCCTGGGCTCACCCTTCCGTGCTGGAGCGGCGGAAAGAGATCGCACCTCGCCTGCAGGACTTCGCGGAGCAGGGCGATCTGACACTGGTTCGGGATATGGGCGACGACGTGGTCGAAGTCGCCGACATCGTGTCTCGTTGCGAAGCGTCTGGGCTGCTCGACAAGGTTGGTTGCGACCCTGCGGGGCTCGGCGCCATCCTGGACGCGTTGATCGAGGCCGACGTACCCCAGGAAAAAATCATCGGTATCAGCCAGGGCTGGAAGCTCAACGGCGCCATCAAGACCACCGAGCGAAAGCTGGCGGAAGGGGCGCTGTTGCACGGCGATCAGGACTTGATGGCCTGGTGCGTGGGCAATGCAAAGGTGGAGCTTCGGAGCAATGCGATCGTCATTACGAAGCAGGCCTCGGGCACCGCAAAGATCGACCCGCTCATGGCGGTTTTCAACGCAGTGACCTTGATGTCGCTGAACCCCGAGGGGATGGGCTCTATGGATGATTGGCTGAGCAGCCCCGTGAAGGGCGGTCGCGCATGAAGAAGCCCGGCGCATTCACGCGCGTGCGGGCCGCGATCGACGGCTTTGTTCGTTCCTTCTCGCTTCGCGACAAGGATCTGTACATCGATCGGACGATGGCGAACGAGGCAGGCGTCGAGGTCACGCCCAAGTCGGTGATGCAGCTCGACGCGGCCTGGAGCTGCGTGCGGTTGATCTCCGAGACCATCGCCACGCTTCCGCTGGGAATGAACGAGCGCACCAAGGCCGGCAAGCGGCCCGCGCCGCAACACGGTCTGCACTTCGTGATCCATGACCAACCGAACGCGGATTCGACGGCATCGATCTTCTGGGAAGCAATGGTCGCGGCGATGCTGCTGCGCGGCGCTGGACGGGCCGAAAAGCTCTACGTCGGCCCGCAGCTGGTTGGCCTGTCGTTCCTCGACCCCAACAAGTTGGTCTGCAGCCGCGACCAGAACGGCCGCAAGCGCTGGCAGTACCCGCGGCCGAACGGCGAGATGCGCGAGATCCCCGAGTCCCGCATCTGGACGATTCCCGGCTTCACCCTCGACGGCATCAACGGGGTCTCGGTCATCAGCTACGGTGCCAAGGTGTTCGGCTCAGCCATCGCGGCCGACAAGGCGGCATCGCAGACGTTTAAGAACGGCCTGCTGCAGACCATCTACTACAAGATGGCGAACTTCCTCAAGCCCGACCAGCGAGCTGAGTTTAAGAAGAACCTGGCCGGCTCTATCGAGCGCGGAGAGGCGCCGCTGCTTGAAGGTGGAATGGAGGCAGACACGCTCGGCATCAAGCCATCGGATGCGCAGCTGCTGGAGTCGCGCGGCTTCTCGGTCGAGGCAATCTGCCGGTGGTTCCGGGTGCCGCCCTGGATGGTCGGCCACACGGAGAAATCGACCAGTTGGGGGACCGGCATCGAGCAGCAGATGATCGGCTTCCTGACGTTCACGCTCGGTCCGTGGCTGCGCCGCATCGAGCAAGCCATCAGCAAGGATCTTCTGACCCCCGCCGAGAGGGTGCGCTTCTATCCGAAGTTCGCGGTGGAAGGTCTGCTGCGCGCGGATAGCGCAGGACGCGCGGCGTTTTACGGGGCAATGGTGAATAACGGCATCCTGACCCGCGACGAAGTGCGCGAGCTCGAAGACCGCGAACCGATGGGCGGCAATGCCGCGGTCCTGACGGTGCAGTCGGCAATGACCACTCTCGATGCGCTCGGTATGGCGAGCGACGCGAACCAAGCGCGGGCGTCCATCCGCGCATTCCTCGGCATCGACGCCGAACCCTTGAAGGGCTGATCCCATGAGCAAGAAAACACTACCGGGTGCGCCGGAGGGGCGCCCCTGCGCCGGCGTCACCAGCCAGGTGCTCCCGCGCGCCCTGGATCGTTGGCATGCAGGCGTTCGAGCGGCCGCTTCGGATGGTGACGCCGAACGCTCGATCGGTATCTACGACGTGATCGGCTACGACTACTGGACCGGCGACGGCGTGACGGCGAAGCGAATCGCCGGAGCACTGCGCAGCATGGGTGCGGGGCCGGTGACGGTCTACATCAACTCGCCCGGCGGCGACATGTTCGAAGGCCTGGCCATCTACAACCTGCTGCGCGAGCACGACGGCGAGATCACCGTGAAGGTGCTGGGCCTGGCTGCATCGGCGGCTTCCATCATCGCGATGGCCGGCGACAAGGTGCAGATCGCACGGGCCGGCTTCCTGATGATCCACAACGCATGGGTGATGGCGATCGGCAACCGCAACGATCTGATCGAGGTAGCCGGCACCTTGAAGCCATTCGACGACGCGATGGCCAGCATCTACGCCGCCCGCACTGGCGAAGAGCAGAAGGCCATGGCAAAGCTCATGGACGCCGAAACCTGGATCGGTGGCGAGGCTGCGGTTGAAGGCGGGTTCGCCGATGAACTGCTTCCCTCTGACCAGGTGCAGAAGGGCTCCGGCAAGACCAGCGCTTCCGCGGCCCGACGAATCGAAGCCGGCCTGCGCGCAAGCGGCATGCCGAAATCCGAGGCCATGCGCCTCATCAGCGAATTCAAGTCCAGTTCGGGCGATCCGGCTGGCGGCGGTGAGGGCGATCCCACCGGACGAGTCGAGCTCGCGCCCGGCTCTCTCAGCAGCGCAGCGGCATTGGCCGAATCCCTCACCTCCCTCATTGCTTGAAAGGCAAACCATGTCTCAAATCGAAAAGGACATCGAGTCCATCAACAGCAGCCTGAAGACCGTCGGCGATCAGATCAAGTCGCAGGCCGAAGCGTTCGCCAAGAACGCGAAGCAAAGCGAAGAAGTCGTCGCGAAGGTCGACGGCATGCTCATGAAGCACGGCGAACTGCAGAGCAGTCTGACGGCAACGCAGCAGGCCCTGGCCAAGCTCGAAGCCAATGGCGCGGGCGGCGACGTGCAGCACGAGTCGTTCGGTCAGCAGTTCGTGCGCAGCGAGAAGTGGAAGGCGTTCGTCTCGCAGACCACGCCCCGCGGCCGTGTGGACATGCCGATCCAGGCGGCGATCACCAGCTTGACGACCGACGCCGACGGCTCCGCAGGCGACCTGGTGCGCCCGACGCGCCTTCCCGGCGTGATCACCCCGCCCGAGCGCCGCATGACCGTCCGTGACCTGATCACCCCGGGCACCATGGACACTAACTCGCTCGAGTACGTCAAGGAGACGGGTTTCACGAACAACGCCGCTCCGGTGGCCGAAGGCGCGAAGAAGCCGGAATCGGCCCTGAAGTACGACCTGATCACCACGGGGCCGAAGGTCATCGCCCACTTCGTGAAGGCTTCGCGCCAGATCCTCGACGATGCCTCGCAGCTGGCGAGCATGATCGACGGGCGTCTCCGCTATGGCCTGGCCTTCAAGGAAGAAGCGCAGCTGCTGAACGGCGATGGCACCGGCCAGAACCTGCTGGGCATCATCCCGCAGGCCACCGCCTACGCAGCGCCTTTCGATCCGGCCGGCACCGAGACGAACATCGACATGATCCGTCTGGCCATGCTGCAGGCCTTCCTGGCCGAGTACCCGGCGACCGGCCACGTCATGAACCCCATCGACTGGGCGCGCATCGAGCTCCTGAAGGACACGACCGGCCGCTACATCATCGGCAACCCGCAGGGCAGCATCGGCGCCACCCTGTGGAATCTGCCCGTGGTCGAGACGCAAGCCATTGCGGTGGACAAGTTCCTGACCGGTGCCTTCCGTCTGGGTGCCCAGGTGTTCGACCGCTGGCTGGCGCGTGTCGAAGTCGCCACCGAGAACGAAGACGACTTCGTCAAGAACCTGGTGACGATCTTGGCTGAAGAACGCCTGGCGCTGGCGGTGTACCGCCCCGAGGCGTTCATCTACGGCGACTTCGGCAACGTCGCCTGATCGTCGGCAGTCCAGTAATCGAGAAGCCCGGTTCGCCGGGCTTCTCTGTTTCAAGGAGATGACCATGCTCATCAAGTTCAAGAAGCCCGATCCTCGCGCTGGCACCGTTGCGCAGATGGACAGCAGCCGCGGCCAGTTTTTCGTCGACAACGGCTCGGCGGAAAAGATCAGGGAGGATGGCGGCGGCTCGGTGCAGGGGCAGGGCGGGAAGCCTGTGCTCGTGCGAGCCGACCTGGATGCTGCGCTCGCAGCGCTCCCGGGCGAGAACGACGACCCGGAATACGTTGTGCGGTCGATGCGCATGCATTTCGGGGATCTGTTCACTGAAGCCGATGAAGAAAGGGTGCGCGCAGTCGTTAAGACTCGTGCGACGAAGCCTTCGGACGGGCTCACGGTGACGCAGCTCAAAGAAGCGCTCGACGCCAAGAAAATTCCGATCCCCGACGGCGCGAAGAAACCCGAGTTGGTGGCTTTGCTGGACGGAGCGGCCTGAATGAGTTTGATCGACCTGCCCACCGCCAAGGCCCATCTGCGCGTCGGCGTGGGCTATCCCGACGAGCAGGTCGTCCCGTATCTGAATGCGGCCGAGAGTTCGGCCGCTCAATTTCTCAGCCGGCGCATCTTCGAAAATCAGGGGGCACTGGACACCGCTGTTGCGGCAGTACCCGCTGCGCTCTCCGCTGCCGGCACTGCCTACCAGGCCGCGATGACAACCGCAGGCGCGATCGAAGATGACGTTGCGCGTCGTGCGGCTGAGGGATACGCCCTGCGCGCCTACCGTGACGCACAGACCGCGGCGAGCGAAACCTACGCCGGCATCGTTATCAATCCGCAGATCGAGGCCGCCATCCTGCTGACCATGGGGCATCTGTTTGAAAGTCGCGAGGATGTTGTGGTTGGCGCGACGGCCACCGCGATGCCCTTCGGCTCGCAGCAGTTGCTGTTTCCTTTCCGTGTGGGGCTTGGCGTCTGATGCGCGCAGGCACGCTCAAGGACTGGATCACGATCCAGCAGGTCGGCAGTGTCAAAGACGAACTCGGGCAGACGATTCCCGGCTGGGTGCTCCTCGATACCGAATGGGCCGACATCCGCTTTCCCTCGGGGCTCGAAGTTGTGCGGGCGGATGGGGTTGTCAGCGTGATCAAGGCCAGCATCCGCATCCGCCGCCGCACCGACGTGCTCGCGAGCATGCGCGTGCTCGACGACGAGGGTCGGATCTACGACATCAAGGCAGTGCTCCCGAACAAGCAGAGCCGGCAGTTCATCGACCTGGTCTGCGAGACAGGCGCCAACGATGGCTAATGGCCGCGGCAACCCGGACGGCAGCGCCTTTCACATCGGCTTCGACACGAGCGGCGCCGAAGCGTGGTTCGACGGCATCGCGCTCGCGACCGAAGAGTCGATCCGTCCTGCGGCGCAAGCTGGCGCCGAAGAGTTGTATTTCGAAGCGCGCATCCGCGCGCCGATGTCCGCCGAGTCGCATTACTTCTACGGGAAGAACAGCAAGTCAACTGGCGTTCGTTACCTCTTCGAGCCAGGCAGCCTGCGCAATGCGATCTATCAGGTGTACTCGAAGGACAACAGCGGTAAGTTGAAGGCGACCTATCACATCTCGTGGAATCACCAGAAGGTGCCCTACGGGTTCATGGTCGAGTACGGCACCAGCCGCGCACCGGCGCATCCATTCATCCGGCCGGCCTATGCCGCCCGCGTCGACTTCGCGCTGGAGGTGGCTCGCGCGCATCTGGTCAAGCGAGTAGGGGAAGCGATATGACGGTCGAAGCTGATCTCCGCACGCTACTGAATGGGCTCGCCGCCGGTGGCGCATATCCCGATCTGGCCGACGAGGGCGCTGTAGCGCCCTACATCGTCTACCAGGAAATCACCGGAACCTCGATTCAGTACCTCGAGCGGGCGCTGCCCTCGAAGAAGAACGGTCGCTTCCAGGTTGCAGTCTGGGCCAGCACACGAAAGGAAGCTGCAGCGATCGGGCTGCAGATCGAGAACGCGATGCTGCTTACGACGGCCTTCCAAGTCGAGTTGATCGGTGGCCGCACCGCTGACCGTGACGCCGTCACCAAGCTGCGCGGCTCGCGGCAGGACTTCAGCATCTGGTCCAACCGATAGACCGCATTCGATTTCAACCCGGCCCGCCTTGAGCGGGCTTTTTTCTGCCCGCTCCGGGCTTGTCCATCAACCCGCTCCGGCGGGTTTTTCGTTTCTGAAAGGCCTTCACCATGTCTGCATTTCTCCCCAACGGCACCGTCTTCTCGCTTGCCGCGACGTATGGCGCGGCCATCCCGGTTACCGCGCTCACCAACGCCGCGCCACCCGTCGCCACGGCGGCAGCCCATGGTCTCGTGAACGGTGACATCGTCGAGATCACCTCGGCCTGGACCGGCATCAACGATCGTCCCTCGCGCGTCTCGGGGCAGACCGCTGGCACCTTCAACCTCGAAGGCCACGACACCACCAATCTCTCGAAGTACCCGGCGCTTGGTGGCGTGGGCTCTGTGCGCAAGGTGCTGACCTGGGCGCCCCTTTCGCAGGTGATGCAGAACGCATCGTCCGGCGGTGAGCAGCAATCGGTCGAGTGGACTTACCTGGAAGACGGCGTCGAGCGCAGCAAGAACACCTTCCGCAAGGCGAAGCTGCTCACCCTGACGCTCGCCGACGACCCGGCGATGAGCTGGTATCCGGTCCTCATCGCCGCGGACCAGGACGTGAAGAACCGCATCTTGCGCGCTGCTCTGCCGAACGGCGGCTTCATCTACTACAACGTGAACGTCGGCTTCGACCCCGAGCCGAAGCTGGACGCGAACCAGATCATGACCGTGCAGGCCACCTTCCGCAGCCAGGGCCTCTTCATCCGCTACGCAAGCTGATATGGCACGGCTGACGCTCAACCCAAATCCGACCTTCACGGCGAAGGTCGACATCTGCCAGCCCGGCGGCGAGCCCGTCGCTGTGGAGTTCACGTTCAAGCATCGCACCCGCGACGAGATGGACGAATTCATCAAGACCCTCGCCGAGTTGTCGATCGAGGACCAGGTCATGGCCGTGGCCAGCGGCTGGGAATTGGTGGAACCGTTCAACGTGGAAAACGTGAAACGCCTGGCGCAGAACTACATCACGGCGCCGGTCGCGATCCGCGACAAGTACATCGCTGAGCTCATCAAGGCCAAAGAAAAAAACTGATCGAGCTGGCGCGGGCCATCTACACGCCGGACGCTCTGCCGCATGAAGCGGCAGAGATCGGGCTGACCGTAGAGGAAGCCAGCCTGTCAGTTGAATGCTGGCCCGAGCACCTGGCCGTCGTAGAGGTCTTCAAACACTTGACCACCCAGTGGCGTGTCGGCTTCGCCGGGGCTACCGGCCTCGACTACGGGGTTTTGCCGACGGTCTTCCGGTTGATCGGCGTTCCCCGCGCGCAGTGGTCGCGCCTCTTCGACGACATCCGCGTCATGGAACGCGGGGCGCTGTACCACATGCGCTCGCAAGCAAACCAATAGCCGCCTTCGGGCGGTTTCTCTTTTCAGGACACCGATGACCGATCTAACCGCAAAGATGGTGTTCGTCGCGGATGCGACCGGCGTAGAGGCCGGTGTCGACCGCGGGAAGCGTTCACTCGCGGATCTGGGCGTCACCGCAGTCACCGAAGGCAAGAAGGCCGCCGAGGGCGTCGCAGCCGTCGGAAAGGGCGGCGACCAGGCCGCCGCGAAGCTCGATGCCGCGACGCGGAACATGATCGCGTCGATCCAGCGCACGACGGCCGCGGCCGAGACTGGCAAGAAGTCGGGCTCGGAGTACTTCGCCGCACTCGCGAACCAGCGAGGCATCCCCGCCGATGTGCTCAAGCCCTACCTCGCGCAGCTGGATTCCGCACTGGCAAAGCAGAAGGCCGCCGAAGCGGCGCTCAACGCCACCGCGCCGGCGCTGGGCAGGGTGAGCGTCTCCGCCGCGCAGACCGCGAACGCGCTGCGCGGTGTTCCTGCGCAGATCACCGACATCATCACCAGCCTGCAGGGCGGCCAGGCACCGCTGACTGTGTTCCTGCAGCAGGGCGGCCAGTTGAAGGACATGTTCGGAGGCATCGGACCGGCTGCGCGCGCGGTGGGCGGCTACGTGCTGGGGCTCGTGAACCCGTTCACCGTCGCTGCGGCGGCCGTCGGGGCGCTGGCGCTCGCCTACTACAAGGGCAGCCAAGAAACCGTCGAGTACAACAAGGCGTTGATCCTCACCGGCAACTACGCGGGGCAGACTGCCGGGCAACTGCAGGACATGGCGAAGAAGATCGCCGACGGCGGCGCCACGCAGGGCAAGGCGGCCGAAGCGCTTACGGCGCTTGCCTCGACGGGCCGGGTAGCCGGTGACGCATTGCTGCAGGCGGGAGAGGCCGTCGTGGCCTCAAACCGGGCGATGGGAACGTCGATCAAGGATGCGGTCGCGGAGTACGTGAAGCTGGGCGAGGATCCAGCCAAGGCCTCCGCCAAGCTCAACGAGTCGTTGCACTACCTGACGCAATCGACCTACGAGCAGATCAAGGCCCTGGAAGATCAAGGCCGCAAGGAGGAGGCGGGCGCCTTGGCACAGGCGACCTACGCTGCGGCGATGAAGCAGCGCTCCGGCCAGGTCGTTGAGAACCTGGGCAGCATCGAGCGCGCACTGAAGAGCGGCGCACTGATCGCCAGCCAGTTCTGGGACGCACTACTGGGCGTTGGTCGCAGCACCACCATGCAGGTGCAACTGGCGGACGTGCAGCGCAAGATCGCCGAGGCACAGAAGGCAGGTGAAGGGAACAGCGTCACCGCGTCGTTCTACGAGCCGCTGATGAACCGCCTTCGTTCGCAACAGGCGGTCATGCAGGCGGCCATCGGATTCGAGAACGGATTCGCCAAGATGGCGGCCGAACGCGCGAAGGCAGAGCAGGCCGGCAGCGTCGCGACCGACGACATCAACAAATGGCAGGACAAGGCCAAGGGCGTCGGCGCGGTCACGCGCGAGCTCGAAAAATACCGTGCAAGCCTGGAGGCGGTCCGCAAGGTCAACCCGAACAGCGACCTTCTGAAGCCCGATGCCGTGAAGGCGGGCGAGGACGCCATTCGCAAGGAATTCGCCGGCGCCAAGGGCGCAGCGCCGAAGGCGTTCCAAGACGACGCCGCTACGAAGCTGCTCGAGACGCTTCGACAAACAGAGGACTCCCTCAAAGCGCAACTCGATGGTGAATCGAAACTCTCTGAGGCTCGAAAGAAGCAAGTCGAGTTCGAGGGGGAGATCGCGCGGCTCAAAGGCAAGGACATTTTGACGGCTGATCAAAAGAGTCTCCTCGCCAACCAGGATGCAGTCAAAGAGCAACTGAAGAAGAACGTCGCCCTCTCCGATCAGGTGGAGTTCGAGAAGAAGATCGCCGACATCACGAAGAAGTCGGCAGAGGATGCCAAGCAGTTCCGCCAGATGATGGACGGGATCACTGCATCGATGGAATCGGGACAGCAGAGCCGTGATGAGCAATCCAGCCGCAGCCTTGCTGCGTTCGGCTTGGGCGATCGGACTCGCCAGGAAGTGGAGGCACAGCGCGCTATTCGTGCCGAATTCCAGCGCTACAGCGACGTTGCCACGCGGGACGCCAGCAAGAACGGCATGCTGAATTCGGAGGACTACAAGAAGAAGGCGGCGGAGATCCGCCAAGCCCTTGAAGACGCGCTCACAGCGCAGAACAACTACTTCGAAGCCCTGAAGGCCAAGGAAGCCGATTGGACGAACGGCGCGACGACCGCCTTGGCCAACTACGCCGACTCGATCCGGAACGTGTCAGCCAGCACCGAGCGCGCGTTCTCAGATGGCTTCCGAGGCGCGGAGGACGCACTGGTGAAGTTCGTCACGACCGGAAAGGGCAGCGTGAAGGGCTTGGCCGACTCGATCATTGCCGACCTCGCCCGCATCGGCGTGCAGCAGATGATTACTGGGCCATTGGCCAAAGGCCTCATGGGCGCATTTGCTGGCGACGAGTTTGGCGACTTCATCAAAGCCAAAGGATTCATCGGGGCCGGCGACTCTGGCGGTGGTGGCGGTGGCCTGGGCGGTCTGCTCGGCACGTTCGGCAAATGGTTCGGCGGCTTGCTTGGGTTTGCAGACGGCGGCAATCCCCCGGTTGGTGTGCCGAGCATCGTCGGCGAACGCGGACCCGAGATCTTCATTCCCAGTGTGCCCGGCACCATCATTCCGAACCACGCGCTCGGCAGCGGGTCAGGTGGCAGCGTCACGAACAACAACTACTACAGCGTGGGCGACATCGCGACGGTAGCCATGCTGAAGCAGGCCCTCGCGGCGACGCAAGCCCAAACCGCCAGCCGGATCAACAGCAGCCGTACTCGTGGGGGTGCGCTCGCATGAGTCTCCTCACGCTTCCGAGCAGCTTCCGGCCCGAGTCGTTCACGCCGCAACTGCTGACGAATCAGCGCGCATCGAGCTCGCCGGGTGGGGGTAGCGAGGAGGTCGTCGACATGCTGAATGATCGCTGGCTGTTCTCGCTCACGCTGCCGCGCGGCCCGCAGCACATCGCAGCCCGCAACGAAGCGTTCGTGAACGGGCTGCGCGGGCAGACCAACACCGTGCTGCTTTGGCATTTCGTGCGGCCACAGCCCCTTGGCACCTATCGCGGTGCTCTGACGATCTTTCTTGCCACTGGACAGGGCGCTGATGCGGTCTACCTGCAGGGCGGGGCTGCTGGCCAGACCCTGCTGGCCGGCGACATGATCGGGGTAAATGGGATGCTTCTGCAGGTGTTGACCGATTGTGTGGCCGACGGTTTGGGGCGCATCGGGGTGCCCATCGCGAACCGCCTGCGCCGCGCAACCGTGGTCGGCCAGTCCGTCGTGTGGGATCGCCCGTCCGTTCCCTTCCGGAAGGTGTCGCAGCCCGGATTCCAGTATTTCACTGGCTATGCGGAAGGCGTCCCGCTGGATTTCGTGGAGGCCCTCTGATGCGGTCTCTATCTCCTGCTGTGCTCACCGCCCTGAACGGACCGGTGCTCTATGTCGCGCAACTGATCTACCTGGCCTTCCCTGGTGTGCCCGTTGCGCTGTGTTCGGCGAACTTCGACATCGTTTTCGAGGGCGTGACCTACCGCGGTGCGGCCGGACTCGGCAGCATCAAACCGATCAACGATTCGCCCGGCGAGGTCAAGGGCCTGAATTTCGAACTGGCCGGTGCATCGCCGGAATCAATCGCGCTCGCGCTGGATGACGCCGACATCGTGCAGGGTACTTCGGCAATCATCCGCACGGCCATCCTCGACGCGAACCTGGTGCTTCTGGACGCGCCTGTCGACTGGACTGGCCGTCTCGACCTGATGAGCGTTCAGGAAGACGGCGAGACCTGCACGATTCCGGTGTCGGCCGAGAGCAGCGAGCTCGATCTGTTGCGCGGCACTCCGCTGACCTACAGCAGCGCGGACCAGAAATCTCTGTACCCGGGCGATCTCGCCTTCGACTTCCAAGAGTTCCAGCTGAACAAGCCGCTCGTCTGGGCTGGCAAGCAGTGGCTCATTGCGCTCAACGGACGATGAGACTTCCCGACTGGCAACTTCGGTTCTCGGCTTTCGCCCAGGACCGCGCAAGCACGCCCTTTCGCTGGGGCTCGAACGACTGCTGCGTCTTCGCGGCTTCCGCGGTCACAGCCTTGACCGGCTCGAACCCGATGGCGTCATTCGAGCCCTACGGCACCGAAGCGGGGCCTCGCCGCAAAGCGCTGCGTCGCACGCTGCGACGCCTCGACAAGGCTGGCGGTCTGAAAGCCATCGCTTCAATGCACCTCGGCGACCCTGTATCGCCACTCATGGCCGGCGTCGGCGACGTAGTGCTGGTGATGAACGCGGGTCGCGAAATGCTCGGCGTCTGCAACGGTGTGAACGTGCTCGCGCCCGGCGAGAGCGGGATCGTCACCCTCGGCATGAACTCCGCAATCGCGGCCTGGAAGATCTGATGCCACAAGCAATCGCATACGGTATCGGTGCTGTGATTGGCACCGGTGTAACGACCGGCGCGTTGGTGGTCTCCTACGCCATTACGGCAGTGGCAACGATCGCGCTGTCGGCGAGCCAGAAGCGCAAGGCCGAAAACAAGGCGCGTCAGCAATTCGAGGCCTCAGTGGTCGACCGCTTCGAGAACGGCCGCAGCACCGTGGGCCCGCGCGAGCTGGTACTCGGCCGTGTACGCAAGGGCGGATCGGTGTTCTTCGACTCGACCGACACGCCGAGCAAGGCGGTGCTGCTGCGTTGCATCGCGTTGGCCGGCCATGAGATCGATGGCATCGAGCGGATCTACTTCGACGACACGCCCATCGACCTGGATGTCGACGGCAACGTCGTCACGGCCCCGTGGGGACGGATCTACACGCGCACCGTGACAGACACGAGCGCGAATCCGACCCGGACGCTGGATCACACGCCGGTGGCGGGCTCGATCTTCGTCACTCCCGCGACCAATCTCCCGTATCCGAACATCACGCCCGGCCAAGAGTCTCTGCCGTACACGATCGCCGGCAATGTTCTGACGATCACCAATGCCGACGGCCAACAGTTCTACACGCTGACTTACCAGTGGGTCGAGTTCATCTCTACCGCTCGCGTGTTCGTGCATCTGGGCTCACCGAATCAGCCGGCCGACGCGCGGCTGCAGCAGTACCTGCCGGGCACCTGGACCGCAGCGCACCGGGCTCGGGGGGTGGCGTGGTTGCTGTGCGAGTTCGTCTACGAGAACAGTTCCTTCCCGAACGGGGCGGTGTCCGTGACGGCTCAGATGCGCGGTGCGAAGCTGTACGACCCGCGCACCGGGGTGACGGCCTTCAGCGAAAACCCGGCGCTGATGATGCGGCACGTCATGCTGCACCCGCAGTTCGGCAAACGGACCTCAATGACCGCGGCAGAAGATGCCCGGATCATCGCGGCGGCCAATGCCTGCGACACGCCGATTAGCTATTGGACCGGGGCGCCCATCGTTCCGATGTTCCGCGCGAATGGCGTGTTCCTGTTCGGGGCCGACCCACGCAGCGTGCTCGACGATCTGGCGCAGGCCATGGGCGGGGAGTGGGCCTACGGTCGCGGGGAATACAGCGTGCGTGCGGGGGCCTATCAGGCGCCGGTAATGGCGCTCACGGAAGACGACCTGGCCGTGGTGCAGCGCGGCCCCGATGGCTCTGTCTCGCAGGTGCCGGTGACGATCAATCCGCACAAGCCTCGGAACGAAAAAATCAACGTCGTGGCCGCCCGGATCTGGGATGAGGCGGCCGGCTATGTCGAAGTGGTGTTGCCACCGTACCGCGCGGATGCCTACATCGCGCGCGACGGCATGGAGTTGAGCCAGGAAGTGAAGTTGTCGACCGTCTTCAATGCCGGTCAGGCCACGCACATCGCCGGGATCATGCTGCGCGACAGCCGCGACGCGCTGACGGTGGTTCTGCCCTTCAAGATGAAGGCCTACCCGCTGGAGCTTTTCGACGGCATCACGCTGACGATCCCGCGCTACGGATGGTTCGCGAAGGAGTTCCGCATCCTCGGCCGCACATTCCACCCGGCGCCGGAAGGCTGCCTTGTTGAGCTGACGCTGAAGGAGACCACGGCCGCGATCTTCCAGTACGGTGCGGCCTACCTCCCGGGCGGCTACGCCAGCAACAGCGGTCTTCCCAAGCCTTGGGAAATCTCGCCGCCGATGATCTCGGACATTCAGAGCGGCGAGAGCGAGCTGATCGTGCAGACGGACGGCACCATCGTGAACAGCGTGCGCGTGACGTGGCCAGCTTTGTCCGACGCATCGATCGTCAATGGCGGGTCCATCGAAGTTCAGTACCTCGTTCTTCCGAATGGCGATTGGATCACTGTCACGGTGCCCGGCGATGCGACCGAGGCGCGCATTCTGGGGCTCGATGACCTCGCGCAGATTCTTGTGCGTGCGCGCAGCCGCAACAGCCTGGCCGTCAGCGACTGGAGTCCGCAGCGGGTGCATCGTGTGGTCGGTAAGACCGAACCGCCGCCGAGCATCGAAAACCTCAACATCTCGGGCGCTGTGCTGTCGTGGAACATGCCGCGACGTGTGCCCGACCTTGCCGGCTTCGTCTTCCGGTTCCACTACGGCAACAACACCGACTGGAACAGCGCTGCGCCGCTGCACAACGAGGGTTTGATTCTGGCGAGCCCGTGGGAACCTGAGACCCGGCCCGGCGGTGTGGTCACCATCATGGGCAAGGCGCAAGACACGAGTGGCAACCAGTCGCTCGAGGCCGCGGTCATCGTGATGAACCTGGGCGACCCGCCCGTCGCCAACGTTCTGGAGACGTGGGACTTCGAAGCGCTCGGCTGGCCCTATGACCCTGCCGAATCGATCGGCTGGGCGATCGTCTCTGGCGACCCTTCCGCTGATGCATTGGATTCGTTCTACGGCACCGATGACCAGAGCTTCTACACGGGGGACACGGAAT
>Ga0182008_10000398_pt1 | contig 33725 bp, 31 predicted proteins | sample Sormic07211129_1_FD_120482 | JGI IMG/M metagenome (GOLD analysis project Ga0182008, IMG submission 120482) | Rhizosphere microbial communities from Sorghum bicolor, Mead, Nebraska, USA - 072115-129_1 metaG | ecosystem: Host-associated > Plants > Roots > Rhizosphere | place: USA: Nebraska...
AGGCGCCGGTCAGCAGGTTGTCCTCGATGGAGAGGTGCGCGAAGCAGTGGCGCCCTTCCATCACCTGCACCAGGCCGCGCTGCACCAGTGCCGAGGGCGTGAGCGCCTCGATGCGCTCGCCGCGCAGCTCGATCGTGCCCTTGGTCACCGCGCCGCGTTCGCCGGCCAGCAGGTTGCTCACGGCGCGCAGCGTGGTGGTCTTGCCCGCGCCGTTGCCGCCGAGCAGCGCCACGATGCCGCCTTCGGGCACCGTGAGCGAGACGCCCTTGAGCACCAGGATCACGTGGTTGTAGATGACCTCGATGCCGTTGACGTTGAGAAGGATGTTGGGTTCGCTCATGGTGGTGTCCGAAGCATGTGGAAGGCGGGCGTGTGCGCGCCTTTCAGATGCCGGCTCGCAAGGAGCCGACGGGGAGGGCACCGCGCAGCGCGCGGGGGCCCTCGTGGCGATCAGCAGGCCCTTGGCTTGACGTTCTTGTCCTTGGCGTACTTGGCCGCGTATTCCTTGACCAGCGGATCGATGTAGGTCTTCTCGGACTGGTACCAGTCCGACTTGATCTCCCACTTGCCGCCGTCCCACTGCACGATGCGCGCCCAGTCGTCGCCCATGTGGTTGCTGCACGAGGTCTTGACCGGCCGCATGACTTCACCGAAGCCCAGCGCCTTGAGCTTGTCGGCCGTGAGGTTCAGGTTCTCGAAGCCCCAGCGCACCTGCTCCGGCGTGAGCGACTTGCCCTTGCCGTACTTCTCCTGCGCCGCGCGGATCGCCTCGACCTGCAGCATCGAGATCATCATCCCGCGGGTGTGGGCGATCGAGCCGATGCCGTCGGCCGGGCCGGTGCCCTGGCCCTTGTCGTACACCAGCTTCTTCAGGTCTTCATGGACCTTGTCCTTGGCCGCGCTGTTGTGCAGCGTGATCGCGTTGTAGCCCTTGGCGCCGGCGCCGATGTCCTTCACGTCATGGTCCGAACCGGCCCACCAGACCGCGTAGATCTTCTCGCGCGGGTAGCCGCTGGCCTGTGCCTCGCGGATGCCGGCGGGCGTCATCACGCCGGCCGACCAGAACAGCACGTAGTCGGGCTTCTGCTGGCGGATCTGCAGCCAGGTGGACTTCTGCTCCACGCCGGGCGGCGTGACCGGGAACAGCGAGAGCTCGAAGCCTTCGGCCGCGGCGCGCTTCTGCAGCAGCGGGATCGGCTCCTTGCCGTAGGGCGAGTCGTGGTAGACCAGCGCGATCTTCTTGCCCTTGAGGTTGCCCTTCTCCTTCTTCGCGATGTCCTGGATCATCACGTCGGCCGCGGTCCAGTAGGTGCCCAGCAGCGGGAAGTTCCACTCGAACACCGTGCCGTCGGCCGACTGCGACAGGCCATAACCCGGGGTCTCGACCACCACCTTGTCGACGAAGGCCTTGTCGGTCACGGCGAAGGTGATGCCGGTCGATTGGGTGTCGAAGCCCGAGGCGCCCGAACCCTTGCCCTTGAGCCGCTCGTAGCACTCCACGCCCTTGGCCGCGTCGTAGGCGGTCTCGCATTCCTCGTACGTCAGCTTGACGCCGTTCACGCCGCCGTCGCGCGCGTTCACCAGCTTCAGGTAGTCCTGCTTGCCGTCGGCCCATGGGATGCCCAGCGGCGCGAACTGGCCGGTGCGGTAGACCAGCAGCGGCACGAACTGCTCGGCCGGCTGGGCCTGCGCGAGCGAACCCGCGACGACCATCGAAAGCCCCGCGGCGGCGAGTGCCGCGGTGCGTGCGAGATTCCTGAATTGCATGGCTTGTCTCCTTGTAATGAGCACCTGAGTGCGTGGTGGAACCGGGATACGTGAATCGGTGGGGATCAGTGAGGGAAAGGCCACAGCCGCAGCTTCTGCCGCGCGGTGGACCACAGGCGCGCCAGGCCGTGGGGCTCGACGATCAGGAAGAACACGATCAGCGCGCCGAAGATCATGTGCTCCAGGTGCGAGGCGGTGGCGGTGGAAATCGACAGCCCCAGCCAGTGCGGCACGTAGTTCAGCAGCAGTGGCAGCAGCACGATGAAGGCCGCGCCGAAGAAGCTGCCGGCGATCGAGCCCAGCCCGCCGATGATGATCATGAACAGCAGCTGCAGCGACTTGTCGATGCCGAAGGCGGCCGGTTCCCAGGCCCCCAGGTGCACGAAGCCCCAGAGCGCGCCGGCCACGCCGACGATGAAGCTGCTCACCGCGAAGGCCGTGAGCTTGGCGTAGACCGGGCGAATGCCGATCACCGAGGCCGCGACGTCCATGTCGCGCATCGCCATCCATTCGCGGCCGATCGCGCCGCGCACCAGGTTCTTGGCCAGGAGCGCGAACACCACCACCAGGCTCAGGCACAGCAGGTACTTCTGCGTCGGCGTGTTGAACTCGTAGCCGAACATCTGCAGCGAGTTGACGCTGACCGAGCCCGAGGACGAATCGTTGGTGACCCACTTCACGCGGTTGGTGAACCAGTCCATGAAGAACTGCGCGGCCAGCGTGGCCACCGCGAGGTACAGGCCGCGGATGCGCAGGCTGGGGATGCCGAACAGCACGCCCACCACCGTGGCCGCGAGGCCGCCGCCGATCAGCGCCACCAGCAGCGGCATGCCCTCGATGCGCACCTGCAGGTTGTAGGCCGCATAGGCGCCCACCGCCATGAAGGCGCCGGTGCCCAGCGAGATCTGGCCGCAGTAGCCGACCAGGATGTTGAGCCCGATCGCGGCCAGCGCCAGGATCAGGAAGGGGATCAGCACCGCGCGGAAGCTGTAGTCGCTGGCCAGCATCGGCACCGCGACGAAGGCGATGGCCGCGAAGGCGAGCATGAACCAGCGGTCCTGCGCGACCGGGAACAGCGCCAGATCCGCGCGGTAGCTGCTCTTGAATTGACCGTTTTCTCGATAAAACATATCAGTCGCTCAGTACTTGAACCATTCCAGGAATACCGCGGAACCGGCTTTGCCGGGCCGCTGGTATTGCCCCCGGTGAGGGGGTTGGCGAAGCGACACGAAGTGCGCGAAGACTGGGGGTGATCTCATTCATACGCGATCGATGATCTTGTCGCCAAACAGGCCCTGGGGCCGGATCAGCAACACGGCCAACGCCAGAACGTACGCGAACCAGTTCTCGATGCCGCCACCGAGGAAGGGCCCGAGGTAGATCTCGGAGAGCTTCTCGCCCATGCCGATGATCAGGCCGCCGAGGATGGCGCCGGGCACCGAGGTCAGGCCGCCGAGGATCACAACCGGGAAGGCCTTCAGCGCCACCAGCGAGATCGAGAACTGCACGCCCAGCTTGCTGCCCCAGATCACGCCGGCCACCAGCGCGACGATGCCGCCGATCGACCAGACGATGACCCAGATGCGCGCCAGCGGGATGCCGATCGACTGCGCGGCCTGGTGGTCGTCGGCCACCGCGCGCAGCGCGCGGCCGGTGCCGGTCTTCTGGAAGAACAGCGTGAGCGCCACCACCAGGGCCGCGGCGATCACGGCCGCGTAGAGGTCTTCCTTGCTCAGCAGCAGGCCGCCTTCGAAGACGTTCTCGAGCACCAGCAGCGGCTCCTTGGGCATGCCGATGTCGATCTTGTAGGTCGCGCTGCCGAAGATCAGCTGGCCCGCGCCGTCGAGCACATGCGAGATGCCCAGCGTGGCCATCAGCAGCGTGATGCCTTCCTGGTTGACCAGCCGGCGCAGCGCCAGCCGCTCGATCAGCCAGGCCACGACCACCATGCACAGCGCCGCGGCGATGAAGCCCAGCACCGCGCCCAGCACCACGCTCTGGAAGCCCAACCACTTGGGAATCCATTCGGCGAAGCGCGCCATCGCCAGCGCCGCGAACAGCACCATCGCACCCTGCGCGAAGTTGAAGACACCCGAGGCCTTGAAGATCAGCACGAAGCCCAGCGCCACCAGGGCGTAGAGCATGCCGGCCATCAAGCCGCCGAAAACCGTTTCGAGAAAGAAACCCATGGGGCCCGCCGTTCCTAGTGTTCCGCGCCGAGGTAAGCCCGGATCACGTCTTCGTTGCTGCGTACTTCGTCGGGGGTGCCGTCGCCGATCTTCTTGCCGTAGTCGAGTACCACCACGCGGTCGGAGATGTCCATCACCACGCCCATGTCGTGTTCGATCAGCACGATGGTGGTGCCGAACTCGTCGTTCACGTCGAGGATGAAACGGCTCATGTCCTGCTTCTCCTCCACGTTCATGCCCGCCATCGGCTCGTCGAGCAGCAGCACCTGCGGCTCCATCGCCAGCGCGCGGCCGAGGTCGACGCGCTTCTGCAGGCCGTAGGGCAGCTGGCCCACGGGGGTCTTGCGGAAGGGCTGGATCTCGAGGAAGTCGATGATGCGTTCGACGAACTCGCGCTGCTCCAGCTCCTCGCGTTCGGCCGAGCCCCAGCCGAAGGGGTTGCGGAAGGCCTGCGCCAGCAGGCCGCTCTTCATCTTGAGGTTGCGCCCCGTCATGATGTTGTCGAGCGCGCTCATGCCCTTGAACAGCGCCAGGTTCTGGAAGGTGCGCGCCACGCCCATCTCGGCCACCTGGCGCGAGTTCATGTGCTTGAAGGTCTGGCCGCGGAAGGTGATCGAGCCCTGCTGCGGCGCGTACACGCCGTTGATGCAGTTGAGCATCGAGCTCTTGCCCGCGCCGTTGGGGCCGATGATGGCCCGCACCTCGTGCTCGCGCACGTTGAAGCTGATGTCCGTCAGCGCCTTCACGCCGCCGAAGCTCAGGGAGATGTTCTGGACGTCGAGGATGACCTCGCCTGTTTTCCTAGCCATGACGCGGCTCCTGGATGCGGGCAGCCGAACGCGGAAGGAAGACAAATGCGACACAGAAGTCGCGGAAGAGAGCCTCCGGGAAATTTCTCATGGTTTTCTTTTGCGCCTTCTGCGAAACCTTCGCGTCTTCTGCGTCCGGCAGTCCGTATCCGATGGGCGTCATGTCAGGCCGCCTTTTCGAGGGCATCGAAGCGTTTGGCATCGACGATCCGCAGCGTGGCGCTGACCGAGCCGGTGCGGCCGTCCTCGAACTTCACCTGCGTCTCGATGAACTGTTCGCTCTTGCCGCCATACAGCGCCTCGAGCAGCACCGCGTATTTCTGCGCCACGAAGCCGCGGCGCACCTTGCGCGTGCGGGTCATCTCGTCGTCGTCGGGGTCGAGTTCCTTGTGCAGCACCAGGAAGCGCGCGATCTGGGTGTCGGCCATGCCGGCTTCGGCCGCCAGGTCGGCATTGACCTTGGCGATGCACTCGGCGATCAGCGTCAGCACCTCGGGCTTGCCCGCCAGGTCGACATAACCGCCGTAGGCCAGGCCGCGGCGCTCGGCCCAGTTGCCGACCGCCTCGAAGTCGATGTTGACGAAGGCGCAGACCGCTTCGCGGCCGTCGCCGAAGCACACCGCTTCCTTGATCTGCGGGAAGAACTTGAGCTTGTTCTCGATGTAGTTGGGCGCGAACATCGCGCCGCCCGCCATGCGGCCCACGTCCTTGGCGCGGTCGATGATGCGCAGGTGGCCTTCGCTGTCGAGCACGCCGGCGTCGCCGGTGTGGAAGTAGCCGTCGGCATCGAGCACCTCGGCCGTGGCGTCGGGGCGCTTGTAGTACTCCTTGAGCACCGACACGCCGCGCACCAGCACCTCGCCGTTGTCGGCGATGCGCAGTTCCATGCCGGGTGCCGCCGGGCCCACGGTCTGCAGCTTGACCTTGCCGTCCTGCTGCAGGCAGACGTAGGCGCAGGTCTCGGTCTGGCCGTAGAACTGCTTGAGGTTGACGCCGATCGAGCGGTAGAAGCGGAACAGGTCGGGGCCGATGGCCGCGCCCGCGGTGTAGGCCACGCGGATGCGGCTCATGCCCAGCACGTTGCGCAGCGGGCCGTAGACCAGCACGTTGCCGATGCCGTAGAGCAGGCGGTCGCCCGCGCCGACCGGCGCGCCGTTGAGGATGTCGGCGCCCACGCGCTGCGCCAGCGCCATGAACTTCGCGTACAGCCAGCGCTTGGGCGCGGCCGCGTCTTCCATGCGGATCGAGACGGCCGTCAGCAGGCCCTCGAAGGTGCGCGGCGGGCCGAAGTAGTAGCTCGGGCCGATCTCGCGCATGTCGTTCATCACGGTCGCGGCCGACTCGGGGCAGTTGAGCGTGAAGCCGCCCACCAGCCACTGCGCGACCGAGAACAGGTGGTCGCCGACCCAGGCCATCGGCAGGTAGCTCATCACGTTGTCGCCCGGGCCGAGCTTGTCGGTGAGCACGCCGCCGTGGCCCGCGGCGATGAAGCTGGCATGCGTCTGGCACACGCCCTTGGGCCGGCCGGTGGTGCCCGAGGTGTAGAGGATCACGCCGACGTCGCCGGGCTCGCCGCTCGCCACGCGGGCATCGAAGAAGCCGGGGTTGGCGGCGTCGTGGGCACGGCCCAGTTCGCGCAGCTGCGCGAAGCTCATCAGCCCCGGCTGCGTGTAGTGGCGCAGGCCGCGCGGGTCGTCATAGATGATGTGGCGGATCGCGTGGCCGCTGTCTTTTTGCAGCTCGCGGCACTCGAGCAGCTTGTCGACCTGCTCCTGGTCCTCGGCGATCACGAACTGGATCTCCGCGTCGTCGAGCATGAAGACCATCTCGCTGGCGACCGCGTCCTGGTACAGCGGCACCGGCACGCCGCGCAGGCTCTGCGCCGCGACCACCGCCATGTACAGGTGCGGGCGGTTGGCGCCCACGATGGCGAGGTTGTCGAAGGCCTCGAAGCCCAGGCTCGCCAGGCCGCAGGCCATCTCGCGCACCGCTTGCGCGGTCTCGCCCCAGGTCCAGGTCTGCCAGATGCCCAGGTCCTTCTCGCGCACGGCCGGCGCGTCGGGCTGCGCGGCGGCATGGGCGCGCAGCAGGCGGGGAAAGGTGGTGTCGGCCGGTGTGCTTGTGTTCACGATGGGGCGACTGTAGGACCGACTTTGACGCCAAGTTGTCGTTCCAACGACAATCTCAGGGTCTCCACTCCCCGGACTTTCCCCATGCTTCACGCGACGCCCGCTGCCGGTTCGATCCGTGACCGCGTGCGCGCGGCCCGGCCCGACGAGCTGCGCAACATCCCCTGGCTCGATGCGCTCGCGCCCGCGGAGCGGCAGCGCACCGAGCTGGCGCTGGTGGTCGGCGAGGCCGAGCCGGGCGACCTGATCTGCCGCGTGGGGCGTCCGCCCACCTACTGGTTCGGCGTGGTCGAGGGCCTGCTCAAGATGAGCAACGACAACGCCGACGGTACCTCGATGACCTACAGCGGCCTGCCGCCCGGCGGCTGGTTCGGCGAGGGCACGGCGATGAAGCGCGAGCCCTACCGCTACAACATCCAGGCGCTGCGCCGCAGCGTGATCGCGGGCCTGCCCATCGACGACTTCCACTGGCTGCTCGACCACTCGATCGGCTTCAACCGCTTCGTGATGAACCAGCTCAACGAGCGCCTGGCCCAGTTCATCGCCGCGCGCGAGGCCGACCGATTGAACAACCCCGACGTGCGCGTGGCGCGCAATCTCTCGGCACTGTTCAACCCGGTGCTGTTCCCCGGCGTGGGCCAGCTGCTGCGCATCACGCAGCAGGAGCTGGCCTACCTGATCGGCCTGTCGCGCCAGCGCGTGAACGAGGCGCTGCGCACACTCGAGGCACAAGGCATGATCCAGGTCGAGTACGGCGGCCTGCGCGTGCTCGACCTGCCGGCGCTGCGCGCCAGCGTCACGGCCCCTTCTTCCAGTTCTTCTTCCGCCATCTTCCTTCAGGACAAAAAGCAATGAGCGCAAAGCACCTCACCCTCCTCACCGGCGCCTCCCGCGGCATGGGCCGCGCCATGGCCGAACAGCTGCTCGAGGCCGGCCACACGCTGGTCTGCATCTCGCGCAAGACCGACGACGCGCTGGCCGCCAAGGCCGCGCAGCACGGCGCCAAGGTCGAGCAATGGTCCTTCGACCTGTCCGCGCCCGCCGGCGCCGCCGAGCGCGTGGCCGCCTGGCTCGCCACGCAGGACGCGCAGGCCTTCGACAGCGTCACGCTGATCAACAACGCCGGCACCGTCGGCCAGCTGGGCCCGCTCGAGAAGGCCGATGCGGCCGACCTGGCGCAATCGCTGCGCATCGGGCTCGAGGCGCCGCTGCTGCTCACGGCCGCCTTCCTGCGCGCCACGCAGGACTGGCGCGGCGCCCGCAAGGTGCTCAACATCTCCTCGGGCCTGGGCCGCAACGCCATGGCCAGCCAGGCACCGTACTGCGCGGCCAAGGCCGGCATGGACCACTTCTCGCGCGCGGTCGCGCTCGAGGAGGCGCTGCGCCCCAACGGCGCGAAGATCGTCTCGCTCGCGCCCGGCGTGATCGACACCGACATGCAGGTCGCGATGCGCGGCACCGAGGCCGGCCTGTTCCCCGACCGTGCGCGCTTCGAGAAGCTCAAGGCCGACGGCCTGCTCGACTCGCCCGCCACCGCCGGCGCCAAGGTGCTGGCCTACCTGGCCCGCGCGGACTTCGGCAGCAAGCCGGTGGCCGACGTGCGCGACCCCGCCTGAGCATGGCCACCGCCCAGGCCCTGAGCACCGCGGAGTACAAGCTCTTCCCCAATCCGCGCAACCAGCACCGCGTGGTGTTCGCGCACCAGGTCTTCGTGCCTTATCCGTACATGCTCATCGAGATGGAGAGCTATTACCTCCAGGGCCGCTACAGCCTGTTCGCGGCCCACCGCATCGTGGACAACAAGGCCGGCCAGCTGGCGACCTTCGAGGATGCGGCGGACGAGGCGAAGTTCAAGGCGAAGTTCGTGCCGGACTGAGGGGGCATACCCGCCCCTCCCGCTGGGCGCGGCACACGAGCGCCGCGCCGCCTTCGTCCGCTCAGAACTGGTAGCGCATCTTCAGCCACGCGTTGCGCGGCGCGCCGTAGCTGTAGCCGTTGTAGCCCCCCAGGCCCGCGTAGTAGGCCTTGTCGCCCACGTTCTCGATGTTCAGCGAGGCGCTCAACTGCTTGCTGATGTCGTAGCGGGCCATCAGGCCGACCAGCGCCAGGCCGCCCTGGGTGACCAGGCCCTGGGGATGCGCGTAGGAGATGGCGTTCTGCCAGCTCAGGCTGCCGCCCACCGTGAGCCGGTTCCAGGCGCCCGGCAGCCGGTAGCTGGTCGCGATGCGCAGCAGGCGCGTGGGGAAGCTCGGGTTGAGCAGCACATCCTCGCGGTCGCGCTTCGCGTGGTAGGTGTAGCCGCCCATCAGCTGCCAGCCGGTCGTGAGTTCGCCCGCCACCGTCGCTTCGAAGCCCTTGCTGCGCGCGCCCTTGACCGCGCGGTAGGGCTGCGTGCCGTCGGGCAGTGGCGCGGCGCCCAGGTCCTCGACCGCCACGTTCTCCTCCTGCGTCCTGAACACGGCGAAGCTGGTCTGGAGCCTGCCGCCCCAGTGCGCGCCCTTGATCCCGGCCTCGAGGTTGGTGCCGCGCTGTGGCGCGAGCACCGTGTTGTTCGCGTCTTTGTAGACGTTGGGAATGAAGATGTCGGTGTAGCTCGCATACACCGAATAGGTCTTGTCCAGGTCGAGGATGACGCCCGCATAGGGCGTGAACACGCCGTTCGCACGCGTGGGCGGGTTGGTGCTGACGCCGCCCGTCGCCAGCAGGTGCAGCTGCTCGTCGTTCTCGTACCAGGTGGCGCGCCCGCCCAGGATCAGGGCCAGCGGCTCGGCCAGCTGGAAGCGCAGCGCACCGTACAGCGAGGTCTCCTCGGTCTTGCCGAGCGTGCGGTACAGCGGGTAGGCGAACTCGGGCTTCGGCACCTCCTGCAGCGCGTAGAAGTTGAAGGGCCGGCGGTCGATCGCGCCGGGCACCGAGGAATTGATGTCGATGTGGTAGTCGTAGCGGCTGAAGCTGCCACCGACGACGGCCTCGTGCGTGCGGCCGAACAGATCGAACGGGCCCTTGGCCTTGATGTCGAGGGATTTGTTGGTGCCCGCCGCGGGGTTGTCGCGCATGTCGATGAGCGCGTCACCGGTCTGCCGGTCGACCAGCGAATAGGCATAGAAGTCGCCCGAGCTGCGCTGGCGCTCGCTCTTGAGATAGCTCGCGTCCAGCTTGAGCTGCCAGCCGCCCTCGAGCTGGTGGCTCAGGTTGACGAAGGCGCGCTGGCTCTCCATGTCCCAGTTGCTCCAGCGCGCGCTGTGGTTGTACGAACGCGGGAACCGGGTGCGCGAGCCGTCGCTGAAGAACAGCGGCGTCTGGCCGAACTCGGCGCCGTCGATGGCGGTCTTCTGGTATTCGAGGCCCAGCGCGAGCACGGTGCCGGGCGCCAGGTCGGCCTCGACGATGCCGTAGAGCACGTCCTCGCGGCGCTTCTTGAACTCGGTGAAGCTGTGGCCTTCGTTGTGCGAGGCGACCACGCGGGCGCGCAGCGTGCCGGCGGCGTTGAGGCTGCCGCCCAGGTCGGCCTCGGCGGCGTAGCGGTCCCACGAGCCCACGCCCGCGCTCACATGGCCGGAGAAGTCCGTGCCCGGGCGCTTGCGGATCAGGTTGATCGCACCGCCCGGCGCGCCCACGCCGTCCATCAGGCCCGAGGCGCCGCGCACCACCTCGACCCGGTCGTAGACCGTGGTGCTGAGCATGTCGGAGGCGCCCGCGACCGTGGTGAAGGCCTTGGTCGGCACGCCGTCGAGCAGGGTCACGAGCTCGAAGCCGCGCGAGGTGAAGAGCACGCGTTCGTCGAGCGTGTCGGTGGCGATGCCCGGTGTCTGGCGCAGCACGTCGGTCAGCGTCGAGAGGTTCTGGTCGTCCATCTGCTGGCGCGTGACCACGCTCATCGACTGCGGCGTCTCGCGCTGCGTCAGGTCCAGGCCGGTGCCGGCCGCGGCGGAGCGCGTGGCGTAGGCGCCCGTGCCTTCGCTGGTGGCGTCGCGCCCGGCCTGGGCCGTGACGGTGATCGAGGGCAGTGCCGGCTCCGCGGCCGCGGCACCGGGCGCGTCAGGTGCGGCGGTCGGCACGCGGCGCAGCACGTACTCGCCGTTGCTGCTGCGCGCGGCCTCGAGGCCGCTGCCCGCGAGCAGCGCGGCCAGGCCCTCGCGCGGGCCGTAGCTGCCCGACAGGCCGGGGCTGCCGCGGCCGCTGGTCAGCGCGCCGTCGATGGCCAGCAGGATGCCGGCGGTGGCGGCGAAGCGGTTGAGTGCCTGGTCGAGCGTGCCGGCCGGGATGTCGTGGCGCACGACGGCGGGCGCGCCTTGCGAAGGCTGGGCCGCAGCGAATGGCGTGGCGGCGCCGAGGCCGATGGACAGGCAGGCGAGCAGCACGGCGTGCGACAAGGGCGCGCGCGGCGTGCGCCGGATGGTGGATGGCATGGACGTTTCCCTCTTCGATGGTTGGTATGAAGCGGGCCGCTGCGCGCGGCCTCTTCCTGTTTCCCGAACGAAAGAAGAAAAGTGCTACTGCCGGGCGGTGTTTTTTTTCGGGTGCGCTCAGTCGCGCGGCCCCACGCTGACCCAGTAGCGCGTGGCGTAGCGCACGCGGATCGGCAGCGCCTGGGCCAAGGCGGCGAGCACGCGGTCGGTGTCCTGCAGCGGATACACGCCCGAGACGATCTGCCCGGCCACCGCCGGGTCGCAGCGCAGCACGCCGCTGCGGTAGCGCCCGAGCTCGGCGAGGAAATCCGCCAGCCGCATGCGCTCGGCCATCAGCAGGCCGCGCGTCCAGGCCGCCGCGACCGCGTCGGTCGGCTCCGGCGTGGTCACGGCCACGCGGTCGAAGCGGGCCTGCTGGCCGGCATCGAGCCGTCGCAGGGCGTTGGGGTCGTCGGCCGGGCGCAGTTCGACCGCGCCCTCGAACACCGCCACCGCCGAGGCATCGTCGGCCTGGCGCACGCTGAAACGCGTGCCCAGCGCGCGCACGCTGCCCTGCGCGGTCTGGACCACGAAGGGGCGCGACGCGGCGGCGGCGTCGTCGTGCGCGGTGGTGACGAGGATCTCGCCCGCGCGCAGCAGCACGCGACGCTGCGCTGCATCGAAGTGCAGGTCGATGGCGCTCGCGGTGTTGAGCACGACCCGCGTGCCGTCGGGCAGCACCAGTTCGCGCCGCTCGCCGCGCGCCGTCCGGTGCGCGGCCATCGCGCTCTGCCACTGCGGCGTCTGGCGCACCCCGTAGGCCGCGACGCCCGAGGCCACGGCCAGTCCGCCCAGGGTGCGCAGCACCGCGCGCCGCGCCGGCGGCGGCTTGGGCGCGCGCAGCACCTGCGCGGCCACGGGCGCCGGCAAGGCATGGATCTGTCGTTCGATGCGCTGCACCTGCTGCCAGGCGCGCGGGTGTTCGGCGTCGGCCGCCAGCCAGCGCTGGAATGCCGCCTGCTCCGCTTCGCTCGCCTCGCCCGACCAGAGCGTGACCTGCCACTCGAGCGCCTGGCGCCGGACCGTCGCGGCGCTCATGGCCGGGCGTCCTCGGGCGCGTCGTCGTCGAGCGCTTCATGGCAGGCCAGTGCCGCCTGCAGCATGTACTTGCGCACGGTCGCCACCGACATGCCGATGCGCTGCGCGATCGCGCTGTAGGTCAGGCCGTCGAACTGCGACAGCAGGAAGGTCTCGCGCACCCGCGTGGGCAGGCGGTCGAGCATGGCGTCGATGCGCAGCAGGGCCTCGAGGGCGAGCGCGCGTTCCTCGGGCGAGGGCGCCAGCGCGGCCGGCCATGCGGCCAGCGCCTCGAGGTAGGCGGCCTCGAGCTGGCGGCGCCGGTACAGGTCGACCACCAGGCCCTTGGCGATCTGCGTCAGGTAGGCGCGCGAGGCGTCCGGCTGCGGCGTGCGGCCACCGACGATCAGGCGCACGAAGGTGTCCTGCGCGAGGTCGGCCGCGTCGAAGGCGTTGCCGAGCTTCTTGCGCAGCCAGCCCTGCAGCCAGCGGTGGTGCTCGCCATAGAGCGTTTCCACGGCGGAAGAGGGCGCGAGGTACGGCGCAGTCACGGGGCAGAACGCCCGGCGGCGTGCGGGGCCAAATAAGAATGAATATCAATTATCCGTGGTGACCCGCCTGCTTGGCAATCGCCGGCGCCGCGCTCCGCAATGGACGGCAGAATTTTTGATGCCGACCCGTTGCAAAACCTCAAAATCTCGGGTTAGAATCGTAGGCTTGGAAATGCGGGATTAGCTCAGTTGGTAGAGCGCAACCTTGCCAAGGTTGAGGTCGAGAGTTCGAGTCTCTTATCCCGCTCCAGATTCAGTCGAAAAAGGCCACCCTCTCGGGTGGCCTTTTTCATTTCCGGGCCGGTACGCCAAGGCGATGGCGCCCATCGCTGCGTCTACGCGGCCCGGCTGCTCGAGGACTGCAGGCAGCGCAGCAACACCCCGAACGCTGGCCCGATGTGCGCCTCCTGCACGCACGCATACCCCAGCAGCAGCCCGCGCCGCGCACCGCTGCGCTGGTAGTACGCCGACAGCGGCCGCGTGAGCACGCCGCGCGCCTGCGCCGCCCGGGCGATCGCCACGTCGTCGCTGCCGTCGGGCAGGCGCAGCACTAGGTGCAGGCCCGCGTTGCTGGCCTGCGGGTGCAAGTATTCCGGACCCAGGTGCTCGCCGATCAGCCCGGCCAGCAGGGCGCGGCGGCGCGCATAGAGCACGCGCATGCGCCGGATGTGGGCCGCGTAGTGGCCCTGGTCGATCAGCGCGGCCAGCGCGGCCTGCGTGATCGCATGGCCCTCGCGGTACAGGTCGGCGTGCGCCGTGCGAAAGGGCTGGGCCAGTGCGCGCGGCAGCACCATGTAGCCCACGCGCAGGCCCGGGAACAGCGTCTTGCTGAAGGTGCCGACGTAGATCACCGGGCTGTCGGGCTCCAGGCCCTGCATGGCCGGGATGGGCCGGCCGGCGAAGCGGAATTCGCTGTCGTAGTCGTCCTCGACGATCCAGCTGCCGGCGGCGCGCGCGAAGTCCAGCAGCTCGCGCCGCCGCGCCAGGCTCATCACCGACCCCAGCGGGTACTGGTGCGAGGGCGTGACGAAGATCAGCCGCGGCGGTTTGCCGCCCCTGGGCCAGCCCGCGCCCGGACCTTCGTCGGCGCTCTCCACATGCAGCGGTCGCACGCGCACGGCGTCCATCTGCAGCACCTTGTGGAAGCCCCAGTAGCCGGGTTCCTCCACCCACACCGTCTCGCGCGGGTCGACCAGCATGCGCAGCGTCATGTCGATGGCCTGGTGCACACCTTCGGTCACCAGGATCTGGTCGGCGTCGCAGCGCACCGAGCGCGCCACGCGCAGGTGCTCGGCGATCGCGGCGCGCAGGGCGGGGTGGCCGCCGCCGTGCGAGTAGGTCAGCAGCTCGGGTGCGGGCGCGCGCCACAGCCGGTGGAGGATGCGGCTGTACTGCCGGTGCGGGAATTGCGTGACGTCGGGCACGCCGGGCATGAAGGCGCCCCACTGCACCGGAGCGGCCGAGGCGTTGGCCAGCAAGGTCTGCGCGCGCTTCGACAGCCGCGCGGGCGCGCTCGCGGCAGCGGCGGCCGTGACCGGGCGGCCGGCACTCAGGAAATTGTCGGGTGCGGTGTCGGCGACGAAGGTGCCGCTGCCCACACGCGAATGCACATAGCCCTCGGCCTGCAGCTGCGCATAGGCGTGCAGCACGGTGTTGCGCGACATGCCGATCTCGCGCGCCAGGTCGCGTGACGCGGGCAGCAGGCTCGACGGCGGCAGGCTGCCGTCGAGGATGGCCTCGCGCAGGCAGTCGTAGAGCTGGCGGTTGAGCGCGGCGCCGGCCTCGGGCGCCAGGCGCTGCAGCACCAGGTCGGCGCAGATGGACTTCATGGTGTGGATTCTTGATTGGCCCCAACAAGATAACGCAAGTGGATCTTTTCGATGGGGCCAATCCGGCTTTCAATCATGCACCACCCATCGACATCCCTCCGGACCGCGACATGACCCGCAACACCGAACTCCATGCCCGGCGCCTGGCCGCCACACCGCGCGGCGTGGGCGTGATGTGCGACTTCTTCGCCCAGCGCGCCGAGAACGCGAGCCTGTGGGACGTGGAGGGCCGCGAGTACATCGACTTCGCCGCCGGCATCGCGGTGCTCAACACCGGCCACCGCCATCCGCGCGTCGAGGCCGCCATCGCCGCGCAGCTGAAGCAGTTCACCCACACCGCCTACCAGATCGTGCCCTGCGAGAGCGTGGTGACGCTGGCCGAGCGGCTCAACGCGCTGGTGCCGATCGGCGGCCCGGTGAAGACCGCCTTCTTCACCACCGGCGCCGAAGCACTCGAGAACGCGGTGAAGATCGCGCGCGCCCACACCGGCAGCGCGGGCGTGGTCACCTTCGGTGGCGGCTTCCACGGCCGCACGCTGATGGCGCTGGCCATGACCGGCAAGGTCGCGCCCTACAAGATCGGCTTCGGGCCTTTCCCGGCCGAGGTGTTCCACGTGCCTTTCCCGAGCGCCATCGAAGGCGTGAGCGCGGCGGAGTCGCTCGCGGCCTTGGCCAGGCTGTTCAAGACCGACATCGATCCGCGGCGCGTGGCCGCGATCGTGATCGAGCCGGTGCAGGGCGAGGGCGGCTTCAACGTCGCGCCGACCGAACTGCTGCAGGGCCTGCGCGCGTTGTGCGATGCGCACGGCATCGTGTTCATCGCCGACGAGGTGCAGACCGGCTTCGCGCGCACCGGCAAGCTGTTCTCGATGCAGCACCACGGCGTCGAGCCTGACCTGATCACCTTGGCCAAGAGCCTGGCCGGCGGCATGCCGCTGTCGGCCGTGGCCGGCCGCGCCGCGATCATGGATGCACCCGCGCCGGGCGGCCTGGGCGGCACCTATGCCGGCAACCCGCTGGCCGTGGCCTCGGCCCATGCGGTGCTCGACGTGATCGCCGACGAGCGGCTGTGCGAGCGCGCCGCTGCCCTGGGCGCGAAGCTGGTGGCGCGTTTGCTGAGCGCCAGGGAATCGAACCAGGCCATCGCCGACGTGCGGGCCCAGGGCTCGATGGTCGCGATCGAACTGCGCGACCCGGCCACCGGCGCCCACGACGCCGAGGCCGTGAAGCGCGTGCAGGCCCGGGCGCTGGCGCAGGGCCTGCTGCTCTTGAGCTGCGGCATGCACGGCAACGTGATCCGCTTCCTCTACCCCCTCACCATCCCCGACGCGCTGTTCGACCGCGCGCTCGACATCATCGACCAAGCATTGCAAGAAGCATGAACGCACGCCTCCCCACCGACACCCTGGGCCTCGCCCGTCCCGACCTGCTGCAGCAGGCCTGCCTGATCGACGGCCGCTGGGTCGGCGCCGACGACGGCCGCACGCTCGAAGTGAGCGATCCCGCCACCGGCGCAGTCCTCGCCAGCGTGCCGCTGATGGGCCGCGCCGAAACCGAACGCGCCATTGCCGGCGCCGCCGCGGCGCTGCCCGCCTGGCGCGCGCGCAGCGCCCGCGAGCGCGCCCAGGTGCTGCGCCGCTGGGCCGACCTGATGCTCGCGCACCAGGACGATCTCGGCCGCCTCATGACGCTCGAGCAGGGCAAGCCCTTGGCCGAAGCCAGGGGCGAGATCGCCTATGCCGCCTCCTTCATCGAGTGGTTCGCCGAAGAGGCCAAGCGCGTCGACGGCGAGGTGCTGCAGCCGCAGCGCGGCGGCCAGCGCATGGTGGTGCTCAAGCAGCCCATCGGCGTCTGCGCCGCCATCACGCCCTGGAATTTCCCGGCCGCGATGATCACGCGCAAGGTCGGCCCGGCGCTGGCCGCGGGCTGCACCATCGTCGTGAAGCCGGCCGAGCTCACGCCGCTCAGCGCCTTCGCGCTCGGCGTGCTGGCGCTGGAGGCCGGCCTGCCGCCGGGCGTGCTGCAGATCCTGACCGGCGACGCGCCGGCCATCGGCGGCGCGCTGTGCGAGAGCGCGGTGGTGCGAAAGCTCAGCTTCACCGGCTCGACCGGCGTGGGCAGCACGCTGATGCAGCAGTGCGCGCCGACCATCAAGAAGCTGTCGCTCGAGCTCGGCGGCAACGCGCCCCTGATCGTGTTCGACGATGCCGACCTCGACACCGCCGTGCAGGGCATCCTCGCCTCCAAGTTCCGCAACGCCGGCCAGACCTGCGTGTGCGCCAACCGCCTCTATGTGCAGGCCGGCATCCACGATGCGCTGGTCGAGCGGCTGGTGCAGGCGGTGGCCGCGATGCCGGTGGGCAACGGCCTCGAGGCCGGCGTCGCGCAGGGCCCGCTGATCGACGCGCGCGCGGTCGCCAAGGTGCGCGAGCACATCGACGACGCGCTCGCGCAGGGCGCGCAGTTGCGCGCCGGTGGCCAGCCTCATGCGCTGGGCGGCAGCTTCTTCGAGCCCACGGTGCTGACCGGCGTGACGCAGGCCATGCGCGTGGCGCGCGAAGAGACCTTCGGCCCGCTGGCGCCGATCTTCCGTTTCGAGACCGAGGACCAGGCCGTCGCGATGGCCAACGACACCGAGTTCGGCCTCGCGGCCTACCTGTTCACCGAAGACCGCCGCCGCATCTGGCGCGTGGGCGAGCGGCTGGAGACCGGCATGGTCGGCATCAACACCGGCCTGATCTCCAACGAGGTCGCGCCCTTCGGCGGCGTGAAGCAGTCGGGCCTGGGCCGCGAAGGCTCGCGCCATGGCATCGAGGACTACCTCGAACTCAAATACCTCTGCTTGCAAGATTGAGCGCGGGGCCGCGCGCGCCGTGGTTAACCTCAGGGACATGGCTGTTGCATCGACCCTCTCCCTCGTGCGGCGCTTCGCCGCGATCACCCTGTGCTGCGCGGGCCTGTCGGTGGCCCAGGCGGCCCCGACCGCCGCCGCCGCGCCCCCGCCCAGCTGGGGCGCGATCGCGGCCAAGCCCGGCGCCCATGGCTATGCCTTCAACCAACCCTCGCGCGCCACGGCCGAGCGGCTCGCGCGCGCGCAGTGCGAACGCGCGACCGGCGCCAAGCGCGTGCCGGGCGCCTGCGAGGTGCGCGTGTATTTCGACCGCAGCTGCGGCGCGCTGGCGACCGGCAACTTCGGCGAATGGGCCGGCGGGCTCGGGCCCGATGCCAAGGCCGCGGGCCAGGCCGCCGTGACGGCCTGCGATGCCCACCTGCCGACCGAACCCTGCAAGCTCGCGGTGAGCGTCTGCTCGCTGTCCTGAGCGCGGAAGTCTGGATCGGGATCAGCGCCTGTCGGCGCGCGGCCTGGCCGCGAACCACAGCGTCAGCAGCCCGGCCAGGGTCAGCGCCCCCAGCGCGCCGAGATAGGGCAGCACATCGTGCAGCGGCGCGCCCATCTGGTTGAGCCGCAGCGAGGCCTGGATGCCCGCGGTGCTCGGGAAGAGCCAGCGCAGCGCCTGCAGCGGACCTGGCAGTGCCTCCACAGGCCATGAGAAGCCCGAGAGAAAGGCCATCGGCAGGGCGGTGAACAGCAGCACCTGCAGGGCCCGCTCGCGGTCGCGGAACCAGCAGCCCAGCAGCAGGCCGAGCGTGCAGATCGCGGGCACGTAGAAGGCCAGCAGCAGCAAGGCGCCCCAGGGATTGCCGCCGCGCGGATAGTCCTGCAGGAAGAACACCCAGCCGAAGTAGAACAGCCCGCTGAGGATGCCGAACACCGAGAGCGCGCCCAGCCGCCCCAGCCAGGCGCCCATCGAGGCGCGCAGCCGCCCGGCCTCGGCCCAGGTGCCGGCCAGCATGGCGGCGCCCATCAGCAGCGTCTGCTGCAGGATCAACAAGGCCACCGCCGGCACCACGTAGCTGCCGTAGCCCTCGGTCGGGTTGAACAGCGCGACCAGCTGCGTGTTGAGCGGGCTGCGGCTGCGCGCCGCCTGCGCGGCGCTCTGGCCGCCGGCCTGCAGCTTGCGGATCTCGACGCCGGCCGACACCGTGCCCACGGCCTCCGAGAAGCCGTAGAGCACCGCCTTGTTGAGCAGGGCATAGGCGCCGTTGCCCTCGATGCTGACCACGGCCGAGCTGCCGCGCAGCACGTTGCGCTTGAGGTCGGCGGGCAGCAGCGCATAGCCCTCGATCTCGCCGCGCCACAGCGCCTGCTGCGCCTCGTGCACGTCGGCCGTGACCAGGCGCACGTCGAGCCGCGGGTTGGCCATCGCGAAGCGCGCGATCTGGCGCGACAGCGCGCTGTGGTCCTGGTCGACCACCGCCACCGGCACGCGCGTGACGGCCTGGGTGCCGTAGGGCCAGGGATAGAAGAAGCCGTAGAGGATGGGCGCTAGCAGCATGATCAGCAGCACGCCCTTGTCGCGCAGCACGGCCCGCGCGGTGTCGCGCCAGGCGGCGCCGAGGTGGAGGCGCTCGTCGGTCATCAGCGTCCGCCCCAGCTGTCCGGCGCGCCGGCCGCGCGCACCAGCGTGCCCGCCGTGGCGGCCAGCAGCACGACCGTGCTCAGCACCATCCACAGCGGCGTGGCCACCGAGTAGGCCAGCGGCGCGCCCATCTGCAGCTGCTCCATCTGCACGCGGATGTAGTGGGTGTAGGGCAGCAGCGTGGCCCACAGCTGCGCGAAGAAGGGCATCGCGACCAGCGGGAAGCCCACGCCGCCGAAGGCGAAGGCCGGCGCGGTGAGGAAGCCCGTGGCCGACAGCGCGGTGCGCAGCGAGCGCGTGAGGCCGGCCACGAAGGCGCCGAGCGCGATCGACAGTGCGAGGAACACCACCAGTGCGATGAGCGTCCAGCCCAGCGAGCCGACCGGATGCCAGCCGCGCCCGGCCGTGATCCACAGCATGGCGGCGATGGCCACGGCCGACAGGCTCGCCAGCGGCAGCGCCAGCTTTCCCGCGAGCGCGGCCAGCGCCTCGTGCCAGCGCGGCGCGGCGCCCAGCCAGCCGCCGAGGCTGCGGTCGCGCAGCTCGCGGCCCACCGCCCAGGCGCCCGCGGTCATGGCCAGGATGTGCAGCACGGCCGGAATGAGCGCGGCGCCCAGGAATTGCTCGTAATCGGTCGAGGTGTTGAACAGCGCCACCGTGCTGGCCTTGATCGGCTCCATGCTCACGCGCGCCGCGCTCATCGATTCGCCGCGCTTGTTGCGCACCGCGAGCTCGACCCCGGCCGACACCGTGCCCACGGCCGTGCGCACGTCGCGCTGGATCAGGCTCGAGTGCGTGCCCAGCTGCGCGTTGTGCAGCAGCACGACCTGGCCGACCCGGCCCTGCTTGACGTCGCGGCTCAGGTCGCGCGGCAGCTGCACCGCGGCGTCGACCGCGCCGCCGGTGAGCGCGCGCGCCATCTCGCCTTCGTCGCGGTACTGCTGCACCACGCGCAGGCCGGGCGTGGCGTCGAGAAAGCGCACCAGCTGGCGCGACAGCGCGGAGTGGTCCTGGTCGAGCACGCCGATCGGCAGGCGCTGGGGCAGTCCGGCCGAGAAGATCCACCAGATCAGGAACACCGCGAGCAACGGCACCCACGAGACCATGGCCAGGTCCCAGGGGCGCGTGCGCAGCAGCGCGAACTCGCGCCGTGCACTGGCGGTGGAGAAGCCGCGCAGGCTCATGGCCGCTTCAGTCGACGAGCACGCTCATGCCGGGGCGCGCGCCTTCGATGGGCTGGAGCGGCCGTGCGCGGACCTCGAAGGTGCGCACGTCGAAGCCCGCGCCGCCGCGCGTGGCGCGCCAGGTCGCGAAGTCGGGCAGCACGGCGCTGTAGTAGACCTTGAAGCGGGCCGTGCGCTGGCCTTCGGGCACCGCGGGCAGGCGGGCGTCGAACTCCTGGCCCATCGCGAAACGCGCGAGCCGGTCTTCGCGCACGTTGAGCACCAGCCACTGGTCGCTCAGGTCGACCACGGTCACCACCGCCACGCCCTGCGGCGACAGCTCGCCGACCTTGGCCAGCACCTTGGCCACCTCGCCGCCCACCGGGCTGCGCAGCTCGGTCTCGGCCTTGGCGGCCTCGGCTTCGGCCAGCACGCCGGCCACCTGGCGCGCCTGCGCGCTGGCCGCGGCCTTGTCTTCGGGGCGGGCGCCGCTGCGCGCCATGTCGTACTGCGCGCGGGCCGCGATGGCGGCGTCGCGCGAGGCCTTCCAGTTGGCCTCGGCCTCGTCGCGCTTCTGGTCGGCCACCAGGCCTTCGCGCGCCAGGCCGTCGACGCGGCGGAACGAGGTCTGCGCGAGCTGGGCCGCGGTCTCGGCGCGCTGCCATTGCATGCGGGCCATCTCGACCTCCTGCGGCCGCGCGCCGTTCTGCGCCTTGTCGGCCACGGCCTGCGCGGCCTGCTCGGCGGCGGTGGCCTGCGCGAGCTTGGCGCGCACCTCGGGGCTGTCCATGCGCACCAGCACCGCGCCGGCCTGGATGCGGTCGCCTTCCTTGACCGCCACCTCGGCCACGCGGGCCGTCACCTTGCCGGCCACGTCGGTCTCGCGCGCCTCCATCTGGCCCTGGAACACCTCGGGCGCGGGCTGCGACGCGCGCCAGAAGCCCCAGACCAGCAGCGCGAGCACGAGCAGCGCGGCGAGGATCGCGATCAGTTTTCGGGTCTTGGCACTCATCATCAATTCACCTTCACGTCGGCACGCGCGATGTAGTCGGAAAAGCTGTCGGACAGGCCGGCGCTCTCGAGCAGCTGCGCGAGCGCCTGCACATAGTCGTTGGCGGCCTGCGCGCGTTCGGTCAGCACCTTGGCCTGGTTGGTCTCGGCGTCGATCAGGTCGAGCGTGGTGCTGGTGCCTTCGCGCAGGCCCGAGGTGCGCAGCCTGAGCACCTCCTGCGCGAGTTCGACCGAGACTTTCATCTCCAGGTACTGGCGGCGTGCGTTCTCCAGCGCGCGCCAGTTGCGCTCGACCAGCAGCGCGATGTCGCTGCGCGCCTGCGCGTCGGTGCGTTCGGCCTGTTCGATCTGTTTCAGCGAGGCCGCCGACAGCGCGTTGCGGTCGACCGAGTCGTAGAGCGACCAGCGCACGCCGATGCCGGCCACCCAGTCGGCATTGCCGCTCTTGAGCTCGCGCGTGCCGAAGGCGATGACCTGCGGCCGGCGCAGCGCCTCTTCGCCTTCGTGCAACTGCTCGGCCTGCGACTTCTTGGCCGCGACCTTGCCCAGGCCCGGGTGGCGCACGAGCGCCGAATCGATGAAGTAGCCCAGCGGCTCGACCGGCGTGCTGAGGATGAACAGCGGCGTCTGCGGCGCCACGCTGCCTTCGGCGCGCACGGTGCGGGCCAGCGCCACCGCGGCCAGGGCCGCGTCGTCCTCGGCCTTGCGTGCGTTGCGCCGCGCCTCTTCATAGGCCGCGCCGGCCTGCAGCCGTTCGACGCGCGAGATCACACCGGCCGCGAGCATCTTCTGCGCCGCCGCGTCGTGCTGCGCGATGGTGCGCTCGGCCTGCGCGCGCAGCAGGGCCGCGCGCTGCGCGAGCTGGGCGCTGAAGTAGCGCTGCACCAGCAGCGTGTCGACCTCGTGGCCGGCCTGCTCGGCATCGGCCTGCGCCTCGCGCGTCTGCGCCGACACGAAGCCGCGCACCGCATCGGTCGCGCCGCCGAGGTAGAGCGGCCAGACGGCCGAGACCGAGGCGTTGGTGCCGGTGTCGTGCCGGTTCAGCGTGTAGCTGTTGGGCAGCTGCGGGATGGGCAGGCGCGAGACGAAGCCCTGGAGCGAAGGCGGCAGCATCGCGCCGACCTGCCCGAGCTTCTGGTTGAGCGGGTCCAGGTCGAGGTTCAGGTTGGCGTTGTAGGCATAGGCCAGGCCCGAGATGCTGACCGTCGGCCCGCCCAGGCCCTGGAGGCCCTGGCGCTGCAGCTCCTTGGCATCGACCGCGGCGCGCGCGGCGGCCAGCTTGTCGGAGCGGTCGAGCATCCGGGCACGGGCCGCGTCGAAGCTCAGCGCGAGGGTGTCGGCGCGGGGCTGCGCCTGCGCGATGGCCAGGGGCCCGCTCAGGGCCGGCAGCAGCAGCAGGCAGGGGAGGAGGGCGTGGCGGGCTTTGGGCATCGGTTCAGGCAGCCTTGTGCAGCAGGGTGTCGAGTTCCTGCTGCAGGATCACGGGGAACGCGGCCTGCACCGCGCCGGTGGCGAGCGGACGCGCCTTCTCCAGCAGCTGGGCCAGGCGGTCGGCGTCGAGGGCGTCGCCGCTCAGCAGGCTGTCGGCCAGGGTGCGCAGCCAGTGGCGCGCCACGGTGCGCAGCGTGCGCGCCATGGTCTCCTGCATGCCGATCACGTCTTCCAGCGGCAGGCCGAGCGCGGCCAGCTGTTCCGCGACCTGGCCCAGCGCGGGGCTGAGCAGCTGGATCCGGCCGTCCGGCAGTTCGTGCATTAGGCCGGCCTTGGCGGCGCGCGCCAGCAGGGCGGGCGTCATCTGGCCCTTCCACTTGGCGGCCAGGGCCTTGGCCGAGACCACCACCGGGGTCTCCTCGGCGAACAGGCTGCCCGAGACCGAACGCGCCACGGCGAGCAGGTCGCGCCAGGACGCGGCCGGCGTGCGGCCGAAGATGCGGCGGATGGCCTCGATGCCGAAGCCCTGCGCGCGCAGTTCGCGGATCAGCGCCAGGCGCTGCACGTGTTCGTCGCCGTAGAGGCCCAGGCGCCCCTGGAGCCGGGGCGGCGGCAGCAGCCGGGCCGTGGTGTAGGCGCGGATGTTGCGCACCGTGACGCCCGTGCGCGCCGCCAGGGCCTCGATGGCGAGGTCCTGCGCGGGGGCTGCGGTGACGGGGGCGGCATTCATGGAGCGGATCGGATGTTACATCGGTGATGTCACATGGGGCAAGCAGGCCGCGCTCGCCGGTCTCGTGGTTTCCACAGGGCGGCGGGTGGGCAGAATGTCTCTACAGTGCGACCGGGACGACCTCGTCGGTCCTTCTCCTGCGCCCTTCCAGACATGACGATCTCGAACTCAGACCTCAAGCCACGCCGCAAGCCTTCGCAGTCCCGCGCGTGGATGACGTCGGAGGCGATCCAGGATGCCTTCCTCATCGTGCTGCTGGAAAAGGGCTACGAGGCGGTGTCGATGCGCGACATCGCCGGCGTGGCCGGCGTCGGCCTCGGCACGCTGTACCTGTACTTTCCCAACAAGGGATCGATCGCCGCGGTGGCGGTGCGCCGATGGGTGCGCACGCTCGCGGCGGCGCTGGCCAAGGCCGGCGAGGACGCCACGCCGCCGCATGTGCTGGGCAAGGCGGATGCGCTGGTGCAGGCCTATGTGCGGCTGGTGCTCGAACGGCCCGATCCGTGGCGCGCGCTGATCATGCTCGAGCGCCGCATCTCCTCGCTGGAGATCTACGGCCAGCTCTACCGGGACCATGTGGAGATCGTGCGCCAGGCCCTGGCCACGGCCGCCGACCCGCTGACCGGGCCGCGGCTCGAGGCCGCCGCCTTCACGGTCTTCACGATCGTCGACGGCATGGTCCGCAATTCGCTGCTGACCCTGCCGCGCGTGCCGGAAGAAGCGGCCCTGACGCACGAGATCCGCCAGGCGGTGCGCGGCTACCTGCAGGCCGCGCGCGCCTGATCGCGCCGGCCGCCGGGCCGCGTCAGCCCGGACGCTTCATCTTGCAGCTGGTGGGCAGCATGGCGTCGCTGGCGCTCACCACGTCGACCTGCTTCCAGCCCAGGCCGGTGTTCTCCTGGTCGTGCACCACGCGCTTGCCGTCCACTTTTTCCCAGCTCAGCACGAACACCGGCTGCTGCGCCTGGTGGTCGTCCCTGCGCAGCTCGATCGGGCCGTTGAGTCCCTGGAAGCGAAGGCCTTCGAGCTTGGCCGCGACCTTCACCGGGTCGGTCGACTGCGTCTCGCGCATCGCCTGGGCCAGCGCCACGATCGCGTTGTAGCCCATGCCGTTGATGAAGTCCTCCTTGAACTCGCGCTTGAAGTCCGCGGGCAGGCTCTTCGGTGCCAGGGCCGGGTCGTTGGGGTGGAAGGTCGAGACCAGCTTCACGCGGCCCTCGCCGGCGCTGCCCATGGCGCTGGGCACGCCGAAGTTGTTGCCGTTCAGGGTGTAGAAGTCGACGTTCAGGCCGGCGTCCTTCGCGGCGCGCACGATCAGCGCCAGGTCGGTGCCGAAGTCGGCGGTGATCACGGCCTCGGCGCCGGCCTGCTTGATCTTGGCCATGTAGGGCGCGTAGTCCTTGACCTGGCCGGTCGGATGGAAGTCGTCGCCGACGATCTTCATGTCCGGGCGCTTGCGCGCCAGCTGCTCGCGCGCCGAGCGCGACACTTCCTGGCCATAGGAGTAGTCCGGGTTCAGCAGGTACACCTTCGTGACGTTCTTCTGGCGTGCCGCGAAGCTGGTCAGCGCGTCGACCTTCATATCGGAATTGGCGTCGGTGCGGAAGTGCCAGTAGTTGCACTTCTCGTTGGTCATCGCGGGTGCCTGGGCGGCGTAGTTGAGGTAGACGATCTCCTTGCCGGGATTGCGGCCGTTGTGCTTCTCGATGGCTTCCGACAGCGCCGCGCCCACGGCGGAGGAACTCGCGCCCTGCACCACGTAGCGGATGTCCTGCGCGATGACCGAGTTGAGCAGGCTCAGCGCCTCCTGCGGCGAGAGCTTGTTGTCGAAGGGCACGATCTCGAATTTGACCGGGCCGGCCCAGCCCTCCTCGTTGGCGCGCCGTGCCGTGTACTGGGAAGCTCTTGAGCACGTTGAGCCCCAGGCCCGCCATGGGGCCGGACATCTGGTCCATCGAGGCGATCTTGACCGTCTGCGCCTGGGCCGAAGTCAGCGCCAGCAGGCCGCAGGCGGCCGCCAGCCATGGCCAGCGTGCCATCTTGAAATTCGTCGTCATCTTGTCTCCTGTGTGGGAAGGGCGCAGCCTCGGCTTTCGGTCTGCGGGCCGGGCCGGCCTGAAAAAATTCTAGGAAGGCCGGGGTCGCCGGGTGTTCGGCTTTTGCCGTGCATGGCCGTCACCCGCCCGCAAGGCCGCCCCGGTTCTGGGGGATGCGCCGCGCGTCGGCGGCGATGACCGGTGGCGTGACGCGGTGTTCATGTTTGAGGCGGCCGTGCCACGGGACCCCACGCTTCGACGCAAATGCGAACAGGCCCGCCGCGGGCACGGTCGGGAACGGTCCCGGCCCCAGTGCCGGCACGGGCGAACGGGGTGCCGCGCAAAGCTGAACACCCCGCGGCCGCCGGATTTCTACACTGACTTCGGCCCGCACGTCCCCCGCCGGGCGGCCGGGATGCCGACCCCCGACCAGACCTCCACACCGCCCCGCATGAGCCCCATCGCCCCCGCTTCATTCCCCGCCTACGTGGTCCCGCAGGACGAGCTGCGCTTCGTGCTGCACGAGTGGCTGGGGGTCGAGTCCGGCCTGCGGCAGCTGGCGCCCCATGCCGGAACGCGTCGGGCCGATGTCGATGAGCTGATGGCCCAGCTGGCCCGCTTCGCGGAAACGTCGGTCGCGCCCCTGAACGCCATCGGCGACCTCGAGGGCTGCTGGTTCCGGCCGGACGCACACGGCGGCAAGGTGCATGCGCCCAGCGGCTTCGTCGACGCCTACCGCGCCTTCTGCGCCAAGGGCTGGGCCGGCCTCGGCGCCGACCGGGCGCACGGCGGGCGCGGACTGCCCCACGTGCTGACCCACCTGAGCACCGAGATCTTCGGCTCGGCCAACCATGCCTGGCTGATGTACAGCAGCATGTCGCGCGGCGGCTACGAATGCATCCGCGCCAACGGCTCGCCCGCGCAGCAGGCGCTGTACCTGCCCCGGCTGGCCAGCGGCCGCTGGACCAGCAGCATGTGCATCACCGAGGCCGAGGCCGGCACCGACGTCGGCCTGCTGCGCACGGCGGCGCGGGCGCAGGACGACGGCAGCTTCCGGCTCGACGGCCTCAAGCGCATGGCGACCAATGCCGAGCACGACCTGGCGGAGAACATCGTCCACCTGGTGCTGGCGCGCATCGAGGGCGCGCCCGCGGGCACGCGCGGCCTCTCGCTGTTCATCGTGCCCAAGCACCTGCCCGACGCCCAGGGGCAGCCGGGCGCGCGCAACGCGGTGCGCTGCGAGGGCCTGGAGGACAAGATGGGCATTCGCGGCACGCCGACCTGCTGGATGCGCTTCGACCAGGCCACCGGCTTCCTGCTCGGCGAGGCCGGCAAGGGCCTGCAGGCGATGTTCGTGATGATGAACATCGCCCGCCTCGCGACCGGCATGCAGGGCGTCAACCAGGCCGAGCGCGGCTATCAGCTGTCGCTGGCCTATGCCGGCCACCGGCTGCAGGGCCGCAGCCCGCGCGGGCCGATGTTGCCGCAGCAGCCGGCCGACCCGCTGCACGTGCATGCCGACGTGCGGCGCATGCTGCTCGCGCAGCGCGCCTGGCTGCAGGCCGGCCGCGCCTTCGCCTACTGGATCGCGCTGCAGGTGGACATCGCGCAGCACCACGCGGAAGCGCCGATGCGCCGCGCCGCGGACGAGACGGTCTCGCTGCTCACGCCGGTGCTCAAGGCCTTCGCCACCGACAACGGCCACGCCTCGACCGTGCTGGCGCAGCAGGTGCTGGGCGGGGTCGGCTACCTGCGCGAGAGCGGCGCCGCGCAGTTCGTCTGCGATGCGCGCGTCGGGCAGATCTACGAAGGTGCCAACGGCATCCAGGGCCAGGACCTGCTGGGACGCAAGGTGCTGGGTGACCGCGGCGCGCGGCTGGAGGTCTTCTGCGCGCGCGTACGGGAGGCCCTGAACCGGGTGCCGGCCGATTCGGCGCTGCAGCCGCATGTGCAGGCGCTGCGCACGCTGCCGCCGCGCATCGCGGCGCTCACGGCGCGCATCGGCGAACGCGCCGCGGCGGACCCCGACCAGATCGGCGCCAGCGCCCATGCTTACCTGCGGCTGATCGGGCATCTGGTCTATGGCTGGCTGTGGATCGACATGGCGCGCGTGGCGGAAGCCAAGGTCGCCCCATCACCGCTTCATGCCGCCAAAGTCGTGACCGCGCATTTCTATTTCAGCCACCTGTTCCCGGAAGTGGAGCAACTGCTGCGGGTGGCCGATGCGCCCGCCCGCGTGCTGGCCGGCCCCGAAGGCCTGTTCCTGTGAAGGCCTTCCACGACCGCGTGGCCGTGGTGACGGGCGCGGCCTCCGGGCTGGGCGCGGCCCTGGCCGAGCAGGCCGCCGCGCTGGGGATGCAGCTGGTGATCGCCGACATCGACGCCCCCGCGCTCGAACGCATGGCCGGGCGCCTGCGCGATGCGGGCGTGCCGGTGCTGTCCCAGGCCTGCGATGTGGCCGATGCGCGGCCGTGCAGGCCCTGGCCGATGCCGCGCGGCAGCTCGGTCGAGCGGCGCATGCAGGCCATCCTGGCGCAGCAGGCGCCCGCGGACCCCTTCGCCTTCCGCCCCGAGATCCTCGAGGGGCTGAAGCAGCGGCTCGCCCTGGCCCGCTCGACGAGCTGACCCTTTCCCACCCGGAGACACAAGCACCATGAACCTGGCCTCGATGTTCGACGAGAGCGCCCACCGCTTTCCCGACAAGATCGTGCTGCGCTACGGCGCGCGGCACTACAGCTATGCCGAGATCCGCGCGCTGAGCCTGCGCGCGGCGGCGGTGCTGCAGGACCAGGGCGTGGGCGCCGGCGACCGCGTGGCGCTGATGTGCTTCAACACGCCGTACTTCCTGGTCGGCGTGCTGGCGGCGCTGCGCCTGGGCGCGGTCTTCGTGCCGGTCAACCACAAGCTGCAGGCGCCGGAGGTGGAACACATCCTCCAGCACAGCCGGGCCGGCGTGTGCATCGTCGACGGCGCGCTGGCGCCCGTGATGCGGAAGGTGCGCGGCGCCGTGCGCTGGCTGGCCACCGATTCCGCGATCGAGGGCGTGCCGCTGTTCGAGTCGCTGGTCGAGGCGGCCGCGCCGCGCCCGCTGCCGGCGCCCTGCGAGCGCGAGGCCGTGGCGCAGATCCTCTACACCTCGGGCACCACCGGCCAGCCCAAGGGCTGCGTGCACAGCCATCGCAATGTCTACACCACCGCCATGATCGCCGCGCTCGGCCTGGAGATCACGCGCCACGAACGCATGCTGATCGCGATGCCGATCTGGCACGCCTCGCCGCTCAACAACTGGATGTTCGGCACGCTGCTGATGGGCGGCTCGCTGGTCTTCCTGCGCGAGTACAGCCCGCGCGCCATGCTCGAGACCATCGCGCGCGAAAAGACCACGCTGCTCTTCGCCGCCCCGATCGCGCTGCTGGCCCCCATCGACGCGGTGCCGGACTTCAATGCCTTCGACCTGCGCTCGATGCGCGCCTGGATCTACGGTGGCGGCCCGCTGGGCAAGGACATGGCGCTGCGGCTGATGGAAGCCTACGGCAGCGACCAGTTCATCCAGGTCTACGGCATGACCGAGGCCGGGCCGCTGGGCACGGTGCTGTTTCCCGAGGATGCGCTGCGCAAGGCCGGCTCGATCGGGCGCTCCAGCCTGCCCGGCGTGCGGGTGCGCGTGGTGGACCCCGACGGCCGCGACACCGCCAGCGGGCGCATCGGCGAGATCGTGCTGCAGTCCGAAGCCGCGATGCAGGGCTATCTCGACGCGCCCGAGGCCACGGCCGCCGCCTACGACGCCGAGGGCTGGTACCACAGCGGCGACCTCGCGCGTGTGGACGACGACGGCTACTTCTATGTGGTCGACCGGCTCAAGGACCTGATCGTCACGGGCGGCGAGAACGTCTATTCGAAGGAGGTCGAGGACGCGCTCTCGCCGCACCCGGACATCGCCGACGTGGCCGTGATCGGCCAGCCCCATGCGCAGTGGGGCGAGACCGTGGTGGCGGTGATCGTGGCCAAGCCCGGCCGTGCACCGAGCGACGAAGAGTTGAAGGCCTTTCTCGCCGACCGGCTCGCGCGCTACAAGATCCCGCGCCTCTACCGGCGCGTCGAAGTACTGCCACGCACGCCCTCGGGCAAGCTGCAGAAACACATCCTGCGCGAGCAGATGACCGCCGGCACCGTGCCGGCCTGAGGAGCAAGAAGCATGAACGACCTGTTCGACCTGCGCGGCAAGGTGGCCGTCGTCACCGGCGCGAGCCGGGGCATCGGCCGCGCGACCGCGGAACAGCTGGCGGCGCGCGGCGCGAAGGTGTGCGTCTCCAGCCGCAACCTGGACGCCTGCGAAACGGTGGCCGAGGGCATCCGGCGCAACGGTGGCGAGGCCATGGCCTGCGAGGCCAGCATCTCGCAGCAGGGGCAGCTGTCGGCGATGGTGGCGCAGGTGCGCGCGCGCTACGGCGCCATCGACATCCTGGTGTGCAACGCCGCCACCAATCCGCACTACGGCCCGCTGGAGGGCATCGAGGACGAGGTGTTCCTCAAGATCGTGCGCAACAACGTGCTGAGCAACCTGTGGCTGGTCCAGCTGGCCAGCCCCGACATGCGCGCGCGCGGTGGTGGCGCGATCGTCATCATCTCGTCCATCGCCGGGCTCAAGGGCTCGTCCACCATCGGCGCCTACGGGCTGTCCAAGGCCGCCGACATGCAGCTGGCGCGCGACCTTGCGGTCGAGCTCGGTCCGCACAACATCCGCGTCAACTGCATCGCGCCCGGCCTGGTCGAGACGAAGATGGCACGCGCGCTGATCGAGGACCCGGCGATGCAGGCCTTCACCCGCGACACGCTGCCCCTGCGCCGGCTCGGGCAGCCGCCCGAGATCGCGGGCGTGGTCGCGCTGCTGGCCTCGTCCGCGGGCGCCTTCATCACCGGCCAGACCCTGGTCGCCGACGGCGGCGCCACGATCGTCTGATCGCCCCCGAAGCCCCGCGTTTTTACGCTTTCTTTACGCCCCTCACACGCCTCTGTTCCCCGTTTTTACGCCCCTCTGCCGAGACTGACACCCGTGTCTCGAACTTGAGGAGTGACGTATGGACATCGTATGGATGGCGGCGGTTGCCGTGCTGTGGGTGGTGGTCGCGGAGATGGTGGTCGGCCTGAACAGGCTGGCCCGGCCGAAGGCCACCGAAGGAGATCGCTCGTGATCGGCCTCGACGTGCTCTACGGCGCGGGCGGCCTGATCGCGGTGATCCTGTTCACCTACCTGGTCTTCGCGCTGATCTGCGCGGAGGAGTTCTGACCATGACTTCCTCCGCCTGGGGCCTGCTGGCCCTCCTGCTGGTCGCGCTCGTCGTGCTGGGCTGGCCGCTGGGCCGCTTCATCGCGGCGCTGTGCGACGGCCGCCTGCCGCGCTGGATGCAGCGCATCGAGGCGCCGCTCTACAGGCTGGCCGGCGTCGCGCCCGGCGAGGCCATGCACTGGCGCACCTACGCGCTGGCGCTGCTGGCCTTCAATGCCATCGGCACCTTCTTCGTCTACGGCCTGCAGCGCCTGCAGGCCGTGCTGCCGCTCAACCCCGCGGGCATGGCGGCGGTGTCGCCCGACTCGGCCTTCGACACCGCGGTCAGCTTCGTCGCCAACACCAACTGGCAGGGCTATGCCGGCGAGTCGACCATGAGCTATCTGACGCAGATGCTCGGCCTCACGGTGCAGAACTTCCTCTCGGCCGCGACCGGCATCGCGGTGGCCTTCGCGCTGGCCCGCGGCTTCGCGGCACGCCGCACCGACGGCAAGGGCTTCGTCGGCAACTTCTGGGTCGACATGACCCGCATCACCACCTGGCTGCTGCTGCCGATCTCCTTCGTGCTGGCGCTGTTCTTCGCCGGCCAGGGCGTGATCCAGAACTTCGATGCCTACAAGACCGTGACCACGCTCGAGGCCACGGCCTACCAGGCGCCCAAGCTCGACGCTGCCGGCCAGCCGCTGCTCGACAAGGCCGGCGCGCCGGTGACCGAAGACGCCACCACGACGACCCAGACGCTCGCGATGGGCCCGGTCGCGTCGCAGGAGGCGATCAAGATGCTGGGCACCAACGGCGGCGGCTTCTTCAACGCCAACTCGGCCCATCCCTACGAGAACCCGACCGCGCTCACCAACTTCGTGCAGATGCTGGCCATCCTGCTGATCCCCGTGGCGCTGTGCTTCGCCTTCGGCCGCGTGGTCGGTGACCTGCGCCAGGGCTGGGCCGTGCTGGCCGCGATGACGGTGCTGTTCGTGATCGCCGTGATCGTGGTGATCCCGGCCGAGCAGGTGGGCAACCCGCTGCTGGCGCCGCTGGGCGTCGACCAGGTGCAGTCCGCGCTGCAGGCCGGCGGCAACATGGAAGGCAAGGAAACCCGCTTCGGCATCACCGCCTCGGCGCTGTTCGCGGCCGTCACCACCGCCGCCTCGTGCGGCGCGGTGAACGCCATGCACGACTCCTTCACGCCGCTGGGCGGCATGGTGCCGATCGTGCTGATGCAGCTGGGCGAAGTGGTCTTCGGCGGCGTCGGCAGCGGGCTCTACGGCATGCTGATCTTCGCCATCCTCGCGGTGTTCATCGCCGGCCTGATGATCGGCCGCACGCCCGAGTACCTGGGCAAGAAGATCGAGGTGCACGAGATGAAGCTGACCTCGATCGCGATCCTGGTCACGCCGATCCTGGTGCTGGCCGGCACGGCCGTCGCGGTGAGCCTGGGCGTGGGCAAGGCGGGCATCGCCAACCCCGGCGCGCACGGCTTCTCCGAGATCCTCTATGCGCTGACCTCGGCCGCCAACAACAACGGCAGCGCCTTCGCCGGCCTGTCGGCCAACACGCCCTTCTACAACGCGCTGCTGGCCATCGCGATGTGGTTCGGCCGCTTCGCGATGATCGTGCCGGTGCTGGCCATCGCCGGCGCGCTGGCCGCCAAGAAACGCCTGCCGGTGACGGCCGGCACCATGCCCACGCACGGACCGCTGTTCGTGGCGCTGCTGATCGGCACCGTGCTGCTGGTCGGCCTGCTCAACTACGTGCCGGCGCTCGCGCTGGGCCCGGTGGTCGAGCACCTGATGCTCTGGAGATAGGCCCACCCCCAGTCTTCGCGCACTTCGTGTCGCTACGCCAACCCCCTTCGAGGGGGCAACACCAGCGGCCCGGCAAAGCCGGTTCCGCGGTGTTCCTGGTAAAGACATTTGCTGGAACCGTTCATGACAAACCAAACTTCTCTCTCGCTGTTCGACATGGCGCTGGTCCGGCCGGCCCTGTGGGGCGCGGTCGCCAAGCTGAGCCCGCGGGTGCAGTGGCGCAACCCGGTGATGTTCATCGTCTACATCGGCAGCATCATGACCACGCTGCTGTGGCTGCATGCGCTGAGCTTCCCGGGCGACAGCGGCATGCCGCCGGCCTTCGTGCTCGCGATCTCGGTCTGGCTCTGGTTCACCGTGCTGTTCGCCAACTTCGCCGAAGCCCTGGCCGAAGGCCGCAGCAAGGCGCAGGCCGCCTCGCTGCGCGGCCTGCGCAAGGACACCTGGGCCAAGAAGCTCAGCGAGCCTTTCCATGGCGCGGCCTTCCTGCCGGAGCAGGCGCCGAACCTGCGCAAGGGCGACGTCGTGCTCGTGGAGACGGGCGATGTCATTCCGCTCGATGGCGAGGTCATCGAAGGCGTGGCCTCGGTCGACGAGAGCGCCATCACCGGCGAATCGGCGCCCGTGGTGCGCGAGTCGGGCGGCGACTTCTCGGCCGTGACCGGCGGCACCCGCGTGCTGTCCGACTGGCTGGTGGTGCGCATCAGCGTGAACCCGGGCGAGTCCTTCCTCGACCGCATGATCGGCATGGTCGAGGCCGCCAAGCGCCAGAAGACGCCCAACGAGGTCGCGCTGACCATCCTGCTGGTCGCGCTCACGCTGGTGTTCCTGATGGTCACGGTCACGCTGCTGCCCTACTCGGTGTTCAGCGTGGGCGCGATGGGCACGGGCACCGTGGTCTCGCTCACCGCGCTGGTGGCGCTGCTGGTGTGCCTGATCCCGACCACCATCGGCGGCCTGCTGTCGGCCGTGGGCGTGGCCGGCATGAGCCGCATGATGCAGGCCAACGTGATCGCCACCTCGGGCCGCGCGGTGGAAGCCG
>Ga0182008_10000399_pt1 | contig 33655 bp, 41 predicted proteins | sample Sormic07211129_1_FD_120482 | JGI IMG/M metagenome (GOLD analysis project Ga0182008, IMG submission 120482) | Rhizosphere microbial communities from Sorghum bicolor, Mead, Nebraska, USA - 072115-129_1 metaG | ecosystem: Host-associated > Plants > Roots > Rhizosphere | place: USA: Nebraska...
TCTCACCTCAGCGATCAGGTCTTCACGCTCTTTCCAGAGGTCTTGGTCGATCTCAGCAACGATGTGCTTCGTGACAAGCGCGGAAAGCACGGCGGGCTCAAGCGCATCAAGTTCCCATGACTCGTTGCCGTGCTTGCGTTGGTAGCTGGCGAAACGGCTGTCAGTGACCTTCGCCGGGTTGGGTGGCGGCGCGTACTTTTCGACCTGGGTCATGTTGAGCGCAATCCGGCGCACCTCAACATTCGATGCAGCGCCGTCCTGCTCAAGAAAAAGCTCGATCCGCTCTTGCAGGTCGCGCGTCATGTCGATGCCTGAGGGGTCGTGGTCGCCCAGGTGGAGCACGAGGCAATCCTGCCCATCGGTGATTGCGGGCATCAACTGGGTTTCGACCAGCTCGCGAACGATGGACACCGACGGGTAGCCCTTTGCGGCGAGCAGGGGAACGTCGTACTCACGAGTCGGTCGGTCCAGGACGCCGGCGAGCGCGGCCTTTTCAACGATGACGAACACGCGGCGCTCCTGCCCTTCCCACATGTCCATGTGGTACTGCTGCGCGACCGCATGAACGATGTCGGCGCCGGAGTTCCAGCGATTGCGCACGACGATATCTCGACCGCGGTCCTCGATCATGTCCCAGTCGAGCAGACCCGCGAGGCGAGCGTCGTTGATGATCGACGCGACGCGCTTGTAGCTCCGCTCGGTGTTCGGGACGACATCCCGCGCCACGAGCTGGTAGTAGAGCTGACGCACTGAAAGCACGTAGCCTTCTCGTTGGTACTCGCCGACAAGGCGGTCGAGAAAGTCAATCAGCGCGCGCGTCTCGCTGCTGAAGCGGAATGTGCGGTATGCCTGCTTCATGCCGTGGCCTTCAGTCCCGCGAGGGTTCGGCGGACTTGCAGCGAGAGATATCGGTCGTGGAACTCTTTGCGCCAGTCCTTCCACGTCTTCGCTTCGCGCTCTGCGGAGTCGAGGCGCAGCCAGTCGGCCGGGGCGACCGGCTGCACGGTGCCATCGCCCAAGACGGGCCACGGCAGGTGCTGGGCCGCGTCGTAGGGCGTGAGGTCGCGCCTGGCGGTGGCGAGGGCTTGCGAGTCGATGGAGCGCAGTAGTTGCTTGTGGCCCGCGAAGACGGTCAGCAGCTTGAAATGCTCGCGCACGGTCTTGGCGTGCTCGGCTTCGAACATCGTCCATGCTGCGATGCCTGCCGTGCCCATGCTGAAGCTGTTGACGGCTTGCTTGGCTGGGCTGATGAGGTCGTTCGTGTAGGCCTCGTGCGCGTCATGCATCAGTGCGGCCATCTCCACGAAAACCGAGGCGCCGGCTCGGCGCGCGATGTCGGCGCAAACGAGGCTGTGTTCCGCGACGCTGTACGGGCGCGAGGTCGCGCCGTTGAACTGGGCCACGATGGCGAGGTGATGGGCAACGTCCTCGATCTTCACGGGCCGCCCGCACGCGGCGAGCGAAGTCGGGCCGGCGAGGTGGTACTCGGCGCCGCTGGCGGTAAGCATCCACGTCATTGCGACACCTCCGTCGCGCTGTGTGTTGCCTGGGCGCGAAGGGCTGCGCGGTGCTCGTTGTAGATGCGCATGAACGCTTCGCCGGCCGGGTCGCCGAAGGGGTAGCGGCATGCTTCGTTGGGGGTCTGCCCCTTCTCGGCGGCGGCCTTGGCCTCGCGCTCGATGGTGGCGAGTGGGGTGATGGGGAATGGCATGTTGTTGCGCTGGTGGTGCAGGGTTAGGCGGCTTGGGCTGCGGCGCGCGCGCGTGCGGGCAGCAGCTCGCACGCGCGAATGGCAGCGTGGATTTCCGGCTGGTGAACGCCGGGCATCGAGCGGGGATTGATGAGTTCAAGGCGCAGGGCGTCGCCGGCCTTGAGGCTGGGGTGCTGTGCGCGCCATGCCGCGGCCTCGGGGCCGACCCAGCGCACGACGTAGCCCTCGACCGCGCGAGGGCCTTGGTTGTCGACAACGCGCATCTTCAGCACGAAGTCGCCGGCATCGTTCTTGTGCTCGCTGACGGCGGGGCGCGACGGGTAGTTCTTGCCCACGAAGAAGAGTCCGGTGGTGGTCGTCGTCACGCCTGGGCACCTCGCTTCATCTCGGCGGCGGCGCGCTTGAGCGTCTTGCGGATGTCCGTTGCGAAGCTCGGCGTGTAGTTGAAGCGGTGGTCAGCGAGGCCGCCGACAGGACCGGTGCGCTGCGGCTGCTTGGGCCGGCGCGGGCGAGGAGAGGTAATCACGATCATGGAAGGCTCCAGCCATAGACAGCCATCGCGGCGAGCACGATGGGCAGGACGACGAAGACCGCCACTGCAGCAGCGGTCGCGAGGGCGCGCGGGGAGGGCGCAACAGGCGATGTCCTCATGGGGCCATTGCCGGTTCGGTGGAGAGAGGTCGAGCGCATGGCTGCCCTTTCAGAAGGGGCAGGCCGCTGCAGCGCGGCCGGGGGTTGTGAGGGCGATTTCGAGCGCGATGTCGAACACCTCTTCATCAGAGGCGCCGTATCGGCTCGCGAGCAGGGCCACGCTCATCGGGTTGCGCTCGCAGTACGGCGAACCCGGGCGGTGCTCGTAGTGGTATCCGCCGCACCGGCACAAGCGATGGCCGGTTTCGCGCAGGTGCTGCGTGAACAGGCCATAGCTGCGGCGCCGCGTGCGGCACTCGGGGCAGCGGAAAAGGAATGCCATTACGCGGCGCCCCCTTCCTCTGCGCTTGCCTTGGCAGACTCGAGAATGGCCTGCAGCTCACCGCGGCAGTGGGTCCACCAGTCGGCGCCGTGGGTGCTGTACTTGCTCAGCATCCAGTGGATGACGGTGGCTTGCTCGGCCTCCGCCTTGCCCGCGATGTCTGCGCCGCCGATGCGAAGCACCGCGGCGATCCGCGTGCACGCAAAGTTCGGGCGCCCGAGAATTTCCCGCAGGTCGTCGTTTAGCGGCGGCAGCGTGAACGTGGTGTGCTGCGTGCTCATGCGATGGCCTTCGCGTAAGGCGACTTCAGCCACTCGCCGAAGCGCAAGCCGCTGGCTGCCTCAAGGAAGGCTTCGTAGCGGCGCTGGCTGCGCGTCATCGGCCGCACGGTGCCCATGTCGAGGTACTGAACCTCCCACGTCGGATGTGCGTTGCGAATCACGCCTGGCTTGTCGACGTCGAAGTTGATGTCGATGTAGTGGCCTCGGTCGGAGGCGATGACGCCGGGCTTGCCGGCGACGATCACGCGGCGGCCGATGGCAGCGGGCACGTTGTAGTGCTGGCGCACGTATGCGAAGGGCGTGCTCATCCTTGCCCTTTCACGTAGTCGGCCATGACCCAATAGCAGGCGTTCACGAGCTGGGTGTCATTCATCGCCTGCAGCACTTCGCGCGACTCGGAGCATTCCTCGAAGCTCAGTGTGTGGTCGATGATGTCCGCGCGTTCTGCGGGCGAGAGCACCCCGTCATCGTCGAGGCCGGCGAAGCCGCGGAAGCGGTGCAGGAAGAGGTCTTCGACGCGCTGGCCGATGGTCAAGGTGCTCCACTGGCGGACCTTGTTCATCAGGTGGCGTTCGTTCTCGATGCAGTGCTTGACCGTTCTCGATGAGCGGTCTTCGAGGATGGCGATGGCTTCGCTCGTGGAGATGCCGCCCCGTTCGGCCAGCCGCTCCAGCGTCTGACCATGGTTGCGCAGAGCATGCACCTCGTGAGGCGCGAGCATGGCGAGGGGAATTTCGCTCAGCAGGGAGCTGCCCATGATCGGCATGGTTGTGCGCTGCGTGGTGCTCATGCCGCGCTCCCGGTGGCCCTGTCGAGCCGCAACGCGCCAAGGATCACGCGGACGACGATTGCGCGCGCCGGATCATTGGGCGCCAGCAGGGGCATAACGTGCTGCGCGCACAGCAGAGGGTCAGCGCGTAGCCGGCCGGAAACGACGGTCAATGCAGCCTGCGCCGGCAGGGGGGCAGGCAGTGCCCAGCGGTCGCCATACCAGAAAGCGCGAGCGGAGCACGCATCTTTGATGGCCGTGGTGCGGGCCTCGGGCGTCTTTGCGAAGCGGCCGAAGGCGCGGAGGTCGCTGCTGTTCTGGCGGTAGGCGCGCTTCGCGTCGCTGCGCCCCGGTGCGTGCTGCGCGCTGCTCATGCGTAGCTCCTGGCGGCCTTGGGGATGGCGGCGCCGCCAAGCAGCAGAAGGCCGCCGCGCTTGCGGATCATTTCGACGGTGTGCTCCAGCGCCGACTCGGTATGCACCAGCGCGCGAACCCGCGCGCGGAACATGGTGCTGCCGACCTTTGCGCGGCGAACCAGCCGGGTCATCTCCGCAACCGCTGCCGCGTCTTCGTGGAAAGCCGGCAAGAACAGGTCGCTAAGACACTCGGTGTCCACTGTCAAAGGTGCCGGCGTTTGCTGCGCCGCGTTCATGCCGCACCTCGCGCACCAAGGTTCATCGCGTCGATTTCGCCGTTCAGCGCCATTGCGCGCGCGGCGAACTCGGCGGCCATCGGGTGGGCCTGTTCGACGTACTGCTCGACCGCCGCATCGGCAATGCCGGGCAGGCTGATGCTGCCGAGCTTCAGCGCCTTGTCGGCGAGCGGCACGCCGAGGGCTTGCCAGTTCGCAATACCGGCTGCGCTGCAACGGTAGAACGCCTGGCGGCGGCCACGAATAGTGCGAACCCAGATGTCTACGCGCGCTGAGCTGGTGGCCGCGTGGCGAGTGGCGGCGCGGCTGTCGGTAGCGTGGTTGATTTGAGCGCGGGCCACGGCATCAGCCCTCGATGCGCTCGACTTCGGAGACTGGGCACCCGGTGACGTGTTGCGCGCTTATGAAGGCGGCTTCGGCATTCGCGGCCTTCAACTGGACGAAGGGGTGTGCGCCGGTTTCTGAGGGGGCGAGCTGGCCGAAGCCATCGCGGGGAACGAAGAAGCAGCGGTAGCTGCGCGTCGCGGGGAGTTTCGCCATCGTCATCTCCAAGGTGGCTGCGGAATGCAGCACTTGGATTGAAGTCTAGAATAACTAGACTTAATGAGTCAAGCGAAACTAGTCGATTCGGCAAGCATTTCTTGACTGGGTGGCTTGTGGCGAGAAAAAGCCGCCCTGATGGCGGCTCAAGAAAAAGCGGTGCTGAGTTGTCGCTACTACCAGAGGGAAGTGATCTTTCGCCGTGGGACTGGATGCGCGATGTAGTAGACCCAGTCCACATCCTCAAACCGATAGTGAAGCACCACTGAGGTGTTGTAGCTGCCAAGTCGGTAAGCGCCGCGCTGCGAAAGCAGGCGCTTGATCATCGTGACGCCCGAGGTCAGCCGAACCAGTACATCGTCCTCCAGTTCAGGCGTGGTCCCTGGCTCCACCAGCGCGAAATCGCCAGGGGTGTACTTTGGAACCATGCTTTCTTCGGAAACTTCCACGAGGAAGGCGTGGGGGTCCGTACTCGCCACAAGCCCGTATTGATCCGTTGCTCCTACTGGATGGTCTCCATCGCTCCAAATTCGCTCTGACAAGCCGCCAGCGCCTTTGCCGACAACCCATATGCGATGCGGCTTTGTCGGGTCGACGAGGATTGCTCCATCAGGCAATTGGGGGGCGAGTTCGTTAGGCGGCGGCGGCGTGCTGGCGCTCTCACGGCCAAACGGATGAGGGTATCCGGTGACCTCTGCGATCTTCTGGATTTGCACAAAGCTGGGAGCGGTTTTGCCGTTCTCCCAAAACCCTGCCGTTGCCTTGCTCCGACCCATGGCGTCGCCGAGCTGCTCAAGCGTCCAGCCTTTGTGTTTTCGGGCGGCACGCACCCAGTCTTTCAACTCCATTCCTTCATCGTAAAGAAAAACTTGACCTCGCGAGGCAAGTAATACTTGATGTGACTGTCTAGAAATACTAGACTTCACGGAAACTGCCAAAGGATCAAGCATGGAACACCCCGTAGACAGAGCTGCAAAGGTTGTTGGTTCTAAAGCCGCACTTGCGAATGCGCTGGGCGTTACCAAGGCTGCCGTCGGTCAGTGGAAAGACGAAGGGCGGCGCGTGCCCGCTGAGCATTGCCCGTCCATTGAGCGCTTGACCTCTGGTGCCGTGCGCTGCGAAGAACTGCGGCCTGACGTGGCGTGGGGGGTATTGCGCCGCGACCAAGCTGCCGACGCGCCGACGGAGAGCGTGCATGCAGATCGGTGAAACGGCTCTACCAGTCTCTTCGGGAGAAGTCGGGGCCAGCGCTACGGCGTTGGATCGATTGGCGCGGCCTCGGCTCGATGCTGACGCTAACGTTGCAAAGCGGGCAGTGGGCAGCGTAGGGCCCCACATGGAGGACGCCTTTCTTGCCGGCATCGAAACACGGCTGGCAGACGAAGTGTTCAGGCTCGTCAGCGCGCTCCGCGAGTTCAGCGGCAGGACGCAATTGATATGCCAAGAGTTGCCCGAGCGAGCCCACCTTAGCAAGTCGGTAACGGGCTTTCTCAGCCTCATTGGTCTCCAACTCGCGGATGCGCTCGCGAAGGGCTTGGATCGTGCCGTCCTTTTCGATGACAGCGCCCAGTATCTCGGAGAACTTGGCTTGAGCCTGGAGGATCTTTTCCGAGAGATCGATCTGGATGGCCGCCGCCTTCTGGCGGTCGCGCTCATCGACGAGCCCGCGCGCCATGGTGCCAGCGACAGAAAGGATGCTGATAAATGCGCCGATCTCGCCTGACATATCTCGAGCCTTCCGCAAAAGTACAAGCCACGAATGGTACGTTGCAGCGGCCCGGGGAAGGCGAGCATGTCTGACGCCATCACCATGACGATTTCCATTGACTGCTCGCCGGTGCTCGATCCGGCTGAGGAACTGCTGCTACTTCTTGAACGCTTTCCGAAGCACGTCGCCGACGCCCTTGTGCAACGCGCGCTCGATCTTCTGGATCTCGGCTTTGAGACTGAAAGTGTTCCCGCAGCGGCCACAGGTAGCTGTGTCTTGCGTTTGCGCAGTCTCGCCCTTGCTGAGTTGGTCGGAACCGCACGCCGGGCACTTGATGGTGGCTGTCCCCAGGTTGTAGGTGGTCATGTCTGCGCCCCGAAGGGTCCGTGTTGTGGCGATGCGGATTGTGCCCTTCGGGGCGTCGGCGCCCGTTTGACCGTGCAGTCTGCGGAGCGAGGGCACTCATGCGTGATGTAAACGCCATCTTCAATGGCTGTAATGCACGAGCGGTTGCCCAAGCCTCGGCGCTGTTGCCGAGCGCAGTGATTCGCAGGGTGCAGGCGGCGGAGAAGGAGCGTCGCAAACTGCTCAAGCTGTTGGAGGCGGGCGCTTCGCTTTCCCAATTGCAGATTGAACATCTGCGCCAATCGGGGGAGGCGGCTCTTCCCCAAGGTTCGCGCCCAGGCTTGCTACCCGCGTCACCAGTTCGCCAATCGCCACCATTCGCCGGGCCGACACGGCCTGATGCGCGCGCATCCGCTCCACGCATAGTTGCATCCAAGAAGAAAAGGAGTCCACGGTGAGTGGTTCGACTTGTTCTTCTTCCGAGGGGGCAGAGAGCGGCAACTGCGCTGTATACACGATGGCCGACTCCAGCCTTTGCACGTGCGCACGGATGGCTGTGCTGTCCACTTCGATCAGCAGCAGCAACTGTCCAAGGAAATATTCCATGGCCTCGAGCCGCTCTTCCACGGTGGGCGTGGTCGAGGGTCGTTCGGGCGTGTTCATGCCTGCCCCTTTCGTCTTCGTTGGTTGTGTGAGAACGGCCATGGTAGGGCGGAAGAGTGCGGGCGCCACATTTTTTGGAGCCGAAGCCCCTCGGGCACGTGATTGGTTGGGGGAGCGCGCGCGCAGCTTCAAGCGCGCCGCCGCAGAGAGGGGGCCGCGCCTCAGATGACCCGAACCTCCCTCCACCTGCTAGCGCTCGCGGCGCAACGCGAGCGGCGCATTGCCACGTGCTCACGACCACCGCGCGTCCGCCAGGCGCACCACGTCGACGGCGGGCGTGAGCACGCGTCGGCACAGCCCCTCGAGCGTCTTCGTCTGCCGCGGTGTGCGTGCGCCATGTGCCAGCGCGCTCGCCGAGCAGATGGCGATCCACGCCGAGACGGTTTCCCGGTTGATTTCGGGCTCCACCTCCAGCAACAGCACGAGCTGCTGCAGGAATTGCTCGATGGCATCGATTCGCTCGCTGGGCGTGGGGGCGAAGGCTTCCATGGCCGGCTGGTCTTTCTCTTCTCTTGAGGTTTGCATGAACGCAACTTTCTCAATTCCGGGCCATCTCGCCTATGGCGGCGATGAGCCCAATCCCTCCAGACCCGCAGGGCAGGACATCCTCGATGCGGTCTACAACACGGTGCACGGGTATCCGGGTGGCGTCACGGCGCTGGCTGCACGCATGGGCATTCCCGTCAACACGTTGACGCACAAGGCCAACCCCAACACGACCACGCACCAGCCCAACCCACGCGAGCTGATCGCGATGCAGGCCTTCAGCGGCAATTTCGCGGTGCTCCATGCGATGGCCGAGGCCTTGGGCCACACCTGCACGCTGGCGACGCCAGACCAGTCCGGCGCCGATCCGGTCGAGGCGCTGATGCGCCTGCACTCGGCCTTCGCCGACTACGTGAGAGCCACGGCCGACGCGGTGCGCGAAGGCGAGGGCGCTGTCACGGGCAATCAGGTCCGCCGGGCGGACTACGCCGCGCAGGAGGTCATCGCGGCCGTGGGCCACGTCATGGCGCTTCTGCGCGGACGTATGCGGAAGGCGCCGCAGACATGAGACGTGGAGAAATGGATCTGCCACCCGATATCGACCTGGCGGGCCTGCTCGCACGGGTCGATGAAGTGGGCGATTGCCTGATCTGGAACTGCTACGCCCTCGATGGCCTGCATCCGCAGTGGCGCGTGGGCGGGCGACTGTGGAACGTGCGACGCCTGCTGTGGCTGCTCGTGCGCGGTCCGCTCGTGGCCGGCCTGCAGGTGGGTGTCGGCTGCGATGTCGACCTGTGCGTGCATCCCGACCACCTGGCGGCACGCACGCGCTCGCAGGCATGCGCCGGCAAGCCGAAGACCGCAGCACACCGGGTGCGCATCGCGCTGGCGAAGCGGGCCGATTCGACGCTGACTGCGGACATCGTGCAGGCGGTGCGCATGAGCGCAGAGCCGGGCGTTGTCCTCGATGAGCAGCTTGGGCTTTCGCGCGGCTACGCCTCGAAGTTGCGCACAGGAGCGGTTTGGCGGCAGCACGGGTGCGCGTTCGGCGGCCTGGGGGAGCGTGCAGCGTCATGAGCATCAAGGTGATGACGATGGTGTTCGACCGCTACCCCGTGGGCGGTAGCGAGCGGCTACTGGCGCTGGCCATTGCAGACCATGCGCACGATGACGGGACGCACATCTACCCGGCCATCGACACGCTGGCGAGCAAGACGATGCAAAGCCGCAGCACGGTGCAGCGGCAAATCGCCAAGATGCTCGCCATCGGGTGGCTCGAGCGCGTCGGGTCGAAGACGGGGCGCGGCTACGTCAATGAATACCGTATTTCGTCGGCATGGATCAGAGGGGAGCTGCTGCCTTCGCAGATCGCTCCGCCGCTTGTTACAGACGTGAGGCCCAGTTATCCACAAGCAGGTCAAATTGACACCCTTATTTCTGCGCAGAAGGGTGTCATCCAGAGCGAAAAGGGTGTCATCCACGACGTGAAGGGTGTCACAGCTATGACACCCGAATCTTCAGAACCGCCAAAGAACCGAACCCCCCTACCCCCCGAAGGGGGAGCGACGGGTTTCGATCAAGTCTTTGCGGAATACCCGAACCATGCCAATCGGGCGAAGGCAGAACGGCAGTGGCGTCGGCTCGGGCCCGATGCGGCATTGCAACAGGCCATGCTCGCCGCCATCGCCGTGCAGCGGCACAGCGTGAAGTGGACGAAGGACAAGGGCCAGTTCGTGCCCGAGTTCCACACCTGGCTGCGCAACGCGGGGTGGCGCGACGACGTGAGCGAGCGTGGCCCGGTCGTGCCGTGGGACACCAACCGCAGCACCATCGAAGCCAAGGCTGCCGAGCTGGGCATGGCCCCTTGGAACGAGAGGGACCTGAGCGTCAACCGTGAGACTTTCCACGCCTACACCGAGCGCGTGCGCCGTCTGGTCGAGCAGGAGGCTGAATGCGCATCGACCTGAAGCTCGACGGCATCGAGTCTGTGCGCGGTGCGCTCAACAAGCTCACCGGCAATCAGGCGCGCGATGCGTTCGCCGCGGCCCTCAACGACACGGCCTTTCGCGTTCGTCGAGAAATGCAAAAGGAAATGAGGGCGGTCTTCGACAAGCCGACGCCGTACATCCTCAAGAGCGTGTACGTCCGGCAAGCCACGCGGCAGCGGCAGGATGTGGCCATCGAGCCCACCTACTTCGGCGGCAAGGGTGTTGACCCGCAGAAGATCCTTCAGGCGCAGGAGTTCGGCGGCAGGCGCGCGGACAAGCGCAGCGAGGTGGCGCTGCGCCGCGTGGGCATCCTACCTGCCGGCTATCAGACGGTCATTCCTGCGAGCCCATACCCGGGCAGCGATGACGGCCGGGGCAACCTGCGCGGTTCATTCCTTTCACAGTTGCTGTCGTACTTCCGTGCATTCGGTGAGCAGGGCTACAGGGCCAACATGACGGACAAGCGTCGTGCGCGCGTGCACCAAGGCTCGAAGAAGGTCGATGGTCGCCGCTACTTCGTGGCCTATGGGCGCTTGCGCAGTGGGCCGACTGCACACCTGCCTCCTGGCATCTGGGCGGCAGCGGGTACGCATGGGGTTGATGTGCGCCCTGTGCTGTTGTTCGTGCAGGTGGGTGATTACGTGCCGCGGCTCAGCATGGAGACGGTGGCCGAGCATGCCGATGTTGATGCGTACATGGCGCGTCGGCTGCGCTACCGAATCAGGCAGGCGGTGGGCGAATGAAGACGGCCAAGGCAGACATGCGCCACCGCACGGCGCCGAGGGGGCGATGCGAGAAAACAGCATCGACCAGGGGAGGGCGCGGGTCCCTCCTGGAGGCCTGCCGTGCGGGTAATTCGAACCGCGTCCTCGGACTGTTCACCGAGCTTCCTAAGGGGGTTAAGTGAAGGTAGTTGAAGCTATGGGAGTGGGCATCACGCAAGCGGAGTTCGCTGCGCTGGTCGGCGTGAGCGAGGCGAAGGCGAGCCAGCTGGTGGGCGAGGGCATCATCGAGCGCGGCCAGACCGCCCATGCCTGGCTGCTCGCCTACTGCGAACGCCTGCGCGAGGTGGCCGCGGGCCGCGCATCGGTCGAGGCCGGCGGGCTTGACCTCGTGCAAGAGCGCGCCAGGCTGGCGCGCAGCCAGCGCGAGGCGCAGGACATCAAGAACGCCGTGGCCCGCGGCGAGTTCGCGCCCATCGGCCTGCTCGCCGACGTGCTCGGCATGGCATCGAGCGCGGTCGTGGATCGCTTCGAGCAGCTCGAAGGTGCGCTGCGCAAGGCGTGCCCTGACTTGCCGGACGAGGCGAAGGCCACGGTGCAGCAGGTCATCGCGAACGCGCGCAACGAGTGGATTCGTGCAACCGAAAAGCTGGTGGTGCTCGAGCTGGATCGGCTGGTGTCCGACGACGAAGGCAGCGCCGAGGACGTGCTCGGCGAAGAGGCGGGGCAGTAGTGGCTGAGTACGTTTCGCGTGAAACATTGCGCGCCGTGATCCACGCGGTGAGCCTCGGCCTCGGCAGTCTGCGCGCCGAGGTTTTCCAGACGCTCAGCGAGTGGGCCCCCGACAACTTCAAGCTGGCCGGCGAAAGCTCGCACCAGAAGGGCGGATGGATCGCGTGGTTCTTTCAGATCGGCATCCTCGACTTCATGAGCGACGACCGCATCGAGGAACTCGATGTGATGAAGTCCAAGCGCGTCGGCTACACGAAGATGATCACCGCCTTCGTGGCCTACAACATCGCGCACCGCCGGCGCAAGCAGGCGCTCTGGCAGCCGACAGACGACGACCGCGACAGCTACGTCAAGAGCGAGATCGATCCCATCCTTGATGCGCGCGACGGCGTGCCCTCGGTGCAGGCCGCGCGCCGCAAGGGTGGTGGAAGCGACGACACCATCAAGATGAAGAAGTTTCGCGACAGCGTTCTTCATCTACTCGGCGGGAAGGCCAAGCGAGCCTATCGGCGCATCACCGTGGCGATTGCCATCCTCGATGAGTGGTCCGCCTTCGACCAGACCATCGAGAAATCTGGCGACCCGGGCGGCCTGGCGAAGGGCCGCCTCGAAGGCGCTCCCTATCCGAAGTTCGTTGGCGGCTCGACGCCTGGCTTCAAAGGGCTGTGCCATGTCGAGCGTGCCGTGCTCAACGCCGAGGGCTTCGTTCGCTTCTACATCGACTGCAAGCACTGTGGCCTCGAGCATCCGCTCGCATGGGGCGACAAGGGAAAGCTGCACGGCTTCAAGTGGGACCGCGGCAACCCCGCCAGCGTGCACCATGTCTGCCCGCATTGCCGCAAGTCCATTCGGCAGAGCGACTTCCTGCAGGGCGGCCTTCCCATGCAGGGCACCTGGGTGTGCGAGAAGACGGGAAAGAGGTTCGGGCCGGACCGAGTGTGGCGCGACAGCGCCGGCATGCCCACTCGCCCGCCGAAGACGCTGGGTGTGCACATCTGGGCCGCGTACAGCCCGCAGCGCACCTGGGAGAGCATCGTCAAGGAATTCGAGGAAGCGCTCGACGCACTCGCCCGCGGCGACTCGGGGCCGATGCAACTCTTCGTCAACGAGACGCTCGGCGAGACATGGGAAGTCGTCGGCGAGCGCACCGATGAGCATGCGCTGCAATCGCGTGCCGAAGACTACCCGCTGAAGACTGTGCCGGCGGGTGGCCTGATCCTGACGGCGGGCGTGGACGTGCAGCGCGACCGTTGGGAAATCGACGTGTGGGCGTGGGGGCGCGGCTTGGAGTCCTGGCACGTCGACCACCATGTCATCCATGGCAATCCTGCGTCCGAAGATGACTGGGCGCCGGTCGCGGCCTACCTGTCGAGCCGTTACGTGCAAGCTTGGCACGGCGGCTCGATGGGGTTGAGCGCAATTTCCATCGACTCGAGCGACCAAACGCAGGCGGTCTACAACTGGGTGCGCAAGACGCAGCACCAGCTTCCGAGGCTGCGCGCCATCAAGGGGCGCGGCGAAGAGAACGTGCCCGTCCTTGGCCCCAGCAGCCCGCAGGAAGTGCGGTGGAACGGCACAAAGATTCCCAACGGCATCAAGCTGTGGAATGTCGGCATCGACTCGGCGAAGGACCTGTTGCTCGGGCAGCTCGCCATCGAGAAGCCGGGGCCGGGCTTCGTTCACTTCAGCCAGGAGCTGCCGCAAGAGTGGTTCGAACAGCTCACGGCCGAGCAGCGCATCCTCGTGAAGGTCAACGGGAAAGAAGCCTACCGTTGGGTCAAGCGCAGGCCGCGCAACGAGGTGCTCGACAACCGCAACTACGCACTGCACGCCGCCTTCGGCCTCGGCCTTCACAACTACACGGACAAGCGTTGGAGCGACCTCGAGGCCTCAGTGCAGCCTGCTCGTGATCTCTTTACCCCGCCGGCTTCGCTTCAGCTCAGCACAACCGCGGCACCGCCAAGGCTGTCGGAAGCAGTCGCGAGCACCGGTGCGTCCGCTTCGACTGACGTAGATATTTTTTCTCCCATTGCACTGACCTGAACATGATGGACCTGATCCCAAACGACGAACCTATTGCCATCATCGAAGAGGAGGCGCGCGCGATGGCGCGGTGCTTTGGCGTCACTGCACCTGAAGAGGCTGCAGCGTCCCTGGTTGATCGCATACTGCTGAGACTCGGCGGCGCGCATGTATATCTACCGCGCCGAAGCGCCCGCGCCCGAGCGCGCACACAGGTTGAAATCGTCGCCCGATTCAACGGCAGCAACCTGTTCGAGTTAGCACGTGAATACGCAATGAGCCCTCGGCACCTCCGCCGGATCATCGCCAAGCAACGTACGGGTAAGTCGTCGCCCGGCCCCGGTTAGCGAAAATCAAGGCTGTGCCGAAAGCCAGGGCGTCGGCTACATTTCGTAATACTGTCGGCACGGTTGCCTCACAGTTTTTACGGTGGAAATCCAATGCGCCCTGTTGAAGGTGGTCCCTTGTCGGGGCTCGAGGCATGAGCAAGATTGTCGCCCGGAGTCCTGCTGTCGAGGCGGTGGCGTTTGTAGATTGGAATTCTCAATTACTTCTTACGGGTCGAAATCTCCAGTTCGATCCGGAAGCCGCCGCTAAATCTGCCTTTGAACAAACGACTCGCCGAATCGCATCATGTCTAAGTTCTGTTGCCCCAGAACTTCGCTTCCGAGTTGTTCTGCGCTTGTATCATGGTTGGCACAAAGGCTATGAACCCACTGCTAATAGAAAAGCAGCTAAAGTCGTAGTGGGAAGAGCCGATTTTTCTACGCTTTCCCCAAAACCAAATGTCATTTTTTCTCCGAATGTTGGATTTGGAGACCGATTGACTGCTTCCTTGGATCGACGTTTGCACGCAAGGTTAGCCGTGCATTTGCCAAATACGGTTAGAAAACGGTATGGTGACGAGTTAGAAGAAAAAATGGTTGACACGGCCCTGGTCGCAGATGTCGTTTCCACTGCATACCGCGAACCCCAGGATTGGATAGTGGTTGTAACCGAAGACGATGATTTGATTCCATCAATCTATGTGGCAGAGGCGGTGCTTGCCGCGTCCACCGGCCGGGCAGTGCTGCTGAGAAAAAGAAATCACATGGGGATGTTGAGCTTGGACGATCTCCTTATCGCGGACTAATATGAAAAAACAAGACCTACTTACGCAGCTTATCCCGTTCGGTGACATTGGAGAGGAACCTGTAAAAATCACCGAACAGGGCGATAAGTTTACTGTCAAAATGATTCGCGACGGTAAACCCATGAAGCTCTCGGTTGATGGAGTGAGCGGCAAAATTCAATGCACATGGGGTTCGTTTCCTGCGAGAGGGTTTGCGTCCTTTTCGGCTCTTCTAGCCTCTGAAATTTTCGCCAACTTAAAGCGTTGGGGCGATGCGCAAGCTCTGCTTTTGCGGGAGCTGGATGCTCCAGATAAATTATTGCCTTTCCAAGGCACGACGCACGATAAAAAACAACTAAGCTCTGTTGATGAAATCGATTCTTTACTCGGGGGGGTAGCAAGAAGCGAAGATTTTACGGAAATACTTCTGATTGATGGCCCGGCGGGCATCGGAAAAACAAGCCTTATCGAGCAGCTGGCGTTGAAGCGTGCAAGTGCCTACAAGACCGCCGCTCGGCCGCTAATCCTACATGTCAAAAGCCGAGGCAGAGTGTTGTCGAATCTGCAAGATCTTATGGCGTTTAGTTTGCAAACAATTCGCTCCCAAATTACTTACGACCAAATTCCGGTGCTCGCCAAGCACGGGTTGGTGGTCATCGCTATTGACGGATTCGATGAGCTCGCGGACCCCAATGGTTATGAGATGGCGTGGGCACAGCTAAGTGACTTAATCGCATTTATACGTGGCAAGGGCACACTGATTTTGGCAGGTAGGGATACGTTCATTAATCGTTCGCGATTGCTAGAAGACGTGGAGGTCCTTCGGGAAGGTAAGGATTCGGTGATTGGGCTCACCCTCGGTCCGCCGTTACCGGACCAAGCTAAGGCATGGCTGGCGAAGCAGCCGAAGCATCCGTGGACTCAGGAAAACTTTGAAATACCCTCGATTGCAGTCTTGCTAGAGCGCGGCTCATTCGCACTTCGTCCGGTATTTCTGCGCATTTTGGCAAAACACATTAAGCCGAAAGAACTGGAAGGTAAGCACGAGCGATATTTGACGCCGCTTTTGGTGAATGAAATGATTCGGCGCGAGGCAGGGCTTTTTGGAAAACCAATAAATGCAGTGCTGAATGAATCTCAGAGAGAGGGGTTTTTGAACAGCTTTCTTTGCGAAACCGCGCGACAGATGGCGGATTCGCAAGTGGAAGCGCTGGATGCTAGCGAAGTGGCGTGGATAAGTGAGGCAGCTCTTGAAGAAGGTTTGCCGTCAGAAGTCGTGGCGCTTATAAGAAATCGCGCCGGAGTCGTAGCTTTTTTTGTAAACGACGAGCGCAATGGCTACAAAACATTCTTGCATTCCTATCTAATGAATTATTTCCTCGCTCTTGTCGTCGTTGACGCAATTGGGCGAGGAGATATTCCGAAGTTTGTGCGAAGAAATCTGTTGGGTTCTGAGTTTCTTTCGGTGTTTTGCGATGTTGTTGCCGAAGCGGCGGTTGCTGATAAGGCGAAATTTGATCGATTCTTCGAAAAGGCCGCCGCGAGTTCTCTTTCCTACACGAGTGTCGATCGCGGACTACGGAATCTGGGAGCTTTAGCGCTAGCCGCCCTATCGGCTGTTATCCCCGGTGAAGAGTTGATTTTAAGAGAGTTTTCGATTGATGATGGAGTAATTCGGGGGATTTGCCCGGACTGCGTTTTGGAGAACTTTGAAATAAGCCAGCTTGACATCCGCGGTGCTGACTTGTCGTCTGTGACGTGGACGGGGGGGGCAATTTCGGGAGTTATTGCTGATTCGGCAATTCGAGTGTCACCATCATTTCCGCTGCCAACAAAAATTTCGCTGGCAGACGATACGGAGATCATAGGTGCAGAGGCTGTTTCGTCTTGGTTGGCAAGCAGAGGGCGTGATGCCGAATATGTCGATCAAACCGGGTTGGCAACTCTTCGGAGCAAACCGCTGTATCTATTGCTGATGCGAGCGGCTCGGCTGCGTCAATATTGGCTTCGAGCGGAGGCGGATGATTTTCAAGCCAGCAAAATACTCAATGACAGAGATTGGCCTGAACTGGCGAAGATACTGGTTGAGCGTGATTTGTTGCGCGAAGAGATTCGGCAGGCCTCTGGTCGATCATCAAAGTTTTTTCACATAAAGCATCGAGAAAGTATCCTTTCCGAATCAGTAGAAATCGAGGCGCTTGCTGGACTTTTCGAGGATATCCGAAAGTCTTGAGGCCGCGATTTGGAGTTTTTTGAGCATTGATGCGTAAAGAAAAGGTGGCGTAGCCGATGGTCACTTAAAGGTGACATTGTCCAGCGGAAATGTCCGCGATGACCTGTTGTCATTGCGTCCATGGGCATTTACCGCCATCTGAGTGTTGAAGAGTTGCAAGCGACGCGCACACGCCTGATGGCGTCGCTGCACGACCGACTCGCTTCCCCTACAGCCGCCGCCCACAACGGGCGCTCCATTCAGTACCAGCAAGACGTCGCTGAAATCCGCAAGGAAATCGCGGCGTTGAGCGAAGAGCTCGAAGCCCGCGGCGCTGGCGTTTCCGGTGGCACGGTGCGCGGCCCGATCTACATCGTTTGAAGATGAGTCGCCGCAACCGCCGTCTCATGCCCGCTGGCCCGCGCATCTCCGCGCCTGGCGCCAGCGGCACCGCAGGCGCAGGCATGAACGCGCACGAAGCCGCCTCAACCAACGACCTGGCCCTGCATGGTTGGAACCCCATCGCCGGCAGCGCCGATGCGGATCTGCTGCCCGACCTCGACACGCTGACTGCGCGCTCGCGCGACCTGGGCCGGAACAACGGCCTCATGGCCGGCGGCATGCAGACGATGCGCGACAACATCGTCGGATCCGTGCTGCGCCTCAGTGCGACGCCGGACTATCGCCTGCTCGGGTGGACGCGCGAGCAGAGCCGCGAATGGGGCAACGTCGTGGAGGCTAAGTTCCGCTCGTGGGCCGAGACCACCGAATGCGATGCAGCGCGCACGCAAAACCTGCTTGGCCTCACGCTGCAAGCCCTCGGCGGCGCCATGCTCAACGGCGACGCTTTGGGCTTGCCGCTGTGGTTGCCCCGCCCTGGCACGCGCTGGAACACGCGCTTGATGATGGTCGAGGCGGATCGGCTCGCCACGCCCCTGGGCCTCGAGCATCGCGACGACATCCGCAAGGGTATCGAGTTCGACCGCTGGGGCGCACCTGTGGCGTACCACATCCTCAAGCGCCACCCGGGGGACGTGTACGCGTTCGGCTTCTATGGCATGACGCGGGAAGCGCAGCTCATGGAGTGGGACCGCATTCCTGCGTTCACCGCGTGGGGCCGTCGCCGTGTCATCCACTTGCACGACAAGGAACGCACCGGCCAATCGCGCGGCAAGCCCGTTGTGACGGCCGTCATGCGCGAATTCCACATGGCCGGCAAGTACGCGGCGAACGAGCTGCAGGCCAGCCTTGCGAACTCGCTCGTTGCCGCGTTCCTCGAGTCGGACCTCGATCCAAACTCGGCCGCCGCGCTGTTCGGCGACAACCCACGCGATCAGTGGAATGCATCGGTGGCGCAAACCCGCAACATCCGCCAGCTCAAGGGCGCGGCGGTCATCCCGCTGCCCGCCGGCGCGCGGCTCTCCAGCTTCACACCAGGCCGCCCGAATCAGGCCTTCGAGGCCTTCATGCTCGCTTCGCTGCGGCACATTGCCGCCGGCATGAACCTGCCCTATGAACTGCTGCTGAAGGACTTCAGCAAGTCGAACTACAGCAGCGCGCGTGCCGCCTTGCTCGAGGCCTGGCGCTACTTCCACGGCCGCCGCCGCTGGCTCACCGACTACTGGCTTCGGGCCATCTACGAACTGTGGTTCGAAGAAGCCGTGAACGCCGGCGAGATCGAAGCGCCCGGCTTCTACGAAAACCGCTACGCCTATCTGCGTGCGCGCTTCATCTTCGGCGGCCGTGGCTGGGTCGACCCAGTGAAGGAGGCACAGGCCGCCGGGCTGCGCATCGAAATGGGCATCTCCACGCTCGAGAAAGAGTGTGCGGAGCAGGGCGACGACTACGAGGAAATCATGGATCAGCGCGCCATCGAGTTGCGCATGGCCGCCGACCGTGGCCTCAACACCGCGCAACCCATCGCCGTGGCTCTGGCTTCGGCCGGGCAGGGCAAGTCCGACGACGAAGAACAGCCTGGCACATCGCAAGGGCAGAACGAGGAAGCCGCCGCATGAAATACCCCCATCTCGCAGCGCGGATCTTCAACACGCCGCTGCTCATCCATCCGCAGAAGCTTGACGCCATCATTGCCGGCCTGAGCGACCGCTTGCTCGGCGCCATGCCGTTGATGGTTGCCGCGGCCGATGGCTTGCCCAAGCTGGCCCCGGAACTGTTCTCGACGCGGCGCGGCGAGCAGAGCGACCGCGGCTATCGCGTGGTCGAGGGCGTCGCGGTGCTCAACGTCAACGGCGCGTTGCTGCATCGCAGCCGCCTCGATGTGGCCGAGAGCACTTTTCTCGTGGGCTACAACGACCTGGCTGCCGACCTCGAGGATGCGATGAGCCATCCCGACGTGCACGCAGTGCTTCAGGTCTACGACAGCCCGGGCGGCGAGGCGCAGGGCGCATTCGAATATGCGCAGCGTGTGTTCGATCTGCGCGGTCGCAAGCCCATGCAAGCCATCGCTGACGGAATGGCGCTGTCGGCCGCCTATCTGGGCGCCAGCGCAGCTGACGAAGTGGCGGTTACCGCAACCGGCTATGCCGGCTCTGTGGGCGTGGTCTCGCGGCACGTCGACTTTTCGCGTGCGCTCGATCAGGACGGCATCACCGTGACGCACATCTTCGCTGGTGCGCACAAGGTCGACGGCAATCCCTATGAGCCGCTGCCCGCCGACGTGCGCAGTGCCTGGCAAGCCGAGATTGACGGGCTCTACACGATGTTTGTCGATGCGGTTGCGCGCCATCGCGGCATGGAAGCGGCAGCCGTGCGCAAGACACAGGCCGCCAGCTATTCCGGCGTCGCGGCCGTGGCTTCCGGCCTGGCCGACCGCATCGCGACCACTGACCAACTGATTTCCGAACTGGCCGCCCAACGCGGCCGGTCCTTCCCTGTCGGGCCGACCGCCCGATCCAACGCCAACGACAAAGGAGCTTCAATGTCTGGCAATTCCCCCAACGAGGCGGGCGGTCATCAAGCCGCAGCAGTCCCCGCCGGTGCCCCGGCAGTTACCTCCGCCTTCACACAGGCCAGCGTGGATGCGGCACGCGCCGAAGGCCGCGAAGAGGGCGCGCAGACCGAGCGCACTCGCGTGAGCGGCATCTTTGCGCACGAAGCCGCCGCCGGGCGCACGCAACTGGCCATCCAGTGCGTCACCAGCGGCCTGAGCGTCGAGCAAGCCGGCGCCGTTCTCGCTGCTGCACCGGTGGCGACCGCCGCGCCGGTGAATGCCTTCGCGACCGCAATGGCCGCGGTGGGAAATCCCGATGTTTCGGGCGTCGAGGCCGGTAGCGGCGCGCAGAACGACGAGGCCGCTCTCGCGAGCCAGATCGTCGCGAGCTTCCGCGGTTCGCGCTGATTCAACCATTCACAGGAGTTGCGAACATGAACTATCGCGCAAGTTTCTCGACGGAAGGCGTCTCTGCCTCCAAGGTGCTCGTGGCCGGCAACGCCCACCTGCTGGTCGGCCGCAAGGTCACGCTGCTGGCCGGCGCGGTCTACGCGGCCGGCACGGTGCTCGGCGTCATCACTGCTTCGAAGAAGCACACCGTCAGCGCCTCGGCGGCCACCGATGGCAGCGAAGAGCCGGACCTGATCCTGGCCGAAACGGTCGACGCCACCGCGGGAGACCGCGAAGCGCTCGGTTATGCACGCGGCGACTTCAACACGAGCGCGCTCGTGCTCGGCGCCGGCCACTCCGTTGCCAGCATCACCGAGGCCCTGCGCACCAAGGGCATCACCTTGCTGGCCGACGTGGCCTGACGCCCAGCACCCAGCAACCCAACCTTTCAATCAGGAGCAACTTTCATGGACATTTTTTCCATCGGCGTCCTCGCGCGTGTGATCGCCGAGCTTCCGGCCCCCGCGCCGTTCATTCTCAATTCGTTCTTCACAGCCATGCAGACCGAGACGAGCGAGGAAATCCACTTCGATGTCGAGAACGGTCGCCGTCGCCTGGCGCCGTTCGTCGCGCCCATCGTGGCCGGCAAGGTCGTGCAGTCGAAGGGCTTCGTCACCAAGACCTTCAAGCCCGCCTACATCAAGGACAAGCGCGTCTTCGACAGTTCGCGCCCCTTCAAGCGCGCCATCGGTGAGCGCATCGGCGGCGAGCTGTCGCCGGCGCAGCGCCTGCAGGCGTTGCTCGCTACCGACCTGCAGGATCAGCTCGAGATGCTTGCCCGCCGTCAGGAGGTGATGGCCGTGGAGGCGCTGCGCACTGGCAAGGTCACCGTCAAGGGCGAGCAGTATCCGACCGTGGTCGTGGACTTCGGCCGCCATGCCGACCTGACCGTCGAACTCACCGCCGGCGACCGCTGGGGCGAGGCCGGCGTCGACCCGCTCGAGGACGTGCAGGCTTGGTCGATGGGTGTCACGCAGCACTCGGGCGCGGCCGGCAACACGCTCATCATGGACGTGAAGGCTTGGCAGCTCTTCAGCGCTGCGCCTTCGGTGCAGAAGCTGCTCGACCGCTTCCGCGGCGCCGACAAGCTCAACGCCACGGTGACGGGCGAGGGCGGTCGCTACATGGGCAACATCGGCAACTTCGACATCTGGGTTTATGCCGGCTGGTACGAAGACCCGGACTCAGGTGCGCTGACGCCCTACCTGCCCGACAACACCGTGCTCATCACGAGCCCGGACCTCGAGGGCACGCGCGCCTATGGTGCGATCAAGGACGAAGAGTCCGGCTTTCAGGCCATGCCGTACTTCTCGAAGTCGTGGGTCGAGAAGGACCCCGCCGTCCGTCTGCTGCTGCTGCAATCGGCCCCGCTGCCGGTGCCGTACCGCGTCAACGCGTCGATGTCGGCCAAGGTTCGCTGAGGCCCTGAGCATGTCCGCACGCGCGCCCTTCGCCGAGATCGAAGCCATGGTGGATGCCGGGGTGCTCGGCCACCTGGCGAATGCCATCGCGACTGTGGCGGGTGTCGATGTGCCGGTCATCTTCGATGTGCCGTCCGCGCAGTCTTTCGACGGGCAGATCGACGCCAGCGCACCCGAATGCAGCGGCGCTGCCGATCTGCTCGCGAATGTTGAGCGCGGAGACGCCATCGTTCTGCGCGGGCGCAGCTACGAAGTGGTGACTGCGGAGCCCGATGGCGCTGGATTCATCCGCCTCGTGCTGGGGAGCCTCTGATGCTGGCGCTCGAACCCGCCATCGTGCAGCGGCTGCGCGCGAACCTGGCCGAAGCCTGGACCGTGAAGGGCATGTTCTCCGACGCCGGAAAGCGGGAGCCCGACCTCTTTGCATCCGTGATGTTTGGCGACGCGGATGTGCCGGCCAGCGAGGTGCCGGGCGTGCTGGTGCGGCCGTTGTGGCTTGTCACGCTCGTTGGTAGGCGCGCCGATGCAGAGGCCGCGCCGCAGCTCGACAGCGCCTTCGCGCTCGTCATCGAGGTGCTTCACGGTTGGGCGCCCGGGCCAGTCGCCGGCCGGCGCTGGGAGCGTCTTCAACTGGTGCGCGTGAAGCCGCCACCTTTTCTCGAGAACGGCCTTGTCGGGATCGAACTCGCTTTTTCTACTTCCGCCCGCTTCGACGGGCAACCCTGAAAGGACATCGTTATGCCTATCTCGCACACCAAGACGGAACTGTCGGCCCCTCGCGGCCGGCTTCGTCTGGACATCATGAACGCCCTCGAGGAACTCACGGGCGAAGAAGAAATGGGCAACTGCCCGGCCTTCGTGCTGACCATCGATTCGGAAAAGGCCGAAGAATTCTCGGCCGAGAGCGCGGCCAGTGAACTCATCGGCACGCTGACGGGCAAGGTCAAGCGAACCGCCAAGATCACCTGCAACAACATGAGCATGGCGACCTATCAGCGCTTCCTCGCTGCGACGAGTGAAGTGGTGGTGCAGGCTGCCGTGGCGGTCACTGCAGAGCTGCGCGCCGTCGTGCCCGGCAAGATCTATCAGCTCGGCCAGACGGCTGCGAACCCTATCGGGGTGCGCAATGTCACTGCCGTGACCGTCAAGTCGGAAGACGGCACCACGCCCTATGTGGCGGGAGAAGACTTCAACGTCGATCCCGAAACCGGCGCGGTGCAGATCATCGCCGGCGGTGGCATCGCGGCGGGCGTCGTGCAGTTCGGCTATACGCCTGTGGCGGGCTCTTACACGCGCCTCAAGACCGGCGGCAACACCTCCTTCCTCTCGGCCATCCGTGTGGTCGCGGACAACGCGGCAGGCAGCAACAAGGACTGGTACATGCCCCGCTGCAGCCTCACGCCGTCCGGCGACCTCCCCATCGTGTCGAACGAAGTCGAGTTCGTGAAGGTCGAGTTCGACGTTGACGTTCTCAAGTCCGCGAACGCGGAGGCGGTCTACGTCGGAGGCCGGCCGGTCGCCTGATCGAACGCACGTCCCCGCGCATCGGCGCGGGGCGTGGTGACGCATGCGGCTTCGCGCAGAGGCTCCATGCGCCGCCATCGCCCCACCCATCTGACCCTCTCTCCCTGTGGCCATTAAGCCGATTCAGATTCTCATCAATGCCAAGGACAACGCGTCCTCGGTGTTCGACAAGCTGCAGCAGCGCGTGATCGCGTTCGCGGTGCTGGTGGCCGGCTACTTCGGCATTCAGGCCTTTGCGGGGTGGATCAAGGGCGGCGCCGACCTCGAGCAGGCACTCAGCCGCGTGCAGTCGGCCACGGGTGCCACCGCGGCAGAAATGCGGCTGCTGCGCAAGGCGGCGGTCGACGCTGCGGCCGATACCCGTTTCAACTTCACCCAGTTGGAGGCGGCGGGCGCGCTCGAGAACCTGGCGAAAGCGGGTCTGAGCGTCAAGGACGCCATTGCCACTCTGCCCGCTGCAATGCAGCTCGCCCGCGCCGGCGACATCGAGCTTGCGGGTTCGGCGGAATACCTGACCAAGATCGTCAACGGTCTGGGCTTGTCGTTTACGGAATCGGGGCGGGTGGCCGATGTGCTCGCAAAGGGCGCCAACGCGACGAACACCAGCGTGACCGGCCTGGCGCAGGCGCTCAGCTACGCGGCGCCCCTCGCCAACACGCTTGGCCTCGGCCTTGAGTTCACGGTCGCGATCATCGGCAAGTTTGCCGACGCCGGCATCGACGCCAGCCGCGCAGGTACTGCCCTCAACAGCATCCTCGCCCAGTTCTCCGACCCGGCCAGCAAGTTCCGCACGGAACTGGCCGCGGCGGGGATTACGTCGACCAATTTCGAGAAAGCGCTGCACGAGCTTGCCGCGGCCGGACCGGCAGGCCAGCGTGCTATCGCTGCGGTGGGGCAGGAGGCCGGTCCGGCATTGCGTGCCCTGCTGAATCAGGGGGTCGGCAAGCTCGATGAGTTGAAGAAGTCGCTGCAGGATGCCGGCGGCAGCGCTGCGGCCACGGCGGCCATCATGCAGGCCAACCTCAACGGTGCGCTCGCGAGCCTGCGCACCGCGTGGGATTCAGCCACCAATGCGCTGACCACGCCGGTTCTGCCGGTCCTGAAAGAAGGCGTCGAGCAGCTCGCGGGGGCGCTGCGCGGGGCCGTTGCAGACGGCACTATCGGGCGCTTCGGTTCGGCCATCGCATCCGCGTTCCAGAGTGGCATGAAGTGGGTGCGCGAGTTTCTCGGCACCGTTGACTTCGCCGCTGTCACAGCGCGTGCTCAGGCCTTCGCCGAGCGCATCGGCGCGCTGCTCGACAGCTTCGGGCAGAAGGCGCAGACCACGAGCAACATCGTCCAGACGGTCTGGGGTGTCATGGCCGGCGGCGCGAATGTCGTCCTTGCAGCGATGTTCAAGATCGCTGAGGGCATGGCGAACGTGGTCAGCGCCGTGCAGTCTGGGCTCGCGACCATCATCTCCGGCCTGGCAAAGATCACCTTCGGTGATCTTTCGACCGCGTTCAAGGCCGCTGCCGAAGAGGTGCGGCTCTCGGCCGAGGCCACCGGGGCCGTGGCCGATGCGTTCGGCGCAAAGGCTGGAGAAGCATTCGACCGCGCCGCAGAGGGTGCCGAACAGGCGCGCGCCGGCTGGGCGGGCCTGACCGGCAGCGCCGAAGCCACCACCGCGGCCGCCGCCAGCAGTGCGGCGGCGTTCACGAACATGGCTGCGGAGATGAAGGCCGCGGGCGAGAGCGCACAAGACGCCGGGCAGAAGGCCGCCGGTGCGGCCGAATTGCAGCGAGCAAAGGCGGAGGAAGCCCGCGCGACGGTCGAGCGCTTGCGGGCGGAATATGCGCAGGCCATCGCTACCGGCAACCTTGAGCTCGCCGCCCAGAAGCTTGACGAGCTGAAGAAGGCGAATCTTGCGGCGGCCAGCTCGGCCAAAGAGAACAGCAAGGCTCAGGAGCAGGCGGCCCTCGAGATTGCCGCGGCGTTCTCCCGCGCTGGCATCGAGACGAAGGCGTCGCTCGAGGTTGCCGCCAAGACCGCGCTTCGCGACTACGAAATCATCCGTGACAGTGGTCAGGCAACCGCCATCGGTCTTGGCGAGGCTTGGAAGAGGGCGGCCGAGGCGGCCATCGCGGCAGGAAATGGGGTGGCGCCCGGCTGGGTGCAGGCACAAGCCGCGATGCGCGGCTTCGAGGTCGTGCTCGACAGTGCGGGGCGCTCGACGGTCAAGCTGCGCGACGCGCAGAACGATGCAATGCAGTCGGCACACGGCCTGGCCGGCGCGCTGCGCGAGGTTACCAACGCACGCGAGCGCGACATCGAGTCACGCGAGAAGGCCAACGCTCTAAAGGAGCGCGAAACCGCGCTGGAAAACAAGCGCCTCGGTCGGGACGCGAACGGCTTCTCGACGGACAAGAACGGGAAGACCGTTGTCGCGGGCAGCGACCTCGGCACCTTGACCGGCATTGCCGCCTTCCTCAAGGCGGCCGGTATCGAAGACCAGAAGAGGGCGCGAGAAATCGCGCTGGAATTCGCCGACGCGAAGGGCGACATCCCATTCTTCAACAACCCAGGCCAGAAGAAGTATGCGGACGGCGGAACGCTGAGCCAAGCGCTGATGAAGGCGGCCGAGAAAGAAACCTTCTTCGGCAACGGGAAGTCGGCGACCTCGATCCCAAAGCCCGAATCGAATCGCACCGTGAACCTGCACCTGAACCTCAATGGTCGGGAATATGGAACGGTAAATACCGATGCCGCCGGCGCGAATGCCATCGAGGGGCTGCTCGCGCAGCTCGGTGCGGCAAAGGGCACCTCTTCCAGCCGACTGGGCAATTGACATGGCCGCACCGAAGTTTCACGTCCTTGGCGCCCTGCAGATTCCGCGCGGCATGGTCTGGTCCGATGAGTTCGGATGGAACCCCGTCGAGAAGAGCCTCGAGTATTCCGTGGCGGGCGCGGCCCTCATCGATGCGGGTGTGCGCTTGGCGGGCCGGCCGATCACGCTGCAGGGCGAGGCGGACGCGGGTTGGATCAAGCGCGGCGGCCTCGTCGCGCTGCAGGCGCTCAACGCCGGCGACCCGGTGGGCGAGCACATCCTCCTGCTGGCCGATGGCCGCAGCTTCACCGTGCAGTTCGCGCCCGGCCTGGCAGTCGAGGGAAAGCCGCTCGCACGCCCCGAACTGCCCGCCGAGGACTACCCCTATATCGCCACCGTGCGGCTCATCACCGTTTGACCAATGACCATTTCTGAATCCGATATCAAGCTCGTCGCCACGCAGGTGATGGACGACGTTCCCGAAGGCGGCGGCGCGCCGACTTCCACCGTCATCGTGGACGGCAAGGCCAATGCGATCTTCAAGGACATCTCCGCGGTGGACCGCGCGCGCGGTGACGTGTCCATCATGAAGATCGCGGCGACGATCCAGACCCTGAACACCGACACCGCCCTCGGCGGCCTCGTCATCATCTCGCGTCCGCCGGCCGATCCGAACGTGAGCCCGGCGCTGTTCTACACCGGCGACTTCTTCGACCGACGCGCGAGCATCCAGAACCGCATCGAGGCGTACACCGCGCCCGGCGAAGAGTTCAACGGCTGCATGCTCTCGAATCACGTTCAAGGGCAGCGCTCGCTTCAAATCTTCCAGCGTCCCGGCGCCACACCGCCCACGATCAACGGCACGCTGCAGATCAGCGGCGGCGGCAAGACCGAATACGTGCGCGTGTCCGATGTGGCGGTGGAACAGCGCACGTACAGCTACAGCACCGGTGGCTCGTTCGTGGACTATGCCGCGCAGGTCTGCATCTGCGAGCTGCTGGACGGCCTCAAGAACGACTACGCCGGCTCGACCGCAAGTCGCCTCTTCGAGCGCTCCGCGACGGCCGCAGCGGTTAACCGGATGCTCGTGGCGAACGCCGCCAAGTTCTACGGCATCGCGAAGCTGGTTGCGCCCGTGAGCACCGGCGACCTGTCCGCCAAGGTCAACACCATCAGCACGCAGCTCGTGCCGAGCGCGACCACCGAAATCCCGCTCGTGGACATGTCGGCCGCCGGGTCTTCGGCTTCGCTCATTGCATCAGGCTCGGGTACGGTGTCGCTGAACACCGGCGTGGTGTTCGGCCCGAATTCGATCATCGCCTTTGGCAATCCCGCCTATCCCGGGTCGCTGTCGGTGGCGACTTCGGCGGGCACGCTGGCTGACGACGGCGGGCGCCTGAAGCTCGGCGCCCTGACTGTGGGCAGCGTGAACTATGCCGGCGGAGCGATGACGCTCGCCAGCGACGCGCCCACGATCACCGGGAACAAGACGATCACCTTCCGTCCGGCGGGCGCACCCATCGAACTGGCCGACTCGACCTCCATTGCGGTGACCGTGGAAAGCCGGCGCATCAACTACCCGTTGACCATCCTGCCGCCGCCGGCACCTGGCTCGCTGCGCGTGGCCTATCGGGCGGGCGGCAACTGGTACGAGCTGGCCGACGACGGCGGCGGTCGTCTCTCGGGCACTGATTCCAGCATCGGCAGCGGCACCGTGGATTTCGTGACCGGCACCGCCTTGCCGACGCTCGGGAGCCTGCCCGACGTGGGCAGCGAAGTCATCTTCACCTGGGCCGCGAATTCGAACTACAAGGACCGCAGCGGCACGCTCACGGCTGCGGTGTCCATCCGGCTCGCGCTCGACAATCAGGCCGCCCAGTCGGGCACCGTGTCGGTGGACTGGAACGACGGCACGGCGCGGCATGCCAGCGATAACAGCAGCGGTGCGCTCGCGGGCGATGCGTCCGGCCCGGTGTCCTATGCGTCGAGCACCATCGAGCTGCGGCCCAATGTGTTGCCGGCCTCGGCCGTAGCGTTCACGGTGGGCTACAGCCACGGCGACCCGGAGACGAAGACCTTTCAGGCCCCGGCACGCGATGTCGATGGCGGCATCACGCTCAACCTCGGCAAGACCAACATCGCGCCGCATTCGCTGTCCCTCGACTGGAATCTCGTCCTGATGTCCACCGGCGGGGTGCCGGCCGATCAGTGGGTGCCGCAGAACTTCGCGTCCACCAAGACCGTGACCGACAACGGCGCGGGCAAGCTCGTGGACGGGCTGGGCGTGGAGTTCGGAACGATCGATTACCTCTCCGGTATGGCGAAGCTCTACCCGGAGGCCGTCGTCAGCGTGGCGGTGCCGCAGTGGGCCGTCAACCCGCAGGGCGTGCTCGGCACGGTGCTCTCGCCGAACCTGCCCGGCTTCTATCGCAACACCCTGACGGGCTACACCTATGCGGTGCTCAACGCCACGTTGCCGGCCGACTCGACCGCGCTTGTGGCGGCGAATTTCCGGGTGGCGGGCGCCGGCACGACGAAGAGCCAGACTTTCAATCAGCCGAAGCTCTCCATCAAGCTGCTGCCGAACTTCAGCGAGGCCGGCGTGCCTGGCTCGGTCAACTTCGCTTTCGCGGGCAAGACCTACTTCGACCGCGCGGGCAGTCTCTATACCGACCTCGACCCCGCCACCGGCGCGGCATCGCTGGCCGGCACCTACGACTACGCGACGAACATCGCGTCTCTAACCACCTGGCCGGCGTCGGCATCGAGCGCGGTTGTCGTCAACAGCCTGTTGACCTCGCTCGACAGCCAGCCGGTGGAGTACGTCGTCTTCCGCACGCCGGTTGCACCGGTCAGTCCGGGCTCGTTCCAACTCCTGGCGACCAAGCTCAACGGCGGCACGATCAACGTCACGGCGGACGGCGCGGGCTTCATCAACGGCACGAACGTACACGGCACCTTCGATGCTGCGACGGGCGTCGGCAAGGTGCGCTTCGGTGACTGGGTGACCGCGGCGGGTAACGAGGGTGCTGTGTGGTATTCCGCCGATGCGGTCGGCAGCGACGGCAAGATTTGGAAGCCGGTCCCCGTCTTCGCCAGCACGATCCGCTACAACGGGGTCGCCTATACGACCTTGCCCGTCGATGCGACGCTGCTCGGCCTCGACCCGGTGCGCCTTCCTCCCGATGGCCGTGTGCCGATCTTTCGCAAGGGTGAACTCGTCGTTATCCACAACACCAAGCGCATGCCGGCGGCCGTGGTGTCCAACGGGCAGACGCTCGATGTCGGCCGCGTGCGCCTCTCGCGCGTGCGCATCGTCGGCGCGGATGGCGCGACCATCGACACGGGGTACTCGCGCAACCTCGATGCAGGCACGGTGACCTTCACCGACGTGTCGAGCTACGTGCAGCCGGTCGCTATCGAAGACCGCATCGAAGACCTGCTGACCGTCTCCGACGTGGGCATCGATGGTCGCCTGGCCTTCGCTGGCCGCGTGACGCACGACTTCACCGCCGGCGACAGCTACGTGAGCAGCGCGCTGCCGATGGGCGATGTGAAGGCGCGCGTGTCGCTGCTGTTCGATCAGCAGAGTTGGTCGGGTGCATGGTCTGACAGCCTCATCGGCAGTGCTGCGGATGCGACGTTCAACGACATCGATTTCCCGATCACGGTCATGAACAAGGGCGCGGTCACCGAGCGGTGGCGCATCCAGATCAACGCCGGCGGCACCGCCTACAACCTGATCGGCGAGCACGTCGGCCAGATCGTGACGGGGCAGAGCTTGGCGGCGGACTGCTCGCCTGTCGGCCCCTCGGGCGTGCCCTACATGACGATCCCCGCCGCCGGCTTCGGCTCGGGCTGGGCGGCCGGGCAGCTCATCCGCTTCAACACGGTGGCCGCGACCTTCCCCTTCGTACCGATCCGCACCACCCAGATGGGCGCCGAGACGGTGCTCGACGACAGCTTCGAAATTTTGGTCCTCATTGGCGTGGACCGCCCCTAACGAGATAGCGAGAGCAAAAGCATGACTTCAGTTGTCGATACCAGCGTCAAGCACTTCACAAGCCAAATGACGGGCGCCACTACTCTCTCGGGTACGGCCGGCTCTCTCATCGCGCTCTTGGATGCGTGCTTAAAGGACGGCTTTGATATCAAGACCCTGTCTTCGCTGACCGTTGCCGGCGGCGTCGCCACGGCGGCTTACACGGGCGCGCATTCGGCCACCGTCGACTCGGTGGTATTGATCGCGGGGGTGACCGGCGGGCCGACTGGTTTCGCTGGCCTCAACGGCGAGCAGAAGATCACGGCGAGGGCGCCGGCCGGCAACAGTGTCAGCTTCGCGACGGCGCTCCCGGATGGCACGTACACGGGCACCGTCACGATGAAGATGGCGCCCTTGGGGTGGACGAAGGTCTATGCCGGCACGAACAAGGCCGTCTACAAGAGCGCGGACCCGAGCAGCTCCGGGTGTTATCTGCGCGTCGACGACAGCGGAACCACAACCGCGCGCGTGATCGGCTACGAGTCGATGACCGACGTTGACACCGGCGCGGGGCCGTTTCCGTCTGCGGCCCAGATCGCGGGCGGCGGCTACTGGGCAAAGAGCACTGTCGCCAGCGCGGCCGCCACGCAGTGGATGCTCTGCGGTGACAGCAAGGCCTTCTTCTTCACGAACGCGGCCGCACTGCCGAGCAATTCGGGCTACCTGGGCACCGTGACTCGCGGCTTTGGAGATCCGATTACCCAGAAGCCTGGCGGTGACCCTTATGCGTGCTTCATGAACTGCAGCCTGTTGAATGTCGCGAACGGGAGCATCGACGGGGGCTTTGACCGCCGTTGTGACGGCACCAACAATCAGACCTTCTCGCCACGGACGCATACTGGCCTGGGTTCCGCTGTGGCTCAGTTCGCGCGCACCATGACTGGCAGCGCCTCGCTGTCGTCAGGGCAGGATTCAGCCTTTGGCATCTTTCCGAACGAGTGCGTGGATGGCGCGATCCGGCTCAGTCGGCGCGCGATCGTGCAGGTCGGTTTCGCCGGCATCCGCTCCTTCGTTCCGGGCGTCTATCACATCCCTCAGGACCGGCTCGCCGGCTCCTTCAACAACTTCGACAAGTTCACGGCGACGGATGGCCGGAGGTTCATCCTGATGTTGACCTCGAATCAGTCGCTCGACACCACATCGAGCGCTACGTTCGGCGCGGTTCCCGTCGACATCACGGGGCCGTGGCGCTAAAAGATGGCAACGGTCGATCTGGGCAATTTCGTCACGGTGGACTACTCGGCCGCCGCAGGGGCTACTGCGCCCGCGACGGCCTATGCCAACTGGGCAGCGGAGCTGGGTGTCTCGCCGACTGCCACTCTCTACGCCATGGACGCCGACGACGGCTCGTGGGCAGTGAACTTCGCTGCCTCGCCGATGAGCAACTCGCCCATCATCACCGGAATGGTGTCCTCAGAAGGCGGTGTGGGCTTCTACAAGAAGGCACCGGTCAACACTGCAGGGCTCACGGTCACAGCGATTCCGAACGTGAGCCGGATGAACCTGTTGACGGACAGGCCCGATGTGCTGTTCACGTTCCACCCGCAGGCCGACCTGAAGAGCGTCGGCGTGAAGCTGCAGCGCGCGGGAACAACCACCATCATCGGTGGCAGAGTGCAGCTGTACACGAGCACGACGACACCGGTCAATGTCGCGGACTTTGCGATGCGGCTCAACGGCAACGCCAGCATCGTGCTGATCGTTTCCGTCCCTGCAGGTGACACGCCTGTTCCTTTGTACGTCATGGACGGCACGGTCAATCTGGCCGGTGCACTCATGGACACGGTGGCCGCCGGCACCACCCGGGAGATCACGGCTGCGGTCACGTACACCGCTTCAGCCATGAGCATGGCGCACCTCGATGACCTGAAGGTGGTGAACTCGCTGGCCTGGACCGGCACGCCCGTGGCCATGCGCCTCTTCGGCGATGGTCGGGTCAGCCGCAAGAACTACACGTTGGGCGACCTCGGACAGAGCATCGGGCGGGTTCGGGGCTTCACGTTGGACTACGTGAATCCTCTCAACAAGCCGTATCCCTGCCGGGTGCGACTGGTGCGCGAAAGCGACGGACTCCAGATTCGCGAGGTGTGGTCGGGCGCGGATGGCTCTTATGACTTCCAGTTCGTCGACGAAATGCAGAGCTACACCGTCATCGCCTACTACCTGGCGCACGGAAAGCGCGCCGTCGTGACGGACGGCCTGACGCTTGCGAATGGCAAAGTGGAGCTGATGCCATGAATGTGCTCGCCATCAACGCCATGTTGAGCGGGCCGGGCCTCGTGGTGTACCTCGACGCCGGGGCGCGGCTGCTCGTGTGCGGCGGGGTGCAGCCGGGCGAAGGCGGCCCCATCACGGTACTGCTGGCCGCTGCTGTGCTGGCGCTGCCCGCCGGCGCGGTCACGGATGGCCGGCTCGTGCTCGTGCAGGCCGACACCGCCGGCGACCTGGCCGTGGCGACCGGCATCGCGACGTGGGGGCGGCTGGAGAAGGCGGACGGCACATGGGTGGCCGACTTCAGCATGAGTGGCCCCTCGGGCTCGGGACAGGTGAAGCTCATCGTGCAGAACCCGCCCGAAGGTGACCCCGAGGCCAAGCTCTACCAGGGCGGAACCTTCTTCCTCGGCGAGGTGGCAATTGGCGGTTGATGACCTCATCTTTCGCAAGCCGCCGCTCGACGGCCCGCCGAACGTCCTCGTGTTCGGTGAGCCCGATGAGCCGAGCGGCGGCGCGGCCTATGCGTTCGGGCGCATCCCGCTGCCGGGCTTCTTCGTGTCCGGTGGCGTCACCGCGACGATGCCGCCGCTTGCCACGGCCACGGGCCGCATTCCGCTGCCGGTGTTCATGGTGCGCGGGGCCGCGAAGTACGCGAGCGCGGTATCGCGCCCGCTCGTGGGCAAGGTGTCGAGCGGCTGGCAGGTGGCGCGGCAGATCGAGGGCGGCGCGGCGGCGAAGCATCAGAGCGCCCAGCGTGCGCGCGTCGGGCGTGTGTCTGCCTGGCAGGACGCGGCGCCGGCCTCGGCCAGCACGTCAACCGTGTGGCAGGACTCGCTTCGTGCGCGTGCTGCTGCCGCTGCGCGGTATCAGGCGGCCCGGCAGCTCGAAGCCGCCACCGGCGCGCGGCATCAGGAGGCGGTGCGCGCCCGCTCGGCCGCTTCGGTGCGCTGGCAGGAGGCCCGGCGTCTGGCGCCGGCGCCCGTCGGCGTCCGCTATCAGGAGGCCGAGCGCATGCGCCGCGGCGTGCGCGTGAGCTGGCAGGAAGCGGCACGCGCGCAGGGGCGCCACGCCGAGCGCTTCGGCGCCGCGCTGCAGGTCGATGTTGGCCGCGTGTCTCGCTGGCAGGCGGCCATGTACCCGCTACCCGGCCGCTCGGTCATCGAGCCGCCCATCGAATCCCCGTGCTACGTGCCCTCGACAACCCTTGTCTTTCGCGAGCGGCAGCAGCACGCGACCACGCTCATCTTTGTTTGCGAGCGGCACGGGCCGCCGCCCGGCACCGGCGAAACCGTCGTGGTGCCAGTCTTGGAGGTTTACACCGTGCAGAACAGCA
>Ga0182008_10000400_pt1 | contig 33653 bp, 35 predicted proteins | sample Sormic07211129_1_FD_120482 | JGI IMG/M metagenome (GOLD analysis project Ga0182008, IMG submission 120482) | Rhizosphere microbial communities from Sorghum bicolor, Mead, Nebraska, USA - 072115-129_1 metaG | ecosystem: Host-associated > Plants > Roots > Rhizosphere | place: USA: Nebraska...
CGAGGCGGCCGTGACCATGTTGCGCGTGTACTGCTCGTGGCCCGGCGCGTCGCCGATGATGAACTTGCGCTTCGCCGTCGCGAAGTAGCGGTAGGCCACGTCGATGGTGATGCCCTGCTCGCGCTCGGCCGACAGGCCGTCGGTGAGCAGCGCCAGGTCGGTCTCGCCGCCGCGCTGCACGCCGGCCAGCTGGTCCTGCAGCACGGTCTTGCTGTCGACCAGCAAGCGGCCGATCAGCGTGCTCTTGCCGTCATCGACCGAGCCGCAGGTGATGAAGCGCAGCGCGGCGCCGGTGTCGGCGTGGACGTCGGTATTCACAGGGGTAGCAATCGTCGCGCTCATCAGAAGTAACCGTCTTTCTTTCTTTTTTCCATGGAGGCTTCGGACGTCATGTCGTCCATTCGCGTCGCGCCGCGCTCGCTCACGTCGACCGTGAGCGTCTCGATCACCACGTCGCCGGCATCGGCCGCGAGGCTCTCGACCGGGCAGGTGGTGGTGATGTCGCCCACGGTGCGGAAGCGCACGTCGCGGGTCTGGACGGTCTCGCCGTCGCGCGCCGGCGTGAGCGGGCTCACCGGCACCAGCAGGCCGCGGCGCTCGACCACCTCGCGCTTGTGGGTGTAGTAGATCGAGGGCAGGGCGACCTGCTCGCGCTCGATGTACTGCCAGACGTCGAGCTCGGTCCAGTTGGAGATCGGGAACACGCGGAAGTGTTCGCCCGGGGCCAGCCGCGTGTTGAACAGCGTCCAGAGTTCGGGCCGCTGGTCCTTGGGTTGCCATTGGCCGAAGGCGTCGCGGTGCGAGAAGATGCGCTCCTTGGCGCGCGCCTTCTCCTCGTCGCGGCGGGCGCCGCCGATCAGTGCGTCGAAGCGGAATTCCTCGATGGCTTCGAGCAGCGTCACCGACTGGTGCGCATTGCGCGACTCGCCCGGGTGGGCCAGGCGCACGGTGCCGCGTGCCATCGAGTCCTCGACGCTGCGCACGATCAGCTCGGCACCCAGTTCCTTGGCGCGGAAATCGCGGAAATCGGTCACTTCGGGGAAGTTGTGGCCGGTGTCGATCATCAGCAGCGGGTAGGGGATGCGGCCGGTGCCGAAGGCCTTCTCGGCGCACTTGAGCAGCACCAGCGAATCCTTGCCGCCCGAGAACAGCAGGGTCGGGCGCTCGAAGGCCGCGGCCACCTCGCGCAGGATGAAGATCGCTTCTTCCTCGAGCGCGTCGAGGTGCGTGTTGGACAGGCGCGGGGCCGTGTGCGTGGGTTGCAGCATGTCGATGTCGGTGCGGGCGTTCATGGTAGGAGCGGAGGGAGCGATGTCGTCAGTGCGAGAGGTGCAGGCCGCACTCGCGGTTGTCTTCGCCCTTGGTCGGGTCCACGTAGTCGAAGTTGTTCGGCAGGCCGTGCGCCTCGCAGTATTCGTACAGTTCCTTCGACGACCAGTGCAGCAGCGGCGCGACCTTGATCAGGCCGTCGGGGTTGATGCTGACCGGGTCCATCTGCGCGCGCACGGCGGTGTCGGTGGCGCGCAGCGCGGTGAACCAGACCTTGGGCGCGGTCTCGCGCAGCGCGCGGGCGAAGGGCTCGAGCTTCACTTCTTCGGTGAAGGCCGCGTGGCGCGGATCGTCGAGCGCGGGCGTGGGGCCGTCCACGGCCTCGCGGTGCGCGCGCGAGCGGCGCGGCAGGTAGATGTGCAGGTCCAGGCCCAGCTGCTTGGTCACCTCGTCGGCGAAGCGGTAGGTGGCTTCGGTGTTGTAGCCGTTGTCCATCCAGACCACCGGCACGTCGCGCTTGACGCGCGTGACCAGGTGCAGGATCACGGCTTCGAAGGGCCGGAAGTTGGTCGTGATGATCGCGGGCTGGCCCAGGCCGAGGGCCCAGTCCACGAGGCCGGGCGCGTTGCGTCCGAGTTCGGTGTTGACGTGTGCGAGGTCGATGCTGCTCATGGGGAGGATTCCGGTGGAGGCCCGAACTTTAGGCAGAGGCCTTATGAAAGCAAACGATCTTTTTGTTCGCGCTTCATGCGGATAAGCAAATGCACCAGCAACCATGCGGGTTGCGGCGCGGTTCGGTAGCGAATCCGGATAAGGCGCGAGCGGTGATCCCTAGAATGAAAGCACCGCATCCAACCGCTCACACCCGATGGCCAATCGCTCCTATCTCTACAGCCTGAGCAATCGTCCGGCCTCCTACGCAGACCGCCCGGAGACGATCTCGGGCCTGTCCGAGTGGCCCTACGACGTGCCTTTCATGTACCGGCTGCTGATGTCGGGCGATCCGCGGCTCTGCGCCTCGCTGATCTCCGACGGCCTCGAAGGCGACGAGCCCGACGACAAGATCCGCCTGCATGCGATCGGCAGCGACTTCGCCGCGGGCTTTGCGCGCGTGCAGCGTTTCATCGCGATCGTTCGCCATCTCGTCACGCTGCCGCCCTTGCCCGCGGTGCCACCGGTGCCGAAGGCGCCGACGCTGGCGGAGCGCCTGAAGCGCTTCGTCTCGCCGCAGGCCGAAGCGGCGCCGGTCGCCGCGGTCACGAAGCCCGTGGCGAGCGCGCAGCTGCTGGCCGGGCTCGACGAGACCATCGCCTTCCTCGAAGCCCATCGCGACGAGCACCTGTTGCTGGAGACGGTCGAGCTCGACTGCATGTCCGAGGAGACGGAAGAGGGCTTGCGCGGCTGCGTGGAAGCGGAGATCGCGCGCTGCATCGCCGCGGGTGCGGCGCTCGACGCGCTGCCGGACGACATCGCCCAGGCCGCGTGGCGGCTGCAGGCGGCGCTGCGCGAAGAACAGCAAGCGCCGCTCGATGCCTTCTTCGGCCTGCGGCTGGACGACGACTGCGACAGCACGCGCAGCGGCGCCACCGAGAACCCGTTGGGGCTTCAGTGGTCCGAGGTGCTGTATTTCGAGCTGTTCGACCGCGCCGCTTTCGAGGCAGCGCAGCGCGACTGAACGGGAGGGCTTCAGGCGCCCGGGGCAGCCACGAAGTGCGGCGCGACGTTCACCGCATCGCCCTGGTAGAAGGCCGAGAAGCGCTCGAACTGGCGCTGCGCCGCCGAGGCGTCGACGCCTTCCTTGAGCACCGCGCTGGTGAAGCCGGTGCGTTCCATCTGCACCAGCTGGTCGATCAGCACGTCGCCGGTGGCGCGGATCTCGCCCTTGAAGCCCATGCGCCGGCGCAGCAGGAAGGCCTGGCTGTAGGCCCGGCCGTCGGTGAACTTCGGGAAGTGCAGGTCGATGCGGTCGATGTCCTGCAGGCAGACCTCGATCGCCTGCGGGTCGGCGTCGTTGGCCAGCTGCAGCACGCGCGGATCGCCGTCGTCGACGTGGTCTTCGGTGGCGAGAAGTTTGAGGGTCTGGCTCATGCTGCCACCTCCTCGGCCTTGAAGCGCGCACCGTTGGCCGCGGCCTTGAACGGGTCGTGGCCCACGCGGCGCAGCGTGTCGATGAAGGTCTCGCTCTTCCCGTCGATGACCTTGCGGTTGTCGCGGTAGGCGCCGAGCACGGCCTCGATCACCTCGGGGACTTCGGCCGCGGAGAAGGAGGGGCCGACCGCCTTGCCGGCCTGGGCCGGGCCGCTGAGGTCGGAGCCGTCGGAGCCTGCCAGCGTGACCTGGTACCACTCCTTGCCGTCCTTGTCGACGCCCAGGATGCCGATGTGGCCGCTGTGGTGGTGGCCGCAGGAGTTGATGCAGCCGCTGATGTGCAGGTCGATCTCGCCCAGGTCGTCGAGTTCGTCGAGGTCCTGGTAGCGCTCGGTGATGGCTTCGGCGATCGGGATCGAGCGGGCGTTGGCCAGCGCGCAGAAGTCGCCGCCGGGGCAGGCGATCATGTCGGTCAGCAGGTGCACGTTGGCGCTGGCGAAGCCGGCCTCGCGCGCGGCCAGCCACAGCGCATGCAGGTCTTCGGCATGCACCCAGGGCAGCAGCAGGTTCTGGTCGTGCGTCACGCGCACCTCGCCGGCGCTGAAGCGGTCGGCCAGGCGGGCGGCGGTGTCGAGCTGGTCGGCCGAGGCATCGCCCGGCGCCTGCTTCAGGCGCTTGAACGACAGCGTGACCGCGCGCAGCGCCGGGTTCTGGTGCGGCGCCACGTTGCGCGCCAGCCAGCGCGCGAACTGCACGTCGTCGGCGGCCTGCTGGCGCAGCGCGGCCTCGGTCTGCTCGGCGCTCTGCAGCACGCGGGTGGCCAGCGTGGGCGGCACGAAGGAGGCGGCCACGCGGTCGTACTCGGCCTGGGTGATGGTGTGCGGCGCGCCGTCGTGTTCGAGGATCTGCCGGTACTCGGCATCGACGTCGTCGATGTAGCGCTGGCCTTCGGCCTTGACCAGGATCTTGATCCGCGCCTTGTAGATGTTGTCGCGCCGGCCGTAGCGGTTGTAGACCCGCACCACGGCCTCGAGGTAGTTCATGATCTGGTTCCAGGGCAGGAACTCGCGCAGCACGCTGCCCACGATGGGCGTGCGGCCCATGCCGCCGCCCACCTGGACGCGGAAGCCCAGCTCGCCGGCCTCGTTCTTGATCAGCTTCAGGCCCACGTCGTGCCAGCCGGTGGCGGCACGGTCTTCGGTGGCGCCGGTGATCGCGATCTTGAACTTGCGCGGCAGGAAGGCGAATTCGGGGTGCAGCGTGCTCCACTGCCGCATGATCTCGGCGAAGGGGCGCGGATCGGCCACCTCGTCGACCGCCACGCCCGCACGCTCGTCGCTGGTGATGTTGCGGATGCAGTTGCCGCTGGTCTGGATGCCGTGCATGTCGACCGAGGCCAGCAGGTCCATTACGTCGGCGCTCTTGGCCAGCGGGATCCAGTTGTACTGCACGTTCTGGCGCGTGGTGAAGTGCGCGTAGTGCGTGGGCAGCTTGAGCGAGCCCAGCTTGCCCTGGGTCTCGATCGCCTTCTGGTAGACGGCCGCCTCGGGCTCGTCGTACTCGCGCGCGATGCGGGCCAGCACGCGCAGCTGGCGGCTCGAGAGCTCGCCGTAGGGCACGGCCACGCGCAGCATCGGTGCATAGCGCTGGACGTACCAGCCGTTCTGCAGCCGCAGCGGACGGAATTCGTCCTCCGGGAGCTTGCCGGCCTGCCAGCGTTCCAGCTGGTCGCGAAACTGCGCCGCGCGCAGGTGCACGAACTGGCGATCGAAATCTGTGTATTGGTACATCGTGTGAAAGTCTTGAAGTGCGGTGCGTCCAGCGCCACCAAGAACCGGCGACTGTAGGAGGGCAGGGCACGGAAACCAACTATTTTTTGGTTCGCGGCTTATATGGATAAGTTTATGCGCCAGCGCCCATGCGGGTTTCCGGACCTTTCAAGACCGTTTCTGGATAAGGAAAATTCGCGGCCCGATCGGTGGGCCGGGGCCGGTTCGCAGGGCAGGATCGTACGGCCCCCGCGCCGGGGCCGCGCCGGCTCAGCCGGTCACCAGGCTCAGGATGTTGCCGTCCGGGTCCTTGAACCACGCGATGCGCATGCCTTGCGAGTGGTGGATGTCGCCCTCGAGCTCGGTGTCCGGCATGTCCGGATAGTGCTCGAAGCGCACGCCCTTGGCGGCCAGGGTCTTCGCGATCTGCTCGATCTCCTCGCCGCACGCCCAGCTCATGGCGGTGGCCTGGTTGCTGCCGGCGAAATCGGAGCGGTAGACGAAGAACTGCGAGGCGCCGCTCTGGAAGGTCAGCACGTCTTCGCATTCGGATGCGACCTGCGTCAGGCCCAGCGTGTCCTCGTAGAACTGGCGCGCCGTCTCGAGGTTCTTGACGGCGAGGTTGGCAATGGTTTCCTTGTTGGCGAGCATGGCGGTCTCCTTCCGGAAGACATTCCGGGAGGCGATTGCAGCGCCGAATGCCCGGCACCGGCGTAGGACAGGCGCCCGGTTGCGTTTGGCGGCCCTAGCTGGCGTGCCGCTTGACCTGCACCGAGGCCTCCAGCCCCACGTAGGCGTCGGCTTCGCCGAACCAGCTGCCCGACACCGGGGCGGCGAAAGCCGGGTCGCGCGCCACGCCGACGCGGATCAGCTGGCTGCCGCCCAGCAGGTTGTTGGTCGGGTCGTAGGCCACCCAGCCCGCGCCGGGCAGGTAGGCCTGCAGCCAGGCGTGGGTGGCGCCGGCGCCGGTCATGGCGCCTTCGCCGCCGGGGGCGGCGACGTCGAGCGCGCTGTCGTAGAGGTAGCCCGAGACGAAGCGCGTCGCCACGCCCAGGCGGCGCATGGCTTCCATCATCAGCAGCGCGTAGTCGCGGCAGCTGCCGCCGCCCAGCGCCAGGGTCTGCAGCGGCGTCTGCGTGCCTTCCTCCTCGCGCGTCTCGTAGCGGAAGTTCTGGTTGATGTGCTGGTTCATGCGGCCCAGCAGGTCGCGCGTGCCGGTCGGGCCGTCGTGGCGGAAGAACTGGTGCGCCCAGGCGATCAGCTTGCCCTCGGGGTCGTCGTGGTGCGGGCGCAGGTAGTGCTCCAGGTCCAGCCGGTCCTGCAGCGAATAGGCGAAGGGCAGGAACTCGGCCGAGGGCGAGAGCAGGGAGAGGTCCTGCGTGACGTCGGCGCGCTCGATGGTGAAGGAGGCCACCAGCCGCAGCTCCAGCGCCGGCTGGATCGGCTGGACCAGCGCCACCGAGTTGGAGTGCGGGTCCTGGATCATGCGCACGATCGCCTCGGGGCTGACCTGCAGGTCGGTGGCCAGCACCCGCAGGTCGTGGCTGTCGCGCGGTCGGAACATGACGCGGTGCTCGCCGAAGGTGACCGGCGTGCTGTAGCGGTAGACCGTGGTGTGGGTGATGTCGTAGCGGGTGGGCATGCGCTGCATTCTGCGCGTGTGGCGTGACCCTGATCCAGTCGGGACTTTGCTGCGTATAGCCAGCAGCGGCGCCCCATCGCGGTGCCACCCAACGAGGACAAGCGCATGCCGCAAGCCACTGAAGTCGCCATCCGTTCGGTCGAACGGGGCCTGGTGCCCGATCGCCTGGTGCGCATCGGCATTCGCCGCCTGCTGACGCAGCGGCTGGTCGAACTGCAGGACGACGACGCCGAGGCGTCGGCCGCGCTCAAGCAGGCCTTCGTGCAGGAGCTGCAGGCCGCCTCGCTGGCGCCGCTGCCCGAGAAGGCCAACGAGCAGCACTACGAGGTGCCGGCCGCCTTCTTCGGCGAGGTGCTGGGCATGCACCGAAAGTACAGCAGCTGCCACTGGGGCGAGGGGGTCGAGACGCTGGCCGACGCCGAGGCCGCGGCGCTGGCCGCCACCTGCGAACGCGCGGGGCTGGTCGACGGGCAGGTGGTGCTGGAGCTGGGCTGCGGCTGGGGTTCGCTCACGCTGTGGATGGCCGAGCACTACCCGCACAGCCGCATCACGGCGCTGTCGAACTCGAACTCGCAGCGCGAATACATCGAGGCCGAGGCGAAACGGCGCGGGCTCACCAATGTGCGCGTGCTGACCCGCGACATCAACCAGTTCGACACCGCCGACCGCTTCGACCGCGTGGTGTCGGTCGAGATGTTCGAGCACCTGCGCAACTGGCCGCGGGCCTTCGCCAACGTGGCGCGCTGGCTGCGGCCCGACGGCCGCTTCTTCATGCATGTGTTCGCGCACCGCGGCGCGCCGTACCCCTTCGTCGAGCGCGACGCGAGCGACTGGATGAGCCGCTACTTCTTCTCGGGCGGCATGATGCCCAGCGACGACCTGGCCCTGCGCTGCCAGGACGACCTGCGGCTCTTGCAGCAATGGCGCTGGGACGGCACCCACTACCAGCGCACCTCCGAGGCCTGGCTGCGCAACATGGACCAGCGCCGCGAGACGCTGATGCCGCTGTTCCGCGCGACCTACGGCGAGGAGGCCGACGTCTGGTGGGTGCGCTGGCGGCTGTTCTTCATGTCGGTGGCCGAGTTGTTCGGCTACGAGGACGGCCAGCGCTGGTGGGTCAGCCACTACCTCTTCGAGCGGCGCGCATGACGGTCGCCCTGGCCCCCATGGCGGCGCCCCCGACCTCGCCGGCGGCCATGGCCAGCCGCCCCACGCGCACGGTGCTGCTGGCCAACGTCGCGCTGTCGCAGCTGGCCTGGTTCGCGGCGGTGCTGGGCGCCGTCCACCACATGGCGCCGGCCGGCACGCTGTGCGTGGTGGCCGTGGTCTGCTGGCACCTGTCGGTGTCGGCCCGGCCGGGCCGCGAGGCGATGCTGGTGGCGCTGGCCTGCGCGATCGGCTTCGCGGTCGAGACGATGGTGGCGCTGCAGGGCCATGTGGCCTATCCCTCGGGCCAGCCCGATCCGCATTTCGCGCCCTACTGGATGGTGGCGCTGTGGGGGCTGTTCGCGATCGCGCTCAACGTCAGCCTGCGCTGGCTGCGGCCCCGGCTGTGGCTGGCCGCCGTGCTGGGCGCGATCGTCGGGCCGCTCGCGTTCTCGTCGGGCGTGCGGCTGGGCGGCGCGGCCTTCGTCCATACCGTGCCGGCGCTGATCACGCTGGCGCTGGTGTGGGGCGTGGTGCTGCCCTTGCTGGTGCGGCTGTCGATGCGCTTCGACGGCGTGCGCGCCGAGGGGCCGAAGCCATGAGCGCGTCGACCGCCTTCGCCGGCCTGGCGCTGACCGTGGCGCTGGCCGCGCTGACCTGGCTCGCGAGCCTGCGGCGCGACGACGTGAGCCTGGTCGACCGGGTCTGGTCGCTGCTGATCGTCGGCGCGGGCTGGGTCTATCTGCTGCTGACGCCGGAGGCCGGCGCGCGCGCCTTCTGGATGCTGGCGCTGGGCAGCGCCTGGGCCTTGCGTCTCTCCCTGTTCATCACCTGGCGCAACTGGGGCCATGGCGAGGAACGGCGCTACCAGGAAATCCGCGAGCGCAACCAGCCGGGCTACCGTTTCAAGAGCCTCTACCTGGTGTTCCTGCTGCAGGCCGTGCTGGCCTGGGTGGTGTCGGCGCCCTTCCTGGTCGGGGCGGCGGCCGTGCGGCCGCTGAATGCGCTGGATGCCCTCGGCTTCGCGCTGGCCGCCTTCGGCATCGTCTTCGAGGCGATCGGCGACGCGCAGATGGCGCGCTTCAAGGCCGACCCTGGCCACCAGGGCCAGGTGATGGACCGCGGCCTGTGGCGCTACACGCGCCATCCCAACTATTTCGGCGAGGCCTGCGTCTGGTGGGGCCTGTGGTTCTCGGCGCTGGCCGGCGCGGGGTGGGGCGGGGCCTGGAGCATCGTGTCGCCGCTGCTCATGACGGTGCTGCTGCTCAAGGTCTCGGGCGTGAAGCTGCTCGAGAAGGACATCGCCGAGCGCCGGCCGGCCTACCGCGACTACATCGCGCGCACCAATGCCTTCGTGCCCGGCCCGGTGCGCGGCGGCGGGAAGGGAGCCGCGCCATGAGGCGGCTGCTGGTGCTCGGCCTGTGCGCGGTCGGTGGCAGCGCGCTGGCCGCCGAATCCAACTTCGCTGCCTTCCTCGACGGCAAGCCCATCGGCGAGCACCGCTTCGTGATCGGCGGGCCGGCCGAGGCGCGCGAGGTGCTCAGCGATGCGCGCTTCAACGTCAAGCTGCTGGGCCTCACGGTCTACCGCTACCGTCACCAGGCCGCCGAGCGCTGGCGCGGCGACTGCCTCGACAGCCTGAGCGCCTCCACCGACGACGACGGCACCCTGAGCCGTGTGCGCACCGAGCCGTCGGGCGCGGGCCTGTCGGTCACGGCCGAGACCGGGCCGGCGCAGGCGGTGCGCGTGCTGCCGGGTTGCGTGATGAGCTTCGCCTACTGGAACCCGGCGATGCGCAGCCAGACCCGCCTGCTCAACGCCCAGACCGGCAAGGCCGAGACCGTGCGCGTGAGTCGTGTGGGCAGCGGGCCGATCGAGGTGCGTGGCCAGCCGGTCACGGCCACGCGCTGGCGCATCGAGGGACCGCCGCAGCCGATCGACGTCTGGTATTCGGCCGAGGGCGAATGGGTCGGCCTCGATTCGACGCTCGAGGGCGGACGGCTGCTGAGCTACCGGCTCAAGTGATCCGCGGCGCGGGCCGATGCGTAAGCAGCGCGAGGCCGCCGCGCCTCGTCTTTTTTCCAACGCGCAGGAGCTACGCATGACCTTCCGGCAAACCGCCGTCGCCTACCTGGCCACGGCCGTGGTCTTCCTGGCGCTCGACGCCGTCTGGCTCACGACCATGGCCGACCGGCTCTACCGCCCGGCCATCGGCCACCTGATGCGCGAGCCCTTCGCGATCGGGCCGGCCGTGCTGTTCTACCTGGTCTACGTCGCGGGTGTGGTCGTGTTCGCGGTCATGCCGGCTTTGAGCAGCGGGCGGTGGACCACGGCGCTGGGCTTCGGCGCGCTGCTGGGCCTGCTGGCCTATGCGACCTACGACCTGACCAACCAGGCCACGCTCAAGGACTGGTCGTGGCAGGTGACCATCGCCGACCTGTGCTGGGGCACCTTCGTGACGGCGGTGTCGGCCGCGGCCGCGGCGCGGCTCACGATGGCTTTCGGCGGGCGTTGAAGCCGCCGGTCGGCCTCACATGCCGACCAGCGAGCCCAGCATGCGGGCCAGCGCGCCCTGGAACAGCACCTTGCCCTCGACCGAGGCCAGGCAGATGCAGTCGCCGCCGGCCTGCACCGTCGGCTGGTGGTGGAAGCTGCCGTCGGCCTCGTCGAAGTCGCCCGGGCCGAACAGCGCGCGGCCGTCGTGGAAGCTGCCGTAGAGCACCTGCGTGAGCTCGCAGTCGCTGTGGGTGTGGACCGGCAACTGCTTGCCGGCGCCGATGCGCAGCAGGAACACGTTGGCCTTCGGGTCGTCGGGCAGGGTCACGCGGCTCCAGCGCATGCCCGGGCCCAGCCAGCGCCAGGGCGTGGCGCTGCAGTCGCGCAGCGCGCGCGGCCATTGCATGTCGGGTGGCAGGGCGGGGTGGCGGCCCGCGGCCGGCGGGGCGGCGGGCGTGCGGGGCAGGGCGTCGATGGCGGCCAGCGTGCGCGCCAGGGCGTCGGGCGCCAGCGTCTGCGGCGGCAGGGCCTCGAGCAGCGCGCCGCCCACGGCTTCCAGCAGGCGCACGCGCGCACGGCAATGGCCGCAGCCCTCGAGGTGGGTCGCGACCACCACCGCCGGCCCGCGCGCCAGCCGGCCGGCCGTGTAGGCCAGCAGCAGGTCGTCGTCGGGATGGTGTCGGGTCGTCGTGGTCATGGTTCGAGTCCGTCGAGCAGCCGGCGCAGGTGGTGCATGGCCAGCCGCACCCGCGACTTGACCGTGCCCAGCGGGATACCCAGTTCCTGCGCGATCTGCGCATGGGGCTGCTCCTCGTAGAAGGACATGCGCAGCACCTGCAGCTGGTCGGGCGAGAGCCGGGTCATCGCCTCGCGCACGCCGGCTTCGCGCTGGCGCGCGAGCAACTGCTCGTCGAGCGCCGGCAGCGTGTCGGCCAGGTCGACCTCGTCGCCGATGTCGCTGGCATGGCCCTCCGACAGCCGGTTGCCCTGGCGGCGGAAATGGTCGACGCGGAGGTTGCGGGCAATGGTGAAGATCCAGGTCGAGACGTTGGCGCGGCTGGCGTCGAAGCCGGCGGCCTTGCGCCATACATTGACCATGGCTTCCTGTGCGAGTTCCTCGGCCAGGCTGTCGGAGGTGCCCAGGCGCATCAGGTAGGACTTCACGCGCGGCGCGAAGTGCTTGAACAGGGCGGCGAAGGCTTGCCGGTCGCCGCTGCGCGCGATGGCCCTGGCCCACTCGTTCAGTTCATCGCTTGTCGGCATCTCGCTCCGGCTGTGGTGCAGCCTCACGATCGACAGCCAGGGCGCAAGCAGGCTCCTTCTGGCTGGCGCAGGGATGGCCGCAGGGTGTCGGGCGGTGTTCATGTTGCTCCTACGCACCGCCCGCGGGATTAGATCACAGGGCCCCCGCCGCCCGGGCCGCGCACCGGCCGGGCAAATCCAAATCGCCGATGGCTGCGTACAAGCAGCAACAACCCTTCCGGAGCATCCCATGACGACTGCCTTTGCGCCCGATGGCTCGGCCCCCACCCTCGGGCACGACGGCTCCTCGCAGGACATCGCCGTGATCGGCAGCGGGATCTCCGGGCTGTCTGCCGCCTGGCTGCTGTCGCAGCGCCACCGCGTGACCTTGTTCGAGGCCGACAGCCGTCCCGGCGGCCACAGCAACACGGTCGAAGCGCCGAGCGCCGCCGGCCCGGTCGCGGTCGACACCGGCTTCATCGTCTACAACGAGCCCGCCTATCCCAACCTGAGCGCGCTGTTCGACCATCTGGGCGTGGCGACGCAGGCCACCGAGATGTCCTTCGCCGTGAGCCTGGACAAGGGCCAGCTCGAGTACTCGGGCACCGACCTGCGCGGCCTGTTCGCCCAGCGCGGCAACCTGCTGAGCCCGCGCTTCTGGTCGATGCTGCGCGACCTGGTGCGCTTCTACCGCCAGGCGCCGGCCGACGCCGAGCGCTTCGGCCTGATCCCGCTCGACAGCTACCTCGACGCGCGCGGCTTCGGCAAGGCCTTCCGCGAAGACCACCTGTACCCGATGGCCGCGGCCATCTGGTCGACCTCCGCCGCCCGCGTCGGCGAGTACCCGACCGAAGCCTTCGTGCGCTTCTGCGAGAACCACCACCTGCTCAAGCTCGCCGGCCGGCCGGCCTGGCGCACCGTCACCGGCGGCAGCGCGCGCTATGTGGAGCGCCTGACCGCCGCGCTGGGGCAGGGCCTGCGGCTGGACCAGGCCGTGACCGAGGTCAAGCGCGACGCCGAAGGCGTCTGGGTGCGCACCGAGGGCGCGGCCGCGCCGCAGCGCTTCGACCAGGTGGTGATCGCCACCCATGCCGACCAGGCGCTGCGCCTGATGCCCGACGCCACGGCCGCCGAGACGCGCGTGCTGGGCGCCTTCGGCTACAGCCGCAACCGCGCGGTGCTGCACAGCGACCCGGCCCTGATGCCGCAGCGCCGCGCCGTGTGGTCGAGCTGGAACTACGCGGCCGACCGCGGCCGCGCCGAGGCGCCCTGCGTGACCTACTGGATGAACCGGCTGCAGGCCATCCCCGACACCACGCCGATGTTCCTCACCCTCAACCCGACACTGGAGCCGCGCAGCGAGCACCTGATCCGCAGCGAGATCTACGAGCACCCGCTGTTCGACATGAAGGCCATCCGCGCGCAGGACGAGCTCTGGAGCCTGCAGGGCCGCCGCCGCACCTGGTTCTGCGGCGCCTACTTCGGCTCCGGCTTCCATGAAGACGGCCTGCAGGCCGGGCTGGCCGTGGCCGAGGCCCTGGGCGGCGTGCGCCGGCCCTGGAACGTGGCCAACGAGTCGGGCCGCATCCGCATCCGGGCGAGCGCCGAGGTCGTGCAATGACCACCGACGCCACCGGCTGCGCGCTCTACGCCGGCCGCGTGATGCACCAGCGGCTGAAGCCGGCGAAGCACCGGCTCGGCTACCGCGTGTTCTCGCTGCTGCTGGATGTCGACGAGCTGCCCGCGCTGGCGCAGCGGCTGCGGCTGTTCTCGCTCGACCGCTTCAACCTGTTCAGCCTGCACCAGCGCGACTACGGCGCTGGCGACGGGCTGGGGCTGCGGCCCTATGTGGAGCGCCAGCTGGTCGCGGCCGGCCTGCGCGCGGGCGGCGCGATCCGGTTGCTGAGCATGCCGCGCATCCTGGGCTACGCCTTCAACCCGCTGAGCGTCTACTACTGCGACCATCCCGACGGCAGCGGGCTGCAGGCCATCCTCTACGAGGTCAACAACACCTTCGGCCAGCGCCACAGCTACCTGATCGCGGTCGATGCCGCAGGGCGAGACGGCCGGGACATCGTCCAGCACTGCGACAAGCAGTTCCATGTCTCGCCCTTCCTCGGGCTCGACCTGCGCTACGACTTCCGGATGCAGGCACCCGACCCGCAGCGCCCCGGCCTGGCGATCGGCATCACGGTGGCCGACGAGGCCGGTCCGGTGCTCGTCGCGCGCTTCGATGCAGAACGCCGCCCGCTGACCGACGCCGCCCTGGCCACCGCCTTCTTCTCCCACCCGCTGCTGACCCTCAAGGTGGTGGGCGCCATCCATTGGGAAGCCCTGCGGCTGTGGCTCAAGGGCGCGCGCTTCCATGCCTGCCCCGCCGCCCCCGCCCACTCCGTGACCATTGCCGGAACCAAAGACTCATGAGCACTTCCTCCACCCCGTCGAACGGCCTGCAGGCCGAGTCCCTCGAACAGGCCGCGGCGGCGCTGCGACCGGGCTGGACGCGGCACCCGCTGCGCCGCCTGCTGGTGCGCCTGATGCGCGGCATGGCCTGCGGCACGCTGGTCGTCGAACTGCCCGACGGCCAGCGCGTCGAGGGCCGCGGCGCGGCAGCGGGCCCGCACGCGGCGATCACCCTGCACCGCTGGCGCCCGCTGGCGCGCATGCTGCTGCGCGGCGACATCGGACTGGCCGAGTCCTACCGCGACGGCGACTGGTCGACGCCCGACCTCACCGCGCTGCTCGAGTTCGGTATCCGCAACGAAGCAGGCTGGGGCCGCGTGTTCGACGCCTCGCTGCCCGCGCGCTGGGCCGGCCGGCTGCTGCACCGCGCGCGCGCCAACACGCGCCGCGGCAGCCGCCAGAACATCTCCTTCCACTACGACATGGGCAACGACTTCTACGCCCAGTGGCTGGACCCGGACATGGTCTATTCGAGCGCGCTCTACGCCTCGGGCGACGAGACGCTGGAGCAGGCGCAGGCGCTCAAGCTGCAGCGCATCATCGAGCTGCTGGACCTGAAGCCCGAGGCCAAGGTGCTGGAAATCGGCTGCGGCTGGGGCGCGCTGGCGCTGGCCATCGCCGCGCAGGGCGCGCAGGTCACCGGCCTCACGCTGTCGACCGAGCAGCTCGCGCATGCGCAGCAGCGCGTGGCGGCCGAGCAGCGCGAAGCGCAGGTGGACCTGCGGCTGCAGGACTACCGCGACGTCGACGGCGGCTACGACCGCATCGTCTCCATCGAGATGCTCGAAGCCGTGGGCGAGCGCTACTGGCCGGTCTACTTCGACACCCTGCGCGCGCGCCTGGCGCCCGGGGGCAAGGCGGTGGTGCAGGTGATCACGATCGCCGAGGCGCATTTCGACCACTACCGCCGCACGCCCGATTTCATCCAGCGCTTCATCTTCCCGGGCGGCATGCTGCCCTCGATCGAGGCGATGCAGTCGCAGGCCGAGCGTGCCGGCCTCACGCTGCAGGTCGAGGAGCTGTTCGGCCTGGGCTACGCCCAGACGCTGGCCGAGTGGCGTCGCCGCTTCCTCGCAGCCTGGCCGGCCATCGAGCGGCTGGGCTTCGACGACGCGTTCAAGCGTCTCTGGGAGTACTACCTGTGCTACTGCGAGGCGGGGTTCCGCTCGGGGCGGGTCAATGTGGGGCTGTTCAGCCTGGAGCACGCGCCGGGCGCCGCCTGAGCACCGACAAGGGCGCGTGCCTCAGAGCAGCGCGCCGCACCAGACCACTCGGCCCAGCAGCTTGAGCGAATCGCGCGGCGCGACGAACTCCCGGTGCACGGGGTTATCCGCGAGCGCGCGCACCGTGCCGCCGATCTCGAGCTGCAGCCGCCGGATCAGCAGATGGCTGTCGTCGCGCAGCAGGTAGAGGCGGTCGTCCTCGATCTCGCGTGCGTCGGTGTCGATCAGCACGATGTTGCCCGGCCGTAGCGTGGGCGCCATGCTTTCGCCACGCACCTCCAGCGCCGACAGGCGGGTGTCGTCGAGGCCGTTGTCGTTGAGCCAGCGAAAGCAGAAAGCCTGCGCCGTGAAATCCTTGCGCGTGCTGGGCCCGACCTCGTCGCGGCTCGACGTCCCCTCCGTTTCCGCCAGGTAAGGCACGAGCCGTAGCGTGCTGGTCGGCAGCGCGGGCGCGCTCGGCGGACGCATCGGCCCGACGCCCGATGCGAGCCAGGCGAGCGACACCTCGGCGGCCTGCGCCAGCGCCGTGAGTACGCGGCGTGACGGGTCGCCGCCAGCCATGTAGCGGCTCAGGCCGCTGTGCGAGATGCCGGCCCGCCGCGCCAGCGCGCTGGCGCTGCCGACCAGCGACACCAGTTCACCCAGCCGCGCGATGAAGGCCTCGTCCGCTGCCTCGGCAACCGGGGCGCCAGGTTCCACAGCAGGCTTCATATTCTTCGCTATCCATAAATGTTGGCGCAATCTACAGCGATCGAATCGCGCGGTTGAGAAGAAAAACGCCTATCCAATGACGGAATCCTTCGTAACAACTTCGCGATAGATCAATAGCATTCGCTCAAGTCAATTATCTGCTGTCGAAAGTAATCGATAGCTCAGTTTGAAATGAGCGATTCATTATCGGCCATGGCGCGTCGCGCGCCGGTGCCCCTGTTGTTGCTGGCCCTGTGGCAGTGGGTCACGGCTTCGGGCTGGATGCCACAGGGTACGCTGGCCTCGCCGGGCAGCACGCTGAGTGCGGCCTGGACCCTTGCGGTCGACGGCACGTTGCAGGAAGCCCTGGTCGTTTCGCTGCGGCGCGCCGCCCTCGGCTTCGCCCTCGGCAGCACGCTGGGATTGGCGCTGGGCCTTGCCGCCGGCTTCTGGCAGCTGGGCGAAGAGTTGATCGACGGCAGCATGCAGATGCTGCGCACGGTGCCCTTCGTGGCGCTCGCGCCGTTGTTCATCGTCTGGTTCGGCATCGACGAGAGCGCCAAGATCGCGTTGGTCGCATTCGCCACGCTGTTCCCGCTTTACATCAACACCTGCGCGGGCATCCGCGGCATCGACAACCGGTTGCTGGAGGCCGGGCGCACGCTGGGCCTGGGTCGTATGGCGCTGGTGCGCGAAGTGGTGCTGCCGGGCGCGCTGCCCTCGATCCTGGTCGGGCTGCGCTATTCGCTGGCGCTGTCGGTGATCTCGCTGGTGATCGCCGAACAGATCAACGCCGACGCCGGCATCGGTGCGCTGCTGCTGGACGCCCGGCGCTTCGTGCAGACCGATGTGATGGCGCTGTGCATCGTGATCTACGCGCTGCTGGGCCTGGCCACCAACGCCGCGGTGCGGCTGCTGGAATGGTGGCTGTTGTCCTGGCGCAGCGGTGTGAGGGCGTCATGAAGGCCGCGGTCGCATCCCGGACACTGGCGATGGCCGTACCGCGTGCACGCCGTCGGCTCACGCCTCGCGGGCGGCGTGCGTTCGTGCCGCTGCTGCTGGTCGTGCTGTGGTCCCTCGCCTCTGCGGCGGGTTGGCTGTCGCCGGCCGTCCTGCCCTCGCCTTGGGCAGTGCTGGGGGCGGCCCTGCGCCTCGGCGCCGACGGTGTGCTGTTCGAGGCCGTGGGCATCTCGCTCTACCGTTTCCTGGCCGGCTTTGCGTTGGGCGCGGTGGCTGGCGTCGGCCTCGGTGTGCTGGTCGCGCTGTGGTCGCGCGGCGAGCAACTGCTGGACGGCACGATGCAGGCGCTGCGCGCGATTCCCTTCCTGGCGCTGGCGCCGATGTTCAGCCTCTGGTTCGGCGCGGGCGAGGCCTCGCGCATCGCGCTGGTGGCCTTCGGCGCCATGTTCCCGCTGTACCTCAACACCATCTCCGGTGTGCACGCCGTCGACCGGCGGCTGGCCGAATCGGCCCACGCGGTGGGCGTGCACGGCTGGGGCGTGGTGCGCGAGATCGCGCTGCCCGGCGCGCTGCCGTCGATGCTGGTCGGCGCCCGGCTGTCCTTTTCGTGGGCCCTGGCGGCCTTGGTCTCGGCCGAGATCATCGGCGCGCCCACCGGCATCGGTGCGCTGATCGCGCAGGCACGCGAGTTCGTCCAGGTCGATGTGATCTTTCTCTGTGTCGTCGTCTACGCCCTGCTGGGGCTGGCGGCCGATGCGCTCGTTCGTTGGCTGGAATGGAGGTTGTTGGCATGGCGTCGGACATTCGCGGGGCAGTGACGCCCGCTTCGGGCCGCGCGCCGCGCGCGGTGGTCTCGGTGCGCGGGGCGTTGCGCCGCTTCGGCGAGCGCACCGTGCTGCGGCACGTCGATCTGGACATCCCGCCCGGACAGTTCGTGGCGCTGCTCGGCCCCAGCGGTTGCGGCAAGACCACGTTGCTGCGGCTGCTGGCCGAACTCGATCTTCCCGACGGTGGCCAGATCGACGTGCCCGCGCGGCGCGGCGTGGTGTTCCAGGATGCGCGGCTCCTGCCGTGGCGGCATGTGTGGCGCAACGTCGTCCTGGGGCTGCCGCGCGACCGCGCGCTGGCGGAGGCGGCCCTGGCCGAGGTGGGGCTGGCGGCCCGGTCCGGCGACTGGCCCGGCACGCTGTCGGGCGGCGAGGCGCAGCGCGCGGCGCTGGCGCGCGCGCTGGTGCGGCAGCCGGAGCTGCTGCTGCTCGACGAACCCTTTGCGGCGCTCGATGCGCTCACCCGCCTGCGCATGCAGCAGATGGTGCTGGACCTCTGGCAGGCCCACGACCCGGCCGTGTTGCTGGTCACGCACGACGTCGACGAGGCGTTGCTGCTGGCCGACCGCGTGCTCGTGATGCGCGAGGGCGTGATCGCGGTCGACCTGCCGATCGATTTCGAGCGGCCGCGCCGCCGCAACGCGCCCGGCTTCGAGGCGCTGCGCGAGCGGCTGCTGGCCGAACTGGGCGTGGTCGCGCCCGGTGCGGCCTCTGCGGCGCAGTCCCCCCTGTCTTCCCCGTCCTTTCTTTCCGGAGTTCAAGTCCCATGAGCCATGCCGCCCTTTCCCTGCCATCGACACCGGAGGACGTGTGGTACTCGCGCTGCCCGGTGCCGACGCCCTTCGCCGTGGCGCTGAAGCTCGGCTGGCTGCACGAGGCCTTCGAGGCCGCGCCCGGGCGCGACCCGCTGCCCTGGCGTTCGCTGGGCGAGTCGCGAGACGATGCGATCCGCAACGCGCACTTCACGCATGCCCGCGCTGACGTGTTCCGCCACGGCGGCAACATCCCGCCGCTGTGGGCGCGGTCCGAGGGTGCCGACACGCGCCTGATAGGCGTGTCGTGGGTCACGATGCGCCAGCAGGTGCAGGTGCTGCCCGACAGCGACATCCGCACGCCGGCCGACCTGGCGGGCAAGCGCATCCTGGTCCAGCGCCAGCCCACGGCGTCGATCGACTACTGGCGCGCTTCCACGCTGCGCACCTACGAGGCGGCGCTCGCGTCCGCCGGCCTGGGCTTGCACGACGTCGTGCTGGTGGAGCAGAGCTCGCAGGTCGGGGCCCAGAGCGGTGCCACGGCCGCGCTGTCGCCGGACGGCTCACTCTGGACCACCGACCGCAGCCTGGCGCGCCGGCGCGAACTGCTGCTGCCCCTGGTGCGGGGCGAAGTCGACGCCATCGCCACGCAGGCGCACTACGGTGTCGAGTTCGAAGGACTCATCGGCGCGCGCACGATCTTCGACCGCTCGCTCTCTCCGCAACGTCTGGACCGCGTGAACAACGACACGCCCGATGTGCTGACGGTCAGTGCGAGCCTTGTCGAGCAGCGCACCGAGGTCGTGGAGCGGGTGCTGCTGCAGCTGCTGCGCGCGCGCGACTGGGCGCGCAACCACCGGGCCGAGGTGGTGCGCCTCATGGCCCAAGAGTTCAAAACCTCGGAAGCCCTGGTCGACCAGGCTTGGGGCGCCGACCTGACGGAGGGGCTGAACATCGACCTGGGCGAGGAGAACGTCGCCGCCCTGCAGTCGCAGCACGACTTCCTGCTGCACCACGGCTTCATCCGGCAGGCCTTCGACATCGAACAGTGGATCGATCGCCGCCCGCTCGCGCGGGCCCTGGCCCGGCATGCCGAGGAGCGCATCGCACAACCCGAACCGGCCTGAAGTGCCAACCGTTCACCTCACATCCTTGCAATCGAGAAAGCTTTGAAATGGAAGTCTATTGGTATGTTTTCTACGTCGACGGCCAGTACCCCTGGAACGCCGGCAAGACGCGGCATGTGGACCGGCGCTACCTGAAGGCACTGGGTTCGGCGATCGACGCGTCGGGATTCCACGGCGCGCTGGTGGCGACCGGCGCCGGCGGCGGCTGGGACCCGTGGGCCATCTCGTCCACGCTGGCCGCGCACACGGAACGCATGCGCTTCCTGATCGCGGTGCACCCTTCGCTGCTGTCGCCGACGCTGCTGGCCAAGCAGGCCGTCACCTTCGATCACCTGTCGGGCGGACGGCTCGACATCAACATCGTCAACGGCCATGCCGGTTTGGGCGCGGCGGGTGTGCATCTGGCGCATGACGAGCGCTATGCGCACGGCGACGAGTACCTGGAGGTCTACCGGCGCATCGTGGGCGGCGGCCCCGGCCCGATCGACTTCAAGGGCAGGCACCTGGACATCCGCGGTGGCCAGCCGCTGGATGCGGCCATCCAGTCGCCGTATCCGCCGATCTGGGTGGGTGGCTCGTCCGACGTCGCCATGGACCTGGCGGCCAAGCACGGCGACGTCTACGCGAGCTGGGCCGAGCCGCTGGAAAAGCATGCGGCGCACATCGCCGCATTCCGCGAGCGCGCGGCGGGCTATGGCCGCGAGGTCGGGACCGCGATGACCATCCACGTGGTCGTGCGCGACACCGAGGAGCAGGCCTGGGCCGAGATCGACCGCATGCTCCAGCATGCCGACCAGGGCTCGGTCGATGCACTGCAGCGCGGCCTGCGCGCCGGGCAATCGGTGGGTCAGCAGCGCGCGCTGTCGCTGCACAGCGGGCAGCTGCCGCGCCATGCCCGCGATCTCGAGATCTCGCCCAACGTCTGGACCGGCTACGGCCTGCTGCGCATCGGCTCCAGCATCACACTGGTGGGTACGCCGCGCCAGGTGGCCGACCGGCTCATCGAATACCACAACGCCGGCGTCGACAAGTTCATCCTCTCGCACCATCCGCTGCCCGAAGAAGCGATGCGCGTGGCCGACGACCTGCTGCCGCTGCTGCCGCTCAGTCCGGTACCGGGCCAGCGCGAGCCCGCGCAGCGCAAGGCGCGCACTTTCAACAACCAGCTCAACGGCGTGGGGGCGAAATGAGCCGCAGGATCCGCATCGGCATCCATCCCCAGTCACCCGCGGGCCCGGTGCTGCTGCGCGCGCCGGCCTTCGAGGCCGCACGGCAGGCGCTCGCCGACACGGTGGAGTGGGTCTGGTACGCGCATGGCACGATGACGCCGGCCCAGTTCGCCAGCGGCGCCATCGATGTGGCGCTGACCGGTGCCACGCCGCCCATCACCATCCAGGCGGCCGGCGCCGACATCGTCTACCTCGCGGTGGGCCAGCCGCGGCCGCGCTCCGGCGCCATCGTGGTGCCGAAGGACTCGCCGGTGCAGCGATTGCAAGAACTTGCGGGGCGCCGCATCGGCTTCGCGGTCGGTTCCTGGCACACCGCCTTCGTGGCGCTGGCGCTCGACGGCGTCGGGCGCTCGTTCCGCGACATCACGCCGGTGAGCTTCGTCGACTCGGCCGGTCGCGTCGACCCATCGACCGTGGACGCATGGGTGGCACGGCCCGAGGAAATCGATGCGCCCGCGCTGCGAACGCTCGCCGTCGTGGGCGATGTCTGGAGCAACCGCAGCGTGAGCTTCGCGCGGCGTGAGGCCGTGGCGCAGGCGCCCGAGGCGCTTGGGCGCTTCGTCGCCGCGCTCGACGCAGCGGGCCGCTGGCTCGGCCGCCATCCCGCCGAGGCCGCGGCCTTGCTGGAGCAGGGCAGTCCGGTGGCGCGCGATGCGCTGGAGCGCGGCATCCGGCAGCAAAGCGGCGCCGAGGGCCTGGGCCCGGCCGACGCGGCTTTTGCGCAAGAGCAGCAACGCGTGGCGGACGTGCTGGCCGCCGCGGGCGTGCTCGCAGGTGTGCGCATCGGCGATGCAGTGGACAGCGCCAGCGCCGCCGTATGGGCCCATGCGCAAGCCGCCCGCGGCGAAGCGGCGCTCGACGCATGACACCGCGCCTTTTCCTTTCTTTCTTCGATTTCCCTCAACCTCTGGCTGACGAACGAGCTTTCATGAACCATCGATCCAACCCCCTCTCGTCGCTGCAGCGTCTGGCTTTGGGCCTGCGCCGCGTGCTGGCCGGCGGCGCCCTGCTGGCGCTGGCCGGCCTGAGCGCCGCACAAAGTGCCAAGCCGGTGGCGCTGCAGTACGGCGTGATCCGCGGCCTCACCACCTCCAACCTAGCCAAGGAGAGCGGCGCGCTCGAGCGCCGGCTCGCCGAGGCCGGCACCGCGCTGGTCTGGCGCGGCCCTTACTCGACCACCCCCTTCGAGGCCCTGAGTGCCGGGCAGGTGGACGTGACCTTCACGACCTCCACCAACGCCTCGCCGGCCATCCTTGGCAATGCGAAGTTCAGGATCTTTGCCTACCAGGCGCCGGACCTGGATGGCGAGGGCATCTGGGTCAAGAAAGACTCCGGCATCAAGACCCTGGCCGACGTCAAGGGCCGAAAGATCGCGACGGACAAGGGCGGCTCGGGCCACCACGTGCTGCTCAAGGCGCTCGACAAGGCGGGCATCTCGCCCAAGGACGTGAAGATCAGCCACTTCGATCCCGCCGATGCGCTCGCCGCATTCAATGGTGGACAGGTCGAGGCGCTGGCGAGCTGGCGCACCTTCGGCGCGTCCGCCGAGGCCAAGGGCAACGGCGTCAAGCTCGTGAGCGGCCGCGAGGTGGGCTCGGAGAACCTGCTGATCTACATCGCGCGCGAACAGTTCGCCGCCGAGCATCCGGAGGCCTTGAAGGCGGTGTTCGAAGCGCTGCGTGAATCGGCCGCGCAGTCGGCCAAGGACCCGGCCGCGACCGCGGTGCTGTGGCAGAAGCTGGGCAACCTCGACGCCCAGACTGCGCCGATCTTCGTGCCGCCTGCTTCGCGCGAGGTGCTGCCCGTCACGCCGGCGATCCTGCCGACGCTGCAGAGCGCGGCCAAGCTGTTCGTCAAGTACCGCGTGATCCCGCGCGAGCCCGACTTCAAGCCCTTCATCCTTGACGTCAACAAGGCGCCCTGAGCGCCTGATCGGGACCTTCAGCGCCGCTGCGTCGACAGCGCCTTCGCCAGCGCGTTCGACAGCGGCAGCGGTTCGCCATGCCACTGCGCGGCCAGCAGCTCGGCGCACAGCGCGGCGAAGCTCAGGCCGCGCGAGCCCAACGCGGTGCAGACCCAGAGGCCCGGTCGTTCTTCCAGCGGACCGACCAGCGGCCGGCGGTCGGCCGAGGCGCAGCGGATGCCGGCCCAGGGGGTGGCCTGGTCGAAGCTGTCTGCCAGCGCCGCGGCGGTGGCGGGGTGCAGCCGTTCGAGCTGGGCGCGGTTGGCGGCGTGGTCGGCCGCGCGCGGTGCGGTGTCGGTGCTGCCGCGCTCGTAGGTCGCGCCGCTGAGCCAGCGCCAGGTGCCGTCGGGGCCGGGCACCTGGGGGATCAGGTGGCCGTCGCCATTGACCGGCGTTGCCGGCAGGGGCCCGGCCGATGTGCCCCAGGCCACTTGGCCGCGCACCGGCTGCAGCGGCAGCGCGGGCGCGAAGCGCAGGCTGTCGAAGCCGGCCGCGACCACCACGCGCTCGGCTTCCGCGACCAGGCGATCTTCCGCATCGAACAACTGCCAGCCTGAGGCCGAGGGCGCGAGCCGCGCGACGTCGACCTGCGTGCGCAGCCGGACGCCGGGCTGCGCCAGCCAGGCCGCGACCAGCGCGGCAGGCTTGACCCAGCCCGCGCGGCCATGCCACAGCGCGGCGGCGTCGGTGGGCAGGCCGGCCGCGGCGATCTGCGGTGCGTCGGCCTGCCATGAGAGATTGGGGCCCGCGGGCGTCCAGTCCGGCGGCAGCCGTGGCGGTGGCACGGCCGGCCGGCGTTCGAGCACGCCGCTGGCGCGCCAGTCACGGCCCTCGACCAGCAGGTCCTCGAGCTGCTGCCAGGTGGCGCGGATGCCGGCGCGCGTGAGCCGCGAGAGCAGGGCGTCGTCGGAGGAGACGTGCGGCGCGAGCAGGCCCACGGGCAGGCCGGAGGCGCCGGCGGCCGCATGGCCGGCGCGCTCGAGCACCTCGACCTGCCAGCCGCGCCGCGCCAGGCTCGCGGCCACGGCCGCGCCCGCGAGGCCGGCGCCGATCACGGCACAACGGCCCGGCGTGGTCGCAGAGGGAGAGGGCGTGCGCTGGCGCGGCGTCCAAGCCGGGTCGAACACGCCGCGCAGGCAGTCGCGCTTGGGCGGGAAGCCGGGCGCCTTGCGCACCTGGAAGCCGAGCTGCGACAACGTGTCGCGCACCGCGCGCGCGATGGTCCAGGTCGCGAGGCCGGTGCCGCGCCGGGCGAAGCGCGACACCGCCTTGAGCGTGTCGGGCGACCACATGTCGGGGTTCTGCACCGGGCTGAAGCCGTCGAGGAACAGGCTGTCGGCCTCGAAGCGCTGGGCCTTGAGCATGGCCTGCACCTCGCCCACGCACATAGTGAGCAGCACGCGGCCGCCGTCGAAGGCCAGGCGGTGGAAGCCCGGCAGCAGTTCCAGCCATTGCGCGGCCAGTTCCTCGGCCAGCGCATGCAGTTCGGGATACGCGGCGGCGGCGCGGCGCAGGTCCTCGGCGCCCACGGGGTAGGCCTCGATCGACACGAAGTGCAGCAGCGCCGGGCGCGCCGGGTCGTCGCGCCAGGCCTGCCAGGTCGCGAGGAAGTTGAGTCCGAAGCCGAAGCCGGTCTCCAGGATGCGCCACTGCGGTCGGCCCGCCCAGGCGCCCGGCAGCCCGCAGCCGCCCAGGAACACATGACGCGACTGCGCCAACGCACCGGTCTCGGTGTGATAGATGTCGCCGAAGCGTTCGCTCAGCGGAACGCCATCGGCACGCCAGGTGACGGGTTCGGTCATGGGAGCAGGGAGGGCAGGCAGTGTGTCCACCGGGACGCCATGCCCCCATCCCGGCCTTCCCCCGGCGGGGGAAGGAGGAAGACGGTCGATTCGGTCATGGGGGAAGTGACTCCCTCTCCCTCAGGGAGAGGGCGGGGCTGAGGCCAGCGGCGTGTCCATGGAAGGCGCCGTGCCCCCATCCCGGCCTTCCCCCGGCGGGGGAAGGAGGAAGACGGGTCAGGCCGTCGGCGGAACGTAACCCTGCGCCACGTCGGCGCCGTCGCCGAAGAAATGCTTCTCCATCTGGCGCTTGAGGTACTCCCGGGCGCGCTGGTCGGCCAGGTTGAGCCGGTTCTCGTTGACTAGCATCGTCTGCTGCTTGAGCCAGGCGGCCCAGGCCTCCTTGCTGACGTTTTCCCAGAGCCGCTTGCCCAGATCACCGGGGTAGGGCGGGAAATCGAGTCCCTCGGCTTCCTTGCCGAGCTTGATGCACTGGACCATGCGAGCCATTTGAATTTGCCTTTGCGTGTGGGTTGCGGGACGGCCGTGACCGGGTCCCTTAGTTGATTTCGCTATTTAGAACTGAGAACTCGGTCGTTCCAAGTTCCTTATGCCGAATTCAGAATCGGCAGCTTCATTGATATGCCCCTTGCATTGAACAGAGAGCAGAACACCATGAGCATTCGCCGCGACTTTATCAAGCTTTCCATCGGCAGCGTCCTTGCGAGCGGCATGGCCCTCACGGCCCTGCCGTCGTTCGCCCAGACGGTGAACCTGCTCAACGTCTCCTACGACCCCACGCGCGAGCTCTACGTGGACTACAACAAGGCCTTCGCCGCCTACTGGAAGGGCAAGACCGGCCAGGACGTGGTGATCAAGCAGTCGCACGGCGGCTCGGGCAAGCAGGCCCGCTCGATCATCGACGGCATCGACGCCGACGTTGCCACGCTGGCGCTGGCCGGCGACACCGACGCGCTGGTCTCGCACGGCGGCCTGGTCAAGCCCGACTGGCAGAAGCGCCTGCCGCACAACTCGGCCCCCTACACCTCGACCATCGTGTTCCTGGTGAAGAAGGGCAACCCCAAGGGCCTGAAGGACTGGGACGACCTGATCAAGCCCGGCGTGCAGGTGATCACCCCCAACCCCAAGACCTCGGGCGGCGCGCGCTGGAACTACCTCGCGGCCTGGGAATTCGCCAAGCGCAAGTACGGCGGCGACGACAAGGCCAAGGACTTCGTCGGCAAGCTGTTCAAGAACGTGCCGGTGCTCGACACGGGCGCGCGCGGCTCGACCATCACCTTCGTCCAGCGCGGCGTGGGCGACGTGCTGCTGGCCTGGGAGAACGAGGCCTACCTGGCGCTGAAGGAATTCGGTCCCGAGAAGTTCGACATCGTCGCGCCGTCGATCAGCATCCTGGCCGAGCCCACCGTGGCCGTGGTCGACAAGGTGGTCGACCGCAAGGGCACGCGCGCCGTGGCCGAGGAATACCTGAAGTACCTCTACTCGGACGAAGGCCAGGACATCGCGGGCCGCAACTACTACCGCCCGACCTCCGAAAAAGCCAAGGCCAAGTACGACAAGCAGTTCCCCAAGCTGACGCTGTTCACCATCGACGATGCCTTCGGCGGCTGGACCAAGGCCGACAAGGCCCACTTCGCCGACGGCGGTTCCTTCGACCAGATCTATACGAACAAATAAGGGCGCGCCTTCCAGGCTCTGGCGCACCGCGTGTGGCCCCTGCCTGCCTCCGACCGGGGGTGGGCCGACCGCACCGCGCCTGAAACCCCCAGAAAGTTACTGTGACAGTTCTCCTCATTGCCGGCAGCCCGACCGCCCCCTCGCGTTCGTCGGCGCTGCTCGAAGCGGTGGGCCAGCGGCTCGAAGGCCGTGGCGCACGCATCGATCGCATCGCGGTGCGCGAGCTTCCGGCCCAGCCGCTGCTGCATGCCGACTGGAATCATCCGGCCGTCCAGCGCGTGATCGCGCAGGTCGCCGAGGCGCAGGTGGTGGTGGTCGCGACCCCGGTCTACAAGGCCGCCTACAGCGGCGTGCTCAAGGTGTTGCTGGACCTGCTGGCGCAGGACGCGCTCAAGGGCAAGACCGTGCTGCCGCTGGCCACCGGCGGCAGCCCGCACCACATGCTGGCGCTGGACTATGCGCTGCGCCCGGTGCTGCAGTCGCTGGCGGCGCGGCAGATCCTGCCGGGCGTGTACGCCACCGACGCGCAGATCACGCTCACGCCCGAAGGCGCCTACCAGGTGCACCCGGACCTGGCGCGCCGGCTCGACGACGCGGCCGAGGCGCTGGCCACCGAGGGCCTGAAGCTGGCGCCGCGGCGCGGGTTCGATCCGGTGCCGTTCTCGCAGGTGCGATGTAGTTTCTGACCCGGGATGTGACCCACCCCCGATAGCCGGCGCGCACTTCGTGTCGCTTGGCTTTCCCCCTCAAGGGGGCAACACCAGCGGCCCGGCGGAGCCGGTTCCGCGGTGTTTCACGAACAGAGTTCCGTGCCACCGCTGGGGTGGTCATGGGAAAGGCTTTGCCTGTGTTTCGCCAAAGGACATCTCCATGCATCCCGTCAACCCCGAAGACTTCGCCATCGATTCCGAACCGCGTCCGCTGTGGCAGTCGCTGCGCGACCTCGCGCTGAGCCTGCTGGTGGTCGCGGCCATCGCCTTGATCACGGCCTTCCTGACCGCGACCTCGGCGCATGCGCAGGCCGGTGGTCAGCTGCGCATCGGCTACCAGAAGTCGGCCAGCCTGTTCGTGCTGCAGAAGGCGCAGGGCTCGCTCGAGAAGAAACTGCAGCCGCTGGGCTTCGGCGTGAAGTGGGTCGAGTTCCCGGCCGGGCCGCAGCTGCTCGAGGGGCTCAACGTCGGCGCGGTCGACGTGGGCTTCGTGGGCGAGGCGCCGCCGATCTTCGCGCAGGCCGCGGGTGCCAAGTTCGTCTACTTCGGCCACGACCCGGCCGCGCCGCGCGCCGAGGCGATCCTGGTCACCAAGGATTCGCCGATCCGCTCGGTGGCCGATCTCAAGGGCAAGAAGGTCGCGCTCAACAAGGGCAGCAACGTGCACTACCTGCTGGTCAAGCAGCTGGAGAAGAACGGCCTGAGCCTGTCCGACATCCAGCCGATCTACCTGGCGCCGGCCGACGGCCGCGCGGCCTTCGAGAGCAAGAACGTCGACGCCTGGGTGATCTGGGACCCGTTCCAGGCCGCGGCCGAGAAGGCCACCGGCGCGCGCGTGCTGGCCGACGGCACGCCGGGCGTGGTGAGCAACTACCAGTACTACCTGGGCGAGCGCGGCTTCGTCACCAGGAACCCGAAGGTGATCGAGGCGCTGTTCGAGGACTCGGTGTCGCAGGGCATCTGGCTCAAGAAGAACCTGCGCGAGGCGGCCGAGATCATCGCGCCGCTGCAGGGCTTGCCGGTGGACGTGGTCGAGCTGGCGCTGCGCCGCTACGAGTTCAACGTCAAGCCGCTCACCCCCGAGGTCGTGGCCGACCAGCAAAAGATCGCCGACACCTTCTTCCAGCTCAAGCTGATCCCCAAGGCCATCAAGGTCCGCGACGCCATCGCCAACTAGGCCGCCCCCTCCTTCCTGGCCGAACCGAACAGAGAACAAACCCATGACCTCCCTCTCGCTCCCCCGCCGCCGCCTGATCCAGGGCGCCGCCGCCGCCATCGTGCTGCCTTCCTTCGCCGCACTGGCGCAGCCGCCGGCGCGCACGCTGCGCATCGGCAACCAGAAGGGCAACCTGAGCCTGCTCAAGGGCCGCGGCACGCTCGAGAAGCGGCTGGCGCCGCTCAACGTGTCGGTGAAGTGGACCGAGTTCACGGCCGGCCCGGTACAGCTCGAAGCGCTCAACGTCGGCTCGATCGACTTCGGCGACGTGGGCGAGGCGCCGCCGATCTTCGCGCAGGCCGCGGGCGCGCCGCTGGCCTACGTGGCCGCCACCGTGCCGCGCCCCGCGTCGGAAGCGGTGCTGGTGCCCAAGGGCTCGGCGCTGCGCACCGTGGCCGACCTCAAGGGCAAGAAGATCGCGCTCAACAAGGGCAGCAACGTCCACTACTTCATCGTCAAGCTGGCCGAGAAGCACGGCCTGGCCTACACCGACCTGAACCTGGCCTACCTGCCGCCGGCCGACGCGCGCGCCGCCTTCGAGAAGGGCTCGGTCGACGCCTGGGTCATCTGGGACCCCTTCCTGGCCGCCGCCGAGAAGACGCTCGACGCGCGCGTGCTGGCCGACGCCACCGGCGTGGTGGGCAACCGCGCCTTCTACTTCTCCTCGCTCGACTACGTGGCGAAGAACCAGGACGTGCTGAACATCGTGACCGAGGAGATCAACGCCATCGACAAATGGTCGGAAGCCAACAAGGACGCGTACTCGACCGAGCTCGCGGCGCTGCTGGGCCTGCCCAAGCCGGTGCTCGACCTGTCGGTCGGCCGTGGCCGCTACGGCACCGGCCCGATCACCAAGGCCATCCTGGCCGAGCAGCAGCAGATCGCCGACACCTTCTTCGCGCTGAAGCTGATCCCCAAGAAGATCAACGTGCTCGAGGCCGCCGCGGCCAGCATCGCCTGAGAGCGCCGCCATGCAATTCTTCTGGTTTCTTCCCACGCACGGCGACACCCGCTACCTCGGCAGCGCCGAGGGCGCACGGCCGGTCGAGCTCTCGTACCTGCAGCAGATCGCCGGCGCCGCCGACCGCCTCGGCTACGAGGGCGTGCTGATCCCCACGGGCCGTTCCTGCGAAGACCCCTGGGTCATCGCCTCGAGCCTGATCGGCGCGACAAGCAAGCTCAAGTTCCTGGTCGCGGTGCGCCCGGGTCTGCACCAGCCCAGCCTGGCCGCGCGCATGGCCGCGACCTTCGACCGGCTCTCGGAAGGCCGGCTGCTGGTCAACCTCGTGACCGGCGGCGACCAGACCGAGCTTGAGGGCGACGGCGTGTTCCTCGACCACGCCGCGCGCTACGAGCAGTCGGCCGAATTCATCCGCATCTGGCGCGAGATCCTGGCGCGCAGCCATGACGGCCGGACCTTCGACTACGAAGGCAAGCACCTGACGGTCAAGGGCGCCAAGCTGCTGTATCCGCCGGTGCAGACGCCGTACCCGCCGGTGTGGTTCGGTGGCTCGTCGGAAGCCGCGCACGAGCTCGCGGCCGAGCAGGTCGATGCCTACCTGACCTGGGGCGAACCGCCGGCCGAGGTCGCGAAGAAGATCGCCGACGTCAGGGCGCGCGCGGAGCGCAAGGGCCGCAAGGTCGAGTTCGGCATCCGCCTGCACGTGATCGTGCGCGAGACCGACGAATCCGCCTGGCAGGCCGCCGAGGACCTGATCAGCCGCGTCGACGACGCCACCGTGATCCGCGCCCAGGCCGCCTTCGCGAAGATGGATTCCGAAGGTCAGCGCCGCATGGCCGCGCTGCATGCCAAGGGCGCCAAGCGCACCCGGGCCGACCTCGAGATCTCGCCCAACCTGTGGGCCGGCGTGGGCCTGGTGCGCGGCGGCGCGGGCACGGCGCTGGTCGGCGACGCCAAGACCGTCGCGGCGCGCATCGAGGAGTACGCGGCCCTGGGACTCGACAAGTTCATCCTCTCGGGCTACCCGCACCTCGAGGAGGCCTACCGCTTCGCCGAACTGGTGTTCCCGCTGCTTTCCTACAAGACGAAGGCGCGGCTGGCCGGCGGCCTGCCGACCGGGCCCTTCGGCGAGGTCGTGGCCAATCTCGACGCGCCTTCGCGTCTGGCTTCGCAAAGCTGAGGACGGCCATGACCGAACAAGTGCAGAAACTGCCGGCCGTCGCTGCCACCGATGGCGCGGCGGGCGCGCTCAGGGGCTTCGGCCTGAACGTCGCGAAGCGGCTCGTGCCCTGGCTCGTGCCGGTGGGCCTGATCGTGTTCTGGCAGATCGCCTCCTCGCTCGGTTGGCTGTCCACGCGCGTGCTGCCGGCACCGATCGACGTGGTCAAGGCCGCGTGGACGCTGACCGTGTCGGGCGAGCTCTGGACCCATGTGAAGGTCAGCGCGGGCCGTGCGCTCGCCGGCCTCGCGATCGGCGGCGGCGCGGGCCTGGCGCTGGGCCTGCTGACCGGCTCGGTGAAGTTCGCCGAGACCCTGCTCGACTCCACCATCCAGATGGTGCGCAACATCCCCGCGCTGGCGCTGATCCCGCTGGTGATCCTCTGGTTCGGCATCGACGAGACCGCCAAGCTGTTCCTGATCAGCATCTCGGTGTTCTTCCCGATCTACCTCAACACCTTCCACGGCATCCGCAACGTCGACCCGCAGCTCATCGAGATGGGCCGCACCTACGGCCTCACCCGCTGGCAGCTCTACCGCGAGGTGATCCTGCCGGGCGCGCTGTCGTCGATCCTGGTCGGGCTGCGCTTCTCGCTGGGCCTGATGTGGGTGATCCTGATCGTGGCCGAGACCATCTCGGCGCAGGCCGGCATCGGCTACCTGACGATGAACGCCCGCGAGTTCCTGCAGACCGACATCGTGCTGGTGGGCATCCTGCTCTACGCGCTGCTGGGCAAGCTGGCCGACCTGTTCGCGCGCGGCCTCGAGCACTGGTGGCTGCGCTGGCACCCCGGCTATCAATCCAAGTGACGGGAAGACACCCCATGACCTCATCGCTTTCCCTCACCCGCCGCGGCGCGCTCGGCACGCTGGCCGCGCTCGGTGCGGCATCGGCCTTCGCGCAGCAGGGCGGCAGCACGGTGCGCATCGGCTACCAGAAGTCGTCGACGCTGATCGTGGTGCTCAAGACCCAGGGCACGCTCGAGCAGCAGCTCGCGCCGCTGGGCGTCAAGCCCAGCTGGCACGAGTTCACCAGCGGCCTGCCGCTGCTCGAGGCGCTGAACCTCGACAACCTGGACTTCAGCGCCGACGTGGCCGACACCGTGCCGGTGTTCGCGCAGGCAGCCGGCGCGCAGCTGACCTTCGTGGCGCAGGAAGCGCCGTCGCCCGCGGCCCAGGCCATCGTGGTGCGCGAGGACTCGCCCATTCGCACGGTGGCCGACCTCAAGGGCCGCAAGATCGGTTTCGCCAAGGCGGCCGGCGTGCACTACCTGCTGATCGCGGCGCTCGACAAGGCCGGCCTGTCCTTCAAGGACATCGAGCCGGCCTACCTGACACCGGCCGATGGCCGCGCGGCCTTCGAGAAGGGCGCGATCGATGCCTGGGTCGTCTGGGACCCGTTCCTCTCGGCCGCCCAGCGCCAGTCGAAGGTGCGGGTGCTGGCCGACGGCACCGGCATCGCTTCGTACCAGCGCTACTACCTGGCCAGCACCAAGTTCGCGACCGCGCGGCCCGATGTGCTGCGCGTGCTCTACGCCGAACTGGCGAAGGCCGGCCGCTGGGTCAAGCAGTACCCGAAGGACGCGGCCGCGCTGCTCGCGCCCGTGTGGGGCATCGACGCCGCGACGGTGGAGCAGGCCAATGCCCGGCGCAGCTATGCGGTGCGCCCGGCCGTGGCCGAAGGCCTGGCCGAACAGCAGAAGATCGCCGATGCCTTCTTCGCCGAGAAGCTGCTGCCGCGCAAGCTCAACGCGCTCGACGTGCCGCTGTTTCAACCGGGAGCCGGTGCATGAGCAACGAACCTTTGATCGCCGGCGGCGTGAAGCTCGAAGTGCGCGGCGTGCACAAGCGCTACGGCGCGCGCGAAGTGCTGCGCAACACGCAGCTGAACATCGAGCCCGGCCAGTTCATCGCCATCGTGGGCCGCAGCGGCTGCGGCAAGAGTACGCTGCTGCGCCTGGTGGCGGGCCTCGAAGCGGCCACCGAAGGCACGCTGGCCACCGACGGCCGCGCCATCGACGGCCTGCACGACGACACCCGGATCATGTTCCAGGAAGCGCGCCTGCTGCCCTGGCGCCGCGTGCTGGACAACGTCACGCTGGGCCTGCCGACCGACCTGCGCGAACGCGGCCGCGAGGTGCTGGCCCAGGTCGGCCTGGCGGACCGCGAGAACGAATGGCCGGCGCGGCTGTCGGGCGGCCAGCGGCAGCGCGTGGCGCTGGCGCGTGCGCTGGTGCACCACCCGCGGCTGCTGCTGCTCGACGAGCCGCTGGGCGCGCTGGACGCGCTCACGCGCATCGAGATGCACCGGCTGATCGAGAACCTGTGGCAGCGCCACCGCTTCACCGCGCTGCTGGTCACGCACGACGTGCAGGAAGCGGTGGCGCTGGCCGACCGCGTGATCCTGATCGAGGACGGCCGCATCGCGCTCGACGAGAACATCGCGCTGGCCCGCCCGCGCTCGCAGGGCGACCCGGCCTTCGCGGCGATCGAGAAACGCATCCTCGACCGCGTGCTGCAGAAGCCCGACACGGCCGAGCCCGGGGAGGGCGACGCGCGCTGGCTGAACCCCTCGGCGCACGCCCTGCGCTGGGCCATCTGAACCTCTTCTTCCCACAAAAAAAGGCACACACATGTCCAGCAACTGGAAATTCGAAACCCTCTCGGTCCACGCCGGCTACTCGCCCGAACCGACCACGCGCGCGGTCGCGCCGCCGATCTACCAGACCGTGGCCTATGCCTTCGACAGCGCACAGCACGGCGCCGACCTGTTCGATCTCAAGGTGCCGGGCAACATCTACACCCGCATCAACAACCCGACGCAGGACGTGCTCGAGCAGCGCGTGGCCGCGCTCGAGGGCGGCATCGCGGCGCTGGCCCTGGCCTCGGGCCAGGCGGCCGTGACCTACGCGATCCAGACCATCGCGGAAGCCGGCGACAACATCATCAGCAGCACCGCGCTGTATGGCGGCACCTACAACCTGTTCGCCCACACGCTGCCGCAGTTCGGCATCACCACGCGCTTCGCCGACCACCGCGACCCGGCGAGCTTCGAGAAGCTGTTCGACGATAAGACCAAGGCGGTGTTCGTCGAGTCGCTGGGCAACCCGGCCGGCAACGTGACCGACATCGCGGCCATCGCCGAGATCGCGCACCGCCACGGCGTGCCGCTGATCGTCGACA